>Ga0180223_1000432_pt1 | contig 54842 bp, 49 predicted proteins | sample eDN5th30CKraftOP_FD_151337 | JGI IMG/M metagenome (GOLD analysis project Ga0180223, IMG submission 151337) | Enriched Organic Plus compost microbial communities from Emeryville, California, USA - eDNA 5th pass 30_C Kraft OP (version 2) (version 2) ... | reverse complement strand
CGGCGGCGAATACCTGGGGGCTGACGGCCAGCCTTTCGCTCTGGCGGCGCCCCGCCTGACAGCCCCGGCTGGCGAAGCGCCTGGCGACACGTCCTGGCCAAAGCGTCCTGGCCAAAGCGTCCTGGCAAAGCGTCTTGGCAACGCGGGGTGCGACGCGCCATGGTTGGGCAACCGGGCGCGCCCGGAAACAGCAGGGAGAAACGCCGTGAACTTCGCCGGATTGCCGTTCGACGCTGAAACCATGCTGCAGGGCCTGATTCCATGGGTCATGTGCGAAAGCCCCACCCACGACGCCGTCGCCGTCAACACCATGCTGGACCTGGCCAGCATTGATCTGGCGGCGATGGGGGCGACCATCGAGCGAATTCCCGGCCGGATGGGTTTCGCCGGGTGTGTCCGGGCGCGGTTTCCGCATCCGCGCTTTGGTGAGCCAGGCGTCCTGATCGCCGGCCATTTTGATACGGTGCACCCGGTGGGGACGTTGCAGCGCCTGCCGGTGCGGCGCGAGGGCGACAAATGCTACGGCCCGGGCATCATGGACATGAAGAGCGGCAACTACCTGGCGCTGGAGGCGATTCGCCAGCTCGCCCGCGCCGGCTGGCAGACGCCGCTGCCGGTGACGGTGTTGTTCACGCCGGATGAGGAAGTTGGCACGCCCAGCGCCCGTGAGCTGATCGAGCAGGAGGCGGCGCGTAACCGCTATGTGCTGGTGCCGGAGCCATCGCTGACCGACAATGGCGTGGTGACAGGGCGTTACGCCATCGCCCGCTTCAATCTGCACGCCGAGGGACGCCCCAGCCACGCCGGCGCCCAGCTTTCCGCCGGCCGCTCGGCGATTCGTGAAATGGCGCGGCGGATTCTCGACATCGAGGCGATGACCACGCGCGATTGCACCTTCAGCGTCGGCATTATCAACGGCGGCGAATGGGTGAATTGCGTGCCGTCCGCCTGCACTGGCCAGGCGCTCAGCATGGCGCGCCGGCAGGCCGATCTGGACGCCGGCGTCGCCGCCATGCTGGCGCTGAGCGGGGAGAGCGACGGCGCCCGTTTCACCGTGACGCGCGGCGTCACCCGGCCCGTGTGGGAGCCGGACGCCTGCGGCATGGCGCTGTATGAGCGGGCGAAAGCCATCGCCGCCGATCTTGGTTTCGACTTGCCGCACGCCAGCCAGGGCGGCGGTTCGGACGGCAATTTCACCGGCGCCATGGGCATTCCCACCCTCGACGGCCTCGGCGCCCTGGGCGCCAACGCCCACACGCTGAACGAACACATCGTGGTGAGTTCACTGGCGACCCGGGGGAGACTGTTCGCCGGATTGCTGGCGACGCTGGACTGATCCCGCGTTATACAGCGCCGTCGAGCCAAGACGCGGCGGCGCAGCCCGCCGCCGGCCCGGCAGCCAGCCTGCCTGCATTGGGGGAACCGCGGCCATGAATGGCGAAGAACGCCTGACCGAACTTGAAATCCGCATCGCCGAGCAGGAGAAAACCATCGAGGAGCTGTCGTCGGCCCTGGCGGAGCAGTGGAAGATCATTGATCAGCTTGACAGGAAGCTGAATGCGCTGACCGGTCGCTTCCTGGCGCTGGAGGAGCAAAGCGCGCCGGAGACGCCGGTGACGAAACCGCCGCACTGGTAGGCGCTCGTCGCCCGGCGGGTGGCGGGGCGGGCTCCCGCGCGGCCCGGCCTGGCCCGGACGACACGCTTTGGAAACCATGACGGGCGGCGTTGGCGGCGTGGGACACGACCGCGCCGTATTGTCCTGTGCATGGATATCTCCCTGTGCATGAACCGGGCGATCGGCCCGCGGAGGATGTGACGTGACGATGTGGGTAAGCCGGCGGTCAGCGTTGCTCGGGGGGTTGGGAGCGCTTCTCGCCGTGGGCGCGGCTGTCCGGGCAGGTAGCCAGGCAAGCGCCCAGGGGGCGGATCACTGGTACGACCTGAAGGACCGGGACGGGGCGCCGTTGCCCAATATGCGCCTTCCGGTGGAGCTGACCTCTGAGATCGAGCGTCTGCCCGGGATATTCTGGATGGGCGCCGCCCAGCCGGACGTCACCATCATTGAGGTCTATGATTATAACTGCCCGTGGTGCCACGCGACGGCGCGCGACCTGCATGCGTTGATGGCGGATGCGGACGATGTGCGCGTCGGCTTCATGAACAATCCGATCCTCTCGCCCGCCTCGGCCCAGGCCGCGAAAGTGGAGATGGCGTTGCTGCGGACCATGGGGCCGCAGGTTGCCTATGATTTTTACCGGGCAATGTTCTCGCGCAAGGGCCGCGCCGACGGCGCCGCGGCGCTGGCCGCCGCCCGGGTGGTGATGGACGGGCGGCGCAGCGAAACCGCGGAAGGCAAGAAAAACGGCGCGACCTTCGCCGATGTCCAGCGCGCCGCCGATGACGAAAAGACCGTCCAGGCATTGCAGGCGCAGATGAAACTCGCCGCGTCGCTGGGCATGTCTGCGACGCCGTCGTTCATCACCGGCGGCGTCGGCATTCAGGGATATCCCGGCCCCAAAACCCTGGGCCGCATCATCGCCGCCATGCGAGATTGCGAGGAGCCGGTCTGCAAGGGATGAGCGGGGCGGCGATGCGGTCGCCGCCTTTTGCCGTGACGCCGTTTCGCGCCACGGGGATGGCCTGGAAGAGTTGACGCCGGGGACCCCACGAAATCTCTTATGGAATTCCCTCGGCATCAACGGATTTCCGGCCCTATATCCTGGCCGCCACGATCATGGCGATGACGATCAGCGCCCAGCCAATCGGCGTTGCGAAGATGATGGAGCCGGCTGTCCTGATCACGTTCATGTCGTTCCCCGAAAGCGGTTCTGCTTCCTGGGATGATGGACAGATGGTCCATATCCGTAGGTGTGGCCCGGCACATCAGCCCCGGCGCGGCGCATGCGACAAGGGGGAGGGATGCGCGGTCGTCGGCAGGGCAAGAACCGCCTGGGCAAGAACCGCATGGGCAAGACCTGCCTGGGCAAGACCCGCCTGGGCAAGACCCGCCATGGCGAGAACCGCGTGAGCCCCGGGAACCGCGTGGGCGGAGAATCGCGTGGGGCGGAGCGCGCGGGCGCTATTCATTATCCGGCAGTTTCTTTATAAGCGCGGCCATGAATATCCTGCTCATTGGCTCGGGCGGCCGCGAACATGCGCTGGCGTGGAAGTTGGCTGCATCCCCCTCATGCGACAAGCTTTTCGTCGCGCCTGGCAATCCGGGCACGGCGACGCTTGGCGAGAATATCGCGCTCGACGTGAGCAACCATGCGGCGGTGACCGACTTCTGCCGCGCCCACGACGTCGGGCTGGTGGTTGTTGGCCCGGAAGCGCCGCTGGTCGCTGGCCTCGTCGATGATCTCGCCGCCGCGGGCATCAAGGCTTTCGGCCCCCGCAGCGCGGCCGCGCAACTGGAAGGCTCCAAGGGCTTCACCAAGGAGCTGTGCGCGGAATACGCCATCCCCACCGCCGCGTTCGCCCGGTTCGAGGATCTGGCCGCGGCCCGCGCTTATGTGCGCAAGAAGGGCGCGCCGATCGTCATCAAGGCCGATGGCCTCGCGGCCGGCAAGGGCGTGGTGGTGGCCGAGACGCTCCCCCAGGCCGAGGATGCGCTGGACATGATGTTCGGCGGCGGGCTGGGCCAGGCGGGGGCGGCGGTCGTCGTCGAAGAGTTCATGAGCGGCGAGGAGGCCAGCGTCTTCGCCATCACTGACGGCAAATCCTTCATTCCCTTTGGCGACGCCCAGGATCACAAGCGGGTATTCGACGGCGATCGCGGCCCGAACACCGGCGGCATGGGCGCCTATTCGCCGGCGCCGGTGGTGACCGCGGAGGTTCACCAGCAGATCATGGACCGCATCATCGCGCCAACGGTGGCGGGCATGGCGGCGCGTGGAACGCCCTATGTGGGCGTGCTTTACGCCGGCGTGATCCTCACCACCGAAGGGCCGAAGCTGATCGAGTACAACGCGCGTTTCGGCGACCCGGAGTGTCAGGTGTTGATGCTGCGTTTCCGCGGCGATCTGGTGCAGGTGATGCTGGCCGCCATCGACGGCTGCCTCGACGCGCTGCCGCCGGAGCAGCTTGCCTGGTCGGACGAGGCGGCGCTGACGGTGGTGATGGCGGCGGACGGCTATCCCGGCGCGGTCCAGGCCGGCTCGGTGATCCGTGGGGTTGACGCGGCCGGGGGCCCGGACGTGATGGTGTTCCACGCGGGCACGAAGACGGTCGACGGCGCCCTGACGGCCGCCGGCGGGCGCGTGCTGGCGGTGACGGCGCGCGGCGCCACGGTGACGGAAGCCCAGCGGCGCGCCTATGAGGCGGTGGACCGGATCGACTGGCCTCAGGGCTTTTGCCGTCGCGATATCGGCTACCGGGCGGTGGCGCGCGAGCGGCAGGCGGACTGACAGCAGGCGCAGCCGCCTGAGGCCCGTTGCGGATCATGGCCGCCCGGATGTTCCGGGCGGCTTTTTTTTGGTTTCCGGTTTTTCCCGGTTTGCTGAAAAGCTGCGCTGGCGTTCGCGGAGCGCCCGCGCCCGCGTCCTCGACGAGCCGGCCGACGCCATGCGGGGCGCCGTCAGATCCCGAGGGAGCCCCGGGAGCCCAGCAGCGAGGGGTCGTCGCCGGCGCCCCAGTCGTCGTCGGCGTCGCTGGCGTCGAGGAGGCCCCGGGTTTCGGCGTTCAGCGCCCGCGAGCGCTTGCGCGGGCGCGACAGGGGCTCCGGCCGGATCGATGAACCGTGCAGCAGCTCCAGGCCGCTCATGAAACCCTGTTCGCTTTGCAGGACAAGGCGGGCGATGTCGCGTTTGCGCACGTCTTCTTCCACGGTTTCGGCCTGTTCGAAGTCCATCCCCAGGGTTTCCAGCGTCGCCCTGCCCAGGCTGAGCGCCGACTTGAACGTATCGCGGATCTGGTAGTCCACCGGCAGTTTCATCAGGGCGATGGCGTGCTCGCGGTCAATGGCGCGGACGATGGTGCGCGCGTGCGGGAATTCAGCGTGCGCCAGCTCGGCGATCAGCGTCGCCGTTTCGGCGTGATCGACGCAGATGCAGATGACGGCGGCCCGCCCGGCGCCCGCGGCGTGCAGCACGTCGGTGCGGGCGCCGTCGCCATAGAACACCTTGAAGCCAAAGCTGCTGGCCTGGCGGATGCGTTCGACATTGTGGTCGATGACCGTCACGTCGGCGTTGCCGGCGAGCAGCACCTGATTGACCACCTGGCCGAAACGGCCGAAACCGATGACGATGACGCCGCCGCTGGCGGTTTCGCCATTGTCCAGATCGGAGGCGTCGACATCCCCGTCGGCGACGGGCCGGCGCAGCAGCGCCGCATCGATGGCCTTGGCGGCGATCGGCGCCAGCAGCATCGACAATGCGGCGAGTGAAATCAGCATCTGGGCGTGATCGGGGGTCAGCAGGCCAAGCCCCTGGGCGGTGGGAAACAGCACGAAGGCAAATTCGCCTGCCGTGGCCAGCAGGGCGCCGATGCGCAGCGAATCACGCCAGGGCGAACCGGAAGCGCGGGCGAGACCGGAGACGAGGCCGATCTTCACCGCCACCATGGCGATGGCGGCGAGGGCCAGCGGCAGGGCGTTCTCCCCCACCAGGCCAAGATTGATCGACATGCCGACGCTCATGAAGAACAGGCCGAGCAGCAGGCCGCGGAACGGCTCGATATCGGCCTCGAGCTGGTGGCGGAAGTTCGATTCGGCCAGCAGCACGCCAGCCAGGAACGCGCCCATTGCCATGGAGAGGCCGACGTGCTCCATCAACACCGCTGCGCCCAACGCCACCAGCAGGGCGGCGGCGGTCATCACCTCGCGGGCGCCGCTGGCGGCGAGGATGCGGAAGATCGGGTTCAGCAGGTAACGGCCCACCAGCACGATGAGCAGGATGCCCCCCAGGGCCATGCCGATGGACATCAACTGCGCCGACATCGCATGGGTCTCGGGCGAGGTGACATTGGCCATCAACGGCACGATGGCGAGGATGGGGACGATCGACAGGTCCTGGAACAGCAGCACGGCGAAGGCGCGCTGACCATAGGGCGCGCGGGTTTCACCGCGCTCGCCAAGAATGCCAAGGGCGATGGCGGTGGCGGAAAGGCCAAGCGCCATGCCGGCGACGGTCGCCTCCTTCGGTCCGTAGCCGACGAACCAGGCGCCCGCCGCCAGGGCCGCGCCGCACAACAGCAGTTGCGCCGCGCCGAGGCCAAAAATGTCGCGCCGCATCGACCACAGGCTGGACACCTTCAGCTCCAGCCCGATGATGAACAGCAGGAGAACGACGCCGAATTCGGCGACGCCGCGAATGGCTTCCGGCTCGGACACCAGCTGCAGGCCCCAGGGACCGATGACGACGCCCGCCACCAGGTAGCCGATGATGGAGCCGAGGCCGATGCGGCGGAACAGCGGCACGGCGACGGCGGCGGCGCCGCAGAAAACGAGGATGGGCTCGATGAAGCTGGTGTGGCTTGCGGGGTCGGTCATCAGGTCCGTTCTGTCGTCCGGGGCGCCTGGCGAAGCAGGGCGGCGGTTCAGCGGGTCCCTGTTTATGCCATCGCATGCCCATCGTCCCCAACACCAAAAGCATCGAGGCCCGCGCGTCGGCGCCGTTCTTGACAGGTCGCGACGGGGCGGCCACATCGCGTTGGGCAAGGGTGACCGCGCGCCGCCAATGGGCTAAAGCCTTTCAGCAGAACGGACGGGGCGGCGTTGTTTCCCGCCACGCCACGGCGCACGCACTTCAGGGACTGCACACATGACCGGCCCCAAACCGGACGACCACGCCGTTGCGGCGGCCAGCGCGGCGGCCAGGCCGCGCCTCGACGTGCTGATCTGCGCGCCGCGCGGCTTTTGCGCCGGCGTGGTGCGGGCCATCGACGCGGTGGAGAAGGCGCTGGCCGTCTACGGCCCGCCGGTTTATGTGCGGCACGAGATCGTCCACAACAAGTATGTGGTGGAGAGCCTGCGCCGGAAAGGCGCGATCTTCGTCGACGAACTGTCCGAGATTCCCGACACCCGGGCGCCGGTGATCTTCTCCGCCCATGGCGTGCCGAAATCGGTGCCGGACGAGGCGGCGACGCGCAATTTCTTCGCCATCGACGCCACCTGTCCGCTGGTCACCAAGGTGCATCGCGAGGCCGAGGTGCACCGGCGGCGCGGCCGGCACATCATCCTGATCGGTCACGCCGGCCACCCGGAAGTGATCGGCACCATGGGGCAGTTGCCGCCTGGCAGCATCACCCTGGTGGAGACGGTGGAGGACGTGGCGCGGATTGATCCGGCCCTCGCCGCCAGCCTGGCCTACGTCACCCAGACGACGCTCTCCGTCGATGACACCCAGCAGATCGTCGAGGCGTTGAAGACGCGCTTCCCGGACGTGGTGGGGCCGCACAAGGAAGACATCTGCTACGCCACCACCAACCGCCAGGAGGCGGTGAAGCGCGTGGCGCCCCAGGTGGAGGCGATGATTGTCGTCGGCTCGCCCAATTCCTCCAACTCCCAGCGGTTGCGGGAGGTGGCGGAGCGCGCCGGCTGCCGCGTCTCGCGGCTGATCCTGCGGGCGGAAGACATCGACTGGGGGCTGTTCGGCAATATCGCCAGCCTTGGCGTCACCGCCGGCGCCTCGGCGCCGGAGGTGCTGGTCGAGGAGATTATCGACGCCTTCGCCGCGCGCTATGACGTGCATGTGGAGAGCGTCTCCACCGCCGATGAAAGCGTCTTCTTCCCGCTGCCGCGCGAGCTGCGCGCCGAACCCACGGAGTAATCGTGGCCGTTTACACCGAGATCGCCGATGAAGAACTCGCGGACTTCATCGCTGGCTATGACATGGGCGCGGTGCTGTCGCTGAAGGGCATTGCCGAAGGCGTCGAGAACTCCAACTTCCTGCTGCGCGCCGAAGCCGGTTCATTCATCCTCACCCTTTACGAAAAACGGGTGAACCCGGACGATCTGCCGTTCTTCATCGGATTGATGCAGCACCTGGCGGCGCGCGGCGTCAATTGCCCGCTGCCGGTGAAAAACCGCGCCGGCGAGGCCCTGGGCGAGCTGGCGGGACGTCCGGCCTGCATCGTCACGTTCCTCGACGGCGTTTCCGTGCGCAAACCCGGCGTCGGCCATTGCCGCGAGCTGGGCGTCGCCCTGGCCGGTCTGCACCAGGCGGCCGACGGCTTCGCCCTCAGCCGTCCCAACGCGCTGGGCGTCGCCGGCTGGCGGCCGCTGTTCGACGCGGCGGCCGGGCGCGCCGACGATATCGCGCCAGGCCTTGGGGCGCGTATCGGCGCGGCCCTGGCCGAGGCGGAGGCGAACTGGCCCCGGGGGCTGCCCACGGGCGTCATCCACGCTGACCTGTTCACCGACAACGTGTTCTTCATCGGCCCGAAGCTGTCCGGCGTCATCGACTTCTACTTCGCCTGCAACGACGCGCTGGCCTATGACGTGGCCATCTGCCTCAACGCCTGGTGTTTCGAGGCGGACGGCTCCTTCAATCTCACCAAGGGCCAAGCGCTGCTGGCCGGCTACCAGAGCGTGCGCCGGCTGGGGCCGGAGGAGGTCGCCGCCCTGCCGCTGCTGTGCCGGGGCGCGGCGCTGCGCTTTCTGCTGACGCGGCTGGTCGACTGGCTCAACGTGCCGCCAGGCGTGCTGGTGAAGCCGAAAGACCCGCTGGAATATGACCGCAAGCTGGCCTTCCACCGCGGCGTGATTTCAGCGTCTGACTATGGGTTGGCGGCGTGAGCGGGCGGGTGACGATCTACACGGACGGCGCCTGCAGCGGCAACCCGGGCCCGGGCGGCTGGGGCGTGCTGCTGATGTTTCGCGGCGTGGAGAAGGAGCTGAGCGGCGGCGAGGCGCTCACCACCAACAACCGCATGGAGCTGATGGCCGCCATCATGGCGCTGGAGACGCTGAACCGGCCCTGCGCCGTCGACCTGTGGACCGACAGCCAGTATGTGCGCAACGGCATTACCTCGTGGCTGCGCGGCTGGAAGGCGAAGGGCTGGAAGACCGCTGACCGCAAACCGGTGAAGAACGAGGATTTGTGGCGGCGGCTGGATGCGGCGCAGGAGCGTCACGACGTGGCCTGGCACTGGGTGAAGGGCCACGCCGGCCACGCGGAAAACGAGCGTGTCGACGCCCTGGCCCGTCAGGGCATGGCGCCCTACAAGGCGGCCTGAGCCTGGGGTTCCAGGGCAGGCGCGCGGGCCAGGCGAGACGGCGCTCCGCCCCGCCTGGGAGCCGTCTTACAGGTTGTTGAGCAGATGCTCGGCGGTCGAGACGTCGGCCTTGCCGGAAACGGCCTCCACATTGAGCTGCTCGACCACGCCGTCCTTCACCACCATGGAATAGCGCTGCGAGCGGACGCCGAGGCCGAAACCCGAGCCGTCCATGGTCAGGCCAATCGCCCTGGCGAAATCGGCGTTGCCGTCCGACAGGCCCTCGACCTTGCCTTCAGCGCCGCTGGCCTTCAGCCACGCGTCCATGACGAACACGTCGTTGACGGCGGTGACATAAATGGCGTCCACGCCCTTGGCCCTGAGTTCAGCCGCGTGGGTGACGAAGCCGGGCATGTGGTTGCGGTGGCAGGTGGGCGTGAAGGCGCCGGGAACGGCGAACAGGATGACCCGGCGGCCGGCGAACAGGTCATCCGTCGATTTGGCCGCCGGACCTTCGGCGGTCATGACGCGGAAGGTGGCTTGCGGAAGGCGGTCGCCGACTTGGATCGTCATGGTAACTCCCGGATAAGTCTTTATCGTCAGAGGTTTGTGTCGTTCTGGCGCATGCGCCGCAACAGTCGCGAACACGCGTCTCGCCACGCGAAACAATACGCAGCTTGCCTGAAAACGCTCCCGCGCGACGCGCGGGCCGCTGTAGGCGCAGTGCATGAATAGGACGGGACGCGCCCGATGTCATCCGCGCCCGGCCATGATGGCGTCGCCCCGGCGGTTGCAGGGGTTGCAAAGGTCGCCCGACCGACCGCAATCCCCAGTAGGCGAAAGCGGCCATGCCCTTTACAATGGAGGCATGCCTATACCGTTCGCCCCATCGCCTGCTGATTCAGATGTCTGGCTTGACGGCCAGATGCTGGTGGCCATGCCTTCCATGGAGGACGAGCGTTTCGCCCGCTCGGTGATCTACATCTGCGCCCATTCGGAAGAGGGGGCGATGGGCATCATCATCAACAAGCCGGCGACGGACCTGTCGCTCGCTGATCTGCTGCTGCAACTCGACATCATCAAGGACGCCAGCATCCGCCTGTCGTCCGCCTCGGAAAGGGTGCGGGTGGTGCGCGGCGGCCCCGTCGACGCCGGCCGGGGCTTCGTGCTGCACACCTCGGATTTCTCCATCGACAATTCAACCTTGCCAATTGATGACGACATCAGTCTGACGGCGACGGTGGATATCCTGCGCGCCATCGCGCGGGGCGACGGCCCTGGCAACGCGCTGGTGGCGCTCGGTTACGCCGGCTGGGCCGCCGGTCAGCTCGAAAATGAGATCCAGGCCAATGGCTGGCTCAACTGCCCGGCTGACCCGTCGCTGATCTTCGGCGGCGGCGAACACACCTATGAGCAGGCGCTGAAGCTGATCGGCGTCGACCCCGCGCGGCTGTCGGGAGACGCTGGCCACGCCTGAGGGGCAGGGGGCGTTGCTGCCGCGTGTCCCTTTGGGCGCTGGCGTTCCTGGCGGCGCAGAAGACCAGCCTGACCGCGAGATCATGACCCTTTGATGCCGGGCGCCCGCGCCCCTTCAGGAGGCCCGCCCGGGCGGCGCGGTCTGCTGAGGAACCGCGTTCACCCGCAACTGGCGCGGCGGCGGGCAAGAACTGCGGCCGCCCGCTTTTTCGTCCTGTCGGACTTCAGGCGGCCAGGGTTCAGGCCGCTTCCTGGGTCGAGCCGACCAGGCGGCGGGCGTCGTAGGCGCTCATGGGGTCGCCGAACACGCTGCCCTGGGCGAAGTCGAAGCCGAGCTGGGCGAGCTCCACCGAATCCGATTCGTCCTCGGCGCCTTCCGCGCAGATCTCGGCCCCGAGGTCGTGGGCAAAGGCGGCGATGGAGCGCAGGATGGCGACGCGGGCCGGCATGCCGCGCGCCTTCACCAGCGACGAATCAACCTTCACAAGATCGATGTCGGCGTGTTGCAGGCTGGTGAGGGGCGACTGGCTCGAACCGAAGCGCGACAGGCACAGGCCCACCCCGGTTTCGCGCAGGCGCGGCAGCGTCCGCAGCATGAACTCCGGGTCTTCCTGCAAATGCCGCTCGGACAGTTCGATCAGCAGCGTGCCGGGCTTGACGCCGGAACGTTCGACCAGATTGCGCAACTGCGCCAGCAGGTCAGCGCGCAGCACGTGGACGCCGGTGAGCGCCACCGTGGCGAACAGGGGCGGATCGACGTCCAGGGCGTCCTGCCAGGCCGCCAGCTCGCGGGCGCCGCGCTCGACGGCGAACAGGAAGAGTTCGCCGAGCAGGCCGTTGGCCGAAGCGATCTCGCGGAAATCCTCATAGGCGAGGCGACCCTGACGCGGATGGTCCCAGCGCAGGATTGTCTCGAAACCGGCCACGGTGCGGTCTTCCAGGCGGACGATGGGGTGGAAGAACAGCTTGATCTCGCCGCGCTCCAGGGCGCCGCGCAGATCGGCGCCCAGCGCGAGCGGCTCGCTGCGCTCGTTGCGCATCATTGGCCGGAACGCCTCGACCTGGTCGCCGCCCTGGCGTTTCGCCCAGGTCGCGGCGATTTCAGCGTTGGCCAGCATTTCTTCCGCGCCAGAGCGCACGGAGGGGTCGTAGAGGGCGATGCCGATCGAACCGGTGAGATAGGCCTCAAGCTCGCCCAGCGGCGCCGGCGTGCCGAGCACGGCGCGCACCTGCTCGGTGAAAGCGCGGATCGCCTCCAGTTCGGGTTCCGAGAACAGCACCACCGCGAATTCATCGCCGCCGAGCCGCGCCAGGGTGTCCTGCGGTTTCAGCAGGCGGGCGAGGCGGCGGGCGACCATTTGCAGCACCGCGTCGCCGGCGGCCGGCCCGGCCTCCTCATTGATGGTGCGGAAGCGGTCGATGTCGATGACCACAACGGTGGGACGCACCGCCTCATCGCGCCGGGCGAGCAGGATGGCGGTGTTCAGGCGATCCACCAGCAGCTGCCGGTTGGGCAGGCCGGTGAGGCGGTCGTGGATCGAATCCTGCAGCAGCCGTTCCTCGGCGGTCTTGCTGTCGGTGATGTCGGCGAGCGTGCCGACGATGCGGATGACCTCGCCATCGCTGCCGACGACGGGCCGGGCCTTGAGGCGTTGCCAGACGTAGTGGCCGCGCGCCGAGCGCAGGCGGAAGTCCAGGTTGATGCGGCCCCGGCGCTGCTCAAGGATCGAATCAAGCGTGACCCGGTAGCGGTCGCGGTCCAGCGGGTGCATCAGGGCCAGCCAGTCGGCGGCCCCGCCGCTGAGGGCGTCGCGTTTCAGGCCCAGTTGCTGCTCCAGCTCGGGGCTGACGGCGATCCGGTCGGTCTGCACGTCCCAGTCGAACACCACGTCGCCGGAGCCGGCGAGGGCGAGGGCGCGGCGCTCGGTGTCGCTCACCAGCCCCTGGGCGATGGCGCCGCCCGCGAAGGCGTGTTGCAGCACGGTGAAGCCGATGAGCATCACCACAAGGACCAGGCCGCCGATCAGCACCGAGGGAACGATATCCTTGTTCAGATAGCCGGTGACCGCCATGGCGGCGGCGCCGACCCAGGCCAGCAGCAATGTCCAGGTGGGAATCAGCATCACCGCCCGGTCATAGCCATGCATGGCCAGGTTGAGCACCAGCACGAAGCCGATGGCGGCGATGGCGGCGATGGAGATGCGGGCGACGCCGGAAGCGACCGGCGGATCAATGACCGCGAGGCCGACGAGCGCCCCAAGAAACACCAGCCAGATGGCGGTGACGTGGCTGTAGCGCACGTGCCAGCGGTTGAGATTGAGATAAGCGAACAGGAACACCAGCAGCGTCGCCGCCAGCACGGTTTCCGCGCCGGCGCGATAGATGGCGTCGGCCCCGATGGTGAAGGGAAACAGCCGCTGGATGAAGCCGAAATCGATGCAGGCCCAGGCCAGCACCGCCCATGCCAGCGCCGCCGCGGCCGGGAAGATCACCGCGCCCTTGACCACGAAAACGATGGTGAGGAACAGGGCCAGCAGGCCGCAAATGCCGAGGATGATGCCCTTGTAGAGCGTGAGGCCGTTGGTTTTCGCCTTGTAGGTCTCCGGATCGAGCAGCAGCACTTGCGGCAGCCTGTCGGAGGTCAGCTCGGCGATGAAGGTCACCGTGGCGCCAGGATCAAGGGTGATGGCGAAGACGTCGGCGTCCGGGCTGTCCTCCCGTTCCGGCTTCATGCCCTGGCTGGCGGTGATGGCGGCGATGCGGGTGCTGCCAAGGTCGGGCCAGACGACGCCCGAGCCCACGAGCTTGTAATGCGGCGCCACCAGCAGCCGGTCGATCTGCTCATCGCCGGGATTGGTGAGGGCGAAAACGATCCATTCCGGCCGCGAGCCGCTTTCGCGCGCCTTGACGGCGATGCGGCGCACGATGCCGTCCGGGCCAGGGGCGGTGGAAATCTGGATGACGTCGCCCTGGGAGCGGTAGCGCTCGATGATCCGGGTCAGGTCCAGCGCCGGCCGCTCGGGGGTGACGCGCACGGCCTCGACCGCCAGCGCGCCCGAGACGGACAGGCACAGGACGACCAGGGCCGCGAGGACGGCGCCGATGCGGGACAACAGGGCTGCTGGCTTGGCTGGCAAATCGAACTCTGCAAAGGCCGCCGGACCCGAAGGCGCGGCGATGTTCCGGTGGCGAAGTGGTAACGGCGGCGGCCCGCCAGGGCAACCGTCTGATGGCGGGGGCGGCGTCAATTGGTAAACCCGCCAGAGCTTGCGCCAGCCGCCCGGCGCGCCGGGGCGTCCGGCGCTTCTTTCCACCGCCTGAACGTGGCGCCAATATGTTGGCGGGCGATGAGCATGGTCCGCCGGGGGCTCATCCGTCGCTGGCGAGGCGCGCATAGGTGACATGGTCCGCCCAGACGCCGGCGATGCACAGGTATTCCCGCGCCAGCCCCTCAAGCTGGAAACCGTTCTTTTCCAGCACCCGCCGCGAGCGGTGGTTGTGCGGCAGGCAGGCTGCCTCGATCCGGCGCAGGCGCAGCTGGGTGAAGGCATGGCGACAGATGGCGTCGACCGCGTCGGACATCAGCCCTTTTCCGGCCCATGGAGCCCCCATCCAGTATCCGAGCGTGCAGGTCTGGGCGACGCCGCGCCGGACGAGGCCAAGCGTCAGGCCGCCGACCATGATGTCATGGGCGCGGCTGAAAATCAGATAGCCATAGGCGGCGTCCAGCCGGGCGTCGTTGCGGGCGGCCAGAACCTTGCGCCGCCAGGCCGTGCGATCGAACTCATCGCCCGTGCGCAACGGCTCCCAGGGCGCAAGAAACGCCTCGCTGGCATGGCGCAGGGCGAGCCATTCGTCAAAATCGTCCATGCGCATGGGGCGCAGGTAGACCCGCGCGCCAACGACAGGCGCTGGCTCCGTCTGGCGCGGGGCAAACCGAAACAGGGCCATGGCGCGCCCTCCCGCATCATGTGTCTGACGTCGCGACGCGGGGCGTCGCGACGATGCTCAAGTACGCCGGACAAAACCCGCCGGGTCAATCAAAACAGCCGGGCCAATCAAAACTGCAATGGCCGGGCGGGGCCGGCCATTGTCACCAGAGTGCGGGAGGGGCCGTGTGGGCGTTTCAGCCCTTGCGGGCGTTGGCGCGGATGAAGGCGGCCACGGCGCCCTGGTCGTTGGCCATGGCGGTGAAGCGTTCCTTGCGGTCGAACAGGTCGGCCAGGTGGGCTGGCAGCGGCGGTCGCATGCCGGTGGCTTTCTCCACCGCGTCCGGGAACTTGGCCGGGTGGGCGGTGGCGAGGGCGATGACCGGGGTCGCCGGGTCCTGCGCGATCTCGGCGCGGGCGCCGGCCACCGCCACCGCGGTGTGGGGGTCGATGATGTAACCGCATTCACGGTAAACGCGGGCGATCTCCGCCAGGGTGGCGTCCTCGCCGGCGGTGTGGGCGCTGAAGCCGGCGCGAATCGCCGCCAGCGACACCGGCTCGATCTCGAAGGCGCCCGACTGGCCGAGGGAGGCCATCATGGCGCGAATCTGGGCGGCGTCGCGGCCGCATGATTCGAACAGCAAACGCTCGAAGTTCGACGAAATCTCGATGTCCATGGACGGGGACGAGGTGGCGGCGACGCCGCGCTTCTCATAGCGCCCCGAAGCCAGGGTGCGGGCGAGAATATCGTTGGCGTTGGTGGCGATGGCCAGGTTGGCCACGGGCAGGCCCATGCGGCGGGCGATGTCGCCGGCGAGGATGTCACCGAAATTGCCGGTGGGCACCGAAAAGGCGACCGGCCGGTGCGGCGCGCCGAGCGCCACGGCCGAGGTGAAGTAGTAGACCGTTTGCGCCGCGATACGGGCCCAGTTGATCGAATTGACGCCCGACAGGCCAAGCTCGTCGCGGAAGCGGTGGTCGTTGAACAGGCCCTTCACGATGGCCTGGCAGTCGTCGAACGTGCCTTCCACGGCGATGGCGTGGACATTGGGGGCGTCGACGCCGGTCATCTGGCGGCGCTGCACCTCGGAGACGCGGCCGTGGGGATAAAGAATGAAGACATCGACCTGATCCAGCCCGCGGAACGCCTCGATGGCGGCCGAGCCGGTGTCGCCGGAGGTGGCGCCGATAATGGTGGCGCGCTGGCCGCGCGCCCGCAGCGCATGGTTCATCAGCCGGCCGAGCAGCTGCATGGCCACGTCCTTGAACGCCAGGGTCGGGCCGTGAAACAGTTCGAGCACGAAAATGTTGTCGGCGACCTGGGTCAGGGGGCAGACGGCGGCGTGGCGGAAGACACTGTAGGCCTCATCGATCATCGCGCCGAGATCGGCGGCGGGGATATCGCCGTCAATCAGCGCGCCCAGCACCCGGCGGGCGACCGTTGCGTAGCTCTGGCCGGCCATGCCGGCGATATCCGTCCGCGACAGCTGCGGCCAGCCTTGCGGCACATACAGGCCGCCATCGCGCGCCAGGCCCGCAAGCAGGGCGTCCGTGAAGCCGATGGCGGGCGCTTCGCCCCTGGTAGACACGTGCAGCAAGGTTCTCTCCGGCTTGGCTCAATCCGTTTCCTGTCAGCGCGAAGGTCGGCTCGCGCGCAAAACGGAGGTTTGTCTTTTAACATATGGCGGGGCGCCGTTCATTCTGGATCACGGCGCCGGTTTCATCTCGCCGGATCCCCTTGCCGGATCCCCCGAAACTCCCGCGCGAACGCCTCCGGCTTCCGCGCAAAATCGGCCGCATGGGGCGGGAAGGCGCGTTCGCTCCGGTGCGCCGCGTCCCGCCGCGCGGGGGAGGGGGCTCCGTGAGGAATGCCGCCTCAGGCCTGCCGCCGCTCGCGCAGCCGCCGCCAGACGAACACGCCGTAGACGCCCAGCAGGGTCGCCGCCAGGCCGAACCAGGTCAGGGCGTACTCCAGGTGCCGGTTGGGGAAGCTGATGACGGTCAGTCCGCCGCGCGGCCCTTCCGTGTAGCGGGCGGGCGCGTCCGCATCAATGATGAACGGCGCGACGCGCTGCAGTCCCTGCGCGGCGGCGATGGCGGCGATGTCGCGGGTGAACCATTCGCCGCTGGCGGGATCGTCGGCCGGCACGAACGGATCGCGAATCTGGGAGGCGCGCAGCAGCCCGGTGACCGTGGCGTCAGCAGGCGTGCGGGCGTCCACATCGGCCAGCGCGCCGCGCATTTCCATCGGCACGAAACCGCGATTGACCAGCACGACGCCGCCATCGGCCAGTACAAGCGGCGTGAGGACAACGTAGCCGGCCCGCACCACGCCATTCTCCTTGGGCGCGTTGGCGTGAACCAGGGTCTGGCGGGCGAAGTCATAACGTCCCGAGGCCGTGACGTGGCGATACTCCTCGGCATGAACGTCGAGGCGCGGCCAGGCGCTCTCCGCCGGGGCAGGCGTTGGCGGCGCGTCCACCCGCGCGGTGATCTTGCTGATCAGATCTTCTTTCCAGGCCAGACGGTCGAGTTGCCATTTGCCCAGCGCCAGCAGGACAGCCAGCGCCGCCAGGGTGCAGAGCGTGAGCAGAATGAGGCCGCCGCCGGACCGGGCTTCCCGCCGCGCTCCGCCTTGCGGCAGCTGTGGCGTGGACGGAGTCATGATGAAATCCGGCCTTCCTCGGCCTTGTTGGCGTATTGCAGGGCGATCATCAGCCCCTTGAGCGGCCGCAGCGGCGCCACGCACAGCAGGATGGCGAGGGGCAGGGTGGTCACCAGGTGCAGGAACAGCGCCGGCTCGAACGTCAGTTCGAGCCACAGGGCGAACCCGACGACGGCGAAGCCGCTGATCAGCATGATGAAGACGGCTGGCCCGTCGGCGGAGTCGGCGAAGCTGTAGTCGAGCCCGCAGTTCTCACAGCGCGGCGCCACCTTCAGGAAGCCGCTGAACAGCTTGCCCTCGCCGCAACGCGGGCACCGGCAGCCCAGGCCCGTGGCGACGGGCGACAGCGGCGGCCAGTAACCCTGCTGGTCATCGTTCTGGCTCATGACGCCTCCTGTCGCCGCCGGGGCGCTGAATCACGCGGGCCTGCCTGGCGGTCTTCCGGTTATAAAAAAAAGAGGGCGGCCAGAAGGCCGCCCCCGATCACTGCGACTTCCGGGTCAGTGGAAGTAGCGAACGTTCGAACCCCAGACATAGATGGCGACGAACAGGAACAGCCACACCACGTCAACGAAGTGCCAGTACCAGGCGGAGAATTCGAAGCCGAGGTGCTGCTGGGGCGTGAAATGGTTGCGATAGACGCGCAGCAGAACCACGGCGAGGAAGATGGTGCCGACCAGCACGTGGAAGCCGTGGAAGCCCGTGGCCATGACGAAGGTCGAGCCGTAGATGTTGCCGCTGAAGGCAAAGTGGGCGTGGGTGTATTCGTAAGCCTGCACGAAGCTGAACAGCGCGCCCAGGATGATGGTGAGCCACAGGCCCTGCTTCACGCCCTCGCGGTCGTTGTGCAGCATGGCGTGGTGCGCCCAGGTCAGCGTGGTGCCCGAGGTCAGCAGGATCAGGGTGTTGAGCAGCGGCAGGTGCCACGGATCAAGCGTCTCGATGCCCTTCGGCGGCCACTGACCGCCGGTGAACTCCGTGCGGGTGTACTGGATGGCCTCGGCGGGGAACAGCGCCGCGTCGAAGTACGCCCAGAACCAGGCGACGAAGAACATCACCTCGGAGGCGATGAACAGCAGCATGCCGTAGCGATGGTGCAGCTGGACGACGCGGGTGTGATGGCCCTCGTGTTCAGCCTCGCGGATCACGTCCGCCCACCAGGAGATCATCACATAGAGAATGCCGATGATGCCGGCGCCCAGCAGGTAGGGACCGACTTTCATGCCGCCCCAGCTCAGCCCCTTCATGGACATGACCAGGCCAACCGCCAGGACGAAGAAGGAGACCGAAGCGACAAGCGGCCACGGGCTTGGCTCCAGAAGGTGATAGTCGTGCTCGGGCTTCGCGTGCGCGTCGGCCATTGATCCAGTCTCCTGCCTCGGGGCGTGAGTCTTATAACGTCACAGGTTGTTCTTGTCCGCATTCACTGCGGTTGCTGCCACAGGGCTGCCATTCTTTGACCGAAAAACCGTGTACGACAAGGTGATGCTCGACAGGTCTTTCGTTTCCGGCTGCTTCAGCAGGTCCGGGTCCACATAAAAAACGACCGGGGCGTGGATCGTCTCGCCAGGCTTGAGGGTCTGCTCCTCAAAGCAGAAGCACTGGATCTTGACGAAGAACTGGCCGGCCAGGTCCGGCTGGACATTGAATGTGGCCACGCCGGTCGCTGGCGCGTCGCCAACGTTGGTGATCTTGTAGAACACCGTTCTGGTTTCGCCGAGCCTGACGCTGACGCGCGGCTGCTCGGGCTCGAACTTCCAGGTGACGCCAGGCGCGACGTTGGCGTCAAAGCGCACGTCGATGACGTGATCGACCACGTGGGCGTTCGCCTCCTGGCCGACGAGCGGCGTGCCGCCAAAGCCCGTGGTCTGGCAGAACAGGCGATACAGCGGCACGGCCGCGAACGAAGCGCCAACCATCAGCGCCACCACCGCCACGCAGGCGATCGCCACGCCGGCGCCAGATTTGCGGCGCGGCGCGGGGGGCGGAGCAGGTGCGTGATTGGGGCCGTTCCCGGACATCATGCCTCCCTCAGATCGGGCGCTTCAGGACATTGACGCCAAGCTTGGCGACGGTGACCGCATAGATGATGGCGACGAACGCCGCCAGCGCAACCGCGATGGCGATATTGCGCGTGCGCCGCATTTTCTTCTGCTCCGGCGTCAGTTCAACCCCGTCGTCGGCGTTCTTGTCGTCTGGCATGTCAGATAATTCCCGAAACAAGGCGGGGTCCCACGTCAAAGCCGCTGCCGAGGCCAAAGGCATGCTCGGCGAGCAGCGTGGCGAACAGCAGGAACAGGTAGAGGATGGAAAAGCCGAACAGCGCCTGTTCGGCCTTCGTGGCGGCCGCGCCCTCCCGGCGGCGGTAGACCTGCACGGCGAGGACGATCATCAGCAGGCCGGAAATCACCGAGACGACGGCGTAGGTCCAGCCCCCCAGCCCCATGAAGAAGGGGACAACGCCGAGCGGCGCCAGCAGGAGCGTGTAGACGAGAATCTGCGTGCGGGTGGAATCAGGACCCGCCACATTCGGCATCATCGGCACGCCGGCCTTTTCGTAGTCGCCCGACTTGCTCAGGGCCAGGGCCCAGAAGTGCGGCGGCGTCCACATGAAGATGATGAGAAACAGGATGAAGCTGTCCCAGCTGACCGAGCCGGTGACCACGGCCTCCGCCACCATGGGCGGGAACGCCCCCGCGGCGCCGCCGATGACGATGTTCTGGGCCGTCCAGCGCTTCAGCCACATGGAGTAGACGACGGCGTAAAAGAAAATGGTGAAAGCCAGGAAGCCGGCGGCGAACCAGTTGGCGATGAGGCCGAGGAACACCACCGAAGCGACGGAGAGGGAGAGGCCCAGCGACAGCGCCTCGCTGCCAGTCACCTGACCGGTCGGGATCGGCCGCTTCGCGGTGCGCGACATGCGCGCGTCAATGTCCTGGTCCCACCACATGTTGAGCGCGCCGGAGGCGCCGGCGCCTACGGCGATCAATCCCAGCGACACGGCGGCGATCACCGGATGCAGGTGGCCTTTGGCGACGACCATTCCCACCAGGGCCGTGAAAATCACCAGCGACATGACGCGCGGCTTGAACAGCTCAAGGTAATCGCGGACCGAACCGCTGTACACGCGCGCGTCATCGCCGGACGGGGAGGCGTCTGGCTGTCCTGACATGTGGTCGCTGATCATGGACATCGGACTTCTGTCTTTCACCTGCCTGCGGGCCTCATGGGGCGTGAGGACCCCAGACGCTCGCCCCAGGCGTTCTTGCCTAGCGACGCCGCCGTTGTGCTGAACTTTCGCCGTCCCTGCCGCAGGATGCGCTGCGTGAGGCTCCCTCGCCAGACGGCTGCGGACGGACTTGCGCCAGTCTGAAACGATTCAGAACTGCCTGCCGTTCTTCTAGCGCCTCGCCGCGTAAACTCAATAGGACGCCGCCAGCGCCGCATGTGGCGCATTGTCGTCAACAACGTGGCGGAGAGGCGGTCGCCGCCAAAACAAAACCGCCGGCCCATGGGCCGGCGGCTGATGTCAGGCGTCGCGCGCGGCGGCGGAACGGCGGACCGTTTCGCCAGGCCAGATCAGTGATCGGCGGAGCCGGTGATGCGCGGCAGCTTCTCGAACTGGTGGAACGGCGGAGGCGAGCTCAGCGTCCATTCGAGGGTCGGCGAACCCATGCCCCACGGGTCGTTGGCGGCGCGCTCCTTGCGGCGCCATGCGACGTAAACGCCGTAGAAGAACACCACCAGGCTGAACGCGAAAATGTACGAACCGTACGAGGCGATGCGGTGCCAGCCGGCGAAGGCGTTGGGGTAATCCACATAGTGGCGCGGCATGCCGGCGAGGCCGAGGAAGTGCATCGGGAAGAACAGCACGTTGGCGCCGATGAAGGCCAGCCAGAAGTGCAGCTTGCCGATCCAGTCCGGCACGATGTAGCCGAACATCTTCGGGAACCAGTAGTACCAGCCGGCGAAGATGCCGAACACGGCGCCCAGCGACAGCACGTAGTGGAAGTGGGCGATCACGTAATAGGTGTTGTGCAGCTCACGGTCGATGCCGGCGTTGGCCAGCACGACGCCGGTGACGCCGCCCACCGTGAACAGGAACACGAAGCCCACGGCCCACAGCATCGGCGCGGTCATGCGGATGGAGCCGCCCCACATGGTGGCGATCCACGAGAAGATCTTGATGCCCGTCGGCACGGCGATGACCATCGTGGCGAACACGAAGTAGCGCTGCGTGTCGAGCGACAGGCCGACGGTGTACATGTGGTGGGCCCACACGATGAAGCCGACGGCGCCGATCGCGACCATGGCGTAGGCCATGCCCAGGTAACCGAAGATCGGCTTGCGCGAGAAGGTCGAGATGATGTGGCTGATGATGCCGAAGGCCGGCAGGATCATGATGTACACTTCGGGGTGGCCGAAGAACCAGAACAGGTGCTGGTAGAGCACCGGATCGCCACCGCCGGCGGGGTCGAAGAAGGTCGTGCCGAAGTTGCGGTCGGTCAGCAGCATGGTGATCGCGCCGGCGAGGACCGGGAGCGAGATCAGCAGCAGGAAGGCGGTGACCAGCATGCCCCATGCGAACAGCGGCATCTTGTGCAGGGTCATGCCCGGCGCGCGCATGTTCAGGATGGTGGTGATGAAGTTGATCGCGCCGAGGATCGACGAGGCGCCGGCCGCGTGCAGGGCCAGGATGCCGAAGTCAAGCGCCGGACCCGGGTGACCGGAGGTCGAGAGCGGCGGATACACCGTCCAGCCGCCGCCAAAACCGGTTGAGCCGGGGGCGCCGCCGACGAACAGCGAAACGACCAGCAACAGGAAGGCGCAGATGGTCAGCCACAGCGAGATGTTGTTGAGGCGCGGGAACGCCATGTCCGGCGCGCCGATCATCAGCGGCACGAACCAGTTGCCGAAGCCGCCGATCAACGCCGGCATGACGACGAAGAACACCATGATCAGGCCGTGGCCGGTGACGACCACGTTGAACATCTGGCCGTTGGAGAACAGCTGGAGCCCCGGCTCCTGCAGTTCGATGCGCATGAGAATCGACAGGAAGCCGCCTATCAGGCCCGCCATGAGGGCCGAAAACAGGTACATCGTGCCGATGTCTTTGTGATTGGTGGAAAACAGCCAGCGACGCAGACCCGTGGGGTGATCCGCGTGATCAGCGTGGGCCGCCGTTGATGATGAAGCCATGACTCAGCTCCCGATACTGTTCGCCGGCCAGGCCGCATCCGGGATGCGGGCCAGGTCCGGCAGGAAATGACGATGCCGCAATGGGCGCTGGGCGCGCCCGCCATGCGGCGCTGGGTCAGCGAACGGCGGCCTCGGTCGCCAGCTGGCCATTGTCATTGGCGGCGTAATGCTGGCCGGCGCCATTGGCGGCGAACTTCTTCTTCGCCTGCTCCAGCCAGGTCTTGTAGGCGTCCTTGCTGACGATGCGGATCGCGATCGGCATGTAAGCGTGGTTCTGGCCGCAAATCAGCGAGCACTGACCATAGAAGACGCCTTCCTTCTCCGCGTGGAACCAGGTCTCGTTCAGGCGGCCGGGAATGGCGTCGATCTTCAGGCCGAAGGACGGCATGGCGAAGGCGTGGATCACGTCGGACGCCGTCACCTGAACGCGGATGGTGGTGTCCACCGGCAGGACGACTTCGTTATCCACGGCCAGCAGGCGCGGCTCCTTGTCCTGGGCCAGGTTGCTGTCGAACGAGAAGCCGCCCTGGTCCTTCGGATATTCGTAGGACCAGTACCACTGGTGCGCGGTCGCCTTGATGACGATGTCGGCCTTGGGCAGCGTCAGCTGGTCCTTGATGAGGCGGAAGGACGGCACGGCGATGACCACGAGAATCAGCACCGGCACCAGTGTCCAGGCCACTTCGAGCAGGGAATTGTGCGTGGTCCTGGACGGCGTGGGATTGCGGCGCTCGCTGAAGCGGAAGACGACCCAGAGAATCAGCGCCAGAACCAGGATGACGATGGCGGTGATGATCCACAACAGCATGTCATGGAAGGCGTGCATCCGGTCGGCGATGGGCGTCACGGGCGTTTGCAGCGTCATCTGCCACGGGGAAGGCTGGCCTGTGCCGGCCATCACATTGCCTGTCGCGGCGGCCAGAACGCCGCTTGCCGCCACAAGCCTGAGGGGCAACGTTTTCATTAGCATCAGAGAATCGGAGCTCCCGTACTCGCTAGGCGTATTATTGCGGCGCAGCCCTTCGCTTCAGGCCTGACTTACGCCAAAACCCGGCCACAAGCCTGCCACGTTGCCTGTGAAAGACCACAATGTGGCGGAGGGCGCAACGTTCGGACCCCTGCCCCCTGTGCGGCATTTGTGCACAAGAATAGTTCCAGACTGCGCGGGCGTCACCTGGAAGCGGCCGCAACGCCCCGTCCCGGCTTCTTCCCGGCTTTTTCTTGACAGGGCCTTGCGGGCGTGGCCCAAACGCCAGCGGCCGTTGCCGGAAGCCGCCTGATGGTCGCCCCGGCGGCGGCGCGTGCGCCGGAAACCGAACCATACCAGCAAGTTATCGGAGCTGGCGTGGTTGCGGATCTGAAATTGCTGCATGCCGATGCGTCGCAGGTGTGCGATGCTTCCGCCAGCAATTCCAGATCCGTAAACCATACTGGCGGCGGAACGAGAGGTTGAACATGACGGACGCCTTCGTCGGCAGAAGAAACATGGGCCTGCTGCGCGCGACTCCTGGCCGGGCCGGACGGGCGCTTTTCACCCGCGCGGCCATGGTGATCGCGACCGTGGCGGCGCTGGCGGGCGCCGGGGCCGGACCGGTTCAGGCCCAGGGGGTGGTCAAACAGAGTTTTGGCGACTGGCAGCTGCGCTGTGAGAAGCCGGCGGGCGCCAGCGCCGACCAGTGCGCCCTGGTGCAGAACGTGGCCGCATCTGACCGGCCCAATGTGACGTTGCTGGTGATCGTGCTCAACACGGCTGACGGCAAGGGCCGGCTGCTGCGCGTGCTGGCGCCCCTCGGGGTGCTGCTGCCGGCGGGGCTCGGCCTCAAGATTGACCAGAGCGACGTGGGGCGCGCGGGCTTTGTGCGCTGCCTGCCCACCGGGTGCGTGGCGGAGGTCGTGATGGACGACAATCTTGTCAACCGCCTCAAGGCAGGCAAGATCGGCACGTTCGTCGTCTTCCAGACGCCGGAAGAGGGGATTGGCGTTCCGGTGACGCTGGGTGGTCTGGACAAGGGGCTGGAAGCCCTGAAATGAGGGGTGGCATGACTACTGCGGGGGATAAAGCAGCGGGAACCACGGTCGCTGGCGCGCCAGCGCGCCGGCGCTGGTTCGGCGCCCTGGCGGCGACGATCGGCCTGGCCGCTGTTGCTGGCGCTCCGCCCGCGCGGGCGGATATGGTCAAGGATCTTCTGGGCGTTAATCCGTTTGCCAGCGAATCATCGCGGGATGGTCTGCGCCCTGGCGTGTTTGTGGACGACTCGGGGGAGCCGATTTTCTGTCCGCGCGTCGACGTGCTGGAGGACGGCGCCACGGTGCGGCGCGGCGAAGGCGCGGGGCTGTCGTACCAGCTCACGATCGCCAATCTGGCGCGGGAGTGCCAGCGCGCCCAGGATGGCCGCCTCTCGGTCAATGTCGGCGTGGACGTGCGGGCCCTGCTTGGCCCCGCTGGCCGGCCCGGCCGCTTTTCGTCGCCGGTGACCATACAGGTGCGCCAGGGCGACGCCGTGCTGTCGCGCGTGACCCGCCAGGTGTCGATCGCCATTCCGGCGGGCGAGGCCAACGCCATGGGGACGCTGGTGGAGCAGGGCATCCAGTTGCCCGAGAACACCAACAATGTGCTGATCGAGGTTGGTTTCGGCGGCGCCGCGCCGAAGGCGCGCAAGCGCAGGCGGTGACCGCGAAGGCGCGCCCGGCGTAAAGCAGCGCTGTTCAGGCTGACGCAGGTTTGCCGGCCTGGGCCGCGATCTGAAAGCCACGCTTCACCATGACAGTCGCTCCGGCCAACCGGTTGGAGCGACTTTTTTTTGCTCCCTGCGATCACGCTTTGGGCAGGGGGGCGCCCGCAGACGATTGACAGGCGGCCAGCCGGCGTCGCACCCTTCTGGCAGCCGATGATCCCCGCGGGAGAGATCGGAAGGGACGGGATCGCTGGTTTCGCGCCGCAGATCTGGTTCCGGCCCGACGCCGAAGGCGCAACCGCCCCCGGAAACGCTCAGGCAAAAGGACCGCGCGGGAGCTGGCGATCTGGAAAGCGGATGGTTCGCCATCCCACCGAAGGGCGTAACCCGCGCCGGTCCTCGCGTCGCAAGAACGCGGCCGCCGGCGCAGATCGTCGGCAAGCCACGCGGCGTCAAGCCACGCGGCGTCCGGCGGGGGGAAATCTCTCAGGTTCGGGGACAGAGGGGGCGCAATGGGTCCGTCGCTGGCGGAGCCGCGCCCTGTTGTCCGCAAGGAGCCTGATACACATGACGTCGGCGTCACCCGAAAATCCAAAATCCACACAGCCGCCCTCCACAGGCGAGGCGCCGCTGCGGCGCACGCCATTGCATCTGCGCCACCAGGCGCTGGGCGCGCGCATGGCGCCGTTCGCCGGCTACGCCCTGCCAATCCAGTATCCCGACGGCATCATCGCGGAGCACCTGCATGTGCGCGCCGCGGCCGGCCTGTTCGACGTCTCGCACATGGGGCAGGCATGGCTGGCGGGGCCGGACCACGAAACCACGGCGCGCGCCCTGGAGGCGCTGGTTCCCGCCGACATTCTCGGCCTGGCGCCTGGCCAGCAGCGTTATGCGTTGCTGCTCAACGCCCAGGGCGGCATTCGCGACGACCTGATGGTGGCGCGGCCCGCCGATCCCATGGCGGCCGGCCGGCTGTTCCTCGTGGTCAACGCCGCCTGCAAGGAACAGGACTGGCTGCATATCGCCAGCGCCATGCCCGGCGACGTGACGCTGGAGACTGAGGAGCGGGCGCTGCTGGCCCTGCAGGGGCCGCTGGCGGCGGAAGTCATGGCCCGTTTCGCGCCGGACGTCGTGGAGCTGCGATTCATGGACGTGACGGCGACGCAGGTCGCCGGCATCGACGTCCGCGTCAGCCGCTCCGGTTACACTGGCGAGGATGGTTTCGAGATTTCCGTCGCCAATGATGACGCCGGCGCCCTGTGGGACCTGCTGCTGACGGCGCCGCAGGTGAAGCCCGCCGGGCTGGGCGCGCGCGATTCGTTACGCCTGGAGGCGGGGCTTTGCCTTTACGGCCACGATATCAATCAGGAAACCTCGCCGGTCGAGGCGGCGCTGACCTGGTCGATCGCCAAACGCCGCCGCATCGACATGGATTTTCCCGGCGCCATCCGCATCACGGAGGAGATCGCCGCTGGTCCGCTGCGCAGGCGCGTCGGGCTGCTGCCGGAGGGGCGGGCGCCGGTGCGCGAGGGCGCGCAGATTTTTGACGAAGCGGGCGAGCTGGTCGGCGAGGTGACCTCCGGCGGCTTTGGCCCCAGCGTCGGGGCGCCGGTGGCCATGGGTTATGTGGTGAGCGAGTTCGCGAAGCCTGGCGCGCGGGTGCAGGTGGCGCTGCGCGGGCGCCGTGTGCCGGCGGCGGTGACGTCGATGCCATTCACCCCGCACCGTTACCGGCGGTGATGGGGCGCCGCCACGCGCCCCGAAGCTTCATTCTCCTGACGCGACGCTGCGTCAGTTTGGCCTGAACACGACAGGACATGATTTTCGGGGCGGGGCCTGAGCCGCCCCGGTCTGGCGCCACATCGGACGCCAGCATTCCGGGCGCGGGTGGCCCTGGGAAATGCTGGCGGGGAACAATGCCTGAGGGAGCAGCAGCATGGCGGACACGCGCTACACGAAGGATCACGAATATATCCAGGTCACGGGCGATATCGGCGTCGTCGGCATCACCGATTACGCCCAGCAACAGCTTGGCGACATCGTGTTTGTCGAATTGCCCGAGGTCGGGCGCAGTTTCGGCAAGGGCGACGAGGCGGCGGTTGTGGAAAGCGTCAAGGCCGCCAGCGAAATCTACGCGCCGGTGGGTGGTGAGGTGATCGAGGTCAACGCCGCCATCGAAGGCGAACCGGCGGTGGTGAACGAAGACCCGACCGGCCGCGGCTGGTTCCTGAAGCTGCGCGTCGCCGACGCCGCCGAGCTTGGCGATCTGATGGATGAAGGCGCCTATCGGCAATATGTGGCGACCCTGGGCTGACAGCCAGGACGCAAACCGGAACAGGGTCATGGGTCGGGCCGGAAAGGACTGATGATGCGATATCTGCCGTTATCCGGGGCGGATCGGGAGATCATGCTGGCGCGCATTGGCGTCAGCGCGGTTGACGCGCTGTTCGCCGACGCGCCGTCGGAATGTCTGCGCGATCAGGCGCCAGATTTGCCGCGCCGCAAGGGCGAGATGGCGGTGGAGCGCGCGCTCGGCCAGCTCGCCGCGCGCAATGTCAGCGCCGGTTCGGTTCCATTTTTCCTCGGCGCCGGGGCGTATCGCCATCATGTGCCGGCGACCGTCGATCACCTGATCCAGCGATCGGAGTTTCTGACCAGCTACACGCCCTACCAGCCGGAAATCGCCCAGGGCACGCTGCAATATCTGTTTGAATTCCAGACCCAGGTGGCGGCGCTGACCGGCATGGAGGTGGCCAACGCCTCCATGTATGACGGCTCCACCGCCTGCGCCGAGGCGGTGCTGATGGCGCAGCGCATCACCCGGCGCAAGCGGGCGGTGCTTTCGGGCGGCCTGCATCCGCATTATGCGCAGGTCACGCGCACCGTCTGCGGTTTTGCGGGCGACAGCATCAGCAGCCTGCCGCCGGACGTCGCCGCCAGCGAAGACATCATCAGCCAGATTGGCCCGGACACGTCGTGCGTGGTGGTGCAGAGCCCGGACGTGTTCGGCAACCTGCGCGATCTGGCTCCGATCGCCGAAGCGGCGCGCCGGGCGGGGGCGCTGCTGGTCGCCGTCGTCACCGAGGCGGTGTCGTTCGGCCTGCTGACGTCGCCAGGGGCGCAGGGCGCCGATATCGTCGTCGCCGAGGGGCAGTCGATCGGCAACGCGCTGAACTTCGGCGGACCCTATGTGGGTCTGTTCGCCGCCCGCTCGAAGTTTGTGCGTCAGATGCCGGGGCGCCTGTGCGGCGAGACGGTGGACGCGGAAGGCCGGCGTGGCTTCGTGCTGACCCTGTCGGCGCGCGAGCAGCATATCCGCCGCGACAAGGCGACCTCGAACATCTGCACCAATTCAGGGCTTTGTTGCCTGGCCTTCACCATTCACATGACGCTGCTTGGCGGCCATGGCCTGCGACAGCTCGCCCGCATCAATCACGCCAACGCCGTGGCCCTGGCCGACAGGCTGGCGGCGCTGCCAGGCGTGACGGTGCTGAACCACAGCTTCTTCAACGAATTCACAGTGAAGCTGGCGGGACGCGACGCGGCGGACGTGGTGGAGCGGCTGGCGGCGCGCGGCGTGCTTGGCGGCGTCCCGGTTTCGCGCCTGCTGCCAGGCGCAGGACTTGACGACCTGCTGCTGGTCGCCAGCACGGAAGTGAACACCGACGAAGACCGCGCCGCCCTTGCCGACGCGCTTGCCGCCGTCCTTGGGGAGATTGCCGCATGCTGAACCGTCAGGGACGTCCCACCATTGCGGCCGGCGATTCTCCCGCCAGCGCGGCGGAGCATTACACATTTACGGGCAATCGGGCCCTGCAACAGATTGAGCCGTTGCTGTTCGAGATTGGTTCGACCGAACGCTGCGGCGTCGATCTGGATGAGCCGGCGCCCTTCACCGCGCGGCTCGGCGCCCTGGAGGCGGCTGCGCCGGTCGATCTGCCGGCGCTGTCCGAACCGGAGACCATGCGCCATTTCGTGCGCCTGTCGCAGAAGAACTACGGCATCGACACCGGCATGTTCCCGCTGGGCTCGTGCACCATGAAGCACAATCCGCGCCTCAATGAGCGGATGGCGCGGCTGCCCGGCTTCGCCGACGTGCATCCGTTGCAGCCGGTCGCCACGGTGCAGGGCGCGCTGGCGGTGATGGACCAGCTGGCGCACTGGCTGCTGACGCTGACCGGCATGCCGGCGGTGGCGCTGTCGCCCAAGGCGGGCGCCCATGGCGAACTGCTCGGGCTGATGGCGATCAAGGCCGCCATCGCGGCGCGGGGCGAGGGGGAAACGCGCAATGTGGTGCTGGTTCCCGAATCCGCCCATGGCACCAATCCGGCCACCGCCGCGCTGCTGGGGTTCAGGGTGAAGTCCGTGCCGGCGCGCGATGACGGCGCCGTGCATCTGGATGATGTCGTCAGCCTGTTGGGGCCGGACGTCGCCGCCATCATGCTGACCAACCCCAACACCTGCGGCCTGTTCGAGCCGCAGATTGTTGAGATCGCGGCGGCGCTGCACGCGGCGGGCGGCTACTTCTATTGCGACGGCGCCAATTTCAACGCCATCGTCGGCAAGGTCCGCCCCGGCGATCTGGGCGTCGACGCCATGCACATCAACCTGCACAAGACCTTCTCCACGCCGCACGGCGGCGGCGGCCCCGGGGCCGGGCCGGTGGTTCTGTCGGAGCTGCTGGCCCCGTTCGCGCCGGTCCCCTTTGTTCGCAAGGGCGCTGACGGTCAGCTTACGTTGGTGGAGCAGGCGGGAGAGGGAGAGGCGGCGCGGGCGTTTGGCCGTCTGACCGCATTCCATGGCCAGATGGGCATGTATGTGCGGGCGCTGTCGTTCATGCTGTCGCATGGCGGCGAAGGGCTGCGCCAGGCGTCGGAGGACGCGGTGCTCAGCGCCAATTATGTGCGCGCTTCGCTGGCCGATCTGCTGACGGCGCCCTTCGGCGACCGGCCGTGCATGCACGAGGCGCTGTTCGATGACGCCTGGCTGAAGGACACGGGACTGACGACCCTGGACATCGCCAAGGCGCTGATCGATGAGGGCTTCCACCCGATGACGGTGTATTTTCCGCTCGTCGTGCATGGGGCGATGCTGATCGAGCCGACGGAATCGGAATCGAAGGTTTCGCTCGACCTGTTCATCGCGGCGATGCGCGATCTGGCGATGGCGGCGAAGCGGGGCGACGCCGGGCGGTTCACCGGCGCGCCGCGCCATGCGCCGCTGCGGCGGCTGGACGAGACCCGCGCCGCGCGCCAGCCTGTCCTGCGCTGGACGCGGCCACAGCCGGTTGCCTGACGGCGGGCCCTGTCAGTAAGCAGCAGCGATGCGTGGGGTTTTGCCCGTGCGTCGCTTTCATGACGCTGCGTATTGCGCCACATTGACGCCGCCATGGGCGCGCCAGTGGGGCTGGCCGCCATTCCGGTGGCCGGCGACGGTAACAGCCGTCGCGACGAAAAATCCGGCGCAATCCCGGTGAGCGCACCGGCATTGCCCTGAAAGGGAGAGAAACCGATGACAGGCCAGTCAGCCGAATTGCTGGCGCGCGATTTCAGCCTGATTACCGATCTGGTCAGGGCGCATGCACAGGAACGTCCGGAAGCCCGGGCGGTGGTTCACAAGGACCGCAGCCTGACCTACGCACAGTTCGACGCCGAGATCGATCGCGTCGCCGCCACCCTGCAACAGGCCGGCCTGACGGTGGGCGACCGCATCGCCGTCTGCGCCATGTCGTCGATTCCCTATGCGGTGACATTCCTTGGCGCCCTGCGCGCCGGCGTGGTGGTGACGCCGCTGGCGCCGTCCTCCACCCGCGAGCAGCTGCAGGGCATGGTCGCCGACTCAGGCGCCAGAATCTTCTTCGTCGACACGCCGATCACCGAACAGCTCGGTCCGTTCGACTGGTTTAGCGGCCAGCTGGTCGCGCTGGACGACGCGGCTCCCGGCCAACCGTGGTCGTCGTGGCTGGCGCCGGAAGGGGCGCGGCCGGCGCCGGTGGACATCCCGCCGTCGGCTCCGTTCAATATCATCTATTCGTCCGGCACCACCGGCCTGCCCAAGGGCATCGTCCAGTCGCACCGCATGCGCTGGGCCCATGTGCAGCGCGGCGCCATTTTCGGTTATGGCCCGGACGCCATCACCATCGTTTCCACGCCGCTCTATTCCAACACCACGCTGGTGAGCTTCCTGCCGACCCTGACGCTGGGCGGAACCGTGGTGCTGATGGAGAAATTCGACGCGCACGGCCTGCTGGAGCTGGCGCAGCGCGAGCGCGCCACCCACGCCATGCTGGTGCCGGTGCAGTACAAGCGCATCATGGCGCTGCCTGATTTCGACAGCTTCGACCTGTCGTCGTTCGTGATGAAGTTCTGCACCAGCGCGCCGTTCCACGCTGATATCAAGGCCGATGTGCTGAAGCGCTGGCCCGGCGGTCTGGTCGAATTTTACGGCATGACCGAAGGCGGCGGCGGCTGCTCGCTGGCCGCGCACCTGTTCCCGGACAAGCTGCACACGGTTGGCCGCCCCAACGAGGGACACACCATTCTGCTGCTCGATGAGAACGGCAATGAAGTGGGGCCGGGCGAGATCGGCGAGATCGTCGGCCATTCGCCCACAGCGGTGATGAATGAATATCACAACCAGCCGGGCAAGACGCGGGAGACCGAGTGGATCCACCCGGACGGCCGCCGCTTCATCCGCACCGGCGACGTGGGCCGGTTCGATGAGGACGGGTTCCTGACGCTGATGGACCGCAAGAAGGACATGATCATCACTGGCGGTTTCAACGTCTATCCCAGTGATATCGAAGCGCTGCTGCACACCCACCCGGATCTGAACGACGTGGCCGTGGTCGGCGTGCCGTCGGACGCCTGGGGTGAGACGCCGGTGGCCTTCGTGGTGGCCGCGCCGGGTAAAAGCGTGCAGGGCGCCGACATCCGCGCCTGGGCCAACGAGCGGCTGGGCAAGGTGCAGCGCATCGCCGACGTGGTGGTGACGGACGCCCTGCCGCGCAGCGCCATTGGCAAGATCCTGAAGCGCGAGCTGCGCGACGGCTGGGTGGCGCAACAGCCGGCTGCCTGAGCCGACCCGCTCTCCTGCGCGCCGGCCCATGGCCGGCGCAGCCGAAGGGCGCCGTGATCCCCGGAATAACCGCCGCCCGGACGCCGGGCGGCGGTTTTTCGTTGGCCTGGCGTTTTTGAGCGATCCATACGGAAAACGCTCCGGCGCCCAAACACGGGGCGACGGCCCTTTTTACGGGCGTCGACAATGGCCTTCCACTCCCGGGTTATCTCTCCGGGGCGGCGGGGGCGGCGGCGTCCGCGGCCATGCCCTACGGAATGATGCGGGTGCGTGGCCCCACGTAGACCGGGCCGACGTTTTGCGTCGACATCACGCCCTGCACGCCCATGGAAACCGTGAGGTCGCCGATTTCGGTGGGCGTCACCACATCCGCCTGAATGCGGCCATAGGTAAAGGCGCCGGACTGGCCCTTGCCGCCGATCTGCACGCCGGCGCCAACGCGCCCGCCCACATGAATGCAGGCGGCGGTTCCCTTGACGCGGTAAAAGCCAGGGCCGCGCTCGGGGCAGGGTTCGGCCCCCCACAAATCCGGAATGTAGGGCCTGCGCGGAAACGCGCCAGGGGCGTCATAGCTGCTGAGGCGCGGGAGGTCGGGCGTCGGCGGTCGCTGGCGGAACAGATCCGGAGAACGGTCAAGCCCGAAAGCCTTCACCACATCCGGCGCGGCGCCAAGACGGGGTTCAGGCATGGTTCCAGCCTGTCGGGAGAAGCTGAAAAAACTGGGTGGTTCAGGAGAGGTGGCGTGCGCCGGGGACAGGGCGGCGGCGGAAAGGGCGCAGGCTGCCAGGGACGTGGCGGCAGGCTTGCGAGCCAGACACCGCAGGACAGCTGTCGCCAGAGAGATGTTGAGGATCGTCATCTGTTTTCCGATACCCGGTTGACCCGCCATTCCGACCAGCTTCCAGAAAACAGGGCGTCTGCCCATCCCTGGACGGCGTCAGCATAGCCCTGCCGGCGCGCGCGCTCAAACAGGACGTCGTGGGGCCGGTCGAGGATGCAAGGTCCGGCAAAGGTATGGACGGACGATACCCGCCAAAGGGATCGAGCTGGGCTAGGCGGGGCGAGGGCGAGCCCGTTGACAGGCTGCCAGGTCAGGCAATGGACAGTTTTCCCAATGTCGCAAAGTCGACATGGAAAAACGTCCAAAAAACATCTGGCGCCAAAAATAACATGTTGCGCGCGTCGGAACGTGATCGTATGAATCAGGTACGAGGCAGTATCCCGATGGAACGGTCTTCTGGTTTGAAGCTTCGCCATCTGGTTTGCGCCTGGCGCGGAAAAGCCAAAAAAAAGGCCGCGTCAGGGACGCGGCCATAAAGTCTAGGGAGGAAACGCCCAAGGAGGGCTGCAGCATCGCTGCTGCAAAGTCTCTATATGGGTTTTTCTGATTCCCCGCAAGTGAATTGCGACAGGGACACTGTCCTTTTTTGCCGATGCCCCATGTGTCTGATGCATGGAGTGCGTATTGGCGTCGGCGCATTTTCTTCTGTGAAATTTCGCGCAGGTTCAGCAGGCTGGCAGGCGCTGCAATTTGGCGCACTACGCCGGCCTGAACGGGCTTCGCGCGTTGGGGCCATGCTCCGTCTGTCCCGTCGACAATTCCTGTATGCACGCGTTGTATGATCGCCCCATCATCGGTCCTTGCCAGACCGGCTGCGCCTTCCGTTGTCGGGGAGGTGTTGTCGCTGATGAGCTTGATTGCGCCTGAGGTCGGCCTTGCCGCAGGGGAGGCGGCCAGTTCGCGACGGCCTGAACAGGGACGGGACGTCGTCGCCGAACAGGTGGCGCATATGGTGGTTGGGGGAGATTGTGCGAAGGGGCTCCGGGCGCTGGTTGCGGTTGGCGCGCGCTTGCGCCCGTCAAAGTCCATCCGTGTCCAGAGCCTCTCCAGGTTGAGCCCCTCCTGTGGGAAAGCCGCCAGCGACGCTTGCCGGCTGGCGTCCATTTCATGAATTCCCCCGACCCGCCTTCCTGAAGCCGGGCGCCGAAACAAGAAAAGCCGCCCCGGGGGGCGGCTTGTCGTTAACGGCTGGCTCTCCTTAACCTGACGCTTCCTGCTCAGGAAAAGTGGTCTCCGCCCGCGATAACGCCAGCGCGTCAGTGCGTGAAGGCGCCGCGAATCTGGCTGACGCCGCTGCGAACCAGCGCGTCGGCGGCCTCGCCCTGCGTGCGGTCACGCAGGATAACCTCGGCGGCCTGCAGGCCGGCGTTGGCGGCGGCGGTGCGAACCTCGGCGGTCGCCTGGGCCTCGGCCTGGGAAATCTTGGCCTCGGCGGCGGCGGTGCGGCCGGCCACGAACTCGGCGAGGCGGTTGTGCGCCTCCTGGGCGACGCGCGTGGCTTCCTCACGGGCCGCGGCGACGATCGCTTCGGCTTCCTTCTCGGCGGCCTGACGCTTGGCGACGTACTCGTCGCGCAGGGCGCGGGATTCGGCCGACAGACGACGGGCTTCCTCAAGCTCGTTGGCGATCCGCTGGCCGCGCTTGTCGAGCAGGTTGCCGATGATCTTGAAGCCACCCATCCACGCCGCAATGCCGAGGAGGACGAAGAACGCGACGGCGACCCAGAATTCGGGCGTATTCCACATCGCTTTTACTCCTGAAAAGCGCCCGCCCAGCTGATCGGCTGCGAGCGCCCGAATTCCGGTAAATGTTGAAACCCGCGTCAGGCGAAGGGCGATGGCGCCCTTCGGCCATCGGGGGTCAGACCGCCGCGCGGTCCAGGGCGGCGTCGACTTCCGCGCGAGCTGGAGCCGCGCCGGTCAGACGCTCGACGATGGTCGCGGCGGCTTCCGCAGCGATGTCGCGGACATTGGCCATGGCGGCGGCGGCGTTGACGCGAATGGTCTCTTCGGCGGAAGCAATCTTCTGGTTCAGATCGGCTTCAAGCGCCTTGCGGCGGGCTTCGAACTCCGCGGCCATTTCCTCGCGAGCCTGATGGGCGATGGCCTGCGCGTTGGCGCGGGCGTCAGCGAGGGCCTTTTCATAAGCCGTAACGGCTTCCTCTGACTCGGCGCGCAGCCTCTGCGCTTCGGCCAGATCACCGGTAATCTTGTTGTGACGCTCGTCAAGCACCCTGGCAATGCGCGGCAGGGCGATGCGGGACATCAGGAAGTAGAGCACGGCGAAGGAGATCAGCACCCAGAAAATCTGCGACGCGAACGTCGCGCTTTCGAAGGGCGGAAATGCGATCGCGCCGTGGACCTCATTGGCCACTGCCGTCGAGGCGGAATGGGTAGGGCTAGCCATGCGACCTAATCCTCAGGCGGAACCGGCTGGTTCGCTGCCCGCACAGGCGGGATTGCTTCGTCGGCTCAGGATCGCCTTGTCGCCAGGGCGTCCTGTTCGCCAGGGCGTCTTGGCCGAAATCCTGTCCGTATATGGGCCAGAGCCTCCGCGCCGGGCGTCGCCGCCCGCATGGGAACCTCCAGCCTGTCCAACGCCTGGCGCCGTCGCCGCCCGGCGCCCTGTGGCTCCGGACGGCGCATTGGCTCCAACGCGCCAGGTAGACTGGCCCGGGAATGGACGTCGGGCGACCATTCCCGATGCGTCAATCAGACCGCGAACAGCAGCAGCAGCGCGATCAGCAGCGAGAAGATGCCCAGAGCTTCCGTCAGCGCGAAGCCGAGGAGCAGGGTGCCCTGCTGGCCGGCGGCGGCCGACGGATTGCGCAGCGCGCCCGACAGGAACTGGCCGAACAGGTTACCGAGGGCGAGAGCAGCGCCTGCCATGCCGAAGCAAGCGAGACCAGCGCCGATGTACTTGGCTGCAACGGGATCCATTTGAAAACTCCTGGTCGAAAAAGTTGGAGAGACTGGGATCAATGATGGCCCGGATGGAGCGCATCGTTGAGGTAGATCGTTGTCAGGGTGGCGAACACATAGGCTTGCAGCGCCGCGACAAGGAACTCGAGGGCGGTCAGCGCGATGGCCAGCGCCAGCGGCAGCGGCGACAGCACCGCCCATGCGCCGGCCGTCAGCAGGGTCACCACGAAACCGGCGAAGATTTTCAGGGCGATGTGGCCGGCCAGCATGTTGGCGAAAAGACGCACGGACAGGCTGATCGGGCGCGACACGAACGAGACAATCTCAACGGCCACCAGCAGCGGCAGCAGCCAGCCCGGCACGCCCGACGGCACGAACAGCCTGAGGAAGCCAAAACCGTGACGGTAGAAGCCGTAAATGATGACGGTGCCGATCACCAGAGCCGCAAGGCAGAAGGTGACGATGATGTGGCTGGTGACGGTGAAGCCGTACGGCAGCATGCCGAGCATGTTGAGAACCAGCACGAACATGAACAGCGAAAACACGAAGGGGAAAAACTTCATCCCTTCCGTTCCGGCGCTATTTCGCACCGTTGTCGCCACAAATTCGTACAGACTTTCGACGATAGACTGCATGCGGCCAGGCACGACGGCGGCGCGACCGATGCCGCCGATCATCAGGATAGCGGTCAGAGCGACGGCGACCCACATGTAAATCGCCGAATTGGTCACAGCGATCTCATGGGCGCCGGCGTGGCCAAGCGTCACGATATTCTTGATCTGGAACTGATGGATCGGATCAGCCATGGCCCGTCAGGTCCCCTTCCTGTCGCCTCGCAACGCCCCGTCAGGCCAAAAACGCCCCACGGTCCGTTCACATTGTCAATCGGTCAGCGCTCGTTAGCCTATCCAGGTCACAAGCGCCAGACCGTGCGGTTCACACAATCGGTTTTTATTGCCCGGCGCCGTCTTTTTTATCTGACGGAACCTGCAGTTGCCCGGTTGCGCGCATAACGTTGTAGACGCCGGTCAAGAAGCCCAGCATCAAAAATACAATCAGCCCCCAGGGGGACGCGCCCAAGACGCGGTCTATCGACCAGCCAATGAGCCCGCCGGCGGCGACGCCGGCGATGAACTCGGCGGAGAGGCGAAACGCCCGCCCCATGGACGAGGCGCCGCTCGCTGCCTGTCTCGCCGTTTCCGCAGCCGTTTTACGCGCCTCCGCCTCATGAACGGCGTCGAGCTTCGCGCTGAGGCGCTTCATGCGGCCGGCAAGATCGGCTTCCGTCGCAGGCTGTTCGCCTGCGCCTTCACTCCGCCTGTCCGTTCCGTCTTTGCTCATGGAGAACACGCCCTCTGTCCGCAAGGCCTGAGTCCAGAATTTCCCCAAAAGCCGGCGGCACCATAATTTTTGCACTTTCGGGTGTCAAGGCTCGGGAAAGCCGTGTAAGTTCTTGTAAATAAATTAATAAATTCAATTCGCCAATTGCGGCGTCGCGGCGCCGGATGACTTTGCTGCGACTCTTTGCGCCGAGGCGGAATGTTGGACGTAGCGGTGGATGGGCGGACATGCGGTGAAACAGATTCGGAATTTCGCTGCATCTGGTTGATCTGGCAAATGTTTCACCGCCCCTGTCGCAAGGAGGGGGGTGAAATGGCGGCTGTTGCCCGCTGGTTGCGCAACAAAAGACCCGAATCTCCTGGTTTCACGCGGCAAATGGCCATTGGCGATGGGGAGCCGGCCGCAAAAAAAGGCCGGCCCCGGAGGCCGGCCATGTCATCGCGCGCGCGGCAGAATCACTGGCGCTACTCAATCACCTGGCGTCACTCGATCACCTGGCGTCACTCGCCGGTGAGGGGCTTCAGCGCCTTGTCGAGATCTTCCATGGAGAGGGCGCCGCGGTAGGTCTTGCCGTTGATGAAGAAAGTCGGCGTCGAGTTCACGCCAAGCTTCGCGCCGCGATCACGCACGGCGTTCACCGCGTCGAGAATCTTCTGGTCCTTGAGGCAGCTTTCCACCTTCTCCTGGGTGAAGCCGGCCTGCTTCAGCAGGTTGGTCAGGCCTTCCAGCGGCTTCTGGGTGAACGCCCAGTCGTTCTGCCGGGAAAACAGCAGATCGGTCACCGGATAATATTTGTCGTTGCCTTCGCAGCGGGCGAGCATGAAGCCGGCGGCGGCGAGGGGATCGAGCGGGAATTCACGCAGCGTGAAGCGCACCTTGCCGGTGTCGATGTATTTTTTCCTGAACTCCGGGAAGGTGGTGTTGTGGAAATCGGCGCAATGGGAGCAGGTCAGCGAGGCGTACTCGATGACATGGACCTTCGCGCCCTTGTCGCCCAGCGTCACGTCGCCGAGGGGGCCGGCCTCGCCAAGCTCCTGGGCGCTGACGGTTTGCGCCATCGCGGGGGCGAGGCCCAGGCCGCCGGCTACGGTGAGGGCTGCACCAATGGCCATGGTTTCCAGCAGGCGGCGACGTGTGATCATCTCTTGCTCCTGGCCGGGGCAGCCGGCTTCAAAATATATCAACGGGGGACGGCGGCGGTGAGGTTCCCGCCCTGTTCCGTCCAGATGACGACCATGCGCCCTGTGAACCATGGGCATGGACCCGGGCGATGTAATTCCCACCGGAATTCGGGCGGAAGCATGTCTGAAGCGCCGTCCAGGATCAATTGCCGACCGGGCTGGCAGGCGGCGGACCGCGCGAAACCTTGAGGGCATCGCGCTCCGTTGACCGCCAGGATGGGCGGCAGGCGGGGCGGCCGCGCTATCCGGGGCTGGCTCAGCCGGCGCCGGGCCGGCTCAGCACGGCGGCGCCAAGACGGGTGAGGGCGCCGCGCAGGCGCTCGTCTTCGACGCGGGCGGTGAGCGATTCGGCCTGCCGCCGCGCCTGTGGATCAATGGCCGGAACGGGCGGCGGCGCGGCCGGGCGCGGCGGCGACCCCTGGCGGATGAGAATTTTGCCAATGCAGCGCCAGCCGAAATGGGCGTTGATGCGGTCAATGATCACCGGCGCCGTGTGCTGCAACTCCAGGGCGAAGGCGCTGCTGGCCAGGACTTCCAGCGTGGCCGGTGTTTTGGGGGCGTCGCCATGGCGGGGCTGGCGCGGCCAGTTGATGCGCAGCGGCCGCGCGTACTGGGCCAGACGCGTGCCGACGATATCCTCCCACGCCAGCAGGATGTCGCTGGCGGCGAACCCCTGGGACGCCAGGGCCTTGTCCAGACAACGATCGAGCAGATCGGCGAGGGGGACCGGACGGGAAGGGCGGGCGGGCGGCTTCATGACATGATGCTCTGGGCGTTGTCGCGGATGGCGGGCCAACCGCGCGCTACAGTATATATGTATATAGGCCTGCGACGGCGCGCCGGATAGCGTCGCCGGCGCGATTGGGCAGGACAGGGCGGCGGTGGTCTGGCAAGGCGGTCGCGGCGCGTCCGGTTGGCGCGGACAGCAAAGGACATCGGAAGTTTTCATGACGGCGGGTTGTCAGTGAGGCGTACGCCTGGTTCATCGTTGCCGGGGCGCGGCGGCGCCGGCGCGCGGGCGTTCACGGCCCGGCGACGCGGGGGCGCCAGGGCAACGCCACCGGAAGCGGAGGCGCCGCCGGAGCCGCCGGCGGCCGAGCGCAAGGCGCGGGGCGGCGTGGCTGGGCGGAAATCCGGCGGTCCCGAGCTCGTCGCCCTGCGTCCGCAGAACCAGCCGGAGCCGGCGGCGTTGCTCGGGTGGTACGACGCCCACCGGCGCACCCTGCCATGGCGGGCGGCGCCTGGCGCGCAGGCCGATCCTTACCGGGTGTGGCTTTCCGAAATCATGCTGCAGCAGACCACCGTTACGGCGGTGCAACCGTATTATGCGCGGTTTCTGGCGCGCTTTCCCGATGTGAACAGCCTGGCGTCGGCTCCGGCGGAGGCGGTGATGCAGGCCTGGGCCGGGCTTGGTTATTATTCCCGGGCGCGCAATCTGCACGCCTGCGCCCGCACCGTGGTGGCGGAGCACGGCGGCCGGTTCCCCGCCACGCTGGATGGGTTGCTGGCCCTGCCAGGCGTTGGCCCCTATACGGCGGCGGCGGTCGGCGCCATTGCCTTCGACCTGCCGGCGGCGGCGGTGGACGGCAATGTGGAGCGGGTAATCAGCCGTATTTACCGGGTGGAGGAACCGCTGCCGGGCGCCAAGCCGCGCATCCGCGCCCTGACCCAGGCGCTGGTTCCGGCCCGGCGCCCCGGCGACTTCGCCCAGGCGATGATGGATCTGGGCGCGATGATCTGCACGCCGCGCCGGCCGGCCTGCGGCGTTTGCCCGTGGATGGCGCCGTGCGCGGCGCGTGCGGCGGGCGATGCGGAGAGCTTTCCGCGCAAGGCGCCGAAAAAGGCGGTTCCGTCCCGGTTTGGCGCGGCGTTTGTCTGCGTGCGGGCGGATGGGGCGGTGCTGTTGCAGACCCGGCCGCCCGAGGGGCTGCTTGGCGGCATGGACGAACCGCCCGGCGGCGCCTGGCGGGAAAGCGACGCGATGCCGGCGGGGACGGAGCTGCTGGCGGAGGCGCCGTTCCACGCCCCGTGGCGGCTGGCGCCGGGCGGGGTGCGCCATGTGTTCACGCATTTCCGGCTGGAGCTTGCCGTGTTCGTGGCCATCGTCGCGCCGGATTTCGCCGCGCCGGCCGGCATGCGCTGGGTCCGGCGGGCCGATCTGGCGGGCTCGGCCCTGCCCAATGTCATGCGCAAGGCCGTGGCGCACGGGCTGGCGTTCGCCGGCGGCGCGGAGCCTGGCGCGGCATGAGAAAAGCCGGCGCGTGGCCGGCTTTGTTTTTGCGATAATTTTCGGCGGTAAATCGTCCGTCGCCGCCGTTCAGGCGGCGGCGCGGTGGGCCTGGCGGTATTCGCCGCGCAAGGCGTCGATGGGCAGGCGCTGGCCGTCGCGCTCGATCATCCAGTAGGTCCAGCCGTTGCAGGACGGCAGGCCCTGGGACAGGGCGCCGATCTTGTGAATGGAGCCAACCGCCGGGCCAAGTTGCAGGGTTCCGTCGGCCCGCACCAGCGCCTTGTGGCGGCGGCGCTCGTCTTCCAGCATTTCGCCAGGGGCGATCAGGCCAGCCTCGATCAGCGACAGGAAGGCGACGCGCGGCTCGGAGCGCTTCGCCGGCGCGGCGGCGAACGCCTGCGGATCGATCGGGGTCACCGCGTCCACGCGCTGTTGCGCCGCTTTGGCGTAAACCGGATCGCGCTCGATGCCGATGAAGCGGCGGCCGAGTTTTTTGGCCACCGCGGCGCTGGTGCCGGAGCCAAGGAAGGGATCGAGCACCACGTCGCCCGGATTGGAGGATGACAGCAGCACGCGGGCCAGCAGCGCCTCGGGCTTCTGGGTCGGGTGCACCTTGCGCCCGTCGGCGTCCTTCAGGCGCTCGTCGCCGGTGCACAGGGGAATGAACCAGTCCGAGCGCATCTGCAGGTCGTCATTGCCGCCTTTCAGCGCCTCATAATGGAAGGTGTAGCGCTTCGAGCGGGTGGGCGTCGCCCAGATCAGGGTTTCGTGGGCGTTGGTGAAGCGACGGCCACGGAAGTTCGGCATCGGGTTGGCTTTGCGCCAGACGATGTCGTTGAGAATCCAGTAGCCGAGATCCTGAAGGATCGCGCCAACACGGAACACGTTATGGTAGGAGCCGATGACCCACAGGGCGCCGTCCGGTTTCAGCACGCGGCGGCATTCGGCCAGCCAGGCGCGGGTGAAGGCGTCGTATTCGGCGAAGCTGTCGAACTTGTCCCAGTCGTCGTCCACCGCATCCACCTGGGAGTGGTCGGGGCGGGTCAGGGCGCCTTCCAGCTGCAGATTGTAGGGCGGATCGGCGAAAACCAGATCGACGCTCTGCGACGGCAGCCGCTGCAATTCGGCGAGGCAGTCGCCGGGAATGATCCGGTCCAGCGGCAACGCGCTGGCGGCATGCTTGCCTGAAAGAGACTCGCCTGGGGGTGAGCCCGGCAGGGCGGCTGACGCGGTCAGCCCGGTACGCACAACCTTGATCCGGGAATTGACGCCAGCGATCCTGGCTCGTGAAACTTCCATATCGCCCTGCCGGTTACGCAACTCACAGGACGGCATGGTGAACAGACGGGGTAAAGGCGACGTTTCCGGTTTCGGGGGCCTGTCCCGATCCGGCACAGATGGGACAGGCGCCGTGGATCAGCGCAGCGGGCTTAACCGTTGGCTAACCACAGGGGGGTGCAAGTTATTTTCGAGATTTTTCGATTTATTTCATTATAGTTAATATAAATGTAGATGTTGTAAGATTTCTGATTAAGCAAATTAATATGCCAGAGGTTAATATGCCGGAGCCAATTATTACTGAAATAGTTCATAGTAGAGATAGTGTTATGTTTGTATGGTCTTATGGAGACCAGAAGAATTATACATTGCGCGCCAAACTTAAGCGTAGCGGAACTGATAATTCCTACAGTAGTGGACGCTGTTTGTTCGAGAAGTGGCCGCTTGAGGGTGGGGTTCCGCGACCTCCTGAATTTTACTCCAGGGATATAAGGGAGTGCGGCGCGGGCCTTAATATGGTTGAGGTTTGCTTTGCGCGGTCGGGGGAGAAACTGAAGGACGCGCGTAACGAAACTGTACCGTCGTATGTCGAGCGGATGTCATTGGATTTGCCCAACGTTACTGTCATTGGTTATTCGCGGAGGAGAGTGGACGCTTTTCCAGATGCTTTGGCTCGCGCACTGTACGACGGCGACGTATCTGGGTTGGGGGAGCTTGAGGCGTCGAACCCCAGCATCATCCGCTACAGAAACGGGGTTCCGCTGAGAGGCGCTTCGTCAGATGCCCAGCAATTCCAGCCGTATCACGTGCGGGCTGCGGAGGCGCGGGCCGGGAGCGCGCGGGCGGGGACGTCGTCCATGCCCAGCGGCGCGCCCCATGCGTCAGGGACGCGGGTTGGCGGGGCGGACGCTGGCGCGGAGCATGTGGGCGAGGGGGCGCTGGACAAGTGGTTGCGGGACCTTGGGGGCATTTCCTGACTTTGCTTTCCTTCCAGGAACCTGACTGAAATGTCGGGCGTTTTCCCGTGGGGTTCTCGCGCCCGGCGGCCATTTGCCGGGAACTGGATGCCGTTGGCTAAATACACCTTGCCAAAATAATCTTTGGTGGAACACCAGTTCTGATGGAGCGCCAGGCCTGGCCGGGCGCGCGAACGCGCCGCCGGAGCATGGTCGCTGGTGTGCCTGACAGGTTATGAAAACATCACTGGTTGTAGAGACGTCCCCGGTTGTACAGGCGTCGGAGGTCGCCTCCGCGTTTCCCCGGTTGCTCCTGCAGCGAGGCCCGATGGCGATGGCGTCTGGTCGCGATGAGGTTGGTCGCCCGGGCGCGCGGCCCGGTTTCCAAGTCTTCAACTCCGTCCTGAGCGATGGGCCGTTATGCCCGGACCGCGGCGAACAGGCGGCGGGCGCCGTTGTGCCGGCGCGCCGGGCCGGACTTACGGTGACCAGGCCGACTGCCGGCGGCGGGCCAGTTCTCCGGCGTGCTCCGGCATCAGGCGGAAGGGCGCGAAGCTGAGGCGGTGCCAGGGGGAGGCGCCATGGGTTTCGATGGCGGCGCGGTGGGCGGCGCTGCCGTAGCCCATGTGTTTGCCGAAGCCGTACTGCGGGCAGATGGCGTCGAGCCTCGCCATCATCCGGTCGCGCGCCACCTTGGCGACGATGGAGGCGGCGGCGATGGAGGCGACCAGCGCATCGCCGCCAATGATGGCGTCGGCGTCGCAGGGCACGGCGGGGCGGTCGCGGCCGTCCACCAGCACATGGGCCGGCGCGGCGGGCAGGGCGGCGACGGCGCGGCTCATGGCGGTGAGCGACGCCTTGCGGATGTCGGTGGCGTCGATCTCCCACACCGAGGCGCTGGCGACGCTGACATGCAGGGCGCGGGCCATGATTTCATCGTGCAGTCGATCGCGCGCCGCCCTGGTCAGCTTTTTGCTGTCGTTCAGTCCGTCGGGCACGCCAGTGGGGTCGAGCACCACCGCCGCCGCCACCACCGGACCGGCGAGGGGGCCGCGCCCGACCTCGTCGACGCCAGCCACCGGCCAGACGCCGCGCGCCCGCAGCCGTTCTTCCCGGTCGAACACCGGGCCTTCCGGGAACAGGATCAACGAATCAGTCAGGGCTTCAGCCGTCGGTTTGCGCGCCATGGCTTCCAGGTGAACCGGACGCGGCCGGGAATCAACCCCCGGGGCCAGGGCGTCGCGCTGGCGTTCTACGCGTGGGCGGCGTTGTCGAGGAAGGCGAGGCCATTGGCGTCCGCCCGCGAGCGGATATGGCGCACGGGGTCGATGGGGCGCCGGGCCGGACGGGCGGCGGGGGCGTCGTCGAGCCCGAACAGGGACAGTTGCCCCGCCGCCACGGCGCTGTTGGGGGCGCGGAACTGGCTGACGTCGAGCCGCCGCCGCTCCTTGTTGAAGCCGATGCGGGCGCAGGCGAGCTGGAAGCGGCGCCCGGTCATCCAGGCGTAGGGGCCGGAGCCGACCATGCGGTCGCCCCAGGTCGCGTCGTAATCCTTGCCGCCACGCGACTGGCGCATCAGGGCGCGGGCGCGGCGGGCCTTGTCCGGCCATTCATTCTCCAGCCAGGTCCACATGGCGTCGCGCACCTCATGGGGCAGGCGCAGCATCACATAGCCGGCCTCGCGGGCGCCGTGGGCGTGCGCCGCCTCAAGAATACGTTCGATCTCGTCGTCGTTCACGGCGGGGATCACCGGCGCGACCATCACCGACGCCGGCACGCCCGCGTCAGCCAGCCTGCGGATGGCGTCGAGGCGGCGCGACGGGGTGGCGGCGCGCGGCTCCATGGAGCGCGCCAGCTTTGGATCAAGGGTGGTGATCGAGAGCGCGACCTTGGCCAGGTTCTTCGCCGCCATGCGCGACAGGATGTCGATGTCGCGGGTGATCAGCGCCGATTTGGTGACGATGCCGACAGGATGATTGAAGCGCTCCAGCACCTCAAGAATCTCGCGGGTGATGCGGTAGCGCTGCTCGATGGGTTGATACGGGTCGGTGTTGGTTCCCATGGCGATGACGCGCGGCTCATAGCCCCGGGCTGACAGTTCCTTTTCCAGCAGCCGCGCCGCGTCCGGTTTGGCGAACAGCTTCGTTTCGAAGTCGAGCCCCGGCGACAGGCCCATATAGGCGTGGCTCGGGCGGGCGAAGCAGTAGACGCAGCCGTGCTCGCAGCCCCGGTAGGGATTGATGGAGCGGTCGAACGAGATGTCCGGCGAGGCGTTGCGGGTGATGATGGTTTTCGGCTTCTCGACAGTCACTTCCGTGCGGAACGGCGGCAGGTCGTCCAGCGAGTTCCAGCCGTCGTCAATATCCTCGCGCGCGTGCTTCTCGAAGCGGCCGGCGGGATTGATGAGCACGCCGCGGCCGCGCCGCCGCTCCGGCGCGATGAGCTGGCGCGCCCCCCAGGGCTCGCCGCCGCCATGAGCCATGGCGGGTCGCGTGTCCGCGTCATCCCGGGCGACGGGGGATTGATTCTCCAGGGGATTGCGGGATGCTTCCCTCATGTCCGCGCCTCCTTGTGCGAGCCACTGGCCCGACTCGCCCCCCGACTCGCCGGGCCTGTGGATATCATAGGAACAAACGAAGAACATTGGCAAGGGCGCGGCCATCCGGCGCCCAGCCGGTCGCGAGGACGGCAATTCACATTCCGGGCGTTTTGCATAAACAATGTGGCTCCAGCTGCGTTGTATGCAGGGGCTTGTTGAGCAGGGGACACGGCATGCGGTGGGAAGATTTCCGGACCTCGGAGAATGTCGACGACCGGCGCAGCGACGGCCCCTCGGGCGGCGGCATGCTGCCGGGAGGTCGCGGCGGCCTCGGGCTCGGCACGATCGTGGTGCTCGGGCTGGTCGGCTGGGCGCTGGGCATTGATCCGCGCCTGCTGATCTCTGGCGCTGAAATCCTGTCTGGCGGCGGCGGCCCCGCCTACGAACAGCAGGCGCCGCGTCCGCAACAGGGCAAGCCGTCGGCGCCGCCGCAGGACCAGACGGGGCGCTTCGCGGCGGCCGTGCTGGGCAATACGGAAGACGTGTGGAAGGTTGTGCTGCCGCAGCAGCTCAACGTGCGCTACCAGGAGCCGCGCATGGTGCTGTTCTCCGGCGCCACCCGGTCCGCCTGCGGCGCCGCGCAGGCGGCCATGGGGCCGTTCTATTGTCCGCTGGACCGCACGGTGTACATCGACCTGGCGTTCTTCCAGGAAATGAAACAGCGGTTCCGGGCTGGCGGTGACTTTGCTTACGCCTATGTGCTGGCCCACGAGGTGGGACACCACGTGCAGAACCTGCTCGGCGTCCTGGACAAGGTGGAAGGGGCCAAGCGCTCCATGTCGACCGCCGGGCGCAACGCCCTGTCCGTCAGGGTGGAGCTGATGGCCGATTGCCTGGCCGGCGTCTGGGCCAACAACAGCAACCAGAAATACAACTCGCTGGAGGAGGGCGACGTGGAGCAGGCGATGAACGCCGCCGCCGCCATCGGCGACGACCGGCTGCAAAAGCAGTCCCAGGGCTTCGCCGTTCCGGACAGCTTCACCCATGGCACGTCGGCCCAGCGCACCCGCTGGTTCATGACCGGGCTGAAGTCGGGCAAGGTCCAGTCATGCAACACGCTCAGCCAGGACGCGCAGCTTTAACGAGCGCGCAGCTGTGATGGCGGACGGGCGGCGGGAAAGGCGCCTGGTTAGCCGTCCCGTCAGGCGTTGCCGCCGGTTGTCGCCGTGGTTCCCGCGCCTTCATCCAGCGCTGCGCGAATGGCGCGAAAATCGCGCCAGGCAAGGCGTTTCTGGAGCGGTGAGCGGAGCAGATAGGCCGGATGCAGGGTCGGCAGCGCGCGGATGCGGATGTCGCCCGCCTCATAGGCGGACCAGCGGCCGCGCAGGCGCAGGATGCCTTCACGCACGCCAAGCAGGGCCTGGGCTGAGGGGCCGCCCAGGCAAACCAGCACATCGGGACCCACGAGGGCGATCTGCCGTTCGATGAACGGGCGGCAGATGGCTGATTCCTGCGGCGTCGGCGTGCGGTTGCCCGGGGGGCGCCATGGCACCGTGTTGGCGATGTAGACCTTGCTGCGGTCAAGGCCGATGGCCGCCAGCATGCGGTCCAGCAACTGGCCAGAGCGACCAACGAAGGGCCTGCCGATACGGTCCTCTTCCGCTCCAGGCGCCTCGCCAACGAACATGACCCGGGCGTCGGGGGCGCCGTCGCCGAACACCAGCTGGCGCGCCGTGCGTTTCAGCGAACAGCCGTCGAAGGCGGCCATGGCCTGCTGCAGCGCCTCAAGGCTCGTGGCGGCGCGGGCGATCGCGCCGGCCTGGATCGCCACCTCATCCGCCGCGCTGGCGAAATTTGCCGGCGGCGTCGCGGCTGGTGGGGAAGGCGCGCGCGATGGGGCAGGCGGCGTGACAGGCGCAGGGGCGGAAGTTTGCCGACGCTCCGCCGGCGCGGCGCCTGCGGCGGCGCTCACCTGGGCGGTGTTTTGCGCCCAGGCGGGAGCAAAACGGGGGGGCGGCGCGTTGACTTCAGCGAACCGGTCATGCGGCGCCTCGTCCAGCACCCAGTCGGCCCCGGCCTCCATGTGAAACGCCAGCAGCGTCTCGAGGTCAGCAAGGCTGTAATCCGCAGGATCAGGAGGCGGCCCGTTCGCCGTATCGCCGTTCATGCCGCGACCTTACGACAGCGCGCGGCGCGGCGCGACAGGCGCGACGGCGGGCGCATGAGAAAGGTGGAGGTCCCCGGAATGGCGGTCGCGACGGGTCGCACCGCGGGGCGCGGCGTTGTCTCCAGGACGGGGCGCATGCGACAGGTCGGCGGAATTGACGCAGGCAGGCGTGGAAAGGGGACGTTGATCCATATCAGTTCTTGTGAGACTGCCTCGAATGGTTCAAAAGTGAACGGTTTCTGGCCGCTCGCCCCATGGTCGCCGCCCATCCGGCTCGTGGCCGTGGCGAAACGCCGTTTACGTCATTTGTCCGGTTCCGCCCCCGCGGCGGCCGGAGCGCGCGTCGCCGGGCCGGCAATGCTGGCCGGGCGCGGCATATGTAGCAGGCTTTTTGGGTTTCGCCACGCGGACGCGCCCCCCGGCCCCGCACCGTGGTGAAACGCAACAGGGACGACGTCTGGAGGAGCAAGGGGATGGAACTGCCTGAACGCGAGGGTATGGACTACGATGTCGTGATCGTCGGCGGCGGACCCGCCGGCCTGTCGGCAGCGATCCGCCTGAAACAGCTCGCGAACGAGGCCGGAACGGACATCTCCGTCGTGCTGGTGGAGAAGGGCTCCGAGGTCGGCGCCCACATCCTCTCCGGCGCCGTGATCGACCCGATTGGCCTTGACCGCCTGCTGCCCGAATGGCGCGATGATCCGGAGCGCCCGCTGAAGACGCAGGTGACGGACGACCGCTTCTATTACCTTGGTCCGGCGGGCGGCATTCGCCTTCCCAACTTCGGCATGCCGAAGCTGATGAACAACCACGGTAATTTCATCGGCTCCCTCGGCAATGTGACGCGCTATCTGGCCGCCCAGGCCGAGGCGCTCGGCGTGGAGATCTATCCGGGTTTCCCGGCCGCCGAAGTGCTCTACAACGATGCTGGCGCGGTGATCGGCGTCGCCACGGGCGACATGGGCGTCGGCCGTGACGGCGAGCCCAAGGGCGATTACACCCGCGGCATGGAGCTGCGCGGCAAGTACACCCTGTTCGCCGAGGGCGCGCGCGGCAGCCTGACCAAGGAAATCGCGAAAAAGTTCAATCTGCGCGAAAAGTCCGATTACGACAAATACGGTATTGGCCTGAAGGAGCTGTGGCAGATTGATCCGGCCAAGCACAAGCCGGGCCTGGTGCAGCACTCGTTTGGCTGGCCGCTGGACAACACCACGGGCGGCGGCTCGTTCCTCTACCACTTCGAGGACAATCTGGTCGCCATCGGCTTCGTGGTGCACCTGAACTACCAGAACCCGACCCTGTCGCCGTTCGACGAGTTCCAGCGGATGAAGCAGCATCCGTTCATCCGTGAGACGCTGGAAGGCGGCAAGCGCCTGAGCTATGGCGCCCGCGCCATCACCGAGGGCGGCTGGCAGTCGGTGCCGAAGCTTTGCTTCCCCGGCGGCGCGCTGATCGGCTGCGCGGCCGGCTTCGTCAACGTGCCGCGCATCAAGGGCTCGCACAACGCCATGCTGTCCGGCATGCTGGCGGCTGAAAAGCTCGCCAGGGCACTGGCCGCTGGCCGCGAACACGACGAACTGATCGAGTACGAGCAGGCGTGGCGTTCGTCCGACGTTGGCCAGGACCTGAAAAAGGTGCGCAACGTCAAGCCGCTGTGGTCGCGCTTCGGCACGCGCATCGGCGTGGTGCTCGGCGGTCTCGACATGTGGACCAACGAACTGTTCGGCTTCTCGTTCTTCGGCACGCTGAAGCATGGCAAGCCCGACTACGCCACGCTGAAGCCGATCGACCAGGTGAAGCAGCTGACCTATCCGAAGCCGGATGGCGTCATCTCCTTCGACAAGCTGTCGTCGGTGTTCCTCTCCAACACCAATCACGAGGAGGACCAGCCGGTCCACCTGAAGCTGAAGGATCCGTCGATCCCGGTGAAGGAGAACCTGCCGAAGTACGGCGAACCGGCGCGGCTGTACTGTCCGGCGGGCGTGTACGAGGTGATGTATGACGACGAGGCGGCGAAAACCAATCCGCGCTTCGTGATCAACGCGCAGAACTGCGTGCACTGCAAGACCTGCGACATCAAGGACCCGGCCCAGAACATCAACTGGACCACGCCGGAAGGCGGCGGCGGCCCGAATTATCCAAACATGTAAGTCAGCGCGGCGGCCCCTGGGCCGCCGTCCTGCTTTTGGGGGGTGCGTCGCGGCGGTTGGCGGCGCGGCGCAAGCTGGCGCGGATGCGCGCTCTGGCGGGCCGGCGCGTCCCTTCCGTAACGGACTGACCGGCGGCCGCTTGCCGCGATGGCCCAAAACGGCCATTGTCTGGAGCCATAACCTGCCTCCCGCCAGAGTCGGTTGCGACGTGGGGAATCGCGCCAGCGGTTCTCCGTGATCGTGAATGCCGGCTCCGGCGCCGGATGCGCCCGGTGGTTCAGTGTGACCGGGCGCCCTTCCATGGCCAGATATCAGCGAGAAGCCAGTGATACGTCTGTTTCGGCAACCATCGGGAATCGCGCGTTCTGTGGGCGTGATGGCCTTGGCCGTCGCGCTGGGCTGGACGGGCCCGGCGCTGGCCAGCCGCGACGCGGGGCAAGCCGGAGCCGATGAGCCTTCCGTCGCCGCGAGTCTCGAAGGAAATTATCTGGCGGCGGTTGTCGCCGGGGCGTCGCGGGACGCCAGCGCGGCGGCGCGTTATTTTGGCGAGGCCCTGCGCAGCGACCCGCGTAACCGGGATCTGCAGGAGCGCGCCTTCATCGCTTTCCTCGCCAGCGGCGACATGAAGGCGGCCTTCGCCGCCGCCCAGAAGATTCTGGCCCGGGATTCCGGCAACGCCCTGGCGCGGCTGGCCCTTGGCGTGCGGGACCTGAAGGCGGGGCAATACGCGAAGGCGCGCGCCCAGTTCCAGCGCGGCGGCGGCGCGGCCGCCAGCGACGTCACCGCCACCCTGCTCACGGCCTGGAGCTGGGCTGGCTCCGGCAACACCAGAAAGGCGCTGGAAACGGCCGACAAGCTGCGCGGGGTGAACGCCTTCACCCTGTTCCGCGAATATCATGGCGGCCTGATCGCGGCGCTGGGCGGCCCCAAATTCCGCACCGAGGCCGACCGGCGGATGAACGCCGCCTACGCCATGGAGCGCACGACGCTGCGCGTGGTTGACGCCTACGGCCGCTATCTGTCCGGCGTGGGCGACCGCGACGCCGCGACCGCTGCTTACGACGCCTTTCTGAAGCTGGCCCCGCGCCAGCCGATCGCCGCCACGTCGCTCAATGAACTCAAGGCCGGCAAGACCCTGCCGCCGCTGGTCGCCACCGCCCAGCAGGGCGCGGCGGAAGTGCTGTATGGCCTTGGCGCCGCCGGCAACCAGCAGGGCGATGAACTGGCCGCCATGATCTATCTCCAGCTTTCGCTCTATCTGGAGCCAAAGAACGAGATGGCCCTGATCACGCTGGCCGATATCTACGAGCGTCTGCGCAAGCCGCAGGACGCCATCGAGGTCTACCGGGCCATTCCGGCGACGTCGCCCATGCGCGCGTCCGCCGACATCCAGATTGGCGTTGGCCTGGAAGGGCTGGGGCGCGGCGATGAGGCGATCGCGCATCTCGAAAAGCTGGTGAAGGAACGCCCGGACGACGTGGACGCCGCCTCGGCCCTCGGCGCCCTGTATCGCAGCAAGAAGGAATGGCTGAAGGCGGCGGACGCCTACACCACCGCCATCGCCCGGGCCGGAAAGCCTGAGCCGCGTTTCTGGTCGCTGTATTATTTCCGCGGCATGTCTTACGAGCGCGCCAGGCAATGGGCGAAGGCGGAGGCCGACCTGAAGCAGGCGCTGGAGCTGGCGCCGGACGGCGACGGGCGTGAGCGGGCCGTGGTGCTCAACTACCTCGGCTATTCCTGGGTGGATCAGGGGATTAACCTGAAGGAAGCCTTCGACATGCTGCACAAGGCCGTGGCCTTGCGCCCGCGCGACGGTTACATCGTCGATAGCCTGGGCTGGGCCTATTATCGGCTTGGCCGCTACGACGACGCGGTGCGCGAACTGGAGCGGGCCATTGCCCTGAAGCCCTCCGACCCGACAATCAATGACCACCTGGGCGACGCCTACTGGAAAACCGGCCGCAAGCTTGAGGCGCGCTTCCAGTGGAATCACGCTCGTGATCTGGAGCCGGAGCCGGATGACCTGCCAAAGATCCTCGCCAAGATCGCCAATGGCATGACCGCGGACGGCAAGCCCGCTGAAGGCAAAAGCGCCGAAGACAGGAACGCTGACGGGAACGCGGCGGACAGGCCGGCGGACCAGAAGGGTGAAGCTGCCCCCAGGCCTTATGGCAAGCCGCCAACCGACAAGCTCCCAGCTGACAAGCCGCCAGCAGGCGACCAGCCCGCCGGCAAGCCGCAGCCTGGCGTTTCCACGCCCCCAGGCGGGAAAGATGGCGCGCCATCGGCGCCTAAGGACGCGCCGGGGGAAGGCGGGAACGATGCGCCCGCCACGCCTGAACAGCACAAGCCAGGGCAGCCGGCCCCTGACCCCGGCCCATCGCCAGCGCCCGGCAAGGGCCTGACGCCGGATGACCGGGGCGAGGCGCCGGCGGATGGCGGCGGCGCCAGCGGCGCGGTTTCCGGCGAGGCGCATAACGGCTCTGGCAGCCAGACGCCGTCGCAGCAGCCGTCCCCGGCGTCGCAGCCGGCTGGACAGAAGGCGAACTGAAGCGCGCCCGGCGCCCCGGCGGGGCGCCGCCGCTGGTCCCCAGGCGCGCCCGCGTTTCGGCCGGCGCCGTGCGAAGTCCCCGATCGGGGCGGGGCCTAGCCTGATCTGTCAGGCTTTCCCGTCCGGTCCATGGCCCCGGAAACAGCCGGGCGTCCCGCCATGAGGCGCGTCAGGGCCGCGACGGCTTTCCGTTTTGCATCGCGCCAGCCGCCGCCCCATTGAACGCTGTAACTGGAAAAGCTGCGACGGATAGCGGATGGACCCGGCCAACCTGCCCCTGACAACGCGCCTGCCCCTGACAACGCGCGCGCCGGCCAAGGTCAATCTGACCCTGCGGGTCGTTGGCCGGCGGCCAGACGGCTATCATGAACTCGACAGCCTGACAGTTTTCGCCGGCGTGGCGGCAGGGTCCGTCACAGGGTCCTGCGCTGAATCCGGCGTTGCTGACGTGTTGTCGCTGGAGCCGGGCGACGGCCTCTCCCTGGCCGTGGCTGGCGACACCGCGGCCGAAGCGGGGCCTGACGACGATAATCTGGTGTTGCGCGCGGCGCGTCGCCTGGCGGACCTGTGCCCCGGATTGCGAATGGGGCGGTTTATCCTCGACAAGCGCCTTCCGGTCGCCGCTGGGCTCGGCGGCGGGTCATCGGACGCCGCCGCCGCGCTTCGCCTGCTGGCGCGGCTCAATCATCTGGCTGCCGACGACCCGCGTCTGCATCAGGCGGCGACGGCGACGGGCGCCGACGCGCCGGTCTGCCTTGGCGCCCGGGCGCGGGTGATGGCGGGGTTGGGAGAGATTCTCGGGCCGCAGCTGTCCCTGCCGGCGTTGCCGGCGCTGCTGGTCAATCCGCGCGTCGCGGTTCCGACGCCGGCGGTGTTCCGGGCGTTGGCCGCATCGCCGCTGCAAGCGGGCTCCCCGCCCGCCAGGCTGACGCCCGACGTCGCCACCGTGGCGGGCTTGAGGCGTTACCTGCTGGCGGGCCGCAACGATCTGGAAGCGCCGGCGCGAAGCCTCTGCCCGGAGATCAGCGAGGCGCTGGCGCTGGTGCAGCGGATGCCCGGTTGCTGGCTGGCGCGCATGTCCGGTTCTGGCGCGACGGTTTTTGGGCTGTTTGACGATCAGGCCCAGGCCCAGGTAGCGGCGGGGCGCATACACGCGACCAGGCCGGCCTGGTGGGCGCGCCCGACCATGCTGGCCTGAGCGCTGGCGAAGCCGTCGCCGCCTGGGCCATGCGTGATTTTCACGCCAGGTCGCAAAAGATGCGGACGCCTCCGCGACCTGCAACGCTCAAATCGGTATGACGCATATCCTGCGGGTCATGCCTTGCGCCGCGCGGGCTCCAACGCCATGAGCCTGGGCTCATGGCGGTCTGGCGTCGGTCAGTGCGCCCGGGAGATGCAGAAGTCCACCGTGTCGAGCAGGGCCGTTTTCAGCGGGCCGGCCGGGTAGCGGTCAAGCGCCGCGCGGGCGGCGTCGCCGTAGCTTTCGGCGCGGGCGATGGTTTCACGCAAGGCGCCGTTGCCGCGCATCATGGCGACGGCGCGCTTGAGGGCGTCGTCGCCGGTGGCGCCTTCCTCCAGCGCCTGGCGCCAGAACTCCCGGTCGGCGGCGTCGCCGCGTTGCAGCGACAGCACCACCGGCAGGGTCAGCTTGCCCTCGCGAAAATCGTCGCCGACATTCTTGCCGAGGGCGTCGGCGGTTCCGCCGTAATCGAGCGCATCGTCAATGAGCTGGAAGGCGACGCCGAGGTTCATGCCATAGGCGCGGCAGGCGGCGCGGTCGTCCGGGTTGTTGCCGGCGAGAATCGGGCCGACCTCACAGGCCGCCGCGAACAGGGTGGCGGTCTTGGCCTCAATGACGGCGAGGTATTCGTCCTCGGTGGTTGCGAGGCTGCGCGCGACCGACAGCTGCATCACCTCACCCTCGGCGATGACGGCGGCGGCGGTGGACAGCACGTCGAGCGCGTCGAGCGAACCGACCTCGACCATCATGCGGAAGGCCTGACCGAGCAGGAAGTCGCCGACCAGCACGCTGGCCTCGTTGCCCCACACCTTGCGCGCCGCCGGCTTGCCGCGCCGCATGTCGCTTTCGTCGACCACGTCGTCGTGGAGCAGGGTGGCGGTGTGCATGAACTCGACGCTGGCCGCCAGCTTGACGTGACCTTCGCCCTGATAGCCGCACAGGGCGGCGGCCGAGAGGGTGAGCATGGGCCGCAGACGCTTGCCGCCGGACGAGATCAGATGATTGGCGACCTCAGGGATCATCAAAACGTCGGACCCCGTGCGCGACAGGATCATCTGGTTCACCCGCTCCATGTCGGCGGCGACCAGCTTCACCAGGCCTTCGATGCTGGCCTGCCTGCCCTTGTCCCTGTCCAGTGCGACGGCGATACCCAACCTGATCTCCTTCCGGTCCACGGTCCGGCGCGCTGCCCTGGCTGCACATGGAGCCAGCGCCCGCTGGCCCGACTTGTCCAATGTTTCCGCCGGATTTGCAAATGAAACCGCGGGCGCG
>Ga0180223_1000431_pt1 | contig 55039 bp, 51 predicted proteins | sample eDN5th30CKraftOP_FD_151337 | JGI IMG/M metagenome (GOLD analysis project Ga0180223, IMG submission 151337) | Enriched Organic Plus compost microbial communities from Emeryville, California, USA - eDNA 5th pass 30_C Kraft OP (version 2) (version 2) ... | reverse complement strand
CGGCCGGTTCTGCAACTCCGGTGCGGGCGACGGGTCCGTTGCGACGAGCGCGACATCGGGGGTGAACAGGTAACCGCCGCCGGTGGCCAATTTGACGGTCTGCCGGCGGTCGTCGCCCAGCACGGTCCGGATTTCCCGGATGCACTGGAACAGGCTGTCTTCGCCGACGAACACCTTCGGCCAGATCGTCTCCATCAACTCTTGCTTGGTGACCACCCGGCCGGCATTGGCGACCAGGAAGTGCAGCATCTCGAACGCCTTCGGCCGGAGCTTGAGCACGCGGCCGTCGGGCCCGCGCAGCTCGGCCCGCTGCCGATCCAGTTCGAACCCATCAAAGCGAAAAACCATAACCCCCGTCCGCGGGCTCCGCCCCGCCGAAGCGGTCACGCATAGCGGAAATATCTTAAGCGAAAACGCAAAACCGGAAATATCAGAAAACTTCAGAACGCTTTCATGACGCCTTCAAAAATCGGAAAAGACGGCTGCGGCTGACGCGCACCTTGCCAGGCAGCGGGAACCGGCAATTCAGCGGCGGCCGCTATGCGCGCCGCTACACCCGCAAGAATATCTTGCGCCGATACAGATAGCCCGCCAGCGCGATGGCGAAGGCGAGACCCAGCGCATGGATGGCGAACCGGCCGGCGCCGTCGCTGACCAGCCGATCGAGCAGGCGGGAGACATCGCCGCCGACAAAGCGGGCGGCGAGCCGATCAAAGTGCATGACATTGTGCAGCAGATATAAAGTGATGGCGTTGGCGCCGATCCACACGAACGGCGCCGCCCAGCGCGTGAAGCCCTGCACGTCCGTGATGTAATGGATCACGCCGAGCAGCATCATGCTGTAGCCGGCCGCTACCAGGACGAAGGACGACGTCCAGACTGCCTTGATGACGGGAAACTGCAGGCCCCACAGATAGCCGGCGCCCGTCACGAGGGCTCCGGCAATTATCAGCGACAGCGAGATGCGCGGCGGCGCGATTTTGCCCGAGGTCATGAACAGGCCGGCCAGCACGCCGAGCAGGCAGGTTGCGACGGCGGGGATCGTGCTCAACATTCCTTCTGGATCGCGCGTGCCTTCCCACAGCCGGCCGGGCAAATAGTGCGCGTCGATCCAGTCGGCGAGGTTGGCATTGCGCGCGAACGATCCGGCGCCGATGCCGGGCACCGGCACGAAGGTCATCAACGCCCAATAGCCGACAAGAATCGCCGCGCATACAATGGCCAGGCCGCGCGCATTCAGATTGAGCAGCAGGATCGAGGCGATGCCGTAGCACAAAGCGATGCGCTGCAGGACGCCGAGGACGCGGACATCCGCCCAGCTTTCGCCGACGCCGCCGTAGTAGAGAATGCCGAGGAGGAACAGCAGCAGGGTCCGGCGCAAAACCCGGCCTAGGGCGGCGCGCTTGCCCTCGCGCGCCACCAGCCGCGGCAGCGCAATGGCGATGGCGACGCCGGTGACGAAGATGAACAGCGGGAAAATGAAGTCGTAGAAGGTGAAGCCTTCCCAGGCGACATGCGTCATCTGGCGCTGCAGGGTGCCGCCAATGGCGTCCCACACGGCGCCATTGCCGTGCAGCATGCCGGCCAGCGCCAGCACCGCGGCATCGCCGCCGACGATCCAGAACATGTTGAAGCCGCGCAGCACGTCCACAGACGCGATACGGCTCGCCTGTCCTGCGGTCGTCGCCGTGGGCATTTCCGCCTGGCGCATGGAGGCAACTCATTACTAACTGCTGCTCCGCCAGTTATCCCGGCGGCACGCCTCGTCACGTTGACCTTAGTCAACAGCCGCCGAATTCGTCAGCGCCGCATGGCGGAGATCTGGGTGTCGCCCGCGCCGCAACGGCCGGACGGCTCCTCGACGCGGTAGTAGTTTCGGCCAACGTAGGACTTGTTGTAGTGGTTCCACGCCGTGCCGTGGTCGAGCGCCTGCACGCCGGCCATCGTCACGGCAAACACCGAGCTGTCGCGATCGCGCTGCTGCGCATTGAGATTCTCCGGCAGCCGGGCGCTGGCGTAATTGATGTAATAGACGCGCCGGGTGCAGGGCAGGCCGTCTGCCGCCTCGAGTGCGGCCGTGGCGGTCATCTGATGATCGGAATGATCGTTCGGATTGAGGCGTTGATTCGTCTCGGCGACATTGAGCTGCGCTAGCGCCAGGCCGCCGCGCTCATAGGAAACGATGGCCTTGAGGGTCGCGGTCAGATCGCGCCAGCCGTGATAGACGGTCGAGCCGTCGATGGCAGCGAAGGTGACGATGTCGCCATTGGCAAAGCGCTTCAGCGACTGGAAGCCGGTATCGAAAAAGCCCGCACCGTCGAGATTGCCGTCGGGCAGCCGCAGGAAGTAGCTCACCGTGTTGCGATAGGCGACGCGGTAGATCGGATGGCCGTTGAACGTCATCGTGGCGACGTTGCGGGTGGACGGCATGTCGTCGGCGTCGGTCATGAACCGCATCGCCGTCTCGGCGCCGTTCTCGCGTGCCCGAAAGAAAGGATGCTTGCGGCCACCGGCGCCCATTCCCATTCCGGCGTCGCCGGCGGTGGTATGGATGAACACGGTCTTGGCGGCGCCGCCGGCCACGTCCTCGAACGCGGACGGGTTCATGAACAACTGCCAGTCGTCTTCGTGCGCCGCGAAGTAGAACGAAACCTTGTTAGGACGCGGGGCATCGCTCGCGTGAGCCGCAACGGTTTGCAGCGCGCCGCACAGCAGCACGGCGCAGCCGACAGATCGTAGTGCCCGCATCAGGTTCTCCAGGCCGAGTCAGATATTCACCAATATCAATATGTGCGGCGGCGCGGTGATCTGCAACAGCTTCGGCGATGACGTCGATACCGCCACGCGGATGGCGATACCGCGTTGTTTATTATTCAAGGGCCGTTCGCCGTGGCCTCCCTTGCGCGCCCGTCACCACCGCGGCGGTATAGCTGGCGGGCAAATATCCCGGGACCGGCCTTGTCTGGCGTGCAGGAGATCGACCACCGAGGGCTTTGGATCGCCCTTGATCCGGCCGGGAGCAGCCCTGCTGCTAGTTGCAAATCATTCGCAAGAGGATTGACAAAGCCGGGAGGCGCCCTCATTATTCTTGCAACTAATGTGCAATAGCAGACGGTGCCCGGACGTGGCGGGCTGGAGTCGAGAGTTCATGCGCGCACATTTTCGTCGTCGAGGTTTCCTTGTCGTCGCGGCCGGCCTGATCTGCGCCGGCCTTCTGCCGGCCGGCGCTTCGGCGCAGGGCACAAAGCCCTTCCGCGTGGTGACGACCTTCACCGTCATCCAGGACATCGCGCAGAACGTTGCGGGTGACAAAGCCGTCGTCGAATCCATCACCAAGCCGGGCGCCGAGATTCACGACTACCAGCCGACGCCGCACGACATTGTGCGCGCGCAGGAGGCCAATCTCGTTCTGTGGAACGGCCTGAACCTCGAGCGCTGGTTCGAGCGCTTCTTCGAGAACGTCAAGGAAGTGCCCGGCGTCACCGTCACCGACGGCGTCGAGCCGATGGGCATCAGCGAAGGCCCCTACAGCGGCAAGCCCAATCCGCATGCCTGGATGTCGCCGCGCAACGCGCTGATCTATGTCGAGAACATCCGCAAGGCGCTGGTCAAATACGATCCGGCCAATGCGGACAGCTACAATCGCAATGCCGAAAGCTATGCCGCGAAGATCAAGGCGCTTGACGAGCCGCTGCGTCAGCGCCTGGCGACTATTCCCGAAGATCAGCGCTGGCTGGTGACCAGCGAAGGCGCCTTCAGCTATCTCGCCCGCGACTACGGCATGAAGGAAGCCTATCTCTGGCCGATCAATGCCGACGAGCAGGGCACGCCCAAGCAGGTGCGCAAGGTCATCGATCTCGTCCGCAAGAACAAGATCCCCGTCGTCTTCAGTGAAAGCACCATTTCGGATCGTGCCGCCAAGCAGGTCGCGCGGGAAAGCGGCGCGCGCTATGGCGGCGTCCTCTATGTCGACTCGCTGAGTGCGGCTGGCGGCCCGGTACCGACCTATCTCGACCTCCTCACGGTGACGGTCGAGACCATTGCCAAGGGCTTCGGCCGATGATCGCGCACCCGACGGCCATCGCCGCCGCACCATTGCCCTCCGCGCCGGGCGCCAGCATTTCGGTGCGCGACATCACTGTGACCTATGCCAACGGCTTCACGGCGGTGCGCAACGCCTCTTTCGAACTCGATCCCGGCTCGATCTGCGCGCTGGTCGGTGTCAATGGCAGCGGCAAGTCGACGATCTTCAAGGCGATCATGGGCTTCGTGAAGCCCGTCGCCGGCGAGGTGAGGCTGTGCGGCCTGCCGGTCGACGCCGCGATTCGCAAGAACCTCGTCGCCTATGTGCCGCAGAGCGAGGACGTCGACTGGAACTTCCCGGTGCTGGTCGAAACCGTGGTCATGATGGGCCGCTACGGCCACATGAACTTCCTGCGCATGCCGTCGCGTGTCGACCGCTACAAGGTGGACGAGGCGCTGGAGCGCGTCGGCATGAGCGACTATCGCCACCGCCAGATCGGCGAACTGTCCGGCGGTCAGAAGAAACGCGTGTTTCTTGCCCGCGCGCTGGCGCAGGAAGGCCGCATCATCCTGCTCGACGAGCCTTTTACCGGTGTCGACGTCAAGACCGAAATGGCCATCATCGATCTGCTGCGCGAACTCAAGGCGGCCGGGCACCTGATGCTGGTGTCCACGCACAATCTCGGCAGCGTGCCGGAGTTCTGCGATCAGGTCGTGCTCATCAATCGCACGGTGCTGGCCGCCGGTCCGACCGCCGAGACCTTCACGCAGGCCAATCTCGAGCGTGCATTTGGCGGCGTGCTGCGCAATTTCCGGCTGGGCGGCGCCTCGCTGCACGACGATGACGACGCGCGGCATCTCACCGTGCTGACCGACGATGAGCGGCCGCTGGTGTTCTACGGCGACAAGCAGAGCCGGCAGCGCGACGGCGAGGGCGGCCAATGAGCGAAGGCGGCATATTGGCCGAGCTGCTGGTGCCATTCAGCTACGGCTACATGCTCAAGGCGATGTGGGTCAGCGCGTTGGTCGGCGGCGTCTGCGCCTTCCTGTCGGCCTATCTGATGCTCAAGGGCTGGTCGCTGATGGGCGATGCGCTGGCGCATTCCATCGTGCCTGGCGTCGCCGGCGCCTATATCCTCGGCGCGCCTTTCGCGGTCGGCGCCTTCTTCGCCGGCCTGCTTGCGGCGGCGGCGATGCAGTTCGTCAAGCTCAAGTCGCGGCTGCGTGAGGATGCCGTCATCGGCCTCATCTTCACCACCTTGTTCGCGCTCGGCCTGCTGATGGCCTCGATCTGGCCGACCTCGGTCAGCGTGCAGAGCATCGTGCTCGGCAATATTCTGGCGATCTCCGATGAGGATGTCGTGCAGGTGGCGATCATCGCCGGTGTGTCTTTCGTCGTCATGGCTTTCATCTGGAAGGACCTGATGGTGACCTTCTTCGACGAGAACCACGCCCGTGGCATCGGCATCGACACGCGCCGGCTCAAGATCGTGTTCTTCACGCTGCTCAGTGCCTGCACGGTCGCCGCGCTGCAGACCGTGGGCGCCTGTCTGGTCATCGCCATGGTGGTGACGCCCGGCGCTACCGCCTATCTGCTGACCGACCGTTTCGGTCGCCTGATCCTGATCAGCATCGGCCTCGGCGTCGGCACCAGTTTCCTCGGCGCCTATATCAGCTACTTCCTCGATGGCGCCACCGGCGGCGTTATCGTCACGCTGCAGACCGTGCTGTTCCTTGTCGCCTTCTATCTGGCGCCGAAGCACGGCGTGCTCGCGGCCCGGCGTCGCCGTCAGGTCGCAACCGAGGCCGCCGCATGATCGCCCTGGTCGACTGGATCGTCACGCCGCTATCCTACCCGTTCATGCAGCGGGCGCTCATCGTGTCGCTGATCGTGGCCGCGGTCTGTGCGGTGCTGTCCTGCTATCTGGTGCTCAAGGGCTGGTCGCTGATGGGCGACGCCATTTCGCACGCCGTGCTGCCGGGGCTGGTCATCGCCTATGTGCTCGGCTTGCCGCTGGCGCTCGGCGCTTTCGCCGCCGGACTCTCCTGCGCAACACTGACCGGCTATCTGAAGGACAACAGCCGCGTCAAGGAAGACACGGTGATGGGCATCGTGTTCTCCGGCATGTTCGGCTTCGGCCTCGTCATCTTCACCAAGGTCGAGACCGACCTGCACCTGCTGCACATCCTGTTCGGCAATGTGCTCGGCGTCACGGAGCGTGACCTCATCGAGGCGGCGGTCATCGCCGGCGGCACGCTTCTGGTCGTGCTGGTCAAGCGTCGCGATCTGCTGCTGTACTGCTTCGACCCCAATCACGCCCGTTCGATCGGCCTGCCGGTCGCCTGGCTGCATTACGGGCTGCTCATCCTGCTGTCGCTGACCATCGTCGCCTCGCTCAAGGCGGTCGGCATCATTCTGGTCATCGCCATGCTGATCGCGCCCGGCGCCACCGCCTATCTGCTGACCGACAGTTTCGAGCGCATGCTGGTGATCGCCACGGCGGTCGCGCTGACCTCAGCGGCGCTCGGCACCATCGTCAGCTTCCACGTCGACGGCGCGACGGGAGCCTGCATCGTGCTAATCCAGGCGGTGTTCTTTGCGCTGGCGTTCTTGTTCGCGCCCAAGCGCGGCATTCTGCGCGCAACGCCGCGGCTCGCGGCGATCGAGGATTAGGCCGCCGTTAGCGGCCCTTCCACTGCGGCGGACGCTTCTCGACAAAGGCTCTGACGCCCTCGCGGAAGTCTTCGCTGCCATAGGCCGCGCGCACCAGATCGTCGCCATCGGGCAGGGCGGCGTGCTGCAGGCGGCGGATCGCTTCCTTGGTGACGCGCATGGTGACCGGCGCATTGGCGGCAAGGTGCGTGCAAATGGCGGCGACGCGCTCGTCGAGCGCGGCGGGCTCGACGACGTCCATCAGGAATCCGGCGGCCAGCGCGTCTTCCGCCGCCACGTTCTCGGCCATCAGCATCATGCGCTTGGTGCGCGCCGCGCCGATGCCGGCGACCAGCCGCGCGTAATTGGCGACCGACAGACAGTTGCCGAGCGTACGCGCGATCGGCACGCCGAACTTCGTGCCCGGCGTGGCGATGCGCAGGTCGCAGCAGGCGGCGATGGCGAGGCCGCCGCCGATGGCCCAGCCCTCGACCACGGCCAAAGTCGGCATCGGCAGGGATTCGAGCGCTGTCAGATAGCGCTCCATCTTCTCCTCGTATTCGCTGCCCTGCTCGGGCCTCGAGAATTCGAGGAACTGCGCGATGTCGGTGCCGGCGATGAAGGCCTTGCCGCCGGCGCCGCGCAGCACGGTGACGCGGATGCTGTCGTCCTTGGCGAGCTCGGCGCAGGCGGCGGCCAGCCCCTCATACATGCCCCAGGTCATGGCGTTGCGCGCCTGCGGCCGGTCGAACAGGATGGTCGCCACGTTGCCGTTGCGGTTCAGATGGACGGTGCCGTCGGACATGAAATTCTCCTCACGCAGAGGCGAATCTTATACTTGCAGATATCTCTGGCGAACAGTTGTATCCGCGGCCAACTCCGCCGAGGTGCCACTCCATACGGTGCGGCCTTTCTCGATCACCACCTGGCGGTCGGCGATCTCCATCAGCGCGCTGATGTGCTTGTCCACGACCAGAATGGCCTGGCCCTGCTGCTTCAGCAGCAACAGGCAGTTCCAGATTTCGGTGCGGATTTTTGGGTGCCAGACCCTCGGTCGCCTTGAGGACTTCAGACCACCATCGGTGGTCGATCCCAGATCTATCAATCCGTGATTACGCCGTGAGGGCAGTTCATTAGAGTTCCTAAAGCCCATGGCCCCGATGCGCGGCGCCCGGACCGGGCAGGCATTTGAGTGCTCCATTTACAACCAGAAGTACAACTGAAAAGAGGAAGAAATGCCAGAAGATCGATTTCAAGTCTCGCAGTCGCCGGTCTTCCAGGTTGAGAAAGGCAAGGGCTGCAATGCGATGATTGCGTTTGAAGGTGCGCAAGATTCTGTGAATGTATTTCTGGGAGGCGTTGGCGTTGCCAGCTTCTCAAATGACAGGACAAATCCACCCCAAACATTTGCCCAGATAGCGCCTCAGGGCACGACATCAATGGAGTGGGTCAGCAACCGCTTTTCGGCGACCAGCGCTGCGTTGGGCGATATCAATGTGACCTTTCAGACAATCGGAAATTCGCCAACCCGCTCCAGTCTGGTTCTGATTCCGGAGAGAAGTGGCAATCTATTGCCTGCCAGAATGGTGAATACCCTGTATTTCGAGATGAGTATCCCAAGCCAAGGCATCACCGTCTTCAACAAAGATCCTTTGGTTCTGGAGTCGCGATCGATCAATGCGAACGCCGAAACGTTCCGCCTTGATCCCAGGTTCGTGAGAGATCCTGAGGCGGTGCCCAGAAGGTTGCAGGCGTTTGCGACTGGCGAGCGCGAGCCGGTCTTTTTGCCGGTTGGCAATCACCAGCAGAGGCGGCCTGTCTTTCTATACAGCAAAGAAAATCCGGATCAGCGTGTCGCGACGATTTTTGATTCTACCGTTCACGTCATCCCGCATTATGGACTGGAATTGGCGCTCATTTCCAGTAGCCGCGTCGATGAGCAAATTGTTGCCGAGGTTGAAGTGGAAAATCTCACCCAGGTTGCTCAAGAAGTGCACTGGTTTGTTGATGGGATTCACAATCTCACTGTCACGTCGCACCCGGTCGGATCCGCGTATTTGGGCGCGCGAAACGGGGCCGACTCGCGCTTCCGTTTAAAGGTTAGCGGGCGGAGGAAGAATCCCGACGAGCCGCTCGGGCAGCTCGATTGTCTGGTCGTCGGTGTCACGAATAGGCCCGAATCCATCGACGACTTTGTGTCCGACTGTATACTGCTCAGCGTCGAATGAGCCGGTCAGGGTGAGGCTTCTTCAGTGTTCCGCATGCCCCACAATTCGATTTCAAGGCCATGGGGCGACCTAGTTGTCGTTTTGTACAAACCTCCCCCAACTAGCGTGAGTTTCGTCTCGAACGGAATGCCTTTCGTCGAAAGATCCAGCTGAAGTTTGTCAATGCCTTTCACCATGAAGCAGCATTTTATGGCGTTCGGCGGTGTTTCTGGTCTCTCGGCGTTTGCGCGGGAGAAGCTGAAAAAAAATCGCGAGATGGCGGAGTGAGCATAATGTACTCGTCCGAGATCGTATTGATCGTAAATCCAAGAACGCCTGCGAAAAATCCGACTTCGGCTTCGAAATTCTCGACGAAGTACTCCATCGTGTGCTTCCAGCAGGAATCGTCCCAAACGAGCCGAAAATCGCCGCCCTGATATGAAGGGTCTCTGCGGAGTATCGCGTACCCTAATTGACGGCAGGTTGCCACCAAAGACATCTGTAGCTCCTATCGGATGTCACTAGGTAATCGAAGGAAGCAGTTATCAATGATATCACACTGTCGCGGTGCATGACCCAGTGCGTCGTGCCGGTTATGTCGGCTTTATGCCTGTCGTTCTTTTAAGCCGTGGAATTGTGGCCGAATGGAATTCGTCTGTTCTGTGTTTTGAGTGCAATCCGGAATGCCAGTCTTCCCGGGGAGGGGGCGTATGAGTTCACTCGATATTGGCCTAACATTGCATCAGGCCGGCGAACTGGACGGTGCTGCCAACGTCTATCAAAGCGTTTTGGCAACAGATCCCAAAATTCACCGGGCCGCTTTCCTCCTTGGGGTCGTCAATCTCCAGCGTCAGGAGTGGGGGCGGGCTGCAATTGCATTGAGATCTGCCGTCGCCCAGAACGCCTGCGAAGCGGATTACCATGTCGCCCTTGGGGTCGCGCTACGAAATCTTGGCGATTTGGACGGTGCTTTCTCGGCCTATACCAAGGCGATGTCTCTGAACTCCTCCTCTGCGGATGTGTACAATAACTTGGGAGCGTTGCACGAAACCGCCGGAAATCAGGAGTCCGCAGCAGAATGTTATCAAGCCGCCATCCGGCTGCGTCCCGGGTTCTCTGAAGCCCATTATAACCTTGGAAATATTTCGAGGTTCAAAAGACGGTTTATCGAGGCCGCAGATCATTATCGCAGGGCGCTTGTGGCTGATCCGGCGCATCGAAAGGCCGCGGTAAATCTCGCTGTGGCGCTTTGTGGCACCAATAATTTTGCCGAGGCCGAACGTGTCCTGCGCCAGATTGTATCCCGCGTTCCCGACGACGCTCGCGTGGTGTCGTTACTTGGTTATGTGATGATCGCAACAGGTCAATGGAACGGCGCCTCAGAACTCCTCACCGATTTTTTCGCCAGAAGTGCGCGGCAAAAGTATATTAGCGGCGCGAATCCTCAGGCGATGAGACACGACTGCGAACAGATTCGCTATCTGTCGGGCTTGAGCTACGATATCCCGTCCATTGCACGCGCTGTAGAGACCATCGGGTCGTTGCCGGGAGCGCAGTATAATGGCACCGACGCCGCCTCAGCCACGGAAGGGTTGGCGCGAGTCTTGGCGGATACGTTCTACATTCAAAATTGCGAGAGTCTCGATCGCAGTCCGCTGAGTGACAACATGGTTTTCTGGGGAGACGAGGCTGGCGTCTTGTCCGGCGCAAAGACGCATCTGGTTATTGACGGTCTGCTAACAAACGAGGCGCTCTTTCAGTTGCGGGATTTTTGTCTGAGTTCGACCATCTGGTCAACGTCAAGCTGTGGTGGCGAATTAATCGCCAACATGCATACGGGATTTTCGTGTCCTTTGCTTTTCCAGATTTCAGGTGATCTCAAGCGGCGCATGCCCGCTTTGTTCGGAGATCAGCAACTTATCATGGCATGGGCCTATCGCTATATTGGTGATGCCCCGGAGTTTGGTCCTCATGCGGATCCTGGCCTTACGACGGTCAATTTTTGGATCACGCCCGACGAAGCCAATCTCGATCAGAATTGCGGCGGTTTGCAGATCTGGGGGGTGCAAGCGCCCTCGCACTACATTGAACAGGAACGGCCGGCGCAGCTGGAAACTGTACGAGAGCTGCTGAGCAGCAGTGCGCTGGAGCCGGAAGTCATTCGATATCGATGCAATCGGGCCGTCATTTATCCATCGTCTGCCATACACAGTACGGATCGATATCGCTTTGCGACTGGGTATGCGGACCGGAGAATGAATGTCACCTTGCTATTCGGCGACATCGCCAGTCGGACCGGGCATTAAACCAAGTGGATCGTACTCTCGTCGGATGGAGTCAAGCTGCCTGAGCTTGACGGGCGGCGTGAGAATTTAGCTTCTCGTGCGCGATATTATTTTTGTACGGTGATGTCGATGCGTTTACGCTGCGCGCGGTGGCGGTCAAACCTGCAAGTAACGCTGCCGCACCGTTGCGTCCGAGCCCAGCTCGGCCGAGGTGCCGCTCCATACGGTGCGGCCCTTTTCGATCACCACATGGCGGTCGGCGATCTTCATCAGCGCGCTGATGTGCTTGTCCACGACCAGAATGGCCTGGCCCTGCTGCTTCAGCAACAACAGGCAGTTCCAGATTTCGGTGCGGATTTTGGGTGCCAGACCCTCGGTCGCCTCGTCGAGGATCAGCAGCTTGGGGTTGGTCATCAGCGCGCGGCCGATCGCCAGCATCTGCTGCTCGCCGCCGGAGAGCTGATTGCCCATGTTGTTCTTGCGCGAGGCCAGCGACGGGAACAGTTCGTAGACGCGCGACAGCGTCCACTGCGGCGCGCCGAAGCGCGAGGCATTGGTGGCGATCAGGTTCTCCTCGACACTGAGCGTCGGGAAGATCTGGCGGCCTTCTGGCACCAGGCCGATGCCGGTCTGGGCGATGGAGTAGGGCGGCAGGCCGATCAGCGACCGGCCGTCGAAGCTGGCCGTGCCGGCCTGCGCCGGCAGCAGCCCCATCAGTGTGAAGATCGTGGTGGTCTTGCCCATGCCGTTGCGGCCGATCAGCGTCACCACCTCGCCGTCATTGACGGAGAACGAGATGTCGAACAGCACCTGGGCGGGGCCGTAGGACGCGGCGAGGTTTTCGATGTGGAGCATTATTCGAGCTCCTCGCCGAGATAGGCTTCCGTCACCGCCGGATCGTTGCGCACCGCATGCGGCGTGCCGCTCGCCAGCACGCGGCCATAGACCAGCACCGAAATCTTGTCCGCCAGCGCGAATACCGCGTTCATGTCGTGCTCGACCAGCAGCATGGCGAAGCGGCCCTTGAGCTTCTGCAGCACGGCGACGATGCGCTCGGATTCCTCCGGCCCGGTACCGGCTATGGGCTCGTCGAGCAGCAGCAGCTTCGGCTCCAGCGCCAGCGCGATCGCCAGCTCCAGCGCCCGCTTTTCGCCGTGCGACAGATGCGCGGCGAGAATATCGGCGCGGTGGTCGAGGCTCACCTCGGTGAGTGCGGCCATCGCTTCATCGTTGAGTTCGGCTTCGCCGGCGGCGCGGCCGAAGAAGCGATAGCTCGAACCGGAGCGCGCCTGCACCGCCAGCGCCACATTCTCCAGCGCCGAAAAACGCGGCAGCACCGAGGTGATCTGGAACGAACGGGCGAGGCCGAGCTTGGCGCGTTCGTCCGGCGGCAGCGGCATGATGTCGGTGCCGTTGAGCAGGATGCGGCCGTCGTCCGGGCTCAAGGTGCCGGACACCTGATGGATCAAAGTGGTCTTGCCGGCGCCGTTCGGCCCAATCACGGCATGCAGTTCACCGGGGCGGATTTCCAGCGTGACGCCGTCGGTGACGACAAGTCCGCCGAATTTCTTGCGCAGGTTCTCGATCAGCAGGACGGCGTCAGCCACGGGTTAGCCTCGCCTTGACCGAGGTGACGAGACCGGTGAGGCCGCCGCGCGCGAACAGCACGATCAGCACCAGCAGCGGGCCGAAGATCAGCTTCCAGTTCTCGGTGAAGCCGGCCAGCACCTCTTCGAGCAGCAGATAGGCGGCGGCGCCGACAATGGCGCCGTATAGCGTGCCCAGCCCGCCGAAGATCACCATGATGATGAGTTCGCCGGAGCGCTGCCATGACATGTAGGCCGGGCTGACGAATTCGGTGGCGTTGGCGAGCAGGAAACCGGCGAGGCCGCCGAGCGCGCCGGCGATTACATAGCCGATGCGCTGATAGCGGAATACGTCGAAGCCGATAGTCGCCATGCGCGTTGGGTTCTCGCGCGCGCCGCGGAACACGCGGCCGAAGCGCGAATAGACCACCGCGCGCAGCAGGAGATAGGCAGCGATCAGGAAGCCGAGCGTCGCATAGTACAGCGCGCGGTCATCCTTGAAGATTTCGAAGCCGAACAAGGTCGAGCGCGACGGCAGGGTGATGCCGTCATCGCCGCCATAGGGTGCCAGCGAGCCGGCGATGAAATAGGCCATCTGCCCGAAGGCCAGCGTGATCATGATGAAATAGACGCCGCTGGTGCGCAGGCAGATCGTGCCGGTAACATAGGCGAACAGCGCGCTGACCAGAATGGCCAGCGGCAGCGTGATCGCGATGTCGGTGACGCCGTGAGCGCCGGCGATCGCCACCGCATAGGCCCCCAGCCCGATGAAGGCAGCATGGCCGAAGGTGACGAGGCCGCCGAAGCCGCACAGAAAATCGACCGCCAGCGCGGCGATGGCGAACACCATGACGCGAACGAACAGATTGAGGATGAAGCTCTGGGGGCCGAAGGCGGCGGCGAAGGGCACCAGGGCCAGCAGCACGAAGATTGCCACCACGGCGATCTCGATGCGGCCGCTGTTGCGCGCGGCCGCGGCGGGGGCGAGGCTCGTCATCATCACGAGCGCCCCATCACGATCGTCCTTTGGCCGGGAACAGCCCGGCCGGCCGGAAGTACAAGACCAGCGCCATCAGCACGTAGATCAGCATCGAGGCGATGGCCGGGCCGACGGTGCGCGCCGGCGACGGCGGCATGAACAGCCGCAGGATGTCGATCATGAAGGAGCGGCCGAGCGTATCGACAAGGCCGATCAGCAGCGCGGCGATGAAGGCGCCGCGCATCGAGCCGATGCCGCCGATGACGATAACGACGAAAGCGAGGATCAGCACCGAGTCACCCATGCCGGGCTCGACCGACAGGATCGGCGCGATCATGACGCCGGCGAAGGCCGCCAGCATGGTGCCGAAGCCGAACACGATCATGAACAGCCGGCGGATATCGACGCCGAGCGCCGAGACGATGCGGGCGTGGGTAGCGCCGGCGCGCACCAGCATGCCGACGCGGGTCTTGGCAACGAGGATATAGAGCATGAGGCCGACGATCAGTCCGGAAGCGATGATGACAAGCCGCCACACCGGATAGACGAGGCCCGGCATCAGCTGCACGGTGCCGGCCAGCGCCTCGGGGATCGGCAGGTTGAGGGGCGCTGCGCCCCACACCACCTTCACCCCTTGGTTCAGGAAGATGATGATGCCGAAGGTCGCGATCACCTGCTCAAGGTGATCGCGGTCGTAGAGATGGCGGAACACGGTGAATTCAAGCAGCAGGCCGAAGGCCAGCGCCGCGCCGAGCGCCAGGATCAGCGCCAGCACGAAGGAGCCGGTCAGCGCATAGAACATCACCGCGAGATAGGCGCCCAGCATGTACTGGACGCCATGGGCGAGGTTGATGAAGTCCATGACGCCGAACACGAGCGTCAGCCCGGCCGCGATCAGGAACAGCAGCACGCCGAACTGCAGACCGTTGAGCGTCTGGACGATGAAGAGGGTGAAGGACATAGCTTATGTGATCCTAGGCACCGATCGGGCCGAACACTCGGTGTCATCACCGGGCTCGTCCCGGTGATCCCGCTTAGGCGGGCACAGTGCCTAATAATCGGGATGGCCGGGTCAAGCCCGGCCATGACACCGAATTTGGGCAGAGGGGGCGCGTCAGCATCGAACGCAGACGCGCCCTGTCTCTTACTTCATCTTGCAGTCCTTGGCGTGCGGATCCTGGTAATCCGTGAACACCTTCTTGTCGATCGAGGTGGCGAACTTGTCGCCGACCTGCACCACCTTCACCTGGTAGAAGTCCTGGATCGGGTAGTGGTTGTTGCCGAACTTGAACTTGCCGCGCAGTGAGGTGAACGGCGCCTTCGCCATGGCCGCGCGCAGCGCGTCCTTGTTGTCGGTCTTGCCGCCGGTCGCCTTCAGCGCGCCGTCGATCAGCAGCGCCGCGTCATAGGCCTGGAACGCATAGGTGGCCGGAATCGCGCCGCCATATTCCTTGCCATAGGCTTCGACGAACTTCTTGTTCTGCGGCGTGTCGAGGTCGGGGGCCCAGTTGGCGCCGCCGAAGAAGCCGAGCGCGGCTTCCTTCTGCGCCGGTAGCGTCGATTCATCGACGGTGAAGGCGGAGAGGAACTTCACCTTGTCGGCGAGGCCGGCCTGGCGGAACTGCTTGACGAAGTTCACGCCCATGCCGCCGGGCAGGAACACGAAGACGGCGTCGGCGCCGGAGGCCTGGATGCGCGACAGCTCGGCCGAGTAGTCGAGCTGGTTGAGCGGCACGTAGACTTCGTCGGCGAGTTCGCCCTTGTAGAAGCGCTTGAAGCCCGCGAGCGAGTCCTTACCCGCCGGATAGTTCGGCGCCATGATGAAGACCTTCTTGAAGCCCGCATCCTGCGCGTATTTGCCCATCACCTCGTGGTTCTGGTCGTTCTGGTAGGAGGTGACGAAGAAGTTCGGGTTGCAGTCCTTGCCGGCGAAGTTCGAGGTGCCGGCGTTCGGCGAGATCAGGATGGCGCCGCTCTCGGTCACCGGCTTCATGATCGCGACGAGAATGTTGGAGAAGATCGGGCCGACGACGAAATCGACCTTGTCGCGGTCCACCAGCGCCTTGGCCTTGGTGACGGCGACGTCGGGCTTGAGCTCGTCGTCCTGTACGATCACTTCGACCTCGCGGCCGCCGAGCTTGCCGCCCATTTCCTTGACTGCGAGCTGGAAGCCGTTGCGCAGCTGCTGACCGAGCACCGCCGGCGGGCCCGACAAAGTCGTCACGACGCCGATTTTCAGTTTCTCTTGCGCAAAGGCTGGACCTTGCGCGCCGCTCGCGACCATGATCGCGGCCGCGGCAACCGACATCAGCAATTTGTTGACCATTGCTCTACCCCTTCCCGAATTGACGGGGGCAAGGTTGTGCTTGCCCGCTGCCGAAACTATGCCCGGCCACCATTGACCTGGCTACTCTACGTTAGATATTTTAGATTTAAAATATCTCCCCTGTGAAGCCCTATCTTTAAGCATGGGCAGGGGGCGGGCTGACACTATTTACTGCAATGCGCGGTTTGTCGTCGCTCAGAAAAACCGCGTGCTAGATTGGGGCAGCTTCGGGCTGAAAGGATTTGCGCTGAAAGGATTAACGCGTTGCCGTACGGCATCCTCCCCGCGACGTTGAAGGCCTGGCTGGATCACCGCACTGCGGCATCGGCCGCGCCGGCCGCCGTCGCGGCAGCGCCATCGACCACGAACCATCGGAGTGAAGACATGCAGACGCTGACCGCCGGAATCACAAAGGCCGGCACCGGGATCGAGGGCATTTCCTGGAACATTCTCGGCCAGACCTACGTGCCGAAGACCTTGTGCGAGAGCTCGTTCTCCTGGCATGCGACATTTCCGCCGGGCACCTTCGTGCCGCCGCACATCCATCCGACGCAGGACGAGTTCATCTACCTGTTCGAGGGCCGTCTCGATCTGGTGCTCGATGGCAAGGAGTTCGTGGCGCAACCGGGCGACGTGATCCGCCTGCCGATGGGCATTCCGCACGGCATCTTCAACAAGCAGGACCAGACGGTGAAGTGCTTCTTCTGGGTGTCGCCGACGCGCAAGCTCTACGATCTGTTCTGGGCCATTCACTCGATGAAGGAGCAGATCCCGGAGCAGGTGGTGGAACTCTCGGCCCGCCACGAAGTGATGTTCCTGCCGCCGCCGCCGGCGTGACACCGTCATTCCGGGGCGCGCGTGCAACGCGCGAACCCGGAATCCAGCGACGGACCGCAGCAATCACTGAAAAGGCCGGGCCGATCGCCCGGCTTTTTCTTTCTGTCGTCACTTACTTCTGTCGTCCCCGCGAAGGCGGGGACCCATACGGCCTGACCTCTCGATGGCGCTATGGCTATGGGCCCCCGCCTTCGCGGGGGCGACAGGTTGCATCAAATAATATTCCTAGGACTATTGACTCTTAGACAGACCTAGCCCTATATTCCCATCCATCCCGCCCCTGCTAGCGAGGGGTGTCTGATCAGCGTCTCCAGACGCTGGGGCGGGGAGCGGTGGCCGGGTTGGGGCGTCGGAGATGCGGCGCGGTTTCCCCTCCCGGCGGTCCAAGCCGCACGGTCCCGGGCGTCGGATCAGGCGTCCACTGGGGCGGACGTGCGTGGCCAAACGGCAGAAGGCTTCGGCATCAAAGGACTCAACACCAGGGTCCGGCAGTGTCGAAGACGAAGAAGCCCGGCGGCCGCGTCACGAAAGCCCCGCAGCGGTGGCTAGGTGGCCTGACGTAAGAAGGGTCGCCTGAAAGTGTCTCGCCACCGGGGGCTTTGCGGAGCAAACCTAAGAAACACCGCGCGCGGGACGCCAAGGGCTCGGCAATTCCGTGGTGACTAACTCGTGTGAATCTAACTCACACTCACACGAGGCTGCGGGGTCGTTCGGGCCCCGGCGTTCCGCGCGCCCTCGTTATTCAAAGGGCGATGGAATGAAGGTTCGGGAATGCGGCCTGCCCGGGGCCGACCAAACAATGCGGGCGATGACGCGCGTCCGCTGTTTGACAGTTGAATCGGAACAAAAGACCGTCTTTCCGGACCGCCTGCGCGACGCGCCGTCCACAGCGTCACGGCATCGGCGCGTTGCGGCGTCAGTGTCCGCTGCAATCCTGAAAAATTGAGCGGCTTACGGCCGAGACCATTCACCATTGGCCTCGCGCGGTACGAACCACATGCTGCCCCGCGGCATTGCCGTGCGCATACGGGGTCAGCAGTGAAACTTGTTCTCGTCCTGGAAATCGTGCTGTTCGCCGCCGCATTCGCGGTGCTGCATCGCGCGCTCGCCAGGCGCGTGGCAGAGGCGGCGCGCTGGGAAGCGCGCTGTCACATGAGGCGGCCTTTCAGCCGGGCGTCGTTCGATCAGCCGGGTTCGCCATGATCCGGCCGGCAGCATCGGTCAGGCGGCCTTGTTGACCTGCGTCTTGGCGAAACCGGCGGTCGAGGCATAGCCGCGCACAATGGCCTTGCGGTCCTCGTAGGACAGCACGTCGTCGATATTGCTGAAGCCGTCCGGCGCGCGCGCTTCGATGGCGTCGATGACGCCTTCCGGGCCGCCCTTGCGGTTCATCAGCACGATCTGCGTCGTCATCGGCAGGCGCTCCTGATCGTACTGCCACAGCGCGTGCATGGCGTTGTCGGCGGTCAGCAGCTTGTCGGCGAGGCAGCGCGCATCGAGGATCGCCTGCGAAGCGCCGTTGGAACCCACCGGATACATCGGATGCGCGGCGTCGCCGAGCAGAGTGATGCGGCCGTGCGACCAGCGCGGCAGCGGCTCGCGGTCGCACAGCGGATATTCCCAAAACTCGCCGCTCGCCTCGATCAGATGCGAGACGTCGAGGAACGGCAGCTTGAACTTCTGCACATAGGGCCGCAGATCGTCCCAGCGGCCCTGGCGCGACCAGTCTTCCTTGCGCGGCGTCGTGCCGCCGGCCGCGACCTTGGCCATCACCGCCCAGTTGGTGAGGCGGCGGTCCGGCGCCGAGCCTTCGGCGATCGGATAGAGCACGAACTTGGCTTCCATGCCGCCGGCGATGATCATCGAGCGGCCGGTCATGAACTGCGGCCAGTCGACCGCGCCGCGCCACAGGATCGTGCCGTTCCAGATCGCTGGGCTCTCCTGCGGGAACAGTTTGGCGCGCACGAAGGAGTGAATGCCGTCGGCGCCGATCAGCACATCGCCGCGCGCGGTTTTGATGTGGCGGCCCTGGCGGTCGAAGAAGTAGGCCGAGACGCCGGACTCGTCCTGCATGAAATGGCCGAGGCGATGGCCGACATGAATCTTGCCTTCGCCGAGGCGCGCGCGGGCGGCCTGGTACAGCACGCCCTGCAGGCGGCCGCGATGGATGGAGAACTGCGGCACTTCGAAGCCGGCATCGGTGCCGCGCAATTCGTGCCAGACCGTCTGGCCGAAGCGATTGGCGTAGAACAATTCGTAGGTGCGGATCGCCACGGCATCGAGCCGCTCGAGCAGGCCGAGGTCTTTGAGTTCCTTGATGGCGTGGGGCAGGGTGTTGATGCCGACGCCGAGCTCGCGGATCGTCTCCGACTGCTCATAGACCTCGCAGTCGATACCGCGGGCCTGGCACATCAGAGCCGTGGTCAGTCCGCCGACGCCGCCGCCGATAATGATCGCCTTCATCACGCACACTCTTAACTGTTACGCACTTTCCCGGCGTTAATTCATTGCACCCAAGGGCTTACCCGGCAACCCGGACTTCGCAACAGGGTGAACCGCTTCATTCCGAGGCGCCAAGCCTAGCCCGGTCGTTCGCCATCCCAAATACTTTACATATAAAATTTTTAGGTTGCTTATATCTCCGGACTTTCGCAGACTGCGCTGGAAACCAGCCAATGGAGCGGGCCGATGCGTGCGGCAATGCGTACCGTCATTCTGGGCGGCGGCCCGGGCGGTCTTTATTTTGCGATCTCGCTGAAACTGCGCAATCCCGCCCATGAAGTCGTCGTCGTCGAGCGCAACAAGCCGGATGACACTTTCGGCTGGGGCGTGGTTCTGTCGGCGGACACGCTCGACAATCTCGACGTCAACGACGCCAAGAGCGCCAAGGCGATCCGCGACAGCTTCGTCTACTGGGACGACATCGCCGTGCATTATCGCGGCGCGGTGATGCGCTCGAGCGGTCATGGTTTCTCCGGCATCGGCCGCATGCGGCTTCTCAACATCCTGCAGGAGCGCGCTACCGAGCTAGGCGTCGAAATCCGCTACGAGACCGAAGCGCAACCGATCGAGGCCTACAAGGACTTCGACCTCATCGTCGGCTCGGACGGCGTCAATTCGCGGGTGCGCGAGGCTTTCGCCGACGTCTTCAAGCCGAACATCGACGTGCGCGCCTGCAAATACATCTGGCTCGGTACGCATCAGAAGTTCGACGACGCCTTCACCTTCATCTTCGAGGAAACCGAGCACGGCTGGATCTGGGTGCACGCCTACCAGTTCAATGCCGACACCGCGACCTTCATCGTCGAATGTTCGGAAGAGACCTGGAAGAAGGCCGGCTTCGACAGGATGTCGACCGACGAGACCATCGCCGCCTGCGAGAAGATCTTCGCCAAGTATCTCAACGGCAACAGCCTGATGTCGAATGCGCGGCATCTGCGCGGCTCGGCGTGGCTCAACTTCAACCGCGTTTTGTGCGAGCGCTGGTCGACCGGCAATGTCGTGCTGCTCGGCGACGCGGCCGCGACCGCGCATTTCTCGATCGGCTCGGGCTCCAAGCTCGCCATGGAAAGCGCCATCGCGCTCGCCAACTATATCGACTCGGAGCCGGACATGGCAGCGGCCTTTGCCCGTTACGAAGACGAGCGCCGCCTTGAAGTGCTGCGCCTGCAAAGTGCGGCGCGCAACTCGATCGAGTGGTTCGAGGAAGTCGAGCGCTATCTGCATCTCGATCCGGTGCAGTTCAACTATTCGCTGCTCACTCGCTCGCAGCGCATCAGCCACGAGAACCTGCGCGCCCGCGACGGCGCGTGGCTCGCCGGCGCCGAAAAGTGGTTCGAGCGGCAGGCAACCGGCGCCGAGCCGAAGGAAGCGCACCGGCCCATGTTCGTGCCGCTCAAGGTGCGCGGGCTCGAACTCAAGAATCGCGTGGTCGTGTCGCCCATGGCGCAGTACCGCGCCGTCGATGGCACGCCGACCGACTGGCATCTGGTGCACTACGCCGAGCGCGCCAAGGGCGGCGCCGGACTGGTGTTCACCGAGATGACCTGCGTTTCGCCGGAAGGCCGCATCACGCCCGGCTGCACCGGCATGTACGCGCCGGAGCATGAAGCGGCCTGGAAGCGCATTGTCGATTTCGTGCATGGCGAGAGCGACGCCAAGATCGCGCTGCAGCTCGGCCATGCCGGGCCGAAGGCCTCGACGCAGCTCGGCTGGGAAGACAGCGATACGCCGCTCAAGTCCGGCAATTGGCCGATCGTCTCGGCTTCGGCGGTGCCTTGGAGCCCGCAGAACCAGACGCCGCGCGCGGTGACTTGCGCCGACATGGACAAGATCCGCGACGATTTCGTCCGCGCCGCGCAGATGGGCGAACGCGCCGGCTTCGACTGGCTCGAATTGCACTACGCCCACGGCTATCTGATGTCGGCTTTCATCACGCCGATCACCAATAACCGCACCGACGAATACGGCGGCAGCCTCGGCAACCGCCTGCGCTTCCCGCTCGAAGTCTTCCATGCCGTACGCAAGGTGTGGCCGGATCACAAGCCGATCTCGGTGCGTATTTCCGCGAATGACTGGGTCGGCGACAAGGGTATCACGCCGCAGGACGCCGTCGAGATCGCACGCATCCTGCACGAGGCGGGCGTTGATATGGTCGACGTGTCGGCGGGCCAGACGTCGCTGGAAGCCAAGCCGGTCTACGGCCGCATGTTCCAGACGCCGTTCTCCGACCGTATCCGCAACGAGGCCGGCGTCGCCACGCTGGCGGTCGGCAATATCTACGAGCCGGACCACGTCAACTCGATCCTGATGGCCGGCCGCGCCGATCTTGTCTGCCTGGCGCGTCCGCATCTGGCCAATCCGTACTGGACCCTGCACGCAGCCGCGGATGCGAACGATCGTCGCGTCTCCTGGCCGAAGCCTTATTGGCCGGGCCGCGACCAGATGTATCGCCTCAAATCGCGTCCCGAAGTCATGACGGGGAAGGTGTGATGACGCTGCTCGCCGGCAAGCTTCTTTCGGGAAAGCATGCGCTGGTGACCGGCGGCGGCTCCGGCATCGGCGCCGCCATTGCCCGTGCGCTGGCCGCCGACGGCGCGGCGCTGTCGCTCGTCGGCCGCCGTGCGGCGCCGCTCGAAGCGATGGTGAAGGAATTGCCGAAAGCGGCCGCGATCGTCGCCGACATTACCAGCGGTACCGAATGCAAAGCGATGGCGGAAGCCGCGCACAAGGCGCACGGGCCCATCGATATCGTCGTGGCCAATGCCGGCATGGCGGCGAGCGCACCGGCCGCGAAGATCGATGCCGCGCACTGGCAGCAGATGATCGGCGTCAATCTCACCGGCACCTTCAATACCGTACAGGCCGCGCTCGCGGACGTGACGCGTCAGCCGGGCGGCCGCATTGTCTTCGTCGCCTCGACTGCCGGCCTAAAAGGTTATCCCTATGTCGCAGCCTATGTCGCCGCCAAGCACGGCGTCGTCGGCCTGATGCGCGCGCTCAGCGTCGAGTTTGCAGCCAAGGGCACGACCGTGAACGCGGTGTGCCCCGGCTTCACCGATACGCCGCTGCTGGCGGGCGCGGTCGACACCATCGTGTCGAAGACCGGCCGCAGCGCGGATGCCTCGCGCGGCGAGCTGGCGAAGGACAATCCGCACGGCCGCCTCATCACGCCGGAAGAAGTAGCGCAGACCGTGCTTTATCTGTGTGCGCCGTCGTCCGGTTCGGTAAACGGTCAGGCCATTGCGGTCACGGGAGGCCCGGTATGACGAATGCAAGGCTGAAGGCGTCGGCCCGCCCGCTCAGCAAGCAACGCCTGCGCTTGTGGCTGCGCCTGCTGCGCGCCACGCGACTCATCGAATCGGAACTGCGCGAGCGCCTGCGCAAGGAATTCGCGATCACGCTGCCGCAGTTCGACGTCATGGCGGCGCTGGCGCGCAAGGAAGACGGCATGACGATGACGGAATTGTCGCGCATGCTGATGGTGTCGAACGGCAATGTCACCGGCATTATCGACCGCCTCGCCGCCGAAAAGCTGGTGTTGCGCCAGGCCCCGGCCAATGACCGCCGCTCGTTCATCGTGCGTCTGACGCCGAAAGGCGCGGCGCAGTTCGCCGTGGTCGCCCGCGCCCATGAGGGCTGGGTCGACGAGCTGCTCGGCAGCTTCGATGCGGCGCAGACCGAAAACCTTATCGATATGCTCGGCGGCCTCTCAGTGGACCGCCACGGAGGAACGCAGCAATGAACAATGCCAACAGGAACATGGCAGGCCACAAGCCGCAGCATTTCAACTGGCGCGTCGAAGGCAAGGTGGCGGTGATGTCGCTCAATCGCCCCGAACGCAAGAATCCGATCACCTTCGAATCCTATGCCGAGATGCGCGATACGTTTCGTCAGCTTACTTACGCCGACGACATCAAGGCAGTGGTGATCGCCTCGAATGGCGGCAATTTCTGCTCGGGCGGCGACGTCCACGACATCATCGGACCGCTGCTCGACAAGGACATGAAGGGGCTGCTCGAATTCACCCGTATGACCGGCGACTTGGTCAAGGCCATGAATTCCTGCCCGCAGCCGATCATTGCCGCGGTCGACGGCGTCTGTGTCGGCGCCGGCGCCATGATCGCGCTGTTCTCCGATATGCGCATCGGCACGCCGGCGGCAAAAACCGCGTTTCTGTTCACGCGCGTCGGCCTCGCCGGTTGCGACATGGGCGCTTGCGCCATGCTGCCGCGCGTCATCGGCCAGGGCCGCGCCGCCGAACTGCTGTACACCGGTCGCGCGATGTCGGCGGATGAGGGCGAGCGCTGGGGCTTCTTCAACAGGCTCACCGACGCAACCCAGGTCGAGGCCGAGGCGATCAAGCTGGCGCAGCAACTCGCCGCTGGGCCGACGTTCGGCCACATGATGACCAAGACCATGCTGGCGCAGGAGTGGTCGATGTCGCTGCCGATGGCGATCGAGGCCGAGGCGCAGGCTCAGGCGATCTGCATGCAGACGCAGGACTTCCGCCGCGCCTACGAGGCGTTCGTCGCCAAGGGCAAGCCCGTGTTCGCGGGGGATTGACCGGTGGCGGACAAATCCTTTCTTCACTGGCCGTTCTTCGCCGACGCGCACCGCGACTATGCGGCGAAGATCGGCGCCTGGGCGCAGGCAAACCTCCAAGCGGTCGATCATCACGATGTCGACGCCGCCTGCCGCAAGCTGGTGAAGGCGCTGGGGCAGGGCGGTTTCCTCGTCAACACGGCGCCGGCCAGCGAAGCCGACAAGCTCGACGTGCGTACACTGGCGCTGTCGCGCGAGACTCTGGCGCGCTATTCCGGGTTGGCGGATTTCGCCTTTGCCATGCAGGGTCTAGGCGCCGGACCGATCTCGCTGTTCGGTTCGGCCGAGCAGCGCGCCGCCTGGCTGCCGAGGACGCGCGCCGGCGAAGCAATCGCCGCTTTCGCGCTGTCGGAAGTGGCCTCCGGCTCGGACGTCGCCAACATCACCACGAGCGCGAAGCGTGACGGCGACGCTTACGTGATCGATGGCGAGAAGACCTGGATCTCCAACGGCGGCATCGCCGACCTCTATGTCGTGTTCGCCCGCACCGGTGAAGCACCGGGCGCCAAGGGCCTGTCGGCCTTCATCGTCGAGGGCTCCAACCCGGGGCTGTCGATTACCGAGCGTCTCGAAGTCATCGCGCCCCATCCGCTGGCCCGCATCGGCTTTACGAACTGCCGCGTCCCGGCCTCCGCCCTGATCGGCAAGCCGGGCGACGGCTTCAAGATCGCGATGGCGACGCTCGATGTCTTCCGCACCACGGTCGGCGCCGCGGCGTTGGGCTTTGCCCGCCGCGCGCTCGACGAGACCGTCAATCGCGCCGGCTCGCGGCAGTTGTTCGGTGCGCCGCTTGGCGAGCTGCAGATGGTGCAGGGCCATATCGCCGACATGGCGCTCGATATCGATGCCGCGGCGCTGTTGGTCTATCGCGCCGCCTGGGTGAAGGACATGGGCGCTGCGCGGGTGTCGCGCGAAGCGGCCATGGCCAAGCTTTACGCCACCGAGTCCGCGCAGCGCGTGATCGACGCCGCCGTGCAGATTCATGGCGGCGACGGCGTCCGCTCCGGCCATCCGGTCGAGACGCTGTATCGCGAAATCCGCGCGCTGCGCATCTACGAAGGCGCGTCCGACGTGCAAAAGATCATCATCAGCCGGGCAGTCACCTCAATGGCGGAGCGCTAAGAATGCCCCAGATCAAACTCGGCCCCACTGCGCATGTGGATACGTTCACGCGCGATAACCTGCCTCCCTTCGAGCTGTGGCCCGAGATCCTGCTCGACCGCCCGGAATTTCAGTATCCGGACTATCTCAACGCCGCGGTCGAGCTTACCGACCGCATGGTCGAGCGCGGCTTCGGCGATAATATCGCGCTGATCGGCAACGGCCGCCGCCGCACCTACAAGGAGTTGACCGACTGGTCGAACCGGCTCGCTCACGCGCTGGTCGAGAACTATGGTGTCAAGCCGGGCAACCGCGTGCTGATCCGCTCCGGCAACAATCCGGCGCTGGTCGCCGCCTGGCTGGCCGCGACCAAGGCCGGCGCCGTGGTCGTCAACACCATGCCGATGTTGCGTGCCGGCGAACTGAGCAAGATCGTCGACAAGGCCGAGATCGGTCTGGCGCTGTGCGACAGCCGCATCGCCGATGAACTCATCGCCTGCGCCAAGACCAGCAAGTTCCTCAAGCAAGTCGTGTCGTTCGACGGCACGCAGAACCACGACGCCGAGCTCGACCGCATTGCGCTCGACAAGCCGGTTAGGTTCGACGCCGTGAAGACTGGCCGCGACGACGTCGCGCTGCTCGGCTTCACCTCCGGCACAACCGGCGAGCCGAAGGCGACGATGCATTTCCATCGCGACATCCTGATGATCGCCGACGGCTATGCCCGCGAAGTGCTCAAGGTGACGCCGGAGGACGTTTTCGTCGGCTCGCCGCCGCTCGCCTTCACGTTCGGCCTCGGCGGTCTGGCGATCTTCCCGCTGCGCTTCGGCGCTGCCGCGACATTGCTGGAGAATGCCTCACCGCCGAACATGATCCAGATCATCGAGACCTACAAGGCGACGATTTGCTTCACTGCGCCGACGGCCTATCGCGCCATGATGGCGGCGATGGACAAGGGCGCCGACCTGTCGTCGCTGCGCATTGCGGTGTCGGCGGGTGAGACCCTGCCGGGGCCGGTGTTCGAGCAGTGGACGGCCAAGACCGGCAAACCGATCCTCGACGGCATCGGCTCGACCGAGATGCTGCACATCTTCATCTCCAACCGCATGGGCGAAGCGCGGCCCGGCGCGACCGGCAAGCCGGTGACCGGATATGTCGCGAAGGTGGTTGACGAGCAGATGAACGAAGTGCCACGCGGCGAGATTGGCCGTCTGGCCGTGCGCGGGCCGACCGGCTGCCGATATCTTGCCGACAAGCGCCAGACCAGCTATGTGCGCGACGGCTGGAATATCACCGGCGATACTTTCGTGCAGGACGAGGATGGCTACTTCCATTTCGTCGCCCGCGCCGACGACATGATCGTCTCCGCCGGCTACAACATCGCGGGACCGGAAGTCGAGGCGGCGCTCTTGTCGCATCCGGACGTCGCCGAATGCGCGGTGATCGGCAAGCGCGACGATGAACGTGGCGAGATCGTCGCCGCTTATGTCGTCCTCAAGGCGAACGTCGAAGCTGATGAGGTCTGCCGCAAGAAATTGCAGGACCACGTCAAGGCGACCATCGCGCCCTACAAATATCCACGTGCGGTCAATTTCGTCGAGGCCTTGCCGAAGACGCAGACCGGCAAGATCCAGCGCTTCAGATTGCGGGAGCAGACATGACCATCGACATTCTTCACCCGCGGGGCTGGGCGCCGGCCAAGGGCTATGCCAACGGCGTGGCGGCGGAAGGCCGGCAGGTGTTCATCGCCGGCCAGATCGGCTGGAACGAGAGGTGCGAACTCGTCAGCGATGATTTCATCGCTCAGGTCGAGCAGGCGCTGAAGAACATTGCCGCGGTGTTGAAGGAAGCGGGCGGTGGACCTGAGCACCTGGTGCGGTTGACCTGGTATCTCACCGACAAGCGCGAATACGTGTCGCGGCAGAAGGAACTCGGCGAGGCCTATCGCCGCGTTCTCGGCAAGAATTTTCCGGCGATGTCCGCATTTGTCGTGATGGCGCTGATTGAGGATCGCGCCAAAGTCGAGATCGAGGCGACGGCGGTGATCCCGCCGCGCTAGAACGTCGCGCGGTCAGCTCAGCCGACGCTCCGGCAACTCGGCACTCAGGGTGCCAGCGAAGCGGGCCTCAGGCTCGCCGTCGGTGGCGAGCATGTGGCGGTAGAGTTGTTCCAACCGCAGGTAGCGCTCGCGGCTTTCGTCATCATAGGTCGCCGCGGCCAGCTGCGCGCACGTATCGGCTTGGCGTTGCAGACGTTTCGCGATCGTCATAGTCGACCCCTCCGACTATTCGAGCCAGGTGCATTGCAACATCAAAATCGATGCATTGCAACAAGAATTCATACTTCTGTCACGAAAGGTCTTCCGGCGTCCGTCGCCAGATGATGCCACCGCGCGCGGCCGCGGATTGCGAACACCGAGCTTGGGGCAGATGGCACGTTCTTTGCTGCACTGACGGATGCGTGGACCCATCCGCGCCAGCCCCAACGGCGGGGCGTCGGTCGGCAACGGCGCTGGCTACCCCGAGCGGCGACGTTCTCGGTCGTCGACAACCGTTGGAGTGCCCCATGACACCCGAGCAAGTGACGATGGTGCAGGACAGTTTCAGGAAAGTGGTGCCGATCGCCGGCACTGCTGCCGACCTCTTTTACAGCCGGCTGTTCGAGATCGCCCCGGATGTGCGGCCGCTCTTCCCCGACGATCTCGCCGACCAGAAGAAGAAGCTGATCGCCATGCTGGCCACCGCGGTCACCAACCTGCACCAGATTGATACGATCGCGCCTGCCGTCGCCGGCCTCGGCAAGCGTCACGCCACTTACGGCGTTACCGCCGCTATGTACGAACCGGTCGCCGCCGCGCTGCTGTGGACGCTCGAGCAGGGGCTGGGCCCCGATTTCACGCCGCCGGTTAAGGCCGCCTGGACAGAGACTTACGCAACGCTAGCCGGCGTGATGCAAAAGGCGGCGGTCGCCTGACCCGGTGGCCATGGAACGGCTCTTGCATGACACCAATTCGAAAAAGTGAGGCCGTGTGCCGGACGGTTGCGGGGGCAATCGCCGCGGTGGAGAGCGCGTCGGTGGTCGAAACGCGGAAAGGTTCAGATGCCGGCGCGCAGCCGCATGGCGGTCCGCGTGATGCGTCGCTCAAGATTGTCATCGTCGATGAGAGTCCGATCCGGGCGGCCATTCTCGAGGGCGGCCTGCGCGAGGCGGGATTCGTCCAGGTTCAGCGTATTGAGGAAACGCGCAATCTGTTGTCACGCATTTACGCGCTCGATCCCGACGTCATCCTGATCGATCTGGAAAACCCCAGCCGCGACGAACTCGAGCAAATGTTTCAGATGAGCCGCATCGTCAAGCGGCCGATCGCCATGTTCGTCGACCAGAGCGACACCGCCTCGATCCAGGCCTCGGTCGATGCCGGCGTCTCGGCCTATATCGTCGGCAACCTGCAAAAGGATCGCATCAAGACCATCCTCGATCTCTGCATCTCGCGCTTCAATGCCTTCTCGCGTCTGCAAAGCGAGCTGGACGAGGCCAAAGGCGCGCTTGAGGAGCGCAAGATCATCGACCGCGCCAAGGGCATCCTGATGAAGGCCAAGGGCCTTACCGAGGAACAGGCCTATTCGCTGATGCGCAAGACCGCGATGAACGAGAACAAGAAGATCGCCGAGATCGCGCAGTCCGTGATTACGGCGGCGGAGCTGTTCAAATGAAGACGGATCTGCGCATCGGCTACATCCCGCTGATCGACGCGACGCCTATCCTGGTCGCCGCCGACCACGGCTTTGCCGAAGCCGAAGGGCTCACCATCGAGCTCGTCCGCGAAGTGTCGTGGTCGAATGTGCGCGACAAGCTCAATCTCGGCCTGTTCGACGCCGCGCATATGCTGGCGCCGCTGCCGATCGCCTCGAGCCTCGGCATCGGCCACGTCAAAGTGCCGCTGATCGTGCCGTTCACGCTGGCGCTGAACGGCAACGCGATTACGGTGTCGCCGGCGCTGTTTGTGGAACTGGCGGCCGTTGCCGACGGCGACATCAGCGATCCGCGCGTCTCTGCCCGCGCGTTGCACCGCGTTGTCGCCGATCGCCGTGCGCGCGGCGCACCGATGCTGAACTTCGGCATGACCTTTCCGTTCTCGAACCACAACTATCAGCTCCGCTTCTGGATGTCGGCGGGCGGGGTTGATCCGGACGAAGATGTTCAAATGGTCGTCCTGCCGCCGCCTTACATGGTCGAGAGCCTGACCAGCGGCCATGTCGACTGCTTCTGCGTCGGCGCGCCCTGGAACTCCGTCGCGGTCGACAACGGTGTCGGGCACATCCTGCATTTCGGCAACGATATCCTGCGGCGCATGTCGGAAAAGGTGCTGGCTGTCCGCGACAACTGGGCCGGCAGTAACCCCGACACTTTATCGGCGCTCATCCGCGCGCTGGCGAAAGCCGCCGCCTTCGCCGAAGACCCGGCCAACCTCGATGCCGTCTGCGTGTCCATCGGCGCGCGCATCGGTGCCACCCCGGAAGTCATTTCGCGCACGCTCAAGGGTGTGCTCAAGGTGTCGACCGACGGCCGTACGCGGTCGAGCGACGAGTACATTTTGCTGGAGCGCCGTCAGGCCAACCGCCCCGACAAGGCGCACGCCGCCTGGATGTATGCCGATATGGTCCGCTGGGGGCAGGTGCCGCTCAGCAGTGAGCTTCACGCCACCGCCGAGAGTGTCTTCCGTCCCGATCTCTACGACCGCGCGCTCGGCCATGCGCCGGCGGCCGCCGCCATCGATCCGCCCGACCGCATCGGCGCTTTTTACGGGCCGGATTTCGAGCCGGCCGACCTCGCCGGGCATCTGGAGGCCTGGCGCCTCCGCCACAACGGACGCCCGCGGTTAACGCTCGTCCGCTGATCCCGCATTGCACAAAAAGGCTGCAGCCTGCGCCACAGGCAGGCAGCCGCGCACGCCTCCGTCATCGCGCTCGATTTATAAAACCGATTGGTTCATCGACATTTTTTGCTTCAGCCCGATGTGGCACGCGTCTTGAATAGGAATAGCTGAAAGGCACGGCGCGCAAGCGCCGCGCCGACGGTCCAATGAGGGGCCAACGGGCAAAGCCGCTGTCTTCGGTTCGCGCTTCAAGCGCGGGCGGAAGCCGCGGCTTTTTTTATTGCCTTGATGACGACGACTTCGAGCGACCGCGGCCGGGGATCCGCAACAGCAACAGGACGATGAGACCAATGAGCAAGCACACCAAGACCGGCAAAAGCCTGAGCCGCCGCACCTTCCTCAAGGCCGGCGCCTCAACCGCCGCGCTGATGAGTGCCGTCGCGACGCAATTCCCCTTCGGCGTTCATGTCGCCGAAGCCTCCGGTCCGGAAGTGACCAAGGCCAATCTCGGTTTCATCGCGCTCACCGACGCTGCGCCGCTCTTCGTTGCCAAGGAGAAGGGGATATTCGCCAAATACGGCGTCAAGGACGTCGAGGTATTGAAACAGGCGTCGTGGGGCGCGACCCGCGACAACCTGGTGCTGGGTGGCGAGGCCAACGGCATCGACGGCGCGCACATCCTGACGCCGATGCCTTATCTCATCTCTGCCGGCAAGGTGACGCAGAACAACGTGCCGACGCCGATGTACATCCTGGCCCGACTGAACCTGAACGGCCAATGCATCTCGGTCGGCAAGGAATACGCCGATCTCAAGGTCGGCGTGGATACCACGGCGTTCAAAGGCGCGCTGGAGGCCAAGAAGACTTCAGGCAAATCGATCAAGGCCGCGATGACGTTCCCGGGCGGCACGCACGATCTCTGGATCCGCTACTGGCTCGCCGCGGGCGGCATCGACCCCGACAAGGACATCGAAACCATCGTGGTGCCGCCGGCGCAGATGGTGGCGAACATGAAGGTCGGCACGATGGATTGCTTCTGCGTGTGCGAGCCGTGGAACCTGCAGCTCATTCACCAGGACATCGGTTACACGGCGATTACCACCGGCGAACTCTGGAATCTGCATCCCGAGAAGTCGTTTGGCATGCGCGCTTCCTATGTCGACAAGAATCCGAAGGCCGCGTCCGCCATCCTCATGGCCGTCCTTGAGGCGCAGCAATGGTGCGAGAAGCCGGAGAACGCGATGGAAGTCGCGACCATTTGCTCGCGCCGCCAGTGGATCAATTGCCCGGTCAACGATATCGCAGATCGCGTGAAAGGGCGCTTCGACTACGGCATTCCAGGCAAGGTCGTCGAGAAGCACCCGCAGATGATGCGCTACTGGAATGACTTCGCCTCCTATCCATTCCAGAGCCACGACCTCTGGTTCCTCACCGAAGATATCCGCTGGGGCAAGTTCGAGCCCGGCTACGACACCAAAGGCCTGATCGCCAAGGTCAACCGCGAGGACATGTGGCGCCAGGCCGCCAAGGCCATCGGCGTGCCGGATGCGCAGATTCCGAAGTCCACGTCGCGCGGCAAGGAGACTTTCTTCGACGGCAAAGTCTTCGATCCGGAGAATCCGTCGGCCTATCTCAAGAGCCTGTCGATCAAGCGCGTCGAAGTGTGAGCCAACGGCGGGCCGCCCGGTTTCGGGCGGTCCGCTCCCGTAATTGCCATGGAGATCAGCGCGATGAACATGCCCTTGGCCAAAGTGGCCGTCACATCTCCCGCCGTGACGGCGGCGAAGCCATCGACCGCGACCGTGTTGCCGATCGTGCCAAAGCGATCCTCGCTCAAGGCGCGGGCGCTCGCGTTTACGACCAACGCTTTCGTCACCATCGTGCCTCCCGTGGTCATGATCGCTTTGATTTTGGTGGTCTGGCAGATGCTGTGCAGCCAGCCCGGCGCCACGCTGCCGCCGCCTCTGACCGTGCTCAACGATACCTGGGAGTTGATCGTCGATCCGTTCTACGACCGTGGCGGCATCGACAAGGGTCTGTTCTGGCACATGTCGGCGAGCTTGCAGCGCGTTGCGCTCGGCTATGCGATGGCCGCTGTCGTCGGCGTGGCGCTCGGCACTCTGGTCGGCCAGTCGACCTGGGCCATGCGCGGTCTCGACCCGATCTTCCAGGTTCTGCGTACCGTGCCGCCACTGGCCTGGCTGCCGCTGGCGCTCGCGGCATTCCGTCAGGGGCATCCGGCGGCGATCTTCGTCATCTTCATCACCGCGATCTGGCCGATCATCATCAATACCGCGGTCGGCATCCGCAACATTCCGCAGGATTATCGCAACGTCGCCGCGGTGCTGCGCCTCAATCATCTCGAGTTCTTCTACAAGATCATGGTGCCGTCGGCCGCACCGTATATCTTCACCGGCCTGCGCATCGGCATCGGCCTGTCGTGGCTCGCCATCGTGGCGGCGGAGATGCTGATTGGCGGCGTTGGCATCGGCTTCTTCATCTGGGATGCCTGGAATTCGTCGCGCATCAGCGAAATCATTCTCGCGCTGATCTATGTCGGCATCACCGGCTTCATCCTCGACCGCATCGTGGCCTTCGCCGCGACCCTGGTCACGCGCGGCACTGCCGCCAATTGATGGGAGCAGCACAATGACCAGCTATCTTCAGATCGATCATCTCGACAAGAGCTTCCTGCGCGGCGGCGTGATCAGCGAGGTGCTCAAGGACGTCACATTGACCATCGAGCAAGGTGAATATGTCTCGATCATCGGGCACTCGGGCTGTGGCAAGTCGACCTTGCTCAACATCGTCGCCGGCCTGCTGCCGGTGAGCGCCGGCGGCGTGCTGCTGCAGGGCAAGGAAGTCAACGAGCCGGGCCCGGATCGCGCCGTCGTCTTCCAGAACCACAGCCTGCTGCCTTGGCTTACGGTCTACGACAATGTGCGCCTGGCCGTGGACAAGGTCTTTTCCTCGACCAAGTCGCGGGCCGAACGCCATGCGTGGACGATCCACAATCTCGATCTCGTGCAGATGACGCATGCCAAGGACAAGCGACCGGGCGAAATCTCCGGCGGCATGAAGCAGCGCGTCGGCATCGCTCGCGCGCTTGCGATGGAGCCTAAGGTGCTGCTGCTCGACGAACCGTTCGGCGCGCTGGACGCGCTGACCCGCGCTCACCTTCAAGATTCGATCATGAGCCTGCATCAGAAGCTCGGCAACACGGTGATGATGATCACGCACGACGTCGACGAGGCCGTGCTGCTGTCCGACCGCATCGTGATGATGACCAACGGTCCGTCGGCGCATATCGGTGAAATTCTCGAGGTGCCGCTGGCGCGGCCGCGCAACCGGCTCGAGTTGGCGTCCAACCAGACCTATCTCAAGTGCCGCCAGCGCGTGCTCGAATTTCTCTACGAGCGGCATCGCTTTGTCGAGGCTGCTTGAGGCGCGCCGCCGGGTCGGGAACATGAGCGAACCGCTCGTCATCGTCGGTAACGGTATGGCCGCGGCAAAGCTCGTCGAGGAGCTCAACGCACGCGCGCTCGGCCGCTATGCAGTCTGCGTGATCGGCGATGAACCGCGGCTGGCGTACAACCGCGTGCTGCTGTCCTCGGTGCTGGCGCGCGAGGTGTCGCAGGGCGACATTGAGCTCAAGTCTGCCGACTGGTGGCGCGCCCACGGCGTGACGCTGCTCTACGGCCATCGTGCCGTGGCGGTGGATGCCGATATCCGGCGCGTCAAGCTGGCCAATGGCGCAACCTTGCCTTTCGCCAAATTGGTGCTGGCGACGGGGTCCAAAGCCATCCGTCTCAACGTGCCGGGCATGGACATGCCGGGCGTCGTCACCTTCCGCGATCTCGGTGATGTCGCCTCGATGGAACAGGCCGCCAAGACCCACAAGAAGGCCGTCGTCATCGGCGGCGGCCTGCTCGGCCTGGAGGCGGCTTACGGCCTCGCCAAGGTCGGCATGAAAGTATCAGTCGTTCATCTGATGGATCGGCTAATGGAGCGCCAACTCGACGCGCGGGCTTCGGCGATGCTGAAGGCCGCGGTCGAAGCCAAGGGCATTGCCGTCCATCTCAATGCCGAAACCGCGGCGATCAAGGGCGAACGCCACGCCAGCAAGGTGCTGTTGAAGGACGGCCGCGTGATCGACGCCGATCTTGTTGTCGTCGCCGCCGGCATTCGCGCCAACAGCGATCTCGCCGTCACCGCAGGCCTCGACATCAATCGCGGCATCGTGGTCGACGACCATCTGCAGTCGAGCAGGGCGGATATCCACGCCATCGGGGAATGCGCCGAGCATCGGGGCATTTGTTACGGGCTGGTTGAGCCGGCTTATGAGCAGGCGCGCGCTCTGGCCACGCATCTCGCCGGCGGCAAGGCCGCCTATACAGGTAGCGTGCTCGCCACCAATCTCAAGGTGTCGGGCGTCAGCGTGTTCTCGGCCGGCGACTTCATCGGCGCGCCGGGCACAGAGAATATCGTGCTGAGCGACGCGGGCCTCGGTAGCTACAAGAAGCTGGTGCTGAAAGATGGGCGGCTCGTCGGCGCGGTGCTGTTCGGCGATACGACGGACGGCCTCTGGTATTCCGAGCTCATCCGGACCGCCGCGCCAGTCAGCGTGATGCGCGGCGATCTCGTCTTCGGCCGTGCGTTAGCTGAGCGCGCGCTAGCCAAAGGCGACGCACCAAAGCCGTTGCCGCAGACACTGGCGGCGTAACCATGTCCAGCGATTTTACCCCTGACCAGAAGCGCTACCTTGAAGGCTTTGCCTCCGGCCTGACTGCGGCGCGCGCCGCGCGCGGCACCTTGCCGAAAGGCAGCAGTGAGCCGAGCGGGCCCGATGCCATCCACATCAAGGCTCAGGACGCCACGGTCGCCAAGGGCGGCAAGCTCAACGATCAGGAGAAGATCAAGCGCGAGCAGCATCCGTTCGATGCGTATGACCGGCTGAAGACCCAGGCGAGGAACAACGAAGCGCCGAAACCGGCGGACAACTTCCGCTGGCGCTATTACGGCCTGTTCTATGTGGCACCGACGCAGACCTCGTATATGTGCCGGCTGCGCATTCCGAACGGCATTCTCAAGCATTGGCAGCTCTCGGGTCTCGCCGATCTCACCGATCGCTGTGCCGGGCCTTACTGTCACGTCACGACGCGCGCCAACCTGCAAATTCGCGAGATCGAACCGAAAAATGCAGTTCAGGTGGTCGAAGGTCTTGTCGACCTCGGGCTGGGCTCGAAGGGCACCGGCGCCGACAACATTCGCAACGTCACCGGGACGGCGACGGCTGGCATCGATCCGCAGGAGCTTCTCGACACGCGGCCCTATGCGCGCGAGTGGCACCACCACATTCTCAACGAGCGGGCGCTCTACGGTCTGCCGCGCAAGTTCAATGTCGCCTTCGACGGGGCGGGCCGCATTCCCGTGCTCGAGGACACCAACGATATCGGCTTTCAGGCGGTGGAGGTGAAAGCCGGCTTCGGCGTCGAACCGGACGTCTATTTCCGCCTCGCGCTCGGCGGCATCACCGGCCATCGCGATTTTGCCCGCGATACCGGGGTCATCCTCAAGCCGGAGGAGGCGACGGCGATCGCGGACGCGATCGTCCGCGTCTATATCGAACACGGCGACCGCACCGATCGTAACAAGGCGCGGCTGAAATATGTGCTCGATGCTTGGGGTTTCGAGAAGTTTCTGGCCCATGTCGAGGAGAAACTGGGCCAAAAGCTCAACTATGTGCCGGCCGAGGCAATTGCGCCGCGTCCGACATTCGATCGCACCGCGCATATAGGTGTCCACGCGCAGAAGCAGAAAGGGGTCAACTGGATCGGCGTCGTCTTTCCGCTGGCGAAGATCACGACCGGCCAGATGCGCGGGCTTGCCAAGATCGCGCAGGATTTCGGCGATGGCGATATCCGCCTCACGGTGTGGCAGAACCTGCTGATTTCCGGCGTTACCGATGCGCAAGTGCAGGAGGCAGTCGCGGCCATCGAAGCGCTCGGCCTCAAGACCGAAGCGACGCCGATCCGCGCCGGGCTCATCGCCTGCACCGGCGCGACCGGCTGCCGCTTCGCCGCCGCGCACACCAAGGAAGATGCCGAGGCGATCGCTCAATATTGCGAGCCGCGCGTCCGTCTCGACAGTCCGGTGAACATCCACCTCACCGGCTGCCATCACTCATGCGCGCAGCATTACATCGGCGATATCGGCCTTATCGCCTGCAAGGTCGATATGGGTGAGGAGGCCGATCCGGCCGAGGGTTATCACATCCTGGTCGGTGGCGGCCACGGCCCCGATCTGGGTCTGGCGCGCGATCTCTATCGCGACGTCAAGGCGGTGGACGCGCCGCGCACCATCGAACGAATGCTCAAGGGTTATCTCGCGCATCGCGATGGCGACGAAACCTTCCTTGCTTTCTCGCGGCGCCACGACGTCGAAGCGCTCAAGGTCATGTTCAAGGCGGAGGCGGGCGAATGACACAGAACGTCCCATCTCCCTTGCCGTCGCTGGTGCCGGAGACCGCGCCGTTCTCCGAAGAGCAGCGCTTCTGGCTCAATGGCTTCTTTGCCGGTTTGATCGCGCTCGACAACAGCGGCGTTACTCCGCTGTCGGCCGATCAGGCCAAGGCCTTCCTCGGCGGCGACGATGGCGCGGAACACCCCGAAGACGACGACGGCGGCGCGCCCTGGCACGACCAGACGCTGCCGATCACCGAGCGCATGAAGCTCGCCGACGGCAAGCCGCTGCGCTGGAAGATGATGGCGGCGATGGCGCAGCAGGACTGCGGCCAGTGCGGCTATGACTGCCGCAATTACTCGGGCGCCATCATGTCGGGCGCCGAGACGCGGCTGAACCTGTGCGCGCCGGGCGGCAAGGAAACCGCGCGCATGGTCAAGGCGCTGTATGAGGAGTTGCAGAGCGCGCCGACGTCGAATGCGACTCCCGCGCCCGTCGTCTTCTCGTCGGCGCCGAAACCCGGCACCTCGCGTGACAATCCCTCCACGGCGAAAGTGCTGTCGCGCACACTGCTCAACAAGCCGGGCTCCGAGAAGGAAACCTGGCACGTCGAAATCGATCTCACCGGCTCAGGGATCGAGTATCAGGTCGGCGATGCCTTTGGTCTCTTCCCCCATAATGATCCGGCGCTGGTCGAGCAGGTGATGAAGGCGCTCGGCGCGCCGCCGGACCATGACATCGGTGGTCGGACGTTGCGTCAGGTGCTGACCGACAGCGTCTCGCTGTCGCCGGCGCCGGACATGCTGTTCCAGCTGTTCTCCTACATCACCGGAGGTGAGCGCCGGAAAAAGGCCCGCGCGCTGGCGACAGGTGAAGACCCGGACAAGGACGCCGCGACCCTCGACGTGCTCGCCGCTCTGGAGAAATTCACTGGGACCGCGCCCGACCCAGAAGCCTTCATCGAGGCGCTGGATCCGCTCCAGCCGCGGCTCTATTCGATCTCGTCCTCGCCGAAGCCCGATCCGAACCGCGTCACCCTCACAGTCGACACCGTACGCTACACGATCAGAAATCGTCAGCGTCTCGGCGTCTGCTCGACCTTGCTCGCCGAGCGCATTGATCCCGGCGCGGTGCTGAAGGCCTACGTGCAGAAGGCGCATGCCTTCGCGCTGCCGGCCGATTCCAACGTTCCGATCATCATGATCGGGCCGGGCACCGGCGTCGCGCCATTCCGTGCCTTCCTGCACGACCGTCTCGCCGACAAGGCGCCCGGCCGCAACTGGCTGTTCTTCGGCCATCAGCGCTCGGCCTGCGACTTCTTCTATGAAGACGAGTTGAAGGCTATGCGTGCTTCCGGATTTCTCACCCGGTTGACGCTCGCCTGGTCGCGTGACGGCGACGAGAAGATCTATGTGCAGGACCGTATGCGCGAGACCGGCCGCGATATCTGGGCGTGGCTTGCCGAAGGTGCGCATGTCTATGTCTGCGGCGACGCCAAGCGCATGGCCAAGGACGTTGAACTCGCGCTGGTCGATATTGCCGCCGAGCACGGCGGCAAATCGGGCGAAGAGGCCGTGCTGTTCGTCAGCGACTTGAAGAAGAAGGGCCGCTACCAGCAGGATGTCTATTGATGAACGCGCCGGCGCAGCATTCGCCCGCAGTGCGTACGACGTGCCCGTACTGCGGCGTCGGCTGCGGTGTGCTGGCCAAGCCGGACAGTCGCGGCGTCGCCGTGATCGCCGGCGATCCCGAGCATCCGGCCAATTTCGGCCGGCTGTGCTCGAAAGGTTCGGCGCTCGGCGAAACGCTCGGCCTCGAGACGCGGTTGCTGCATCCGATGGTTAGCAACGGCGGCACGCTGCTGCGCACGAGCTGGGATGCGGCGCTCGACCAGGTGGCTCGCGGTTTTGCCAGCACCGTCGAGCGGTACGGTCCTGACTCGGTTGCCTTCTATCTATCGGGGCAGTTGCTCACGGAGGACTATTACGTCGCCAACAAGCTGATGAAGGGCTTCATCGGCACGGCGAATGTCGACACCAATTCGCGGCTGTGCATGGCGTCGTCGGTCGCCGGTCATCGCCGCGCCTTCGGCGCCGATACCGTTCCAGGATCTTATGCCGATCTCGACAGCGCCGATCTCATCGTGCTGGTCGGCTCCAACGCCGCGTGGTGCCATCCCGTTCTCTATCAACGCATGATGGCGAGCAAGCGCGAACGCGGTGCCAGGCTGATCGTCATCGATCCGCGCCGCACCGCGACGGCCGAAGAGGCCGATCTGTTTCTTGCTGTCGCGCCGGGCATGGATACCGCGCTGTTCTGCGGCCTGCTGGTGCATCTCGCCGAAACGCAGGCCTTCGACTTCGCCTATGTCGATGCTCATACCACCGGCTTTGCCGAGGTGCTGACGCGCGCTCGGGAAATCGCGCCCGATCTGAAGACGACGGCGGAACTGACCGGCCTCGCGCCTGCCGAGGTGGCGCGCTTCTTCGACATGTTCGTGTCAACGTCAAAGGTCGTCACCTGCTACTCCCAGGGCGTCAACCAGTCGGCGCAGGGTACCGACAAGGTCACTTCGATCATCAATTGTCACTTGGCGACTGGTCGCATTGGTCACCCGGGCATGGGCCCGTTCTCGCTCACCGGACAGCCGAATGCGATGGGCGGGCGTGAGGTTGGCGGCCTCGCCAATCAGCTTGCCGCACATATGACCTTCGGTCATGAATCGGTCGACCGGGTCGGCCGGTTCTGGAATGCCAAGGCGATGGCCCGGCGTGAAGGTCTCAAGGCGGTCGAGATGTTCGACGCCATTTCCCGCGGCGACATCAAGGCCTTGTGGGTGATGGCGACCAACCCCGCGGTGTCGCTGCCGCGCGCCGGCCATGTGCGCGCCGCGCTCGACAAGCTCGACCTCCTGGTCATCTCCGAGAACGTCACCAGCAATGACACTGTCCGCGCCCAGGCGGACGTCCTGCTGCCGGCGGCGGCCTGGGGCGAAAAGGACGGCACCGTCACCAATTCGGAGCGGCGCATCTCGCGCCAGCGCGCCTTCCTGCCTTTCCCGGGCGAAGCGAGACCCGACTGGTGGATCGTCACCCAGGTGGCGCGGCGCATGGGGTTCGGGGAGGCCTTCGCCTATGAAAGCGCGGCCGATGTATTCCGCGAGCACGCGGCGCTGTCGGCCTTCGAAAACAACGGCACGCGCGATTTCGATATCGGCGGCCTTGCCGGTCTCAGCGACGGCGAATTCGAGGCGCTCAAGCCGGTGCAATGGCCGGTGCGCTCGGTGGGCAAGCGCGAGGATTCACGTTTCTTCGCCGACGGCGGTTTCTACACGCCGGACGGCAAGGCGCGCATGATCGCGCCGGAGATGCCGAAGCCGCAGGCGGCGCTGTCGCCTGATTTTCCGTTCCGCCTCAACACTGGCCGCATCCGCGATCAGTGGCACACCATGACCCGAACCGGACTGAGCCCGAAACTCGGCGCGCATCTGCCGGAACCGTTCGTCGAGGTGCATCCCGACGATGCGGTGGATGCAGGTCTGACGTCCGGCGGGTTTGCGCGCGTCACGTCGCCTTACGGCTCCTGCGTGCTCAAGGTGATCGTCAGCGACGGCCAAAGGCGCGGGTCGCTGTTCGCGCCGATCCACTGGAGCGACGAGACGGCGTCTTCCGCCCGCATCGGCGATCTGGTGACGCCGGCGACGGATCCCTATTCCGGCCAGCCGGAAGCCAAGGCGACACCGGCGGCGATTGCGCCGGTAGCATTCAAATACCGCGGCTTTACCTTATCGCGCAGGCGTCTGGCGCTGCCCAAGGCGACCTGGTGGGCGCGTGCCGCCGTTGCCGGCGGCGAGGGCATCCTTCTCGCCTCCAACGATTCGCCGGAAGCGTGGCGATCATTCGCGCTGTCGATACTCGCCGATGCCGAACTCGCTGAGTTCATCGATCCTGTCGGCGGCGGTTACCGTATCGCCGCCTTCACCGAAGGCCGCCTCACTGGCTGTCTGTTCGTCGGTCCTGCCGAAAACGCGCCGCAATGGGACGCGGTGAAGGTGCTGTTCGAGGCCGAGACCGTCGGCGACACGCAGCGCCGCGGCCTGCTTTCCGGCAGGTCGAGCGACGGCCTCGTTGATCCGGGGCCGGTCGTGTGCGCCTGTTTTGGCGTCGGCCTCAACATTATTCGTAACGCCTTGGCCGACGGCACCGCCGCGAGCGTCGAGGAGATAGGCAAGGCGCTGCGCGCCGGCACCAATTGCGGCTCATGCCTGCCCGAGCTGAAGAGGATCGTCAGCCAGAGGATCGTTAGCGATGTCGCGCAAGCCGTCTGAATCGAGACCGGAAAGAATGGCGAAGCTGTCGCGCCTGCCGGTGTTCTTCGCGCTGTCCGGCAAGCGGGTCGTGCTGGCGGGCGGCTCGCACGCCGCGGCGTGGAAGGCGGAACTGATGTCGGCCGCCGGCGCACGCGTTGACGTTTATGGGAACGAACTCTCCGATGAAATGCGCGCGGTGGCGCACGATGCGCCGGATGGCGAGATCGTGCTGACCGAACGGACCTGGACGCTGGCCGACATCACCGGCGCGGCCATGGCCATCGGTGCTTTCGAGGATGATGGTGAGGCAGCAGTCTTCGCTGCGGCAGCGCGCGCGGCAGGCGTGCCGGTCAATGTCATCGACAAGCCGGCCTTCTGCGATTTCTCCTTCGGCGCCATCGTCAATCGTTCGCCGCTGGTCATCGGGATTTCGACCGATGGCGCCGCGCCGGTGTTCGCCCAAGCGATCCGGGCGAAGCTCGAAGCTTTGTTGCCGACCGGCTTTGCACATTGGGCCGCCGCCGCCTCGCGTTGGCGCGACAAGTTGAAGGCAACAGGATTGTCCTTTGCCGGCCGCCGCAAGTTCTGGCAGGTGTTTACGGCGCACGCCGTGACGAATGCCGAGGCCGCGCCATCTGAAGCCGACTTCGATCGCTTCGTTGCCGAGGTGAGAGGCCTTGGTGCGGCGGTCGACAGTGGCACGGTGACGCTCGTCGGCGCCGGCCCGGGCGATCCGGAACTGCTGACCTTGCGCGCGGTGCGTGCGCTGCAATCGGCTGACGTCATCCTGTTCGACGACCTTGTCTCACGCGGCGTTCTTGATTTCGCCCGGCGCGAGGCGCGCAAGCTGCTGGTCGGCAAGACCGGCTTCGGGCCGTCGTGCAAGCAGGACGACATCAATGCGCTCATGGTGTCGCTGGCGAAGCAGGGCAAGCGCGTCGTGCGTCTCAAAGGCGGTGATCCGCTGATCTTCGGCCGCGCCGGCGAGGAACTCGACACTTGCGAGGCCGCCGGCATCACGGCTGAGATCGTGCCCGGCATCACGGCGGCGCAGGGCGCGGCGGCGGCGCTTGGGCTGTCGCTGACCGACCGCAAGCGTTCACGCCGGCTGCAATATATCACCGGCCATGCCACGAGCGGCGCATTGCCGAACGATATCGACTGGCATGCGCTGGCCGATCCGGTGACAACGACGGCGATCTACATGCCGGTGCGCACCCTCGAAACGCTGGTGACGCGCGCGCTGGCCGAAGGTCTCGATCCGGCGACGCCGGCCGCCGCCATCGCGCGCGCGACGCGGCCGGATCAGCAGGTCGTCCGCGACGCGATCGCCGATCTGCCAGCCCGCCTCGGCGAAGCGAAGCTGCCGGGACCTGTGCTGGTGATGCTCGGTCCCACGCTGCAGCCGCGCGGCCGTCGGGTCGGTGAAAGGCCCATGCGCGCCTGCCTTCGCGCATCGGGCGACTGACGATTGCTCGCTTCAACGATACGTTCAAAAGAGGCAACGGCGGTGCAGACGCCGGGGCGGAGACAGGCTAGAAGGTGCCTTGGTCAGGCGCCCGTAGCTCAGCTGGATAGAGCATCAGACTTCGAATCTGAGGGTCGGGAGTTCGAATCTCTCCGGGCGCGCCAGCAAAATCAGTCAGTTATGTGGAACCGTCCGAACGGGCCAGTTACCATAGCTACCAATTAGCTACCACGAAATTCCTTAGGTCTCCCTCCAATCAAGTCTTGTCTTTTGAGACGTACGCAACGCGCAGATGCCGCGCCGGTCTGCGTCTCGGAGAGCTTCTGGTGACTTGTCGCGACGATGATCGCCGCTCGCATGCCGAGACTTGCCGATGCTCAATTTTCTCTTTTCAATTTCTCGACTTCCTCTTCAACGTACTTCATGGAGATGCCGGTTGCCTTGGCGCTGTAGCCCCAACTGACCGTGTGAGTTAGGCATTTGTCGAGGGCCTGCTTTCGGGTGGGTAGCCTGCCGTGATCAAAGACCTTGATCTTGCTGCGGGTCTCGATCCAGACCTGAGACTCGATTTCCTCGAACCTGCAGTTGCTGTAGTTCTCGCCCTTTTGGACGACTTTGGCGGGGCCCGGCACATCCCAGGCATGCTGCGCACCAGGAATTAGGTGGAACGTGACCGGCGAACCTCCTTGTTGCAGTTGCTTGGCCGTTTCCTCGCAGTATTCCGGCTTGTTGTAGGCGTCGTCGGCTCCAACGATGATCGTCAGCGGCCCGATGGTCTTGGGATTGAGCCTGATGCTGTCGCAAGCCGGATACATTGCGATAAAGCGGACAAAGTGCAGGGCATCCGGGTTCGGATTGAAGACGGCCAAAGACAAGTTTAGCGTTACGAGCCCGCCTTTTGAGAAACCCATCAGGCCGACGTTGCGAGCGTCGATCTCCTTAACATTTTCGCTGACGTACCTGAGTGCCGCGAAGGCGTCCCTGCCCATTGCGATGGCATCCACGGAGGATTGATTTTCGACAGTGCTTTTCACGCCCCGGGGTGTAAAGCTATCAATGTAGATGGTGGCGATGCCTTTGCGAGCGAACGCCTGCGTGTAGATTTCCTTGGCTCTGAGATTGAGCCCGCCAGAGCCATGGACGAGCAACATCGCGGGTATTTTGCCTTGCGCTTTTTCAGGCAGATAGACGTAGACCGGCAGATCAATCCCGCGTTCCCGAACTACGTACTTTTGGGGCTCCAGAGCTGTTGCTGAAACAGTGAACGCCAGCAAGGCAGTCAAAGCCGATATTAGGAGTGTTCTGGCGGTGACCCTTCTCATGCTCGTACTCCGTTTTATCGTGGACGTGATAGGAGACAGGGCGAGGCGTCATCTTGCTACTAACTGACTTCATGCCCAATCGGTCCATCGCGTTATGCGAGCGCGCGGGGCAAAGCGTCGGACCATGCTCAGGAATTGATCGCGTCGCTTTCGCGATGCGAACCTAACCTGTCGCGTTTCAAAATCGCCGGATAGAATTACCGCGTATTGCTTGTCGGGGCGGCTCTTAGGCCCGGACCCGATGCCATTTGCGAGGGTAGACATGAGGGCTCTAACGACGACTTGTGCGTTGGCGTCGGTAATGCCCGAAAGCGGAACGCTTCGTCTGAGGATGAACGATGGATAGTGCAGTTGGTCGCCGTCAAGGTCGAAGACGATCCCCATTAGATGGGCGATCATCCACAGGACAAAGAGGATGGTTCCTATGGCTAGTGCCGATAGAATTAGGTGAGGCGCTGCGCCCGCGAAGATCAAGCTGGCAAACAGGTAGATCGAGTAGTTCAGCGTCGCCTTGCCGATACGCCACCAGTCGATGATCCGATTCGTCCCAATCTTGGAAGTGCCTTCGGTGAGGAGGCGATCTTGGTCGAAAGAGACGTCGCTGGCTTCATGTTGGACGGGGTCCGGCGAAGGTGGACCATTTGGGGCGAATGGGCTGATCAGGCTTGGGTCTTTACCGCGAGTATCACCATTGCGCCGCGCTACTATTAGCCAAACAGGCGGCGCCAACGTACCCGCTAGGGCCGTTAGGGCAATGATGGAGTCGGGCAGGCCAGCAAGATCGGAGATTGCTGCTCCGAGTATGCCGCCTGCGAACAGGCCAGCGACGGAAGAGAGAAGGCATATCAAGACGAATGCCCACGTCGGCATTCGCCTGCGCAAGGTCGTGGGAGGCATGGACAGTCTCGTTTAAGGGATGCTGGGCGTAACATACTATAGTTGATAAAACGATAGTATGTAATCTGCTCGCCTAAGCGCATGGATATGCGCAAGCTAGTCGGGCAGAATGTGAGGAGGGTCAGGCAAGCAAAACGCCTGACACAGGAGCAGTTTGCGGAAGTTTCGGGATTCAGCCAGCAGTACATTAGCGGGCTAGAACAGGGGAATCGGAATCCGACGGTCGTAACTCTGTACGAGTTGGCTAAGGCGTTGGGCGTTAGTCACATGGAGCTGATTAAGCCAACCGGCCGGAAGGGCTAAGAATTCGACCAACTGGCCAAATTCGCCTCCAGAGTTGCGGGCTCAAAACCCCTCAAAGAGGGGCCAAAACCGCCCAACCGGGTCCGAAACGCCTTTTTCTGACGGCCGTTACATTTCGTGGCTCAGCATGATCGTAATGACCCTTTTGGTGACATTGGGGTCCCCCGCGTCGGGGGAGTGGGCGCTTAGGGCCAGGTCGTAGTAGTCGATCTTGAAGAACACTTTTTCCGCCCCGGCGTGGAAGCCTCCGAAATCGTGCTCTCCGTAGGGGTCGGAATCTCGGCAAAAGTCGTCAAATACGGCGATGGTCCGGAAGATGTTTTTGACGGCTTCGGAGCCGAGCGCGGCAACGCCTGGGGTGATGACGGCAATGCCCTTCTCGGGGTTCTGGCGAAGTTCGTCGTTGAGGCGGCGGATGGTGCCAGTGTCGTAGGCCATATGTTCAGGTCTCCAATGAAAGCGAGCGCGGCGGTGGGGCGCCACGAAGCTGTCTGGTTTCAGTGGGGGTGATAGTCAGGCTTGGGTCGGCGGGACGGGATTGAGCAGGGCAACCGCGTGGCGGGGCCGCTTGAACTTGGGCAGGGCCGGAAAGTCCCGCCAATGTAGGATCAGGGTGTCGCCGTCGATCTTGTCGATGAGGGCTTCCCAGTAGCCGTCTGCGGCGTCGGCTTCCTGAGCGATGACAAGCTGACCTACGGCCAGCTCTGACCAGTCTCGGGCGAGGCCCGGAGGGGCGCCCTGAGAGGCTTCTGGCGGCTTGTAGGCCGATGTGTGGAGCAGGGCGACCGCCGTCCTATGGCGGCTCACGGTGATGTCGGGAAATAGGCAAGCGCGCAGCTTGAGCATGTCGCCTTCCGCTGCCTCCAGAACCTCAACCTCCCACCAGCCGTCAGCGGCGGAATCGGCCTGGGCTAGGACGACATGGCCTTTGTCGATAGCTTCCCAGTCCGCCGGTAGGTTCAGTACGCGTTCGGGCTGGGCTTCCTCCGGCTTCACGCCCAGCAGCGTCAGCAGGTCGAGGTACAGGGCCCGGCGGACGTTCGGCACAAACCCCATGCCACTGGCGTAGATACGGCCAGTCGGGAGCGGCTTGCCCAGTTTGGCCAAAGCAGCCTCGGGCAACTCGTGGACGTTCAGGCCCATGAGCTTGGCGGCCTTCCGGGCGAGCTTGAAGTCGGCTTCCTTGAACTTGGCCGCCCGCGGCTTCTTGTCGTCACCGAGGCCGTAGAGGACCATCACGCGCTCGGCCTTAAGCTTCTTGGATACAGTCTTTGTCTTCTTCTTGCTCATACGAGCCCTCCTAGAAAGCCGAAGGGCCCCGAAATGGGGCCCTAGGAAATCAGCTTTCAAAATTCGTGATCAGTTCAAGTTCGGATACGCCTGCGGGCGCATTTGCGGTACAGGCGACACCAACCGCTCCGGCAGCGTTTGCCTGTTGCCATCCGGTTGCCGTTGCAGATGTTCAAGGCTTCCTGCGCGCAGAAGCGCCAGATTGCGTACTGAACGAAGCGCGGGAAGTAAGCCGGAAAGCTACGGTTGAACTCTCTCGTATCGATCCGCCTTGAGACCCGCTCAATGATCTCGGCGCACCCATTCGAGCCGTAGCAGCCCTCACCGTAGGGATGGTCCGCGGACAACGCTCGCAGCACACCCGTTCGCTTCAAGAAATTATGCACCAAGGTATCGATGGCGATCATGCTGCCACCCAATTCTCGCCAGTGCGGTCGTCTCTCATCCGCAGCCAATAAGATGCTGGCCAAGGCGAGGTTCAGGACCTTGTCAGCAACCCCGTAGACATTCCTTAACGGCCCAATCAGCGTCTCTCGCTTGGAAGCAAGACGCTCATTCGTGGGTCGAAAGCCTTTATCAGCTAGCCGGTCATCCATCCAAATCACGAAGTCGGCTTCGGTCACATCGCGAATGAACAGGAACAGGCTATAGGCGGTCTGGTTCAATCTACCGTTCCGCAACCGGTGCTTTGGCAGTGGACATCGGTCGTAGTGATCCGGCCGCGAACACCTTCCAAGCGCCTTGCCGTAGCCGCACCCAGTGAAGTGCCAATAGCTCCTCAACTTCGGGCAGCTCGGATCACGCGAAAGGCTCCTCGAAATCTCATTCCACGTCACCGATCCGTGCTGCTCGATGTAGGCCGATGCAACCCGGTCGGAGATTCCCTGATAGCTCAGGACCACGATGAGCCAGTCGAACAGCGCCGCGTTATCCTGAACCTCGATGATAGCTCCTAACGTAGGCTCGCCGTAGGATCGAATCTCGTCGATCAGTGATGGCAATCCAGCCAGTCGGCACACGCCCCGAACAAGCCGAACGGCATCCGCGAAACTCGTTGGCCCAAATCTCTTTCGGATCGGTAGTCTCGGCTTCCGGACGGAAGCGGTGGAGGACTTCGTCCGCCGCTTTGGCATTCTAGATCAGGGATACCAGTCGACGCTGAGCATCGGTATCGTAGTCGATGTAGCGTTCCGTGGTCTGGATACTCGAATGCCCGGCGAGAACTTGAACATCCCTGAGCGATCCTCCAGCGCGATGAACCGCGCGAGCCGCTTTGGTGATAAATGTTCTCCTGCCCGAGTGGGAACTGCACTGCTGTAGTCCGACCGCTACATAAGCCGACTTGAAAAAGTTACAGATCGAGACTGGCGTCATCCGGCCGCCGCGCTCGGAGCGAATGACTGGCCCGAGACCAGTGCAAACCTTTCTCCAGTCTTCCAGCGCACGACGCAGCTCCGCGTGCATCGGTATGGTCCGGCCATGGCGCTTCTTGGCGATCCGGTCTTCGAGAACCAGCGTGTTACTGATCGCTCCCGATGGATCGAGCACACCGCTCCAGTCCAGCTTGCTTATCTCAGCGGCGCGCAATCCGGCCTTGAAGGAAAGCAGCCCAATGACGCGGTTTCGGAGAGGATGTCTGCGCTGAGAAAGTGAGGATAGTAAGAGTGCGATTTGGGAGTCGTTTAAAATCTTGGCTTGCCGACCTGCCATGCACTACGATTCAGCGTGATGAATAAGTTTAGCACATCGCGACGGCTGCTCAAATGAGATTAGATTCATATTTTGCGCTACAATTCATGCATTTTCGTACATTTTTGAATGCGACTTCTCGCGCTAGTCTGCCGTCGCGAGGCATTCTATTTAAGGTCGCCATGGCAGCTCTGCTGAACTTTGCAAACATCGATTGCCTTTTGCGACGCTCGCATAGTGCAACCCGATGATAACTGCCCTATCGCGAACAGCGGAAATTGGAGTCGATCGCTGGTGTGGCCGGTTCTGACCCTAAGCGGACGAAGTCGGTCCGAGCAGTCTGGATCTGCCCCTGCACCAATTCGGACGCCGGAACAAAGATCACCATCGTTGGCCGAGCAACCATTTACGGCGCATTCGTCACTGCCCCCGCGATACCTTTGCCCGCGGCGCAACCCGTATCCGTGAGTTGATACCGGTAGCGGTTGCGCAGGTCCATTGCGATCCAATTGTTCGCGATCGCTTTATTGATGCCCCGCTGAAAATTCGGTTATCTGATTATCAAGAACCCACTTTCGAAGTGTACTTAACCTGGATTGTTCGGCATCAATAAAAAGCTTTTCCGGCAATGGCGTTCGCATAGATGAGCATCCTTGCCTTTTGCTGCAGACACATAATTGGATGCGCTGCTCTTCATTCGAGTGGATAAAGCCACTGCAGGCGTGACATGCTATGTCTTAAGAAGTCGTCCGGCCTATTGGAGGAGGATTGGTCGAGGCGGGGGAAACGGCCCCGCTAATTCGACCACAGTTCATCCTCTCAAAAGGATCGAGATGGCCTCAGTCGAGGGGAGAAGCGCGGGCGGCCTTTTTTGCGGAAAGTTGCCTACAATTTGGGCGCATGCGTCGCGAGCAAGATCGGATTGGTCTGTAGGTGCCCGATTCATGACGGACTTAACTCCACGAGAGCCTGCAGTGGCTTGAGAAACATGGGGCACTCCGAGAAAAGAATTGCTAGCTTGCCACCGCTTGCCTCAGCTCATTGATCGATATGGTCGCAAAATTGCAGAACGTGTCGGACACAGCATAAGGCAGGATGATCAGATCGCGATGGCGCATGGCGCCGCAGGTGTAAACGACGTTGGGTACATACCCCTCGCGCTCGGACGGGTCGGGACGGACCAGTGGTTCTTGTGAACGGGCAAGGATCTTCGATGGATCGTTCTTGTCCAACAGCACGGCGCCGATCGAATACTTCCGGACCGGGCCAACCCCGTGGATCAGCAGCAACCAGCAGTCGTCCAGCTCAATAGGCGAACCACAATTTCCGATCTGGACAAACTCCCAAGGAAATTCCGGCTTCAGGATGGGTTGACCACCTTCCCAATGAAGAAGGTCGTCGGAATAGATCAGATAGAGATTCTCATTGTCCTGTCGGCCGATCATCGCATAACGACCATCGATTTTTCGCGGAAACAGCGCCATGCCCTTGTTGCGCGCTGCCGATCCGCCGAGCGGCGTCATGGTGAACGATTGGAAGTCTGTCGTCGCGATCAGCTCGGACCGGATAGCCCTGCCGCTATAGGCAGTATAGGTCGCGTAAAACATCTTCTGGCCGTTGTCGGTGAACTCGACGAAGCGAGCGTCCTCGATGCCATTTGACTGGGCTTCGGTGATCGGAAAGATGACCCGTTCGCTCAGTTCGTCGTCAGGTTCGAATGTCACATCGATGGCGTCGCCATTGGCTGTCTGCGCTCGACTTTTGACGACGGGCATGGAGGCGAGGCGGGCGGTAGGATCGACGGAAACGCTGCCATCTGCGGCGATGGTTCCGGATCTGAAAGTGAGCGACGACACATGTCCTTCGCCGACGGCGCGCAGACTCAAGATAAATCGGCAGCCATGTTCCGGCGCGCCGGTCTGGTCGGGATGGCGAACGATGCTCGGGTTGAACAGGGCCGAGGCTTCGAATGAGTATTCGTTGAGAAAGTAGGCGCCGAGCAATCCGCGTTGTGTCTTGTCCAATCGCGCATGCGGCTGCAGCGCATCCTCCATCTCGGCGGCGCGCTTTTCAAAGATGTCGAGCAGATTCCTGTGACGCCCGGCGAAATTCTCGAGCACTTCCCGCAATTGCCGCGCAGCTATCACGGGATCAAGCCGCAGTACACGTTCAACGATGTGGTTGGCGCGAACCTTGTCGGTCGGGTTGAGGTCGCGCGGCTCAGTCGCCGGCTTGAACGGCCTGACGACGACTCGGGTCGGATCCGGGCGCAAATACAGGCTCTGGCGATTGACGAATTTGGAGTGGGACAAGGAAGCTCCCCCGGGGCGATCGAATCTCGTTCGCATCGACGCCTTTGAATGATTTTGAAGCGGAACCGGCGTGGGCTTCGGCAGCCACGAACTGTCGAATCTCTATCAGGCCGAGCAGATACGATAGCACCGATTCCGCGCCTTTGTTCTCGTTGGGGCGATCCGGATGGAGGCCATCCGAACAACTCCCGGCTTCAGCGTCGATCAGCGCGGTTCGGAGGTCGTTCTGACCCAAAAACCATCCGAATGCGCGTTTGGCTCCCGTTAGCCATTCGGCGTCTCCATCGGCCCGCCAGGCGGCAAAGCACGCCGAAATTGCCGCCCAAGCCTCGACGGGCTGTTGATCGAACGCTTCGGGCATTTGATGCTTGTTGCCAAAGCTCTTGGAACCCACGGGTCTGAAATGCCCGGACGATGCGGTCTGAACCGACATCAGCCAGCGCAGCGATTTAAGGCCGGCATCGACGTATTGCGGTGCTTTCATTGCCAGGCCGGTTTGAGTGAGAGCCTGCGAAAGGCGGGCATTGTCATAAGCCAGCACGTCTTCAAACCAATGCCAGCCGTCGCGCTGGCTCAATCGAAATTGCGTCATCAGACGATCGGCCAGCAGCTTGCGCATGCCATTGGCGAAGCGGTCTTCGGGTTCCAAAGTGCAGTAGGCGTCCAGCCCAAGCAGGGAGAAGGCCCAGGCGCGCGGCGAGGAAAAATCTGCGACGACCGGAAGCGCAGTCTTGAACAGGGCCGCGGCCCATGCGCGCCGGGAGGCATAAGTGTCACTGCGTGCGCATTCGGCGAGCGCCCACAGGGTCCGGCCGTGACTGTCTTCGGAGCCCGCGGGTTCAAGCCACCGGCGCTCGTAACTCATGAAGTTCCTGAACCGGCGGATGTCGGGATTCCATGCATGCTGGATAAATGCCGCAAAGCGCCCGGTAAGCGCTTCCGGCATTCGTTGGGCGCCAGAATTCGCAAGGGCGCATGCGAACAACAGGGCACGAGCATTGTCGTCGACACAGTAGCCATGGTTTCGGTCCGCGACCGAAAAGACCGCGTGTTGAAGGATACCTGTACTGTCGCAGAGCGACTGAAAGTATCTGGTTTTCAGCTTCGGCAGGGCGAAGCTCGGGTGCACGGAAGCGAGTGGAGTCGGCCGCCGCATTTCCGGCCGCCGCGTCTGGGCGAGAACCTTTTCGAATGTCGTGAGGTATCGCTTGGCCGTCTCCGGCCATGTCATTGACCGGCTTGCCGCGTAGGCCCGTTCGCGCATCGCATCGCGGCGGACGCTGTCCGTGAGCAGGGCGGCGATTTCGGTACTGAACGCCTTGGCATCGCCGAACGGGACCAGAATGCCGTGTCCATCGCTCAACAGCTCCTTGGCATGCCAGTAAGGCGTGGAAACGACGGCCCGCCCCAACCCGAAACTATAGGCGAGTGTGCCCGATGTCATCTGGGCTTCGTTGAGATACGGAGTTACATAAACGTCGCACATCGAAATGAAGTCGAGCAGCATGGCCTGCTCGACGAACTGATTGAAGAAGACGACATGGTCCTGAATGCCGAGCGCGTTTACACGATCGATCAGGCTGTGGCGGTAGGCTTCACCCTGTTGGCGAACGAGAGTGGGGTGGCTGGCACCAAGGATGACATAGACGGCATCGGGGCACGATCTGAAGATTCCCGGCATCGCATCGATCATGGTCTCGATGCCCTTGTTCGGCGACAGGAGGCCGAACGTCAGAATCACGGTCTTGCCGGCAAAGCCGAGTTTTTGCTTTGCCGCACTTGTGTCGCGGAACGGCAGATTTGGGATACCGTGCGGTATGACTTCAATCTTGTTGGCAGGTACGTCGTGGACCGTTCGGAGTAGCTGCCGGCCTTTCTCCGCCATGACGACGAGTTTTGATGACGTATCGATGATACGTTGCATGACGTTGCGTTGAGTATGTGTCGGGTTCGCAAGTACCGTGTGGAGAGTGGTGACGATCGGCATCTTTAGTCGCGACAAAAGTTCGATGATATTGCCGCCGGCCGGGCCGCCAAAGATGCCGTACTCGTGCTGGAGCGAAACTACGTCGAAGCGCCCGGTGTTTAAAGACTCAGCTGCCTCCGCGTAATCGGCAAGGATGTCGTCGCGGACCGCAAAGCGCACCGCCGGCGGATAATTGTAGGCGCCCCCGGCATCCGTCATCGCGACCACACAGGTCTCAAGACCAGGGCGCGCCATTGAGACCGCGCGGTGAAGGTCATGGGTGAACGTTGCAATACCGCAGAGGCGCGGAAGATGGTTGCCGACGAAGGCAATTCGCTGAATTGAGTTCATTGAGTTGTCTCCATGTCGACGCAATGCAACAGTTCGGGAATTGGAGTGCCCGTATAGGCGACGAGTCCGATCAGGCCATTCTTTTCTGCTCGGATGGTGATGCGGTCGGATTGGGCAAAGAGTGCATCGCCGATGGCCAGGTCGAGTGCGGCGACCCGAGCGCCGCCATCGATAACGAGAAGCCAGGTCTCCTGGCTTGCCTCAAGACACCAATCGGTATTCGGCGGCAGCTCGATCCGCTCGTATGTAAAATATTCATTCGAAATCAGAAGCGTCCGCGAAATGCTGAGGCGTTCTGTTGCCGGACGAGCATCGGCGGGGCCTGCAGTCGCGGCCGCAAGGGCTTTCGCGGCATGCAGTTCACGGCCGCGGCCATGGTCGAAAAGACGAAATGTCGTGTCGCTGCGTTGCTGAATTTCGGCGATCACAAGACCCGCGCCGATAGCGTGGATTGTTCCGGCCGCTACCGGTATGGCATCTCCGACGTGCGCCGGTTGCCACACGACCAATTCCGAAATGGAGCCGTCATCGATTGCTTGACCTAATTGAGCCGGGGTCACGCGCCGCTTTAGGCCCAGCGCAATCTTGGCCTCAGGTGTGGCGGCCAGGACGTACCAGGCTTCGCTCTTGCCGTTTGGCAGTCCGATCGATCTCGCATAGGCATCATTTGGATGGACTTGGATCGACAGCGGCTCGTTTGTGAATAGCAGTTTCAGAAGAAGCGAAGGCGGGGTCGCTGTCGTGTCGGCCCGTTCGTACCAGATCTCGCCGATCGCATTGCCGTTAACGTCTTCATTGCTCCAAGGCCGCGGATCCACGACACCCCATGGCTTCTGCAATGAATGCGCGTACGCATGCTCAATCGTCATAGCCTCTGCTTTATGGTGGTCGAGAAAATGGAGTTTCAACGCTCCTGGGCTGACTAGGCGAGTATAGTGTTAGAAGGGCTGAGTTCGCTTTGCAGCGCGACCCGTTCGTAAGTTTCATCGACGCTCTTGATGCGGTAGCAGGGATCGCTCGGATCCCGATCCGAGGCAGGAACGAGATGACGAACTTCGTAGGGGCCCGGAGCCAGCGGGCGAAGGGCGTTCGGCGCAAGCTCAACGGTCTGCCCGACGTGAAATTTATGCATTGAACGGCCCTTCTGTCAGATCTGCATTGTGATCGCCGGCTGCGTAGCCCTCGTGGCGCTTTTGCTTATGCAGAAAGCGGGCAATCTGGCCTCTGAGTTCGACTGAACTCAGCAAATCTCCCATTGAGCCTGCTGTGTCGAAAAGCTCACGTTGGAGCTTTGTCGGTATCGTGCTCCAACTCATGATGACCGCGGCGCCGAGGCAGCGGAGAATTTTCTCTTCACTCGCGGCGTCAGACGAGGGAATAGCGGATGGCTTGGGGCGCCCGTACGGGGCAGGGAGCTCCACCGGATGGACCATTCTGTCGTAGTTGTCCTTGAGCCAGTCTTCATTGTCGGCCAGCGCGCTGAAGGTCCGCTTTGATTGCTGCAATTTGGAGATATCTCTCGGATTTTCGGTGTGTTTGAGGGATTCAGCGGCTTCAGCTGCTTTGGCGCGATACTGCATTGGGGTGAACATTGGCGTTTCCTTGCGCGTTATGCGCCGAGCGGAACTCCGCGCGACGGTGTTTTGCTTCTGCTTGTCAGTTGGACAACCGTATATGGGGACGATCAAGTCAACTTGCGATAGATAACATTCGGACCGGTTCGACCAGGGGTGACGGAGTGTGGCTGTCCAGGACGTCGGCGCCGATCGCGGGCCGCGGGCTGTGCACCTTGGAATGTCCGCTCTTCGAAATATCGAGCCGTGATGGTGGCGCCAACTATCGGAGCGCGGAGTGTACAGAGAAGCCGGCGCGCGGAGATTAAGGGGAGCAGGTCACCCCGTTAGCACTCGGAGAAGCGTCGGCTGCCTTGCGAAGAGCACCTTAGGGGGCCCCGCTGCCTTTTACTTCCCCCTGTTCAATCCAGGCAGCTTGCGTAGCATGGCTAATGCAGGAGAGTTCTCTTCGAAAGGAGCGCCGGATGGTGTTGCTCTGATCTCAGCCTCCAACATCATCATCACAATCTGGTATTTGATCGCAAAGGTGGACGGCAGCTTGATTTTGCGGCCAAAGCGGCGATTTTGCATCGGTTCATCCTTTTGGAGGTGGCGGGCCGCGAGGGCATGTAGGATGAAGGACCTTGCGAGTAACAAAGTGATTCATCGAAAAGTGAACCTCGGGCGGTTCTCTTTTATGATTCGTAATCGTCAATACCCCATACCTTCCATGCCGCCTCCGATGCTTGGCGAGACGCCGTGCTCTTTATTGGGCCTCTCGGCCACCATCGCTTCGGTGGTGATGAGCAGGCCCGCGACCGAAGCCGCGTTCTGGATCGCCGCACGCACGACCTTCGTCGGGTCGATGATGCCCTTGGACATCATGTTCCCGTATTCGCCGTTCTGCGCGTCGAAACCGTAGGAGTACTGATCCTTCTCGAGCACCTTGCCGACGATGACCGAGCCGTCTTCACCCGCGTTGAGCGCGATCTGACGGGCCGGGGCCTGGATCGCCTTGCGGACGATCTCGACGCCGACCTTCTGGTCGTCGTTCTGGGTCTTCACCTTCTTCAGCGCCTCGGTGGCGCGGAGCAGGGCGATGCCGCCGCCCGGCAGGATGCCTTCCTCGACCGCGGCGCG
>Ga0180223_1000430_pt1 | contig 55097 bp, 51 predicted proteins | sample eDN5th30CKraftOP_FD_151337 | JGI IMG/M metagenome (GOLD analysis project Ga0180223, IMG submission 151337) | Enriched Organic Plus compost microbial communities from Emeryville, California, USA - eDNA 5th pass 30_C Kraft OP (version 2) (version 2) ... | reverse complement strand
CTGAGCCAGGTACTGACGCTGTACACCACGCCGGTGGTGTATCTGTACCTGGACCGGTTGAGGCTGTGGGCGGCGCGGCGCCGGGCGGGCAGGGCGGGCGCGCCTTCCGGGACTGGGCGATAATGAGGGCCGCAGGCGTCGGGCGCGGCGTGGACTACACAAGTTGATTGGCACTGATGATGAATAAACTTTTCTTGCGGTCGTTGCTAGGCGGGCCGGCGCGGATCCGGCCGGCGGCCTGCGCGCTTGGCGCGGCGCTGGCGCTGGCGGGCTGCGCGGCGGGCCCCGATTATGTCGTCCCTGCCCAGGCAGTGGGCGAAAGCTACAAGGAAATTCAGGGCTGGAAGCCTGCCAACCCTGGCGACACCGGCCTGCGCACGGACTGGTGGGTGGCGTTCAACGACCCCGAACTCGACAGGCTGATGCGCCGCATGCTGGCGTCCAACCTGGGCATCGTCCAGGCCGAGGCCCAGTACCGCCAGGCCCAGGCGCTGCTGCGCTCGGCCCGTTCGGCCTTTTTCCCGACAGTCGGCGTGTCGTCCTCGGTCACGCGGTCGGGCGGCGGCTCGGGCAATACCGGCGGCCAGACCGGCCAGTCCGGCGGCGGCACTTCCAATCAGTACAGCCTCAGCGGCAATGTCAGCTGGGAGGCCGACCTGTGGGGCAGGGTGCGCCGCTCGGTCGAGTCCAACGACGCCAGCGCCCGGGCCAGCGCGGCCGACCTGGCCAATACGCGCCTGAGCATGCAGTCCACCCTGGCGCAAAGCTACTTCCAGCTGCGTTCGCTGGATGCCGAGAAAAGCCTTTATCAGCAGACCTTGCAGGCCTACGAGCGTTCGCTGCGCATGACCCAGAATCGCTACGACGCGGGCATATCGGCCCAGGCCGACGTGGCGGCGGCCCGCGCCCAGCTGGAAAACGCGCGCGCGCAGATGCTGGCGCTGGACTGGCAGCGCGCCCAGTACGAGCATGCCATCGCGGTGCTGCTGGGCCTGCCGCCGTCGGCCTTCAGCCTGAAGGATGCGCCGCTGGCCACCGATGTGCCCGACATTCCGGTTGCGCTGCCTTCGCAATTGCTGGAGCGGCGTCCCGACGTGGCCGCGGCTGAGCGGCGCACGGCGGCCGCCAATGCGCAGATCGGCGTCGCGACGGCGGCCTGGTTTCCCGACCTGACCCTGAGCGCGCAAGGGGGCTACCGCAGCGGCGAGTGGGCGCAGTGGCTGACCGCGCCATTCCGCTTTTGGTCGCTGGGGCCCGCCCTGGCGCTTACCGTATTCGACGGCGGCGCCCGCCAGGCTCAGGTGGAGCAGGCGCGCGCCGCCTACGATGCGCAAGTGGCCTCGTACCGCCTCACGGTGCTGACGGCGCTGCGCGAAGTAGAGGACTACCTGGTCCAGCTGAGGGTGTTGGACGAGGAGCAGCAGGCGCAGGGCCGGGCGCTGGAGGCCGCGCGCGAATCGCTGCAGCTCACTCAGAACCAGTATGACGCCGGCCTCATCGATTATCTGAGTGTGGCCCAGGTGGAAGCCACCGCCCTAAGCACGGAACGGGCGGCCTTGTCGCTGCGCACCAGCCGGCTGGTCGCCAGCGTGCAGCTCATCACTGCCCTGGGCGGAGGCTGGCACGTCGGCGACCCGGTGGTCGGACTGGCCGGCGAGCCTGCCGCGGGGACGCAGCCGCCCGCGGTGCAATAGGCTTTCCGGGCGGCCCCTGGGCGACACGGGCCGCAGGGCCCTGGTACCGTGGCCTGCGCCGTGCCCGATACGCTGATAATCAGCCCCCGGGCAGCAGGTGGCGGATGCCGGCGATGCCGTGCGCGCCATGCCGCCATGCCTGCCGCTGCGTGGCAGGTGATTGTCCGCCGATGGCATATACCGGCAGGCCGGCCTGCTCGGCCAGCCGTGCGAAGCCTTCCCATCCCAGCGCCTGGGTATCGGGATGCGATGGCGTGTCCAGCACGTGGCCCAGCACCGCAAAGTCCGCATCCAGCGCCCGCGCCGCGGCGAGGTCCTGCGCCGTGTGCGCCGAGACGGCCAGCAGTCGGCGCGGCTGCAGATGGGCGCTCGAGCGGGTCAGGGCGTATTCCTTGGTATAGCTGCCGTCGCTGGCGCCGTGCGCCGCCTCGTCGCGGCCTGTCCGGGCGGGCGCCTGCGCCGCGCGCGCCCGTGCGTCGGCGGCCCGAAGATGCACGCCGTCGGCTTCTTCCCACCAGCTTTCAGGATGCACGCTGTTGACCAGGCACAGCGCCCCGGCCTGGCGGCAGCATTGCAATACCAGCCTGAACGCGGCATGGATTTCGCTGCCGGGCGACTGCGCCGCCCATTCGGGCTCGCGGAACTGCACCAGGCGGATGCCGTCGCGCAGTGCGCTTTCCAGGCGGGACAGAAAGACCGCCAGCCCGCCGGGCCCGCCTATGGACGTCAGCAGATAGCGGTCGGGCAGCTGCAGCCAGCGCAGAGGCGGCTCGGTGGCGGGCAGCAGCGGGCCGACGTCCAGCGGGCCATGCGGGTCCACCCATGCAAGCGTCTGGCCCTCCACGCCCGTGGGCGTGCCTTCCCAGCCCGTGACCCGGCAGAAAGCCAGGCTGACGATGTTCTTGGGGTACTCATGCACATGAGTCACCCAGGGCGCAGCCTCGGTGATGCGGATGCCCAGCTCTTCGAACAGTTCGCGCGCCAGCGCCTGCAGCACGGTTTCGCCGGGCTCTATCTTGCCGCCGGGCAGTTCCCACCAGCCCGACCAGGGCTTGTCGCCGGGGCGTTCGGCCAGCAGCAGTCCGCCGTCGGGGCGCAGGATGAGCCCGGCGGCGACGTTGACGACCGGTTTAGACATGCCGGGCGGCCCAGTCGCGGGCGAACTGGCGCGCCACGCGGCCCGAGCGCGAACCCCGCTCCAGCGCCCATTGCAGCGCCTCGGTGCGCGAGGCCTCGATGTCGGCGTCCGAGCAGCCGTGCTGCTTCAACCAATAATTGACGATGTCCAGGTAATCGTCCTGCTTGAAGGGATAGAACGACAGCCACAGGCCGAAGCGCTCGGACAGCGAGATTTTTTCCTCGACAGTCTCGCCGGGATGGATCTCGCCGTCGGGTTGGTGCTGGGCGCTGAGGTTTTCGCTCATGTATTCGGGCATCAGGTGGCGCCGGTTCGACGTGGCGTAGATGAGCACATTGTCGCTGGCGGCGCTGACCGAGCCGTCCAGCACGGACTTGAGCGCCTTGTAGCCGGGTTCGCCTTCTTCGAAGGACAGGTCGTCGCAGAAGATGATGAAGCGTTCGGGACGTGCGCCCACCAGATCGACGATGTCGCCCAGGTCGCCCATGTCGGCCTTGTCCACCTCGATGAGGCGCAGGCCGCGGTCGCCGTAGGCGGCCAGCATGGCCTTGACGAGCGAGCTTTTGCCGGTGCCGCGCGCGCCGGTCATCAGCACGTTGTTGGCGGGCTTTTTCTCGATGAAGTGGCGCGTGTTGCGGTCGATGATGCCTTTCTGGCGGTCGATGTGCTGCAGGTCCTCGGCCTCGATGCGCGATACATTGCGTACCGCCTCGAGCCAGCCGCGCGTCCCGCGCTTGCGCCACCGGTATGCATGGGCCGTCCAGTCGGTTTCGGGCGGGGTGGGGGGCAACCACGCTTCAAGCTGCGCCAGAACGCGTTCGGCGCGCTCGGCCAACGCAGTCAGGTCGATGGCAGTCAAGGGATTCTCCTGGCGAGGGGGAAGCGCGAAAACAATATCCGGGCTTCGCACGATAAACCGGTATTATCGCAATTTTTTGCGGCCGGGCCGCCTCAAGGCCCGGCGCCCCCTGAGGGGCAGCAAGCCGAAGGCGCAGCGTGGGGGCATCTTTTGCCTTTCGTGAAGCACGTATAATTCCAAGTTCGATATTTGAACCGGACGCATCCTTGAACCTCGCCGATTTGCTTGCTCCCATCGCAGACGACATGAAAGCGGTCGATGCGGTCATCCGTGCGCGCCTGAATTCCGACATCGTCCTCATCCGCACCATCGGCGACTACATCATAGGGGCGGGGGGCAAGCGCATGCGTCCGGCGCTGCTGCTCATGATCGCCAACGCGCTGGGCTACCGGGGCACGGGCCACCACCTGCTGGCGGCGGTGGTCGAATTCATCCATACCTCCACCCTGCTGCACGACGACGTCGTGGACGAGTCCGACTTGCGGCGCGGGCGCAGCACGGCCAACGCGGTATTCGGCAACGCGGCCAGCGTGCTGGTGGGCGACTATCTGTACTCGCGCTCGTTCGAAATGATGGTGGAGGCCGACTCCATGCGCGTGATGCAGGTGTTCTCGCAGGCCACCACGGTCATTGCCGAGGGCGAAGTGCTGCAGTTGCTGAACGTGCACGATCCCGAGGTTTCCCTCGAACGCTATCTGCAGGTCGTGCGCTACAAGACGGCCAAGCTGTTCGAGGCCGCCGCCCAGGTGGGCGCCCTGGTGGCGCAGGCCAGCCCGGCCCAGGAAGAGGCTGCGGCGGTCTACGGCCGTCATATCGGCACGGCCTTCCAGCTGATCGACGACGTGCTGGACTACGGCGGCGACGCCGAGGCGCTGGGCAAGAACGTGGGCGATGACCTGCGCGAAGGCAAGCCCACCATGCCGCTGATCCGCGTCATGCAGACCGGCACCCCGGCCCAGCGGCAGCTGATCCACGACGCCATCGAGACGGGTGCCGCCGATTTCGCCGCCGTGGCCCAGGCCATCCGCGAGACCGACGCCCTGGAATACACCCGCCAGGCGGCCGTGGCCGAGGCCGAAAAAGCCCGCCAGGCCCTGGCCGTCTTCCCCGTTTCCGCACATCGCGAATCTTTGCTAAAATTCTGTTCTTTCGCGGTCCAGCGCGACCGTTGAATCAGCCCTGTCGGGGCGTAGCTCAGCCTGGTAGAGTACTGCGTTCGGGACGCAGGAGCCGGAGGTTCGAATCCTCTCGCCCCGACCACAATCCAAAAATCAAGCCCTTGAAAAGGGCTTGATTTTTTTGTGGCGCCGCAAGCATGCCGTCCGTGCTTCCGACTGGCTGAATAGCCCCCTGTCACAAAACCGCCAGATCAGGAAGGCACACTGAAGGCTTCGCCAACTTTCTTCGTGCCGCCATGACCGACACCCGCCCCTCTTCGTCCCTTTCACCGGCCCAGCGCGCCGAGGCCGAACTGCTCGACAGTTTCGACGAAGAACTGGAAATGGAGCTGGATGACGACCGGCTCGACGAGCTGCTGCTGGAAGTGCCCCCGCAGGGGCCCACGCCCTCGGGCCGCCTGGACCGCCGATTCTATTTCCACGAACTGTTCAGGCTGCAGCGTGAGCTGGTCAAGCTGCAGGATTGGGTCCAGGCCCACAAGCTAAAAATTGTGGTGTTGTTCGAAGGCCGGGACGCGGCCGGCAAGGGGGGCGCCATCAAGCGCATCACCCAGCGGCTGAATCCGCGCATCTGCCGCGTGGCCGCCCTGCCGGCGCCCAGCGAACGGGAGCGCACGCAATGGTATTTCCAGCGCTATGTGTCGCATTTGCCGGCCGGAGGGGAGATCGTGCTCTTCGACCGCAGCTGGTACAACCGCGCCGGCGTCGAGAAAGTAATGGGTTTCTGCACGGACGAAGAGTACGAAGAGTTCTTCCGTTCGGTGCCCGAGTTCGAGAAGATGCTGGCGCGCTCGGGCATCATCCTGGTGAAATACTGGTTCTCGATCACCGACGAAGAGCAGCACACCCGTTTCATGATGCGCATCCGCGACCCCCTGAAGCAATGGAAGCTCAGCCCCATGGACCTGGAATCGCGCCGCCGCTGGGAGCACTACACCAAGGCCAAGGAAATCATGCTCGAGCGCACCCATATCCCCGAGGCCCGCTGGTGGATTGTCGACGGCGTGGACAAGAAGCGTGCGCGCCTGAACTGCATCCGGCACCTGCTGAGCCAGATTCCCTACGGGGACCTGGACCATCCGGAAATCACGCTGCCCCGGCGCGAATACAATCCGGATTACTTCCGCCACCCGGTACCCGGGGAAATGTACGTGCCGGCGGTCTACTGAGCGCTAGTCGCTGCCGCCCCGGCAAGGGGCGGCCACTGGCACGATGACGCGGACTGAAAGCGGCGGGCGCGCTATTGCGCCAGGTAGCCGCCGTCGGCCGCGTAATAGGCGCCAGTGACGAAGCTGGCGCGATCCGACGAAAGCCAGGCCGCCAGTTCGGCGATCTCCTGTGCCCGGCCCAGGCGGTTCATGGGATGCCGGGCGGCCAGCGCGGCACGTTCGTCCTCGCTCTTGAATTTCAGCATGGGCGTGTCGATATAGCCGGGAGCGATGGCGTTGACCCGTATGCCTTGGTCGGCATATTCCAGCGCGGCGGTTTTGGTCAGTCCGACGACGCCGTGCTTGGACGCCACGTAGGCGCCCAGCCGCTTGCCGGCCACCTGGCCCATGATGGAGGCCGTATTGACGATGGCTCCCCCGCCGCCGCGCAGCAGTGCCGGGATCTGCGCGCGCAGGCCATAGAAAACGCCATTCAGGTTGACGTCCATGATGTCCAGCCAGTCCTGGAGGCGGCTTTCGGCGATTGGCGCGTACGACTTGCTGCGGCCGACGCTGATGCCGGCATTGTTGCAGGCGATGTCCAGCCCGCCGAACCGCGAAACTGCCTGTTCGACGGCCTGCAGATGCTGCTCGGGGCTGGTGGCGTCCAGGCGGACAAAGCCGGCGTCCGCCCCGGCTGCGCGGATGAGCTGGACGGTTTCTTCGCCCTGGACGTCGTTCATGTCGGCCACCATCACCATGGCGCCTTCCCGCCCCATGGTCTGTGCAATGGCGCGGCCGATGCCGGACGCGCCGCCGGTGACCAGGGCCACCTTGTTTTCCAACAGCATGTTTCTCTCCTTGCGCCTTATTCGGGGGCGGCGCCTTTTCCCCCCCGGCGGGTCGGGGCGACGGCCTCGACGGCGGGCAGGTTCTTCAGCATGCGGTGCAGGAATCGCAGCACCAGTTCGCGTTCGTCGGCGGAGAAGCCGGTGAGCAGGGCTTCCTCGCGCGCCAGGGCGGTTTTCAGGATGCGCTGGTACAGCCGCTTGCCCGCCAGCGTGGTGGCGTAGTTGACCTTGCGCAGCCCGTCGGACTGCGACTGCAGCAGGCCGCTTTCGACCATGTGCGACAGGCTGCGGCTGACGGCGCCCTTGTCCAGGCCGATGAAGGAGCTGACCGCGGCCCCCGTGGACCACGGATAGATCTCGATATACACCAGGACGCGCCAGTCCGTTATGCCGATGCCGAATTCCTTGCGGTACAGGCGCGAGGCGCTGTTGGACAGCTGGTTGGAGACCCAGACAAGCACTGCGGGCACGTATCGGTCGAGATCTAGCATGGGTCCTGGAAAACCTTTGTTTGACGGCCGCCGGGCGCGGCTGGCCAAAATTCTACTGGCCGGCGCCTCCCTTTTCAAATATGCCGGGCGGACGGCGGCGGGGCCGGCATGCCGCCGCGTGGGCTTTCCTGAATTTAAGTTGTGTTGACAACCTAATGCGCTTTCCCTATTATCGCTGAATATGTTGTGTAGTCAACCTAATTTGGGCGCGGCCAAGGGCCGGCGCCAGGAGGAGAATCATGCAAGACCAAAGCCCGGGCCAGGAAGCCCAGCATTTTGACGCCGTGGTCGTGGGCGCGGGCCTGGCCGGCGTCTACGCGGTGTACAGGCTGCGCCAGATGGGCCTGTCGGTCCGCGCGCTGGAGGCGGGAGCGGGCATAGGCGGCACCTGGTACCACAACCGCTATCCCGGCGCCCGCTGCGACATCGAGTCCCTGGACTATTCCTATTCGTTTTCGGACGAGTTGCAGCAGGAATGGCATTGGTCAGAGCGCTATGCCAGCCAGCCCGAGATACTGCGCTACATCAATCACGTGGCGGACCGTTTCGATCTGCGCCGGGACATCCAGTTGAACACGCGCGTGGTCGCGGCCCGCTTCGACGAAGCGCGGTCGCGCTGGATACTGTCCACGGACGGGGACGAAACCTATGCGGCGCAATATGCGGTAATGGCCACCGGCGTGCTGTCGGTGGCCCAGGTGCCCTCCATGAAAGGGCTGGAGGACTTCCAGGGCCAGTGGTTCCATACCGGCGACTGGCCCAGTCAGGGCGTGGACGTCGCCGGCAAGCGGGTCGGCGTCATCGGGACGGGCTCGTCCGCCACGCAGCTGATCCCGCTGGTGGCTGAGCAGGCCGGGCATCTGTATGTATTCCAGCGCACGCCCAACTACACCATGCCGGCGCAGAACCATCCCATGAAGCCCGAGGTGGAAAAAGAGTGGAAGGCCAACTACCCCGAGCGCCGCAAGTTTGCGCGGGCCTCGGGCTTCGGCCACAACCAGGTGACCAACCATCTGTCAGGCAAGGAGATGGGCGGGCAGGCCTGCCTGGCCGAACTGGAAAACCGCTGGCAGCTGGGCGGACTGTACATGATGCGCGCGTTCAAGGATATTCTGACCGATCCCGAAGTGAACGACATGGCGGCCGAATTCGTGCGCGGCAAGATCCGCGAAATCGTCAGGAACCCCCAGACCGCCGAAGACCTGGCGCCCCGCAACTTGTACATCGGCACCAAGCGCCTGTGTTCGGGCACCGGCTACTACGAGACCTTCAACCGGGACAACGTCACTCTGGTCAATGTGAAGAAGCAGCCCATAGACCGCGTCGTGGCCAATGGCCTGCGGCTGGAGGGCGGGGCGCAATACGATCTGGATATCCTGATTTTCGCCACCGGCTTCGACGCAATGACGGGGGCCATGAACCGGATCAACCCCGTGGGCCGCGGCGGCCTGGCCCTGCGCAAAGCATGGGAGGCCGGGCCGCGCACCTATCTGGGCCTGTGCGTGGCGGGCTTCCCCAATATGTTCGTCATCACCGGTCCCGGCAGCCCCTCGGTGTTCAGCAATATGGTCACGTCCATCGAGCAGCATGTCGAGTGGATCGCCGACTGCATCGCGCATATGCGCGAGCATGGCCTGGCGACCGTCGAGGCGACCGAGGCGGCGCAGGACGCGTGGACGGCCCACGTCAATGACGCCGCGGCCAGGACGCTGTATGCGAAGTCGACCAATTCATGGTTCCATGGCGCCAACATCCCCGGCAAGCCCGTGGTTTTCATGCCTTATGTGGGCGGGGTGGGCAACTACCACCAGAAGATCACGGCGGTCGCGCGCCAGGGCTACGAAGGATTCGAGCTGAGGCAGTAGCGGGGGGCGGGCCAGAAGTCATCTGGCAATTGCGCCGCCGGGTCAGTGTCCAGCGGGCCGGGGTCTTCCTCGGGCACGCATTGGGCCAGGGCCATGCGCACGCGCTGCAGTGCTTCCTCGCCCCGGGCCTCGCCCGCCACCTGGCGCCACCACAGGCGGTGCACGCATTGCACGCGCACGGGTATGGAGGGCAGGCCGATGCGTTGCGCCATGGCCAGGCGGTGCAGGCCGCGGTTTATCTTCAGGATGCGGCCTTCGCGCGATATCGCCACGCCTATGGGGTCTTTGCCGCGCTCGGGATCAAAGCCGTTGACCGCCATGTCGTCCAGGAATCCGACGTAGATGCGCAGATAGCGCAGTATTTTGGCGGGCGTGTCCAGCAGGATGCCTTCCTGGTGCGAGGCCCAGGGCTCGCCCGACCGGATACAGGCCATCAGTTCCTGGTAGCGTTCGGTGTCTGCCAGGCTGCTGCGGTTCTCGTCCAGTTCGGTGATCAGGCGATAGCGGGTGCCGACGCGCAGATCCTCGCGGCGCAGGTCCCAGTCGCCGTCGCCGATGAAAATCATGGAAGAAGGACGCCGATGGCCTTTACCGCGGCCATGCACGGCCAGCCGTATCAGCTTGCGCGGGTCGACGTGCAGGGTAAGCGCCTGTTCGCCCAGGGCGTCCTGCACGGCGCGGCGCGGCAGGCCCAGCGCCTCGAGGCGGCCGGCGCCGGGCCGGTTTTCCAGCCAGAGGCGGAACAGTTTTTTCTCAAGGGGGATGCCCAGGCGCGCCTGGAAGCGGTCGCGCGCCCAATGCTGCAGATAGGCCAGCCGCACGCGCCATTTGATTCCCGGGGCTGCCAGGGGAGCGAGCTGTTCGTCGGCGTCTGGACCCAGCAGCGCCCCGGAAAAAGGTCGATGGGAAGCGGGGTGTCGGTGCATGATCAGCTTATGGTGCGCCCGGCCCTGGGGGGCGACATAACAAAAGATTTTTACAGCTTGATGAAACCCGGAGCGGGAGTCAAGGGGATGCCTTTTTTTGTTACGAACTGGCGGGCCTGGCCGGTCTGGGCGTGGGTTCCGCGCCACAGGCGCCCCGCCGCCGCCCGGGCGGGCGGGGCGGGTTCCTTGGTATCATAGGCAGTTACCTTCCATTGCAATCCGAGAATCCAGATGCCGCAATACCGTTCCCGCACTTCGACCCACGGCCGCAACATGGCCGGCGCGCGCGCGCTGTGGCGCGCCACGGGCATGAAAGATGGCGATTTCGAAAAACCCATCATTGCCGTGGTCAATTCCTTCACCCAGTTCGTGCCCGGCCACGTCCACCTGAAGGACCTGGGCCAACTGGTTGCGCGCCAGATTGAGGCCGCGGGCGGTGTCGCCAAAGAATTCAACACCATCGCGGTCGACGACGGCATTGCCATGGGCCACGGCGGCATGCTGTATTCGCTGCCCTCGCGCGAACTCATCGCCGATTCGGTCGAATACATGGTCAACGCGCATTGCGCCGACGCCATGGTGTGCATCTCCAACTGCGACAAGATCACCCCGGGCATGCTGATGGCCGCCATGCGGCTGAACATTCCGGCGGTATTCGTGTCGGGCGGCCCCATGGAGGCCGGCAAGGTCATCGCATCGGACACCAAGAAAGTCCTCATGAAGCTTGACCTCGTCGACGCCATGATCAAGGCGGCCGACCCCCACGTCAGCGACGCCGAGGTGAGCACCGTGGAACGCAGCGCCTGTCCCACCTGCGGCTCGTGCTCGGGCATGTTCACGGCAAACTCCATGAACTGCCTGACCGAGGCGCTGGGCCTGGCGCTGCCGGGCAACGGTTCGCTGCTGGCCACGCATGCGCGGCGCCAGTCCCTGTTCGAGAACGCCGGCCGCCTCGCGGTGGACCTGTGCCGGCGCTATTACGAGCAGGACGACGCCTCGGTGCTGCCGCGCAGCATCGCCACGGTGCAGGCTTTCGAAAACGCCATGGCGCTGGATGTGGCCATGGGCGGCTCCACCAATACGGTGCTGCACCTGCTGGCCGCGGCGCAGGAAGGCGGCGTGGATTTCACCATGTCGGACATCGACCGCATTTCGCGCCGCGTGCCCTGCCTGTGCAAGGTGGCGCCCGCCACGGCCAAATACCATATGGAAGACGTGCACCGCGCGGGCGGCATCTTCGGCATCCTGGGCGAGCTGGCCCGCGCCGGCCTGCTGAACCTGGACGTGGGCAATGTGCACAGCGGCACGCTGCGCCAGGCCATCGACCGCTGGGACGTCAACAGCGGCCATGCCGCGCCGGAGGTCCTGGATTTCTACAAGGCCGCGCCGGGCGGCGTGCCCACCCAGCAGGCCTTCAGCCAGGACCGCCACTACGACTCGCTGGACCTGGACCGCCAGGGCGGCTGCGTGCGCGGCAAGGAACACGCTTATTCCCAGGACGGCGGCCTGGCCGTCCTGTACGGCAACCTGGCGCCCAACGGCTGCATCGTCAAGACCGCGGGCGTGGACGAAAGCATTCTCGTCTTCACGGGCAAGGCGCGCGTGTACGAAAGCCAGGAAGCGGCCGTGGACGGCATTCTGGGCGAGCAGGTCAAGGCGGGCGACGTGGTCATCATCCGCTACGAAGGCCCCAAGGGCGGCCCGGGCATGCAGGAAATGCTGTATCCCACCTCTTACCTCAAGTCCAAGGGCCTGGGCGCAAGCTCGGCCCTGCTGACCGACGGTCGCTTTTCGGGCGGCTCGTCGGGCCTGGTCATCGGCCATGCTTCGCCCGAAGCGGCCGAGGGCGGCAACATCGGCCTGGTCAACGACGGCGACACCATCGAAATCGACATCCCCAACCGCCGCATCCACCTGGCCATCAGCGACGAAGAACTGGCGCGCCGCCGCGCCGAGATGGAAGCGCGCGGCAACAAAGCCTGGCAGCCCGCCGACCGCCAGCGCGTGGTGTCGCAGGCACTGCGCGCCTACGCGGCCCTGGCCACTTCGGCCGACCGGGGCGCGGTGCGCGACGTCAGCCAGCTGGCGCGCAAGTAGAACCCGGCGTTCCCGCCGGGACTCCGCCGGCCAAAGGCCCGCCGAATCAACCGACTCCCTGGATACCAATCCAGGCTCCGGGCCCGGTTCACTCGGCGGGCCTTCCGCATTGCAAAGGCCTGTGCGCGGTGCGACACTGGGCTTTTCGGGGAGACTGCCATGCCGCATAAACGCCGCCTGCGTTCGTCCAACATCACCCAGGGCGCGGCGCGCGCGCCCAACCGCTCCATGTATTACGCGCTGGGCTATACCGAAGAAGACTTCGCCAAGCCCATGGTCGGGGTGGCCAACGGACACAGCACCATCACTCCCTGCAACAGCGGGCTGCAAAGGCTGGCCGACGCCGCCATAGAGGCCATCGAGACGGGCGGGGGCAACGCCCAGGTCTTTGGCACGCCGACCATTTCGGACGGCATGGCCATGGGCACCGAGGGCATGAAGTATTCGCTGGTGTCGCGCGAGGTCATCGCCGATTGCGTCGAAACCTGTGTGCAGGGCCAGTGGATGGACGGCGTGCTCGTCATAGGCGGCTGCGACAAGAACATGCCCGGCGGCATGATGGGCATGCTGCGCGCCAATGTGCCGGGCATCTATGTGTATGGCGGCACCATATTGCCGGGCAGGCTGGACGGCAAGGACCTGAACATCGTCAGCGTATTCGAGGCCGTGGGCGAGAACGCCGCCGGCCGGCTCAGCGACGGCGAGCTCAAGCGCATCGAATTGCATGCCATCCCCGGCCCGGGCTCCTGTGGCGGCATGTATACCGCCAACACCATGAGCGCGGCCTTCGAGGCGCTGGGCATGAGCCTGCCGTATTCGTCCACCATGGCCAATGTGCACGACGAAAAAGCGCAGTCGGCCGCCGAGTCGGCGCGCGTGCTGCTGCGGGCCATCGAGCTGGACCTGAAGCCGCGCGACATCGTCACCCGCAAGTCCATCGAAAACGCCGTCAGCGTCATCATGGCCCTGGGCGGCTCCACCAACGCGGTGCTGCACCTGCTTGCCATCGCCCATGCCGCGGGGGTGGCGTGGTCCATCGACGACTTCGAGCGCGTGCGCAAAAAGGTGCCGGTCATCTGCGACCTGAAGCCCAGCGGCCGGCATTTGGCGGTAGACCTGCACCGCGCGGGCGGCGTGCCCCAGGTCATGAAGCTGCTGCTGGACGCCGGGCTGCTGCACGGCGACTGCATGACCATCACGGGCCGCCGGATGGCGGAACTGCTGCGGGATGTGCCGGCCATTCCCGCGCCGGACCAGTCCGTCATCCGGCCGCTGGACCAAGCCTTGTACGCGCAGGGGCACCTGGCGATACTCAAGGGGAACCTGTCTCCCGAAGGCAGTGTCGCCAAGATCACCGGCCTGAAAACGCCTGTCATGACGGGGCCGGCGCGGGTATTCGACGACGAGCAGTCGGCGCTGGCCGCCATACTGGAAGGCCGGATCCGGGCGGGGGACGTCATGGTGCTGCGCTATCTGGGACCCAAGGGCGGGCCGGGCATGCCCGAAATGCTGGCGCCGACCGGCGCCCTGATCGGCGCGGGGCTGGGGGATTCGGTGGGCCTGATCACCGACGGCCGTTTTTCGGGCGGCACCTGGGGCATGGTGGTGGGGCACGTGGCGCCCGAGGCGGCGGCGGGCGGCGTCATCGCGCTGGTGCGCGAGGGCGATGCCATCACCATCGACGCCCACCGGCAGCTGCTGCAGCTGGACGTGTCCGACGACGAACTGGCGGAGCGCCGCAAGGGCTGGTCCCCGCCGGCGCCGCGCTACCTGCGCGGCGTGCAGGCCAAGTTCGCCTTCAACTGTTCCAGCGCCAGCACGGGCGCAGTGCTGGACGATTTCTAGGCCTGCCGCGCCGGCGCATCGGCCCGCAGGCTGCGATGGCGCTGCGCCGCCATTCAAAAGGGATAGTGGCGCGGGGCGGTCTGCATGGAAATCCAGCGCAGCTCGGTGAAGGCGTCGATGCCGGCCTTGCCGCCGAAGCGCCCCATGCCGCTGTCCTTGACGCCGCCGAAAGGCATTTGCGGCTCGTCGTGCACGGTGGGGCCGTTGATGTGGCAGATGCCGGACTGGATGCGCGCCGCGACCTGCATGGCCCGCCCCGCGTCCCTGCCGAACACCGCCGCCGAAAGGCCGTAGTCGTTGTCGTTGGCCACCGCGATGGCCTGCTCGACGCCGTCCACGCGCACGATGCCCTTGACCGGACCGAAGGATTCGTCGCTGTAGATGCGCATGTCAGAGGTGACGTGGTCGACGAGGGTGGCGGGGATGAGGACGCTGTCGGCCTTGCCGCCGCACAACAGTGTCGCGCCTTTGGCCAGGGCGTCGTCTATCAGGGCGTTGCAGCGCTCGACCGTCGCCATGTCGACCACCGGCCCCAGCACCGCCGGACCCTTGCGCGGGTCGCCCAGCGGCAGGCCCTTGGCCTTGGCGGCCAGGCGCGCCGCGAAGTCGTCGGCGATTTTCCGGTCCACCACGATGCGTTCGGTCGACATGCAGATCTGGCCGGAGTTGGCAAAGGCGCCGAAAGCCGCGGCGTTGACGGCGTCGTCCAGGTCGGCGTCGTCCAGCACCACCAGGGGAGCCTTGCCGCCCAGTTCGAGCACCGCTGGCTTCAGGTACTTGGCGCAGACGCCGGCGATGATGCGGCCCACCCGGGTGGAGCCGGTGAAATTGACGCGGCGCACGGCCGGATGGGCGATCATGGCTTCGACGATTTCGCCGGCGTCGTCGGGGGCGTTGGTCACAAAGTTGACCACGCCGTCGGGCAGACCGGCCTCGGCAAGCGCTTCGATGATGAGGCCGTGCGTCGCCGGGCACAGCTCGGAGCCTTTGAGCACCACGGTGTTGCCGCAGGCCAGGGGCGCGGCGACGGCGCGCACGCCGAGAATGACGGGTGCGTTCCAGGGGGCCATGCCCAGCACCACGCCGGCCGGCTGGCGCACGGCCATGGACAAGCTGCCGGGGACGTCCGAGGGGATGACCTCGCCGCTTATCTGAGTGGTCAGCGCCGCCGCCTCGCTGAGCATATTGGCCGCCAACTGGACGTTGAAGCCCGCCCACATGGCCGACGAGCCCGTTTCGCCCGCCATGGCGGCGGCAAAGGCTTCTTGCCTGGCCAGCAGAGCCTGCGCCGCCTTGTTCAGCAGCTCGCGCCGCGCGCCGGGGCCGGTCGCCGACCAGCCGGCAAAGGCCTGCGCCGCGGCGTCGACGGCCGCCCGGGCGTCGTCGGCCGTGGCGGCCGGCGCGATGGTGGCTACGCCGCCGTCCAGCGGGTTGCGGCGCTGGAAGGTGGCGCCATTCGAGGCTGGCCGATGCCGGCCGCCGATGAGCAGGGAAAGAGCAGTCATGTTTGTCTCCAGAGTGGCGTGGGACGGGCATGCCGGTTGACACCGGCTTTGCGACGCGGTACTTATGAACGCCTTCAGGGCATTTCTTTGGGAGCATACCTCATGGCATCCGCGATTTCAGCAAGGGCTTCTGGGCAATTCAACATAGGCGGCGAGCTCGCCGTGAACCGGCTGGGGTTCGGGGCCATGCGCATCACGGGTAAAGGCGTCTGGGGCGAGCCCGCCGATCGCGACGAGGCGCTGCGCACCTTGCGCAGGCTGCCGGAACTGGACGTCAATTTCATCGACACGGCCGACAGCTACGGCCCTTTCGTCAGCGAAGACCTCATCCGCGAGGCCCTGCATCCGTATGACGGGCTGCTCATCGCCACCAAGGGCGGGCTCACCCGCCACGGCCCCGATATCTGGCGGCCGGTGGGCCGGCCCGAATACTTGCGCCAGTGCGTGCTGATGAGCCTGCGGCGCCTGGGCCGCGACCAGATCGACCTGTGGCAGCTGCATCGCATCGATGCGCTGGTGCCGCGCGACGAGCAGTTCGACTGCATAGGCCAGATGCAGAAAGAAGGCCTGATCCGCCACGTGGGGCTCAGCGAAGTCGTAGTCGAAGACATCCAGGCCGCCGAGCCGTATTTCAAGGTGGCCACGGTGCAGAATCGCTACAACCTCGTCGATCGCACCAGCGAAGCCGTGCTGGAACACTGCGAGCGCCAGGGCATAGGCTTCATCCCCTGGCATCCGCTTGCGGCGGGCCAACTGGCCCGGCCCGGCTCCATCCTGGACACCATCGCGCGCGGCCGCGGGGTGCCGGCCAGCCAGGTGGCGCTGGCCTGGGTGCTGCGGCGCAGCCCGGTCATGCTGCCCATCCCGGGCACTTCCAAGGCCGCCCACCTGCAAGAAAACATGGCGGCCGTCCAGCTGGCGCTTTCGGACGAGGAATACACCTCGCTCGACCAGGAAGGCGCCAAGGCCTTTGAGCAGGCCAAGCCCCAGTAGAAGCGGGCCGGTGCCGCGGCGGCGCGCCCGGCAAAGGCGGCGACCTAGGGTTTACCCTTGGTTCGTGACGGCTCCCGCCGTATAATCGCAGTTTTACCTGGATGCCCCTATGCCCGCCGAGCGGAGCTTTCTTGGTCGCTGGGGCGGTTTCCTGTCGGTAACCGCCGCCTTGGCGCTGTGTTTTTCCACCAGTTCCCTTCCCACGCCGTTGTACCCCCTGTACCAGGCCGCCTGGAGCCTGGCGCCCAGCGCCATAAGCTATGTCTTCGCGGCCTACATGGTGGCGGTGCTGGTCGCGCTGCTGTGCCTGGGGCGGCTTTCCGACACCGTGGGCCGGTTTCCGGTGATTGCCGCCTCGCTGCTGTCGCTGATGACGGGGCTGGCGCTGTCGGCCTTCGCATGGGGCGTGACGCCGCTGATCGTGGCGCGCGCCATCATCGGCTTCGGCAACGGCCTGCTGACCACCGCCGCGGCCATGGCCCTGATCGAATCGCATCCCCGCCACGACAGGCGGGTGGCCGGCATCGCCGCCTCGATCCCCATCAGCGTGGGGTTCGGCTTCGGTCCGGTGGCGGGCGGCGCGCTGGCGCAGATAGGCGTGGCGCCCTTATCTCTGCCCTATCTGTTTGTGTTCCTGCTTGCCATGGCCTGCCTTGCCATGGCCTGGCGCCACCGGGCGGCGCTGCAGGGCCCCCTGGGCATACGGGCGCGCCTGTCGGTGCGCCCGCAGATGGCCCTGCCGTCCCGGCGCACGCGCGCGCCCTTCATGCTGGCCAGCGCCGGCGCGTTTTCCAACTTTACGGTGGGGTGCCTGTTCGCCTCGCTGGTGCCGTCATTGATGCAAAAGCTGCTGCCCTGGCAGGGGCCGCTGGTGGTGGGCATGGTTTTTCTGCCCATGGCGCTGGCCTGCGTGGGCGTGCAGTTGCTTCATCGCAACGTGGCGCCTTTCCGCGGCCTGATGTACGGCATGCTGTCCCTGGTGGGCAGCGTGGCGTCGCTGTGCCTGGGGCTGCTGGTCCACAACGTGGCGGCGCTGGTGGCCAGCGTCATCTTCACGGGCATGGGGCAGGGTTATACCTTCATGTCCTCGGTGGTGATCGCCGGCGCCAACGTGGACGAGCATCGCCGGGCGGCCAATATGTCCACTTACTTCTTCGCGGCCTACATCGGGGCCACGGTGCCTGTCATTGCGGTAGGCCTGCTGGCCGACCGCATCGGCCTGCAGCCGGCCGTGTTCGTCTTCAGCGCCGTGGTGGCCTGCGTGCTCGTGCTGCTGGCGCTGCGCTGCCTGAAATACGCCCGCGCGGCACGCTGATTGCTGTCCCTTATCCGTATATACCCTAGATTGATCCGCTGTATAAATCTCAAAAAATAGATTAATATCGAAATGTATACAACCTAGAGGGGATTTACATCATGGCACCACGTCAGTCTTTCGTTCATCCATCACAGGGAGTGAAATAGTGGAAGCTCAAACCAATACCGGGGCCCCCGTGGCCACAGACAAGGATAAGGTCACCGGCTATGGCTGGAAGGCCCTGGCGGGTTCGGCGGTCGGCTATGCGATGGATGGCTTCGACCTGCTCATCCTGGGCTTCATGCTGGCGGCCATCTCGGCCGACCTGGCGCTGACCAAGGGCCAGGCCGGATCGCTCGTCACCTGGACACTGGTGGGCGCGGTGGCCGGCGGCATTATCTTCGGCTCCCTCAGCGACTACTACGGCCGGGTCAGGGTATTGACCTGGACCATCGTGCTGTTTGCCGTCTTCACGGGCCTGTGCGCCTTTGCGCAGGGCTACTGGGACCTGCTCATCTACCGCACCGTCGCCGGCCTGGGCCTGGGCGGCGAGTTCGGCATCGGTATGGCGCTGGCCGCCGAGGCATGGCCGGCCAAGCATCGCGCCCGCGTGTCGTCCTACGTGGCGCTGGGCTGGCAGTTGGGCGTGCTGGCGGCAGCCCTGCTGACGCCGCTGCTGCTGCCGCATATCGGCTGGCGCGGCATGTTCGTGGTGGGCGTCATTCCGGCCCTCATCGCCTGGTTCATCCGCCACCGCCTGCACGAGCCCGAGGTATTCGTGCGCAAGGCGCAGGGCAAGGGCGGCAAGAGCAAGGCCTTCAAGCTGCTGGTCAAGGATGCCGCCACCACCCGCACCAGCCTGGGCATCATCATCCTGTGCGGGGTGCAGAACTTCGGCTACTTCGGCATCATGATCTGGATGCCCAGCTACCTGGCCAGCCAAATGGGCTTCAGCCTGACGAAGTCGGCCATGTGGACCTCTGTGACCATCCTGGGCATGATGGTGGGCATCTGGCTGTTCGGCCAATTGGCCGACCGCATCGGCCGCAAGCCCAGCTTCCTGCTGTTCCAGGCCGGCGCCGTCGTCATGGTGCTGTATTACTCCACCCTTACCGATCCCATCACCATGCTGTGGGCGGGCGCCGTCATGGGCGTGTTCGTCAACGGCATGCTGGGCGGCTACGGCGCGCTGATCTCCGAGGCTTATCCCACCGAGGCCCGTGCCACGGCACAGAACGTGCTGTTCAACATCGGGCGCGGCATCGGCGGCTTCGGGCCGGTGGTGGTGGGCACGCTGGCCATGACATATTCCTTCCATACGGCCATCGGGCTGCTGGCCGCCATCTATGTGGTGGACATGCTGGCCACCATCTTCCTGATCCCCGAACTGAAGGGTGTCGAACTTGATTAATGTTGTATCGGCAAGCGGCGGCCGGGCGGCCGGCCGCCTGTCTTGCGGCAAGGAGGGCGCCATGAAGGGCGCAGAAGGTTTCCAGCGCAATGCCGACAGTGTGGCCTCGCACCGCTGCGAGGTCGCCGAGCACCGCTGGGTGAACGACCGCTACAAATACCTGCGCCTGCGGGCGCAGGCCGACCTGGCGGGCGCCACGCGGCCGGGCCAGTTCTACCAGCTCAAGTGCCCCGTGGGCGACGACCTGCAGCCTTTCCTGCTGCGTCCCATGAGCGTCTATGGCGTCGGCCCCGAGCCCGGCATCATCGAATTCCTGTACAACGTGACCGGCCTGGGCACCCAGGCCATGTCGGCCCTGCAGCAGGGCGACAGCATGGACATCGTCGGTCCGCTGGGCAACACCTTTACGCTGGAGCCCGGCTTCAAGCGCATCATGGTGGTGGCGAGGGGCGTGGGCCTGGCCACCATGGCGCCCTTGGTCGGCATGGCCGCGGCCGCGGGCGTGGCCATCACGGCCATCATGTCGGCGCGCGCGCCCAAGGACCTGATGCGCGACGAATTCCTGCGCGGCGCCCAGGCCGACGTGCACTGCGTGTACGACAGCGACGGCACGTCGGAGGTGCCGGCGGTAGAGTCGCTGATACGCCGCCTGTTGCAGGCGAATCACCACGACGCCGTCTATACCTGCGGTTCGCACCGCCTGCTGATGCTGCTGCAGCGCATACTGCAGGACCATTCCCGCACGCTGGGCGAAGTCGCCATGGAGCAGCGCATGGCCTGTGGCATGGGCGTCTGTCTTTCCTGTGTGCGCCTGTTCGACATGGACGGCGACAAGCAGTTTCTGCGCGTATGCCGCGAAGGTCCGGTGTTTTCCATACGCGACGTCGTTGGGGAGGTGGAATTTGGCTAACCTTAGCGTCAGGGTGGGCGACCTGCAGCTACGCAACCCGGTCATGCCGGCCTCGGGCTGCTTCGCCATCGAATACGCCGAAGCCCTGGATTTCAACAACCTTGGCGCGCTGGTCATCAAAAGCGTATCGCCCAAAAGCCGGGCCGGCAATCCCACGCCGCGCGTCAGCGAGACGCCCAGCGGCATGCTCAATTCCATCGGCATTCCCAGCAAGGGCCTGGACTATTACCGGCGCGAGGTCTTGCCGCCCTACACCCGCTTCGACACGCCCGTGGTGGTGTCCATCTCGGCGGACACGGTGGACGAGTTCGCCCGCGCGGTGGCCGAGATGTCGCTGCCCGAGGTGGCCGTCATCGAGGCCAATATATCGTGCCCCAACCTGGAAGCCGACGGCATGGCTTTCGCCATGGAGCCCGACACCACCTACAAGGTGGTCAGCGCCATCCGCCGCCACACCAGCCACCCGTTCTGGGCCAAGCTGACGCCCAACGCATCGCACGTGGCGGTGGTGGCCAAGGCCGCCGAGGAAGCCGGCGCCGACGGCATTGTCATGGGCAACACGGTGCTGGGCATGTCCATCGACGTGCGCACGCGCAAGCCCAAGCTGGGCAATGTCATGGGCGGGCTCTCGGGCCCCGCCATCAAGCCCATAGCGCTGCGCATGGTGCACCAGTGCTATCGCAGCGTGCATATTCCCATCATCGGCTGCGGCGGCATACGCTGCGCCGAGGACGCCGTGGAGTTCATGCTGGCGGGCGCCAGCGCGGTGCAGGTCGGCACGGCCTCGTTCGTCGACCCCGGCGTCATGCAGAAAATCATCGACGGGCTGCATGGCTATTGCCAGGAGGCCGGTGTGGAAAACATCGGCGACCTGACCGGGCAGGTCAAACTGGACAGGCAGCTTACCGACCGCTGGCTGCGCTTCGCCCAGCAGTCGGGCTAGGCCCTTTTAGTTCGGGCTAGGCCCTTTTAGTGTTAACAGGCCCTAGGAATCACCTTATGGACATGCTGCAGTTCCGCTCCCTGGCCGAGAAGATTTTCGACGACATCCGCGAAATGTCCTTCGACGGCGTGGGCGTCACGCGGGAAAGCTACGGCCGGGGCGAGTCCGCGGCTGGCGACTACCTGCGCGAGCTTGCCCAATCCGAAGGGCTGGACGTGCAGCCCGACCGCGCCGCCAACCTGGTGTTCAGCCCGCCGGGCATGGAGCCGGACGCACCCGCCGTGTGGGTGGGGTCGCACATTGATTCCGTGCCGCAAGGCGGCAACTTCGATGGCCTGGCCGGGGTGGTCGCCGGCCTGCTTTGCCTGGTGGCGCGCCAGCGCGAGGGCGCCCAGGGAGGGACGCCGCTGCAGGTAGTGGCTTTCCGGGGCGAGGAAAGCGCCTGGTTCGGCAAAGCCTATATGGGTTCCAGCGCCCTCCTGGGCAAGCTTTCCGAGGCGGACCTCGAACTCAAGCAGCGCGCCACGGGCGAGACGCTGGCCCAGTACATGGAAAAGGCCGGCGCGGACGTGGCGGCCATAAGCCAGCAGCAGCCGCTGGTCGACACCCGCCGCATCAAGGCCTATCTGGAGCTGCACATCGAGCAGGGCCCCGTGATGGTGGCGCGCGAGCTGCCCGTGGCCGTGGTCTCGGGCATACGCGGCAACATCCGCCACAACCGCATCGAATGCATAGGCGACGCGCAGCATTCGGGCGTCGTGCCGCGCTGGCTGCGGCACGACGCCATGTTCGCCGTGGCCGACCTGATCATGCGTCTGGACGAACACTGGCGCGTGCTGCTCGAACGCGGCACCGACCTCGTCGTCACGGCGGGCATCGTCAACACCGACCCGGCCGAGCACTCCATTTCGCGCATCCCAGGCCGGGTAAGCTTCAGCCTGGAGGCGCGCAGCAAAAGCACCGACACGCTCGAAGCGTTCTACCAGCTGGTGCGGGCCGAATGCGCGGCCATCAGCCGCGAACGGGGCGTGTGCTTCGAGTTCGACCGCCGCCTGCTCAGCGATCCGGCCACCATGGACGAGCGCATCTGCAAGCTGCTGTCCGACGCCTGCGCCGGCCAGAACGTGCCCTTCGAGGTGATCCCCAGCGGCGCGGGCCACGATGCCTCGCTGTTCGCCAACGCGGGGGTTCCCAGCGGCATGCTGTTCGTGCGCAACCAGAACGGCTCGCACAATCCCCACGAGGCGATGGATATCGACGATTTCATGCTGGGCGTGCAAGTGCTCGGCGACACGCTGGACAAGTTGCGCTGAGGCAGACATGAGCGACAAGGATTTCCGCACAGAACACGACCTTCTCGGAGAGCGCGAGGTGCCGGCCGGCGCCTACTACGGCGTGCACACCCTGCGCGCCCAAGAGAACTTCCAGATATCCGGCACCACCATCGCCGCCTTCCCCGAGCTGATCGAGGCGCTGGCCTGCGTCAAGCAGGCCGCCGCCCAGGCCAACGCCGAACTGGGCCTGCTGCCCCGGGCCAAGTGCGATGCCATCCGCGCCGCCTGCGAAGAGATCCGCGGCGGCGCGCTGCACGAGCAGTTCGTGGTGGACGTCATACAGGGCGGGGCCGGCACGTCCACCAACATGAACGCCAACGAGGTCATCTGCAATCGGGCGCTGGAAATCATGGGGCACGGCCGGGGCCAATACCAGCACCTGCACCCCAACGAAGATGTCAACATGGCGCAGAGCACCAACGACGTCTACCCGACGGCGCTGCGCATCGCCACCTGCCTGTCCATCGGCGGCCTGCTGGAAGCCATGGAATACCTGCGCGCCGCATTCGCCGACAAGGCCCTGGAGTTCGCGCCCTTGCTGAAAATAGGCCGCACCCAGCTGCAGGACGCCGTGCCCATGACGCTGGGGCAAGAGTTCTCCACCTATGCCAAGATGCTCGAAGAAGACATCCTGCGGCTGCGCGAAGCCTCGCTGCTGATCCGCGAGGTCAACCTCGGGGCCACCGCCATCGGCACGGGCATCACCTCGCATCCGGAATATGCGGCGCGGGCGCTGGAGGCGCTGAACCGCATCACCGGCCTGGAGTTGAGCACGGCGCCCAACCTGATCGAGGCGACCCAGGACTGCGGCGCCTTCGTGCAGCTGTCGGGCGTGCTCAAGCGCATCGCCGTCAAGCTGTCCAAGGTCTGCAACGACCTGCGCCTGCTGTCCAGCGGGCCGCGCTCGGGGCTGGGCGAGATCAACCTGCCGCCCATGCAGGCCGGTTCGTCCATCATGCCGGGCAAGGTCAATCCGGTGATCCCCGAGGTCGTCAACCAGGTGGCTTTCGAAGTATTCGGCAACGACCTGACCGTGACCTTCGCGGCCGAGGGCGGCCAGCTGCAGCTGAACGCCTTCGAGCCCATCATCGCCAGCGCGCTGTTCCGCAGCTTCAAGCACCTGACCAACGCTTGCCGTACACTGGCGGATCGCTGCGTCAAGGGCATTACGGCCAACCCGGACAGGCTCAAGGAAAACCTGGAACGCTCCATCTCGCTGGTGACGGCGCTGAATCCGCTGATAGGCTACGAAGCCGCCACCGCGGTGGCGGCCGAAGCCTATGCCAATGGCACCAGCGTGCGCGAAGTCATCCTGCGCCGCAGGCTGATGACCGAGGCCGAACTGGACGACGCCTTGCGCCACGAAGTGCTGACGCAGCCGCGCGTCTACGAGCTGGCCCGGCGCAACCTGGCCGTCGAGCCGCCCGGACCCGGCGAAGAGCATGGCTAGGCCCTAGGGCCTGTTGAAAGCCTTGAACTGGCGAGTTCGATCTGACGACCCTCGCCGTAAGGGAAGAGCATAGCTAGGGCCTGTTGAAAGCCCTGAACGGAGGCATTGTTGTGACATCATCCTATCCGACCGATCCGGCCGCGCAGGCCGTGGCCGCGGCGCTGCTGGACGCGGGCTGCGTGACGGCGCGCACCGACGAGCCCTTCCGGCTGCCTTCCGGCTGGGCCAGTCCCGTGTACATCGATTGCCGGCGGCTGATTTCCTTTCCCGCGCTGCGCCGCGACCTGGTGGCGCGGGGTCTGCGCCTGCTGCGGGACAAGGGCGCGCTGGAGGGCGTGGCGTCCGTGGCCGGGGGCGAGGCCAGCGGCATTGCCCTGGCCGCCTGGCTGGCGCAGGAACTCGACCTTCCTCTGCAATATGTGCGCAAGAAGCAGGCGGGCCAAAGCCAGATAGAAGGCGTGCTGCAGCACGGCGCCAAGGTGCTGCTGGTGGACGACATGATGGCCGGCGGCCAGTCCAAGGTGCAGTTCTGCAAGGCTTTGGCGCTGGCCGGCGCCCGCGTGCAGGACTTGTTCATCGTGTTCGACTACGATACCTTCCCGACGCGCCAGCTGTTGCGGCCGCTGGGCGTGACCGCGCATGCGCTGGCCACCTGGCGCGACGTGCTGCAGGTGGCCGCCGAACGCGGCGATTTCGCAGGCCGCGAATTGCGCGAACTGCAGGATTTCCTGGCCGACCCCTGCGGATGGTCGCAGGCGCACGGCGGGCGGGCGTCGTATCCGGAAATAGGATGAAGGCGGACCGCCGGGCTTTCACGTCGTCGATCGACTACGAGGCATTGGGAGACCGCCTGCGCGCCTATCGCGTGGGGGCCTCGCTGCAGGCCGAGGAAGTCGCCGCGCGCCTGGGCGTGTCGCGCGCGGTGGTGTATCGCATGGAAAAAGGCGAGATCGTCAAGATCGAAATGCTGGAGCGCCTGGCCTGGCTGCTGGGCACTTCGCTGGCCTCGCTGCTGGGCGTAGAGGTCGAGTACTACTCCAACGCGCTGGGCCTGTTCGAGCGCATGCGCCAGCTGGAGCACACCGCCGACCGCATATTCGCGCATTTCGAACCCATCTCGCTGCTGCTGACTTCGGACGACTACCTGGAATATTTGCGCAGCATGCTGATGGAGGCCGTGCCGAGGGATTCCGCCGGCGTGCGCAAAGAAAAAGAGGCCGACGAGATGATACGCCTCATCTCCGAGCGCAGGGCCTCGTTCGAGGCGCGCCGCCCCCATCTGATCAGCCTAGTGGGCCTGCGCGAACTGGAGCGCTTCCTGCAGACCGGACTGGTCGGCCGCGTGAACTTGCCCGCGCGCGCGCGGGCCCAGCGCCAGCAGGCCGCGCGGCGCGAGGTCGAACGCATGGCCGACCTGATGGAAAGCGAACCGCTGAACGTGCAGATCGGCCTGGTCGACGACGCCATGCCGGCGTCCACCTTCCAGGTATTCGCCAGCGCAAGGCAGAAAGTGCTGGCGGTCAGCCCTTTTCGCATGGGCGAGCTGCCCAATGTGCGCAACGGCATCGCCACCGTGACGGCGTCTTCCGAGGCGCTGGGCATGTACGAGGCCATGATAGGCAAGCTCTGGAAGAGCGCGTACAAGGGGCGGTCGGGCGCCAGGCATCTGCGGCGGCTGCTGGAAAGGCTGTAGCGCCATGAGGCCATTTCGCGGGCATCGCCGCCGGCTCGACTAGCCGGGCCTTTTTATTTATGATCCTTCGTCTGGCCATCCGTTTGCGGCGCGGGCGGCGCAATATCCACTTTGCCTTGAAGCAGGAGCCATCACGCAAATGACGTTTAAAGAAATCACACAGCGCTTTGAGCGTTCAGAGTCGGGTAGCGACTCTTTCAAGCAGTTCTACAAAGACGCCTTCGACCTGATGAAGGCCGACCCGGACAACGCGGGGCTTTATTTCGTGGTGGGCGTGGCCGCGCAGACCTATGTCATCAAATACGAAGACCAGGCGGTGGACCCCGAATTCGCCGACCGCGCCAAGGCCACGCTGGAAGGCTTCAACCGGCGTCTGCTGGCTGCGCTCGACATGGACCCCCGGCAGCGCCTGCGCGAACTGGGCGAGGTCGCCGTCGACTACGAATGGAAGGTCGACGCCTTTTAAGGCTGCTTGCCGGGGCGCGCGCCGGCGGCGGCCCGCGTTCCGATACCCCCGCATAGTGTGGCGTGCACGCTGCGCGCTGCGTCGTTGCGGGCCAGTTCGCCGTTGCGGATCATGGCCGCGGCCGAGCGCAGCAGGCTCAGCATGGATTCCACCAGCCAGGACGCGGGCAGGTCCATGCGCAATTCGCCCGACTGCTGCCACTGCTGCAGCTGGGCCGTCAGGGCGGCGTTCAAGGCCTGCGCGGCCCCCTGTTTTTCCGGGCAGCCCTGCTGCTTGTCGATGCACGCATAAAGTTCCGCAATGGGAAGCCATTCGTCGATCAGGCGGCGCAAGGCCTGTTCGGCGCTGCCTTCGCGCACACGCGCCTGCTCGAACGCCCCCTGGGCGCAGCGGACTGCTTGTTCGTGCAGCGCGTCCAGCATGGCTTCGCGCGTGGCGAAACAGCGGCACAAGGTGGCGCGGCTGATGCCCGCCATGGCGGCCAGCTGTTCCATCGAGGCCCTCGGCTGGTCCGACAAGGCCTTTGCCAGGCTCAGCAGCAGGGCTTCTTGGGTGGAAGTTCTGGTTGGCGGCATAGGCTTCACCTTGCGCGGGTCATAAAGCAAGTTACTATACAAATTTGTGTCATAAGATACAATGATGTGTCAAATAATGGGCGCCGCCGAGGGGCTTGGGGCGCCCGCGATGCCGCGGTCGGTTCCGCACAGGGAAAGAACCATGAGCGATCCCAATCAGAAACGCCTGGCAATTTTGCTGGCTTTCGTGGCCGGTATGATGGTGCTGTTCACCATGATGGTCTTTTTCTTGGTTTTTGCGTTGGGAGATCCCGTGGAGTTCAAATCCGCCGCCCGGCATGACGATTGCTGCAGCGTCAACGCTGCATGATTCAACCACAAGGAAAAAAACAATATGAAGCCGTCTCCGAGTTTTAAAAAATCATGCCGGACATGGGCCGTCGGCACGGCCATTGTACTGGCGGGCTCTTTTGCCGCGCAGGCCCAGACCGCCCCGGGCGGCGCGCCCGGCCAGGGCGTATCGCTGCAGGCGGGCTTCAACTCTGATTATAAAAGGCTGACCCTGGCCTACGAGACGCCCGCATTATGGAGCCACCGTTTCGACGGCGGCAGCCGGCTGGACCTCAGTGTCGAGCTTGCCGCCTCGTACTGGAACGCCAAGCGCGGCGCGCCCGACACAATGTGGCAGGCCGCCGCCACGCCCATGCTGCGCTGGTGGCCCCGCGATGCCTTTTACCTGGAACTGGGCGTGGGCCCCTCCATGCTGAGCCGGTCCGAGTTCGGCGGCCGCGAACTCAGTACCCGCTTCCAGTTCACTTCGCATTTCGGCACGGGCATCGTCATCAACAAGGCGCACCGCCTGGGCTTGCGCTATACCCACGTTTCCAATGCCAGCATCAAAAAACCCAATCCGGGGCTGGATCTGGTGGAAGTGGCGTATACGTATCAGTTCTAGGGCGGGCCGTGGCGGGCGCCAGCGGCAGTTCGATGCTGACGCGCAGATGGCCCCAGGCCTGCATGTTTCTGGCGGTGATGCTTCCCCCGTGCGCGGCAACGGCCGCCTGGGCGATGCTTAAACCCAGGCCGGCCCCGTCGGGGCTTTCACGTCCGTCGCGCACGCGATGGAAAGGCTTGAAGATGCGCTCCAGCTGGTCCGGCGGCACCCCGGGCCCATTGTCCGTGATGTCCACGACCGCCGCGCCGCTCCTGGCCGCCAGCGTGACCTGGATGGCAGCGCCGGATGAGCGCACCGCATAGCGGATGGCGTTGCGCAGCACGTTTTCGATGGCGCTGCGCAGGCGCATGGCGTCCGCCGACAGCGCAATCGGCCCCGGCGGGTTCCAGGCGATGTCCATGTGGCGCGCCTGCGCCTCGAAGCGGGCGTCCCGCACGACGCCGTCCAGCAACTCGCACAAGTCCAGGGGCTGGCACTGCGGCTGCGCGTCGGCCAGCGTCGCCAACTGCAGGGTGTAGCCGACCAGATGATCCAGGCGCCGGGCCTCGCGTTCGATGCGGTCCAGCTGTGCGTCCAGGCTGGCATCCTTGCGCCGCGCCAGTTCCAGGGCCAGCTGCTGGCGGGCCAGCGGCGAACGCAGTTCGTGGGCCACGTTGCGCAGCAGCCGTTCGTGGGTGTCGAGCAACTGCTGCAGGCGCTGCGCCATGACGTCGAAATCACGCGCCAATTGGCCCAGTTCGTCGCTTCGGGCGGCGACGCGGCGGGGCGTGCGGGCGTCCAGCCTGCCGTCGGCCAGGGCATGCGCGGCCTGCTGCAGGCCCCGCACCGGCTGGCTGACGTAGCGTGCCAGACCCCAGCACAGCAGGGTGCTGACGGCCAAGGCGAACAGGATCAGCGCCAGCGGCACGTACGAGACCGTGCCCAGCACCTCCCACTGCGACCTGGCGGAGGGCGAGAAGCGCATCAGCAGGGGCGGGGCATCGCGGGGAAACAATACTTGCGGCGCCCACAGCAATGCCTTGCCGGCGCCCTGCGCCTCATCCTGCGCGGCATCGGCCCCGCCAGAATCGGCCCGGCGCGCGCGCGCCGCGTCCAGCAGCCGCTGCTGGTGGGCGTCGAACCAGTCGCGCAGGCGCTTGTGTATGTCGCGGCCCAGGATGTCGGCGCCGCTTTCGTCCACGACATAGACCCGCAGCACGGGATGGCGGCGGCCCATGTCTGCTATCCATTGCCTGACGCCTTCCAGCCCTTTTTCGCTGGCCGCGTCGCGGGCCTGTTGCATCAGCGCGGCGGCGTCTAGGTCGTCCAGCGCGTCATAGCGGTGCGAAGTGACGGCCGCGGTAAGCGCGACGCCGCCGGCGACGACGGCCGCCATGACCAGCCAGAAGGCAAGAAAGCTGCGCCAGAACAGGGACTTCATAGCGGCGCCTGGCTGGCCAGCACATAGCCCTGGCCGCGCAGGCTGCGTATGATCAGCGGCGTGCCGGCGGCATCCAGGCGCAGCTTCTTGCGCAGGCTGCTGACATGCGTGTCCAGGCTGCGGTCATAAGGCCCCGGCACCCGGCCCAGCGCATATTGGCCGATCTGTTCGCGCGGGACCATCTGGCCTGCCGACCGCATGAGTATCTCGAGGACGCGCTGCTCCGCGCCGGTGAGGACAATGTCTTCGGCGTCCAGGCGGGTATGGCCGGTGGCGGGGTCGAGCGCCAGCGGCCCCACCGACAGCACGCGCGAGCGGGTGTCGTCCGGCCGCGGCCCGAAGCGGCGCAGCACGGCCTGGATGCGCGCCTTCAGTTCGCGCGGGCTGAACGGCTTGGCCAGGTAGTCGTCGGCGCCGAACTCCAGGCCCAGCACGCGGTCGATCTCGGAGCCGTGCGCCGTGAACATGATGGCGGGCTTGTGCGAGCGGGCCCGCAGGAATTTCAGCAAGTCCAGGCCATTGGCGTCGGGCAGCATCAGGTCCAGCAGGGTGATGTCGAAGTCGTGCCGCTGCAGCAAAGGGTAGGCATGGGCGCCGGTGTGCGCCAGTTGTATCTGGTAGTTGTCCGGCTCGAGATACTCGCGCAGCATCTGCGTCAGCTCGACGTCGTCGTCGACCAGCAGAATCCTGCGGCCCGTGGCGGATGGCGTTGAAAGCATGGCGGGTAATCGTAAGGCGGGTAATGGCTTTATGAATAACCATTCTCATTCATTGTAGCAAGCGGGCGTCCGCAGGCGTACTACTTGCGCCTATCGATGGCGCGGCTGCAGGCGGCGCGCGCGCCGCTTGCGTTCCCAGATGACGATGCCCGTCACCGACAGCATCACCACCATCAGGCCGAACAGCGAGATCAGGATGCGCCCCGGCAGGCCCAGTATGCGGCCCGAATGCAAGGGAAGCTGCAACTGCACGAAGACGTCGGCCGTGGTGCCGCGCCATGGGCGATGCTGTCCCAGCACCTTGCCGTCGCGGGCGTCGATATAAAGATTGGACAGGCTCATGCCGGCCGGCCCCAGCTCGTTGGCGGGATCGAAGAAGGACACGTTGTAGAACGCATAGTCGCCGCCATAGTAGATGCCGCCGGGCGGATGCTCGAAGCCCAGGCGCTGTCCTTCCCGGCGCGCGATGTCCACGGCCTGCCCGAAGCTGATGGTGGGCGCGATATAGACGCCATAGGGCGCGGGCTTCTGGGTTTCGTAGGGACCGGGCGTGGTCCGCGACACCAGCGACATGGCGGGGTAGAACACCTCGCGGTACAGGTTCAGCGAAAACGAAGTGAAGGCCACCACGATGATGAGGCCCCACACCCACAGGCCGCCCGCCCGGTGCAGGTCGAAGTTCAGCTTGTAACCGCCCGCCGACCAGCGCATCAGCCAGGACGGCTTCCAGCGCTGCAGCCACTGCGGGGCGCGCCTGTGCCGATGGGCATGCCTGGGGGTGTCGCGCAGCCGGCGGGGCAGCGTCAGGTAAAAGGCCACGAAGCTGTCCAGCAGCCAGGCCAGTGCCACGCCGCCCATCAGCCAGTACCCCCAGCGGTCGGTGCCCCAGAAGGCGGGAATGTGCAGGCTTTCGTGGATGTTGCGGATGAAGGGCATCAACGTGCGCCGCGAAAAGGACGCCGCCTGTGAATCGCGCCGGCCCGTGATGGCGCCCGTGACCGGGTCCACGAAGACATTGTCGTAGCCGACCCGATAGGGCCGGCCGGTGGCGGGGTCGCTGCGAGGCCGCACCAGGAAAGAAGCCGCGTGGCCTTCCTCCAGCCCCAGCGGGATATAACTGACCTGCACCCTCGCGTCGCTGGCTTCGACGGCCCGGGCCAGCTCCAGCGGATCACGCATGGGTCCGCTGCTTTGCGTCTTCATGATGTCGGCGTTGAGCCACTCGTCCAGTTCGTGGTCCCACGAAGTGATCGCGCCGGTCAGGCCGGCGACGATCAGGAAGAAGGCGATGGCCAGGCCCGCCCAGCGGTGGATCAGGGTACAGACTGCGCGCATTCAGAAAACGGTTTGGCCAACAAATGAATGAAGGCCAGCCGGTGCGTTTTGCGACGGTTGGCCATGTTTGAGGGGGCTCAGAAATCGGCCGACATTGAAAGCTTGAAAACGCGGCCCCGCCCCTGAGTAAGGGTTCCATTTGCAGCGGTGGTACCGACCGTAGCCCAATAACGGCGGTCGGCCACATTATCTACAGCGGCACGGAGAACCACGTTGTGGCCTGAGACTTTGGTCTCATAGGCGGCGCCTACGTCCAGGCGGGTCCAGCTACCTATCTTGTAATCGTTGGCGGCGCTGGTGTATTGGGAGCCTTGGTAACGCACATTGGCTTGCAAGGTCAACCCCGGTACACCGCTTACGTCCCATTCGGAGCCGAGCACCGCCGTGAAGCGCGACACGCCCGCAGCATCGTTGCCGTCATTGATTCCGCCAGAGGTATTGCGCAGCTTGGGCTGCATGAGGGTAAGTCCGCCCATAAGCCTCCAGCCGTCCGTCGGTTCGCCATACACTGTAAGCTCGATGCCTCGGTTGCGCTGTTTGCCGTGGGTGCCGAATACCCCCGTATTGAGGTCGGTGTACGCCTCGGGCTTCTGGATCTGGAAAACCCCCAGGCTGCCGCCTACGTTGCCCAGGTCGACTTTGACCCCCGCTTCGAACTGTTTGGTGCGGTAGGGCGCGAGGACTTCGCCGGGATTGGAGACCTGATCGCTTACCGGAGCCACATCGCCTTGTGTTAAACCCTCGATGTAGTTACCGTAGACGGACACGGAATCCCAAGGACGCAACACTAATCCAACGACCGGGGTGACGACGGATTCGTTGTAGTGGCTGGATTGCTGGGTGGTAGTGATGTCGTATCCGTTGTCGGTAATTGCCTGATAACGGCCTCCCAAGGTCAACAGGAGGTCGCCGTCAAGCAAGGAGAGCGTATCCGACAGCGCAAGGCTGCGCAATTGCGTGCGGCGGGAGATATTCGGGTCATCCATATTTCCGCCCGATAGCGTTGCGGGGGGGCGGATTGACGAGCCGTTTTCGTAGAGGCTGGTAGCGGGAGTATTGCCAAAAGCCATTTCCCATGCTTGCCTTGCGGTGGTGTTCAGGGCGGAATATGCCATATTGACCCGATGTCCCACGCCACCCGTATTGAACTCGCCACGTAGGCCAACCTCTCCGGTAACCGAGTCGCGTTGGTAGGGTACTTCTAGCATTCCGGCCGTACCGGTGCCTGTGCCGTCTACTGTAGGAGAAGAGTAAACACCGTCCTCCTTGTCACGGCTGATGCCGATGGCGGCATAGGTCGTCCAATCTGGCGTCAGGTCATATTCGACACGGCCGACGCCAAAAGAACTTTCCAGATCGCTGTAGGCCCACGGCTGGCCATAGTTGATGTCGGTATCGGGCACGTCTGGAACGGCCCCGCTCAGGTTTACATTAGGCCGCGGTCCGTCGAAACGTACGCGTTGATAACCCGCATCCAGCGACGCCCTTAACCTATTACCCCGATAGTCCAGTGCGATGCTTCCCATTGTGGAGCGTACGTCGGAATCTCTGACTTCGGTTTCACCATCACGGTGGGCGGCGTTGACGCGTATGCCAAAGCGTCCATCTTCGCCCCAGCGTCGACCGATGTCGACGCCTCCGCCTACCTGGGCACGGCTGGTGTAATCGAGTTTCAGACGAGTAAGGGGCTCATCTTGCGCGCGCTTGGGCTGGATGTTGATGAGACCGCCCAGGCCGCTGCCGCCGGGGGCGGCGCCGTTCAGGAAAGCGCTTGCCCCCTTGAACACCTCGACCCGCTCAATCATTTCAGTGGGTAGGACTTGCCGTGGCAGGATGCCATATAGGCCATTGAAGGACAGGTCGTCGTTGTACAGAGGAAGCCCGCGGATGACAAAGGCTTCTGCCTGGTTGCCATAGCCGAGTCCTGTTTGCACCGAGGCGTCGTTTTTTAGCACATCCCCCAGTGTGCGCGCCTGTTGGCTGTCGATCAGCTTGGACGTGTAGCTCGTCTGCGTGAAAGGCATGTCCATCATGTCCAGATTGCCCAGCACCCCGGCCTGGCCGCCGCGCGCGACCTGGCCGCCGGCGTAGGCCTCGGGGCTTTCGTTGGAGACCGGGCGGGCGCCGGTGACGGTGATGGCCTGCATGGTGCTGGTGGGCGGCGCCACCGTCTGGGCGTGGGCGGCGGAACCGGCGGCGATCAGCGCGGCCAGCGCGCCGCGGACGGCGACGCACAGATGGCTGTGGCGGACAAAAGTGGGGCTCATGGGGGGGCGTCCTGGATGTTGTGCGCCTGTGCGCAAGCGCTTCTGTTTGAAATAAGAACTATTTTTATTATGAATGTCCGCCCCCAAGTTTGTAAAGATTCGCTTCGGTCGTCCACACCCGCCGCAAGGCAGCGGGGCGGCCGGCGAACCGCCCCGCGCGCCTGCCCTCTTTGCCGCGGGTAATTCAAGGTGGCCATTATGCGGCGGGCGTATCCCCGGCAGCAGGAGCGCAGGCGTCCGGCGCAGCCCGCCGCATACGATTTGTCGACCGGATTTTTACGTGGACTGTTGCGTTTAGGCCACGCAAAACGGTATGGGCGGCTTGCCGCCCCAGGTGCAGGAGGTGATTGTGTTTCAGGCGCGCGGCGGCTGGAAGGTGGCGTCTCCCGCCAGGCTCAGCGTGCGCCGGCCGGCGCCCTTACAGCGGCGAGACCCCGAACAGCCATTGGTGCAGCCCTAGCAGCGCCAGCGCGTACACCGCCAGTCCGCCCGCCAGCGAGACGGCGTCGTTGATCCGCGAGGGCTTGAGCATGGGAATGGCCTTGGGCGGACGCCGCGCCAAAGAGGCCAGGTCGGCACAGGCCCATGCCAGGAAGCCGCCGAACAGCAGGACGTCCGCCCGGTTTCCGTTGGCCAGCAGGTGGGCCGCCGCCCACAGCAGTGTGGCCAGCAGCATGGGATGCCGGGTGGCGCGCTGGATCCGGCCCGGGAAATACGTAGCGAACAGCAGCGGGAAGACCGGCAGCATCAGCAGCAGCGCCAGATGGCGCAGGCCAGTGGGCGGCACGTACAGCAGTTGGGGCTGCAGGCGCGCCAGGCCGTAGCCATGGACGACAAGGGCCAGGCCCACGAAGGAGATGACAGTGTGCAAGCCCATCCATGGGCGCAGGCCGTGGCGCCGCACGGCCCACGCGCGCAGGCGCGGACAGAAAATCTGCACCGAATGCATTCCCAGGAAAACCAACAACCCAATGACGAGTATTGACACGATATATTCTCCGCGCGCCCAGCGGCGACGCTGGCATCGCATGAAAGTTATAGGGTATAACTTTGGTTATTATGTATTAATATAGCGCTTGGTTCAACGGACAAAGGAACTGGCATGGCCCAAACCGCCTCCCGCCAAGAGCGGGTACGCGCCGGCACCCTGGCGGAAATCCGCGCCACGGCGCGCCGCCTGCTGCTGCAGGGCGGCCACCCGGCCGTCACGATAAGCGCGGTCGCGCGGGAAATGGGCATGACCGGGCCCGCGGTCTACCGCTACTACGCCAGCCACGAGGCCCTGGTCGACGCCCTGACGGCCGATTGCTACGACGAACTCGTCCAGGTCCTGCTGCTGGCCCGGGACGCGGCGCAAGCCACGCCGGCCGCGAGGCTGCTCGCCCTGAGCCGCGCCTTGCGCGCCTGGGCCGTGGCGCATCCGGCCGAGTTCGGCCTGATGTTCGCTTCGCCGATACCCGGGGCGCAAGGCCGGCCGGCGGGTTCGCCGGCGCACCTGGCCAGCCAGCGTTTCGGCCTGGTCTTCCTGGACCAGGTGGCCGAAATCTGGCATGTGCAAGGTTTTCACACGCGCCGGCTGGCGGATCTGCCGGCATCCCTGGCGGTCCAGTTGCGGGACTACTCGGTGCGCATAGGCAAGCGCCTGCCCCCCAAGGCGGCGCGTGTATTCCTTTCGTGCTGGATACGGCTGTACGGCCTGGTGTCCATGGAGGTCACCCGCCAGCTGGACTTCGCCTACTCCGACCTGGAGCCGGTGTTCGAGGAATGCCTGCAGGACTTGTGCGCCATGCTGGGCTTGCCCTACGAGCCGCCAGAAACAGCGGCAAAAATCGGGCGCGCGGCGCGCTGAGGCGGGCGTCCGGCCTGCCAGGCGTGGAGGGCCGGCAGCGGGAACGCCACAATGATTGCGGGCCTAGGCCCCGCGTCTTTCCAGCACCGTGCGCTGCGGGCGCGGTCCCTGGGCCTTGCCGGTGATGGGCGGCCGGGGCAGGGCGGCCTGGCCGGGTTCGATGACGAAGTGCCGTTCCAGTGTGTACCACGGGCCCTCGACATCGGGGGCGGGCGGGTCGCCTTCTTCGTGCAGCACGTAGTCGGCCACCAGCGCGCGCGTAACGCCGAACTGCACGTCGGTGTCCAGGTTGGGGTCGTCGCTGGAATACACTTGCGAGAACTGCGTCTTGAAGCCGGGCTTGTATATCATGAAGTGGATGTGGGCGGGCCGCATATTGTGGCGCCCCTGGGCGCGCAGCAGTTCGCCCACCACGCCCGACACCGGTATGGGGTAGCCCGCGGGCCTGACGGTGCGGAACGCGATATGGCCCCGCGCATCGGTGGTGAAGGTGCCGCGCAGGTTCATGTCGGCCTGCTCGGGGTCCTGGTTTTCATAAAAGCCGTCGGCCGATGCCTGCCACACGTCCACCTGCGCGTCCGCCACCGGGTTGCCCTGGCTGTCCAGCACCCGGGCGTCGACGAACACCGGCAGGCCGGGCGTGGGCGAGCGCACGATGGAGCCGCCGTTGGGCGTGGCGGGCGCGTCCATGCGCCAGAACGGCCCCATCAGATTGGCAGTGGTTTCGGTCTGGCCATGGTCGCCGTTGTTCAGCAGGCAGATCAGCGACGACAGCCCCAGCGAACCGGCCGCCAGCACCACTTCGTTGTGGGACGGCGTGGTCAGTTGCCCCAGCCGCGCGATACAGGCGCAGGCCTGGTGGAACTCGGCCTCGGTCAGCCGCGCTTCGCGCGCGAAGTCGTGCAGGTGGCGCACCGCCGCCGACATGATCTCGCGAAAGCGCGCGTCCGGCGCGCGGCCCAGTTCTTCCAGCACTGCGGTGGTGACGTCCTGCTGTTTCTCGATGATCATGTCTTCCTCCTTTGAGATCCCTGCCGTGTGAAGGCGGGGGATTTCCACGGCGCTTTTTTTAAGCAGTCAGAACAGGCCGAAAAGCCCTCCTCGGTTCAGTTCTTCCCGGCAGCCGCGGTATTGCGCGCCGAAGCGTTCGGCGCGCGCCTGCACTTGGGCAGCCACGCGCTTGAGCCAGGCCTTGCCGTCGTAGCTGTGTCGCCGATAGCCCGTCCAGCCTTCATGGTAATTGAGATACTGGCCGTAGGCGTCCCATTTGGAAACGCCGTTCAGGCGCTGCGACTTGCTGATGTACCAGCCCATGAAATCCATGGCGTCGCCGAAGTCGTCGCGGCTGGCGAACCAGCCGCCCGCTTCGCGCTTGTAGTCGTCCCAGGTTTCATCCTTGGCCTGGGCATAGCCATAGGCGGAGCTGACGCGGCCCCAGGGGATGAAGCCCAGAAAATAATAGCGCGGCGGCAGCGCGTCGTGCCGGAAGCTGGATTCCTGGTACATCATGGCCATGGGCACCTGGGGCGGCACGCCCCATTTGTCTTGCGTCTTCAGGGCGGCCTTGTGCCAGTCGGGCTTCTCGCGGAAGATCGCGCAAAGATTCTCGGTATTGGAGGGCGGCACGGTGGCGCAGCCGGCCAGGCACAGCAGCGCCAGCAAATACAGCAGTCCTCGCATGTGCGGCTTCCTCCTTTGTAAACCCGCGGATCTGCCGAAATATTAGCTTACAGTGCGGGCGGGAGGATACTGTTCAAGAGCGGGGCGCCATTCGGCCGTCCTGGCGGGTCGCGGGGCGGAAGGCGGGATGGGATCCGGGACGGGAAAAGGGCCGGGGGGGCGCCGCCCGCTGCGTTTTATTGCGACTCGCGGCGCAGCAGCTCGCGCTTGCGCTCGATGCCCCAGCGGTAGCCGCTGAGGGCGCCGTCGCGGCGGACCACGCGGTGGCAGGGTATGGCCACCGCCACGGGGTTGGCGCCGCAGGCCTGCGCCACGGCGCGCACTGCCCTTGGCATGCCGATGCGTTCGGCAAGCTGGGTGTAGCTAATCGTCGTGCCGGCGGGGATGTCGCGCAGCGCGCGCCAGACGCGTTCCTGGAAGGCCGTGCCGCGCACGTCCAGGGGCAGGCCCAGGCCGAGCGAGGGGTTTTCCACCAGGCCCACCGCCTGGGCGACCAGCTTTTCGAAGCCGGCGTCGCCCCCCACCAACTGAGCCTGGGGGAACTGGTCCTGCAGGGCGCGCACCAGTTGTTCGGGGTCTTCGCCCAAGGTGATTGCGCAGACGCCGCGCTGGCTTTGCGCCACCAGTATGGCACCCAGCGAACACTGGCCCACCGCGAAGCGGATGTGCATGTCTCGTCCGCCGGAGCGATACTCGCGCGGGCGCATGCCCAGCATGCGCTCGCCGGCGTCATAGAAGCGGCTGCTTGAATTGAAGCCGGCCTGGTAAATGGCCTGGGTGACGCTGCCCGCCCGCCCCAGGTCGCGCCGCAGCCTTACGGCGCGGCTGGCCTGCGCATAGGCCTTGGGTGTCAGGCCCGTCTCGGCCTTGAACATGCGATGAAAGTGAAACGCGCTCATGCCCGCCTGTCCGGCCAGTTGCGCCAGGGTGGGCGGCGTTTGCGCTTCTTCGATGGCGCGGCAGGCCTGCGAGACCAGCCGCGCCCGCAGGCCCGCTGTGTCCGCGCCTTTGCGGCGGCTGGGGCGGTAGCCCGCCGCCTGCGCCTGCTCGGCGGTGTCGAAGAACACCACGTTTTCCCTGCGCGGCAGCCGCGCCGCGGCGCCGGGCCGGCAATAGACGCCGGTGGTCCTGACGGCGTACACAAAGCAGCCGGCCGCGCGCGGATCGCGGTTGCGCACGGCGGCCCAGCGGCTGTCGTCGTCGGCGTAGGATGGTTCTGTCGGGCGGGTCATGTCGTTCATGGCGCAGGCTTCATGGCAAGGACAGCCCCACTGTAAAAAAACCCCGGGCAGGAGAAAACCCGTTTCTTGCGCCGCAATTTTTCGGCCGCCGCGAAGGCGCGCAACGTCGCCATGCGCACGAAAAGGCGTTCATGCGCCCGGCGGCGTGCCGGGCGGTGCCCGGTGCGCGGGAGTCAACAGGCCTTAATGGCGCAGCAACTGATACACCACGGTGTCCAGCCGCTCGACGCCGCGCTGCAGGAACTTGCCTTCTTCATGCAGGATATCCAGCCGTTCCAGCACCACGGCGTCGGTGTGCCCGGCGAACAAAGCCTGCACCTCGGCATCCGGCACCGAAAAAGGCGGGCCGTCCATCTGGTCCTGCGGGTAGTCCAGCGTGATCAGAAGGCCGCGGCAGCCCGGCCGCAACTGCCGGTAGACGTGGTCAGCGTAGCGCGGGCGCATGGCGGTCGGCAGGGCGACCAGGGCGGCGCGGTCGTACACTGCATCGCACGAGGCCAGGGTCGCGGCGTCGACATCGAAAATATCGCCGCACAGGATCTCGACGCCGCCGGCGGCATAGTGGCGCCCCATGGCCGATTCGCGCACTTGGGGGCGCAGGCCGTGCTCTTCAAAAAACTGGTCCGCCGCCAGGGGCGACAGTTCCACACCCAGCACGCGCAGGCCCTGGCCCGCCAGCCATGCCATGTCCACAGACTTGCCGCACAGGGGCACCAGCACGCGGCCGCCTGGCGGCACGCCCAGCGCGGGCCAATGCCTGGACAGCAGCGGCATGACCTTGTCCTGATGAAAATTGATGCGCCCTTGGCGCCAGCGTTCCAGCCAGAATTCGGCTTCCATGAGTATCCTCGTGTGTCCCAGACTCAGCCTATTGTAGGTAATCTCTGTGATAGTATCCCTGACGCATTTCTTGAATGGGTTGCCGCATGTTTAGATGGCTTACCGGCCGGGGCGCCTCGCAGCGCCGGGTGGCGCGCGAACTGGCTTCCATCGCGCCGCAGGCATGGCGGCGCGCCAAGTCCGGCCTGTATTTCCTGGACGGCCTGTCCGGGCGCGAGGACGAGGCGCTGCGCCTGCGCGCCGCATGGCTGCTGGCCAGCAAGACCTTCAGCGGCGCGCGCGGGCTGGACCTGACCGACGACATCATGCTGTCCATCGCCATCCAGGCGGCCCTGCCCATACTGGAATTGGACACGCGCCTGTACGAAGGCTGGACCGAAATCATCGTGTACCCGGGCGGCTTCCTGATTCCGCGCAGCGACATGGACGAAAGCGGGGTGGTGCACGAATACATGCTGGAAGCGTCCGGCGAGGCCTGGGACGGCGGGCCGGTCATTCTTGCCTGGGAGGACGCGGGCCCCCGCGAGACGGCGGGGGTCAACGTGGTCATCCACGAATTCGCGCACAAGCTGGACCTGTATGCCGGCGAGGCCGACGGCATCCCCGCGCTTCATGCCCACCCCCACATCCGGGCGCGGCATTGGCGGCAAGTGCTGGAAGAATCCTTCGATGCGTTCAACCGGGCGCTGGACGCGGTCGAGGACGCCATTCCGCCCGACGTCGATCCCGAGTCTGACGAGGCCTTACCCTGGTACGACGCGCTGCCGCTGGACCCTTACGCGGCCACCGACACGGCCGAATTCTTCGCCGTCAGTTCGGAAGCCTTTTTCGTGGATCCCGCGCCGCTGGCCCAGGCGATGCCGCAATGGTATGCGCTGCTGGCCGACTACTACCGGCAGGATCCGCTGAAACGGCTGGGCGGCGGGGACGCCGCGTGAGTGCCTGGCCCGGGCTGGGCAGCGCCGGCATTGGCAGGCTTAGCGAAAGGGGCCAGACCGCTTTTCCGCCGCGCAAACGCGAACGCGCCGCCCAAGGCAACAAGGGGCGGCGCGTTTGTGTTCTTGCTGTGCCGGAAGGCTTAGGGCAAGCGCGCTTGCCCTTTTGGCCTTGACAGGCCCTAGTCCTGGCGGTCGGTGACTTCTACCAGGTGGTAGCCGAACTGCGTCTTGACGGGGCCCTGGACCACGCCGACGGGGGCGCTGAAGACTACCTCGTCGAACTCGCGGACCATCTGGCCGCGGCCGAAAGTGCCCAGGTTGCCGCCGTCGCGGCTGGAGGGGCAGCTGGAATTGTCTTTGGCCACCTGGGCGAAATCGGCGCCGTTTTCGATGGCGGTCTTCAGTTCATTGCATTTTTCTTCGGTGCTGACGAGGATGTGGCGGGCGGAGGCTTGGGCCATGGGTAATTACTCCTTCATGAAATGGTTCCCACAGGTTAACGCAGTTTTGCCGGCCTTGTCGTGACGAGGCCGGCGGTTATACTGGACGCGTCGCGACTGCCCTGCTTTTGTATGAGACGATTCATCGTCCTGTTCCTGATGCTGCTGCTGCCCATGCAAGTCATGGACGAATCGTTCGAGCCCTTCGAACAGAATGCCTCCGCAGCCGTGCTGGCCATGTCGTCCGCTTCCCTGTTGTCCGGCCCCGTGCCCGGCCTCATGCCCGACCCCGAACCCGGGTACGGCCCTGCGGCGCCGCCGGCCGAGCCGGACGCTGCGACGGCGCAGGATGACGAACGCCGTGGCGCGCAGCCCGATGCGCACGCCGACCTTTCCGACGCGGCCGACCGGCGCGCCGGCGTTGCCGCGCAGGCCGCGCGCCCGGTGCTGGCGCTTGGCCTGCCGGCGGTCCGGCTGCCCCTGATAGTGTTTTCCATTACCAAGCCGCCCAAGGCGTAGCGCCCGCGGCGCGCCGCCGGATGGCGGATGCCCACGCGCCGCCGCGTCCGGCCTGCCCGCCCAAGGGTCGCCGGCCCTTTTTTAGCGTTAACCGACTCGTCAATCGGCCCCGGCCAAACTCGCACTATCGGAACCTCAATGCTTGAATTCCTGCTGGACCCCAATATATGGATTGGGCTGCTGACCCTGATCGTTCTGGAAATCGTCCTGGGCGTGGACAACCTGATCTTCATTGCCATCCTGGCCGACAAGCTGCCGCCCCACCAGCGCGACAGGGCCCGCGTGATCGGCCTGTCGCTGGCCCTGGTGATGCGGCTGGGCCTGCTGACCATGGTGTCGTGGCTGGCCACGCTGACCGAGCCGCTGTTCCAGGTGGCCGGCCTGGCCTTTTCGGGCCGCGACCTTATTCTTCTTCTGGGCGGCCTGTTCTTGCTGTTCAAGGCCACCATGGAACTGCACGAGCGCCTGGAAGGCCGCACGCACGAGGCCGGCAAGTCCAAGGTGTATGCGGGCTTCGCGGCCGTGGTGGCGCAGATCGTCATCCTGGACGCCGTGTTTTCGCTGGATGCGGTGATCACCGCGGTGGGCATGGTGGACGAGCTGCCCGTCATGATGGCGGCGGTGGTGATTTCCATCGCCCTGATGCTGTGGGCCTCCAAGCCCCTGACGCGCTTCGTCAGCGCCCATCCCACGGTGGTAGTGCTGTGCCTGAGCTTTCTGCTGATGATAGGCCTGAGCCTGACCGCCGAAGGGTTGGGCTTCAAGATACCCAAGGGCTATCTGTACGCCGCCATCGGCTTTTCCATACTGATCGAGTTCTTCAACCAGGTCGCCAGGCGCAGCATGCTGCGCAACGAGGCGGGCCTGCCCTTGCGCGACCGCACGGCCGAAGCCGTGCTGCGCATGCTGGGCGGCAAGCCGCGGCAGCACGCGGCCGACGAGGACGCCCGGGACGAGCCCGGCGCGCCCGAACCCGCCTTCGCGGCGGAAGAGCGCAGCATGGTCAGCGGCGTGCTGACGTTGGGCGAGCGCGCCATCCGTTCCATCATGACGCCGCGCAACGAGATTTCATGGGTGGACGTAGAGGACGAGCCGGCCGAGATACTGGCCCTGCTGCGCAGCACGCCGCACAGCTTCATCCCAGTGTGCCGGGGCGAACTGGACACCATACTGGGCGTGGTGCGCGCCAAAGACCTGATGGTGCACATTATGGAAAAAGGCCGGCCCGAAAATGTGCCCAGCCTGCGCCAGCCCATTATCGTCAGTGAGCTGGCCGGGGTGCTGGACGCCATGGAGACCCTGCGGGCGGCCCAGGGCCAGCTGGTGCTGGCGGCCGACGAGTACGGCGTCATCCAGGGCCTGCTGACGCCCATCGACCTGCTGGAAGCCATTGCCGGGGAATTCCCGGACGAGGACGAGCAGCCCGCCATCCAGGCCATGGGAGAAGGGCGCTGGCGGGTGCAGGGCGGGACCGACCTGCATTACCTGTCGCAGGTGCTGGGCGCCGACGAACTGGACAGCGGCGGCGCCGGCTACAGCTCGCTGGCGGGCCTGCTGCTGGCGCATCTGGGCGCCTTGCCCGAGGCGGGCGCCACGGTGGACATCGGCGGCTACACCTTCCAGGTGATAGAGCTGGACGGCAGGCGGATCGCCGTGGTGGAGGTCAGCCGTCAGGCGCCGGCCTGAGCGGCGGCGCGGCCGCGCCGCTCTGTCCAGACCGAAATCAGCAGCAGGACCAGTCCGCCCAGCGCCAGCAGCGAACCCACCCAGCCGGGCGAGGTCCAGCCGTAGCCATGGGCGATGGCCAGGCCGCCCAGAAAGGGGCCCAGCGCATTGGCCAGGTTGAAGGCGGAGTGGTTCAGCGCGGCGGCCAAGCCCTGGGCGTGGCGGGCGACGTCCATCAGGCGGGTCTGCAGCACCGTGCCCAGGGCCCCGCCCATGCCGATCAGAAACACCGTCAGTGAGATCGTCCAGATATTGCCGGCGGTCACGGTGAACAGCGCCGTGGCGGCCGCGCTCCAGACCAGCAGGCCGGCCGCGGTGGGCATCAGAGCGCGGTCGGCGAACCAGGGCGCCACGATGTTGCCCGCCGTCAGGCCCAGGCCGAACACGCCCAGCACGATGGGCACGGTTTCGGGCCCCGCGCCCGTGACCTGCATCAGCGTGTCGGCCAGATAGGTGTAGACGGCGAACAGGCCGCCGAAGCCGATGGCGCCCGTGGCCAGCGTCAGCCATACCTGGCCGTGTTTCAAGGCGCCCAGCTCGCGCAGCGGGCTGGCCCCGGCGGCGGGCGGCGTATGGGGCACCACCCAGGAAACCAGCGCCACGGTCACCGCGCCGGCCAGCGCCACCAGCCCGAAGCCCCAGCGCCAGCCTATGGCGTGGCCCATCCAGTTGGCCAGCGGCACGCCGATGATGGTGGCGACCGTCAGCCCCAGGAACATGCGGCCCACCGCCTGGTTGCGTTTGCTCAGGGGCACTTGCGACACCGCCACCAGCGCGCCGATGCCGAAATAGGCGCCATGCGGCAGGCCGCTTAGAAAGCGCAGCGCCAGCATGGATTCATAGTTGGGCGCGAAGGCGCACAGGCCGTTGAAGATGGCGAACATGGCCATCAGCCAGATCAGCAGGCTGCGGCGCGCCACCCGGGCGCCCAGCACCGTCAGCACTGGCGCGCCCACCACCACGCCCAGCGCATAGGCGCTGATGACGTGGCCGGCCGTCGGCGCATCGATGCCCAGGTCCTGGGCAAAGTAGGGCAGCAGGCTCATGGTGGCGAATTCCGTCGTGCCGATGGCGAAGGCGCCGATGGCCAGGGCGAACAGAACCAGCGCGGGCGAGCGGGGCGGGGGCTGAACGGAATGTGTTTGCGTGTTCGGTTTGGGAGACATGGTTGTCGAAGCGGATGAATATTTGCGGTGCGGGAGGAAAATGCCGTACAGGAAATGGGGAAAGCGAAGGAATGGAAAAAAGCGATGGGGAATTGCAAAGGCTGTGCCGAGGTTGAAAAACGGCCCAGCCTGAAAAGGGTCAGGGCGCGTCGCGCCAGTCGAGCTGCCACGCGCCCGATTGCGTGTTCTGCAGCCACAGCGAGCAGGTCAGCGTCTTGGCGTCGGTAATGCCGCCGTCGCGGCAGGCGGCCAGCACCTGGTTGACGGTCATGGTGTGCAGTTCCAGGAACTCGTCTTTGTCCAGGGCCTGGACGCCCTTGCGCAGCTGGCGCGCAAAAAAGATGTGGATGACTTCGGTGGAGTAGGCGATGGCCAGGTGCAGGTCGCCGGCATGGGCCCACTGGCCCGCCGTATAGCCGGTTTCTTCCAGCAGTTCACGCCGGGCGCAGGCCAGCGGCGCTTCGCCCGGATCCAGCTTGCCGGCGGGAAACTCGGTCATCACTCTGCCCACGGGGTGCCGGAACTGCCGTTCCATCAATACCCGCCCGTCGTCCAGCAGCGGAATGACGACCACGGCGCCGGGGTGCACGATGTACTCGCGCCGGGCCGTGCCGCCGTCGGGCAGGCGCACGGTATCGCAGCGCGCTTTCAGGAAGCTGCCTTCGAACAGGGTTTCGCTTTGCAGCAGGGTCTCGGCAAGGTGCGTGTCGGCCATGATGAATTCTACCGCAGCGCCTCGCCGTTCGCGCAGCCTGCGCCGGCCGGCACGGCCGGCGGCCGATGGGAATAGAATGGGTCTTGTGTCCCTACGGCAGATGCCCGGCCGAGCGGGGGCGCCGGACCGCCGCCGCTCGGCGCATTGCTTGACTCTTCACGGGAGTATTTTCATGACCGACCGTAGCGCAGTCGCCTTGCTGTTTTCCGTCTCCATGGCGTTGTCGGCCGCCGCCCACGCCCAGACGCCCGCCAAGACTCAAGAGGGCGTGCTGACCGACCAGGCCGGCATGACTTTGTATACCTTCGACAAGGACACGGCCGGAAGCGGCAAGAGTGTCTGCAACGACCAGTGCGCCAAGGCATGGCCGCCGCTGGCCGCCCCCGCCGACGCCCAGGCGCAAGGCGATTACAGCGTCGTCGTGCGCGATGACGGGGCCAGGCAATGGGCCTACAAGGGCAAGCCGCTGTATACCTTCGTCAAGGACGCCAAGGCGGGCGACAAGAACGGCGACAACGTCAGGGACATCTGGCACGTCGCCAAGCCTTGACGGCCCGAAGGCCGCTTGCGCGGTGCCGGCCGTGAACAGGCCCACCGCGGCCGGCGCCTCGCCTGGTTCGTGCATCCGAAGCGGCGCACTACTAAGGCCTGTTAACACTAAAAGGGCAGCCGCACTAGGGGGCCATGGGCAGGCAGGGCATCAGCGTGCCCGGCCTGCCAGCCGTTCGCGTGCCACCAGCGACAGGGCGACCACGGCCGCCCCCGCGCTGAGGTGCCCGCTGTAGCTGACCAGCCCCAGCGACAGGCCCATTGTCTCCACGGCCGCGGCCAGCGCCGCAAGCAGCGCCGCCCAGCCGGCCATGCGCAGCAGCAGGGTGGGCTTGCGGGCCAGTTCTTTTCCGAACAGGTCTTCCTGGTGGCGCTGCATGGCCAGGGCCAGGCACAGAAAGCCCAGTGCGCTCAGGCAGAAAATGACGATGTGCTTCATGCGGTCACCTGTTCCTGGGCATGGCCTTCGGCGCCGGGCTGGGCGCGACGCGCCGGTTTCCTGGCCGGCTTGGGCTTGTGCCGCATGGTGCGGATCGCCAGCCAGGCATGCGCCGCCGCCAGGGCCAGCAGGGTCAGTTCCAGCCCGGCGAACACCCAGTCGCCCTGGGCAATGCTTTTCCACAGCGGGCGGCTGGTCGTCAGCGCATTGAGCACCGGCGTCAGCGCCAGCAGGGCGGCCGCGCACCACAGCTGCTCGACCCAGGCGCGTTTGGCCGGCCGCAGCACGGCATGCAGCAGCGATGCGCCCCATGCGATGAAAAATATGTCGATTTCGCCGGCGGCGCGATGCGCGGCGTCCACGGGCAGCAGCCGGTTGGCCCACAGGAAGACGGTCATGGCGATGGACAGCCCCCCGATGGCGGTGATGTTCAGCCGTTCTACCAGGCGAAAGCCGAAGTGCGGCCGCTGCGGGTCGGGCAGCTTGGCCCGCCGCTTGACTGTCCATAGCACCAGCCCCGTGCCCACCATGGCCGTGCCGGCCAGGCTGACCAGGAAATACAGCCAGCGCGTGACCACGTCGGCAAAGTTGCCCAGGTGCAGGCCGTACAGCACGCCGCGCGTTTCGGCCGCCGCGCTGGCGCTGTCGCGCACGCTGTCCAGTTTGCCCGTGACGCCGTCGAAGACCATGGTGTGCGGGCTGATGGACACGCGCTCCGCCCTGTTCTGCACCAGGGTGACGCGGGCGGCGGCGTCGCCGGGATTGGCGATGATGACCTGGCCCACGCCGTCGGGGCCCCAGTGCTGCTGCCCTTCGCGCACGATGTCGGCGATGGACGCCAGCGGGGCGCTTTCACCGGTGGGCCTGGCGGGCTGCCGGAAGGCGCTCATCTGGGCCAGCGCGGCCTGGCGCTGGGCCGGCGTCTTGAACGCGGCATCCCCGCCCCAGGGCATGTACAGCAGCATCAGCGTGACCAGCCCGCTGTAGGTGATCATCAGGTGGAAGGGCAGGCCGAACACCGACAGCATGTTGTGCGCATCCAGCCACGAACGCTGCCCCTTGCCCCAGCGGAAGGTGAAGAAATCGATGAATATCTTTTTATGGGTGATGACGCCGCTGATGATGGCCACCAGCATGAACATGGCGCACAGCCCGGCAAGCCAGCGCCCCCACAGCACGGGTATGTAATAGAAGTTGAAATGGAAGCGATAGAAGAAGTCGCCGCCGTTGGTGTCGCGGGCGTGCAGCTTCTCGCCGGATGCCGGGTCGAAGATGGCGCTTTGAAAGCCTCGGCGGCCTTGTATGTTGGGGATGCGCCAGAAGGCCGACACCACGTTGTTGCGCGCGTCGGGCAGGGTGAAGCTCCATTGCGGGCTGGAGGGCGCTTCCTGCTGCAGCGTGTCCACCACGCGCTGCGCCGTCGCCCCGGCGTCGGGCACCTGGTGCTGGGCCGGCAGTTCGGGACGCATCCATTGCGATATTTCGTCGCGGAAATAGGCGGTGGTGCCGGTCAGGAACATGGCGTACAGCAGCCATCCGGCCAGCAGCCCGGCCCAGATGTGCAGGTCGGACATGGTCTGGCGGATGCCGCGCGCCTTGGGGGCGGTGGTTTTCTGCGTCATGCCGCGGCCCCCGTCCAGACGGCCGCGGCGGCGGCCAGCAAGGGAATGGCGGCCACGGCCAGCCCGACCCAGGCGCGCCATGCGGAACGCGCGGCGAACACCCAGACGACGGCCAGCGCATACACCAGGAAGCTGGCCAGCATGCCGGTCATCACGGCGTCCGGCTTGCCCAGGGGCAGGGCGACTGCGGCGACGCTGGCCAGGGCGGCCAGCGCATAGCCGCCCAGCACGGCCGCCACGATGCGGGAAACAAGCGGCCCGACATGCCGGGCCGTGGTCAGGATAGAGTTCATGCTAATGATGCGGTTTCTCGGCGGGGCCGGCGGGCAGAGGCTCGGCCCCTTGCGGGTTGATGATGTGCAAGGTCGTGACGTAATTCACGCCGTCATAGGCCTTGCCGTCGCGCTGGCCGGGCTTGCGTTCTATGTGGCTGGTTTCCAGCACATAGCTGCCCTTCCATGGCAGGTCGAAGTTCACCTGCCCTTTTTCGTCGGAGAAGCTTTCCTTCATCCAGCCCGAGGGCACCACGAGGGCCACCTTGGCCTTGGGCAGCGGCTTGCCGTCCAGATATACGGTGAACACGCCCGCCGCGCCCGCCGGCACGATGTCCAGCGCCAGCGCCGGCTGTTGCGCCTGGAAGGACGTGGCATAGCGGGCCGCCGGGCGGTACCAGCTGGTGACGTCCTTGCCGCCTTGCTTGAATGTGTGCAGGGGGAAGGCGGCATCCTCGGCCACCAGGCTTTCGCCATTGGACGGCGCGGCGGAAAGCGCGAAGCCGTCGGCCTGCTTGGAGACGGCCAGCGGCTTTTCGCCGGCCTTGCCGACCAGCCTGGCCTGGACCCTGCCGAAATTGTCCAGCAGCCCGGGCGAGGTTTCGCGCAGGTTTTCGCCGAACTCGCCGAAGCGCACCATGGCGGACTGGTCTTGCGCTGGTTCTATCCATATCTGGTGCGCCTGCGCGCCGGCGCAGAAAAGGCTGGCGACGGCCAGGGCGAACAGGGTTTTCTTCATGGCGTATCCTCGTTCAGGCATGCAATTGGGAAATAAAGGCACGAGCCCGGCAGGGCCCGGTACAGGCGCCCGGCGGCCGGCGGAACACAAGGAGGGAGGCATGGGCGCGCCGCATGGTCTGCGCAAAAAGCATGATGGCCATGTAAGAACGACAGGGTATATAAACTGAGAATGATTCGCATTATATAGCCTTTGATTCTTTCGTTCTTTGATTCCTTGATTCTTTCGTTCTTTGATGCCTTTGAAGCCATTGAGCCATTCAGCGGGCGCCGCCAGCAGCTATTACGCGAAGAACGGCGTGCCGACGCCGGCCTTTGCCTTGATACACGAGCGCCGCGCCGCCACAACTGCGTATGGCGGCTGCGTCGAATCGCCGGAGTGGGCGGCATCGCAGCGAAAAGGCACGCCAACGCCGATGGCGTGCCGGAACCGTTCACGAGCAGGCGGCATGAGGCCGGCATCGAGACGGAGTAGGGAAAATGTACACTGGAGGCATCGCATACCAATTCAACAGGCAGCGGAACATAGGCGTGAAAGTCGTAAAGCTGGATGGGTTGCGGGGCGTGGCCTCCCTGGTTGTCGTCTTTTCCCATATTTTCTTGTGGTTCATTCCCTCGGCGCACTACGGTGAGCCCGGCCCACTGGGCCTGGGCAAGTATCTTTTCAATGCCCCCGTGTCATTCTTTTACCGGGGGGATTTCGCGGTTTACCTGTTCTTCATCTTGAGCGGCCTCGTGCTCACCTACAGCCTGCAGCGCAACAAGCACAGCCTGTGCGCCATACGCAAGGCCGCGCTGAAGCGCTACCTGCGTCTTGGCATCCCCGTGGCCGCTTCCGTTTTCATCTGCTACCTGCTGATGGTGTTGAACACCTTCCATGTGCCGGACGTCGAGCCGCTGGCAGACCTGGCCAAAAACTATACGTTCGACGAAAGCTTTTCATCCGCGGCGCAAGACGCTTTATTCGGCGCGCTGCTGCTGGGCGACAGCAAATACAACTACGTTCTCTGGACCATCAACATAGAGTTCCTGGGATCGCTTGCGATCTTTTCATTGATTGCGCTATTCGGCACCCGTGAGCGAATTTACCAGGGGGCGTGCCTGGTCGTGATCGTGCTGTTGCTGGCGAGCACGCGCCGGCTATATTTCTGCATCGGCCTTTTCTTTGTCGGCTCGATGCTGGCCACCCTGAAATTTCCCGCCGAGCCTGGCAGGGGCGCCAAGGCGGCATCGATGGCGCTTCTGGCCATTGGGCTGTATCTGGCGGGGTTCCATGCCCACAGCGCGTCGTATGCCTGGATCGAAGCGGCAACGGATGCGCTGTCGCGCCTTCTCGACCGGGAAACCCCATGGCACATGGCCATTCCGGCCCTGGGGGCCGCGCTGATCATCATTGGCGTCCTGCTGTCCGGAAAGGTGCTGGCAGTTCTGGAGTCTGCGGCCTTGCGCTGGATCGGAAGGCTGTCTTTCTCCATCTACCTGCTGCACTCGGTCATTCTGGCAGTCTGTGCGCAGGTTGCCATTGCCTATTGGGGGTTGTCGTATTTGTCTTTTGCAATGGCCGCCGCCATGACATTCGTGCTTACGATAGGGGCCGCGCACATGTTTTACCTTAAGGTGGACGCGCCGGCGGTTGCCTTGTCGGCCCGCTTTGCCGACTGGGTATTGCTTCGGTCGGCCCAGCCGGCCAGCTATGGCAGCTGCCGGCTGCCCGCCCACCGGCCGCTTTAGCCGGGCGCCTACAGCTGCTGAAAGCCTTCAAATCGGCGCTCGGTGGGATCTTCCTGGTGCTGGACCTCGTCCACCCGCGCAGAGGGCGGCCCGACATGCAGCCATGAAAGCATGCGGTCCAGCTGGTCCGCAGGGCCCTGTAGCAAGGCTTCCACAGCGCCGTCGTCCGCATTGCGCACCCAGCCCGTGATCTTCAGCATGTGCGCCTGCCGCACCGTGGCCGCCCGAAAGCCCACGCCTTGCACGCGCCCTACGACGCGCGCCTGTATCGTTTCCAGGTTGTCGGTAGAAGAAAGCTTTTTCATAGGGGAAAGTTTAGCGTCTGGCGGGGGAGGCGGGGAAGGGCGGGAATGGGCTCACGCGAGGGCCGAAAGAGGAGTCATCGAAGCGGCATACCCCTATCGAAGCGGCCTGCCCCTGTCGGCGGGCCTAGTGTCGGGCCTGGTTGTATTTTTCTTTACATATAATTAATATCGATTCTCATTACAAAAAATACCTCGCCGCCATCACCCCATGCCCGACGCCGCCAAAGCCGCCGCGACGATAGACGCCTGCCCGGTCGACCAGCTGTACCGCAGCCACCATGGCTGGCTTCAGTCCTGGCTGTACAAACGGCTGGGCAGCCGGCCCGACGCGGCCGACCTGGCCCAGGACACTTTCGTGCGCGTGCTGGGCCATCCCGCCATCGTGCCGGAACTGGCCGAACCGCGCGCCTTTCTTGCCACCCTGGCGCGGCGCGTGCTGTCCAACTTCCATCGGCGCCGGCAGATCGAGCAGGCCTATCTGGAGGCGCTGGCGGCCCAGCCCGAGGCAGTCGCGTGCTCGCCCGAAGACCGCGCGCTCGTGCTCGAGGCACTGGTCGAAATAGACCGCCTGCTGGACGGTCTGCCCGGCCCGGTGCGCCGGGCTTTTCTGCTCTCCCAACTGGATGGCCTGAAGCAGGCCGAGGTCGCCGCCCGCCTGGGCGTGTCGCTGCCCACCGCCAAGCGCTATATCGCGCGGGCGGTGCAGCAGTGCTTTTTTGCCGTTTCGCGCCCATAAGGCCATGGCTTCCCTGCCTTTCTTCGCGCAAGCGCCCGACCTGCCCGACTCGGTATGCCGGCAGGCCGCGCAATGGCTGGTCGAGCTGCAGGCCGAGCCGGCCGCGCCCGGCATTGAAGCGCGCTGGCGCGCATGGCGTGCCGCCGACCCCCTGCACGAGCGGGCCTGGCAGCGGGTCGAGGCTTGCCTGCGGGGCCTGGATTCTCTGCCGCCGCGGGTGGCGGCGGGGGCGCTGTCGGCCCTGCCGGCCCCGGGCCGGAGGCGGGCGGCCAAGGCGCTGGCGGTGCTGGCGCTGGGCGCCGGGTCCGGCGCGGCGGTCATGCAGACCTCGGCTGGCAGGCGTTGGCGCGCCGACCATCACACCGCCACCGCCCAGCACCGGCGGTTGCGGCTGGCCGACGACTCCCTGGTCACACTGGATGCCGGCAGCGCCATGGACGTGCTGTTCACCGATGCCCGACGCCGGCTGCGCCTGGTCGAGGGCGAGATCTTCGTCGAGTCCGCGCCCGACCCCCTGGCCGGCCCGGGGCGCACCCCGCGTCCATTGGAAGTGCTGACGAAGCAGGGCCTGGTGCGCACCGCGGGCGCGAGGTTCTCCGTCAGGCAACTGCGCGACAGCACGCTGGTCTGCGTATTCAACGGGGCGGTCGAACTGTGCCCCGCCGAATCGGCCGTGGCGCTGCCGCTGCACGGCGGGCAGCAGGCGTATTTCGACAGGGCCGGGCTGCAGCGCAGCCAGGCCCTGGCCCAGCGCGCGCCCGGCTGGACGCACGGCATGCTGGTGGCCGACGACATGCGCCTGGGCGACTTCCTGGACATGCTGGCGGCGTATCATCGCGGCGGGCTGTCCTGGTCGTCCCGGGTGGAAGACCTGCGCATCTCGGGCACCTACCCGCTTGCCGACACCGAGGCCGTGCTGCGCGCGGTGCAGGCGTTGCTGCCGGTGCAGGTGCGCGGCTATGCGGGGCTGTGGACGCGCGTGGGGCCGCGCCGGGCCTGACTGATACCTTTTCAGATCTCGCGGGACCTAGAAGATGAACCCTTGTTTTCTTCTATTTCCCTCGGGAGCTTTATTCCATGCAATCGCCGTCTCCATGCCGCGCGCCGCGGCCTTCCCTGCGCCTTGTGCGCCAGGCCGTGCTTGGGGCTTTCATTGCCGCGGGCGCCGGCGTCTTTACGCCGGCCCTTTCCCTTGCCGCCGCGCAGGCCGCGGCAGTCCATTACGACATCCCGGCCGGCCCTCTGGCCACGGCGCTGAACCAGTTCGGCCAGCAGGCCGGGGTGCTGGTGTCGTATACGCCGGAACAGGCGGCGGGCCTGCAAAGCCCCGGCCTTCATGGGCAGTACGATCGAGCTTCGGCGCTGCGCAGGCTGCTGGCAGGCACAGACCTGCAGGCCGTGGGGCGTGTGGATGGTGGTTTTACGCTGCGTCGGCGGCCTGGCCCTGTGGCGGCGACGCTGGAGCCCATCAGCGTGGTGGGGCGGCGGGAAACGGCCTACGGACCCGTGCGGGGCTATGTGGCGCAACGCAGCGCCACAGTCAATAAGACAGACACTTCCCTGATGGAAACCATGCAGTCGGTTTCTGTTCTGACCCAGGACGAAATACAGGCCCGGGGGGCCGACAGACTGGAAAGCGCGCTGCGATACATGCCGAGCGTCACCGCCGAGGTCTATGGCGTGGACAATCGCGGCTATGGCATCCAGATGCGCGGCTTCACCGAGGCGGCTTCGGTGTTCTACATGAATGGCCTGCAGGCCAGGGGCAGCGATTTCGGCATGTTCAACGCGCTTGAGCCCTATGGCGCCGAGCGGCTGGAAGTCATGCGCGGCCCGACGTCAGTACTGTATGGACAGAATAGCCCGGGCGGGCTCATCAACTATGTCTCCAAGCGTCCAACCGATGCGGCTTTTGGGGAAATCGGCACCTTCGGAGGCGACTATGGCAGCATTGGCGCCAAGTTCGACCTGGGCGGGCCGCTGGGGGACGATGGGCAGGTCTTCTATCGCTTGACCGGACTGTCGCGCACCGGCGATACCCAGACCGACAATGTTGGCGAAGACCGTTATTTCATTGCGCCCTCTCTTACCTGGCGACCCAGCGCGGCCACGTCCATTACGCTGCTGACGCACTTCCAGCGCGATAGAGGCGGCTGGGCCATGCAATACCTGCCGGCCAGCGGCACGGTACTGCCCAACGCCAACGGCGAGATCCCGCGCCGCCGCTTTGCGGGCGACCCGGCCTACGACAGCTATGTCACCAACCAGTCGTCGGTGGGCTACGAGTTCGAGCATCGCGCCAGCGACGTGTGGACATTCCGCCAGAACGCCCGCTACGCCTACATGACCCACACGGAAGACGGCATATTCGGCGCCGGCCTGCGCGACGACGGCCGCCTGTTCGACCGCTATGCCGCCGGCGGCGGCTCACGGCTGAACGCCTACACGCTGGACAACCAGGCGCAGGCGCGGTTCCAGACCGGTGCGCTGAAGCACACTGTGCTGGCCGGGCTGGACTACCAGAACTACCGCTACAACGACTACTCCACCTACGCCGACGTCGAGCCCATCGACCTGTTCCGGCCCGTCTACGGCGTGCCGCTGCCCGACATTCCCGAGGTGGACGATGTTCATGTCCGGTATTACCAGCTGGGCGCCTATTTGCAGGATCAGCTCGCGTGGGGCAAATGGCGCGCCTCGCTGGCCGGCCGCAAGGACTGGACGCGCACTTCCACGCACGAGCGCTACACCGGCGATGAAACCCGCCAGGACGACCATGCCTTCACATGGCGAGCCGGCCTGCTGTATCTTGCCGACTCGGGCGTGGCGCCCTATATCAGCTATTCGGAATCCTTCCTGCCCGCGCTGGGCACCGAAACCGGCGGCAGGCAATTCGTGCCGGAAACGGGCAAGCAATACGAAATTGGCGTGCGCTACCAGCCGCCAGGTTCGCGCAGCATGGTCGCGCTGTCGCTGTTCAATCTGACCCGCCGAAATGTGGTGCGCTACTTCGGCAACGACCAGTTCCAGACCGGGGAGATCCGGTCACGCGGTGTCGAGCTGGAGGCCGTTGCCAGCCTGAACGCGGGCTTGGACTTGCGCGCGGCCTATACCTATCTTGACATGCACATCCGCGACGACAGCGAGGGTAATGGGGGCAACGTGCCTTTCGGCGCGCCCACCCATACCGGCTCGCTGTGGCTGGACTACCGCCTGCCGGCAGCCGTGGCCGAAGGCGTGGGCTTCGGGGCGGGAGTGCGTTACGTGGGCGCCACGCAGGGCGACGACGCAAACACCTTCAAGGTGCCTGCGGTATGGCTGGCCGACGCGGGCGTGCACTACGAAAAAAATGGCGTGCGTATGGCGCTGAACATCAGCAATGTGTTCGATCGTCGCTTTGTCGCCTCGTGCTTCGCCGCAAGCCTTTGTCGCCTCGTGCTTCGCCGCAAGCTTCGGCTGCTTTTATGGCGAAGGCCGCAAGGCAGTGGCCTCGCTTACGTATCGCTGGTAGGCCCCGATAAACAGCCTGTTCGTGCGGGCGGATGGCTGTTCCGGGCGCCCTGGCCAGCCCCGCCGCGCACAGCAGGCATGGCGGCCCCATGCCCTTTCACCTGGAAAAAACTAGCGCGTCTTCTCCTGGATTTTCTCCCCGCCGCGCTCGATATCCTGGCCCGCTCCATGCATGGTGTTCGTGCAGCCGGCGGCGAAGGCGGCAAACGCCAGGACAATAGGCAACCAAACTCGTGTTTTCATAAGTTTTCTCCTTGAGTTTCCACATACGGGCATGGCCGCAAGGTGACGCCTGCGGGCATGCCCACAGTTGAGAGCAAGAAGTATGCCTGTTGGATTGCGCGGGCGCCGGGCCCGCCGAGTGGCGCCGCGTATTGCCTGCCGCCTGCTGCCTGCCGCACTGTGGCCGCTCGAAAGCTCACGTCTTGCATGCGCCTTATGTTTCCCGATTGTCGATAGAAGAAATCTTTTTCATAGGGGGAAGTTTGGCGTCGGGCGGTGAAGGCGTGGAAGGGCGGGGAAGGGCGGGGAAGGGCGGGAAGGGCGGGGATTGGCCCATGTGATGGCCGAAAAAGGTGTCATCCAAGCGGCTTGCCCCCTGCGGGAAAGGGCAACTGTGCGTATAATTACGCCTTTCTGCCCGCCCCGCGTTCGTGGGGCGACCTCTTAGCCCGGGTGGTGAAATTGGTAGACGCAGGGGACTCAAAATCCCCCGCCGCAAGGCGTGCCGGTTCGATTCCGGCCCCGGGCACCATCTAAAAATCTTCCGCTAATTCA
>Ga0180223_1000428_pt1 | contig 55436 bp, 54 predicted proteins | sample eDN5th30CKraftOP_FD_151337 | JGI IMG/M metagenome (GOLD analysis project Ga0180223, IMG submission 151337) | Enriched Organic Plus compost microbial communities from Emeryville, California, USA - eDNA 5th pass 30_C Kraft OP (version 2) (version 2) ... | reverse complement strand
CATCAGCCAGAGCGAACTGGCCGAGCGGCTCTACGTCACCAAGGGCAACGTCTCCGGCCTGGTCGACCGGCTGGTGCAGGCCGGGCTGGTCGAGCGCCGCGCCATCGCCGGCGACCGGCGCTCCTATGCCATGCACCTGACCCCGGAAGGCCGCCGCCTCGCCGAGGCCGGCATCGCCATCCAGCGCGATTTCGTCGCGAAGACGCTGGGTCGGCTCGCCCCCGCGGATCTGTCCGAGCTCGACAGGCTGATCGTGCTCTGGCGCGATCTCGCCCGCGCCGTCGATGCCGAACCGGATGCCAATTGAGGTTGCCATGCCTGCCGATATCGACCTGACCGCCTCGGCCACCGCATTGCGCGCGGCGCTGCTGGCCCGCCGCTTCAGCGCCGCCGATCTGCTGGAGGCGAGCCTCGCCCGCATCGACGCGCTCAATCCCCGCCTCAACGCCGTCGTCGCGCAGGACCGCGAGGCGGCCCGCGCCATGGCGAAGGCCGCCGACGAGCGCATCGCCAACGGCACGGCCCGCCCGCTCGAAGGCCTGCCGATCACCGTCAAGGACGCCTTCGACGTCGCCGGCCTGCCCTCCTCAGGCGGACTGCCGGCCTATCGCGAGCGCGTTCCCGCGGAGGACGCCGCGGCCGTCGCGCGGCTGCGCGCCGCCGGCGCCGTCATCCTCGGCAAGACCAACGTCCCGGTCTTCTCTGGCGATTTCCAGAGCTACAACCCCGCCCATGGCGTGACCAGCAATCCCTGGGACGAAACCCGCTCCCCCGGCGGCTCCTCCGGCGGCGCGGCCGTGGCGGTCGCGACCGGGATGAGCGCCTTCGAGCTCGGCTCGGACCTCGGCTCCTCGATCCGCTGGCCGGCCCATGCCTGCGGCGTCTTCGGCCTGAAGACGAGCTGGGGCCTGGTCTCGACCTGGGGCGCGATCCCGCCCCCGCCCGAGCGCCGCACGGCGCGCAATGTCGACCTGATGGTCGCCGGCCCGATCGCGCGCGCGGCCGAGGATCTCGAGCTGATCCTGCCGGTGATCGCCGGTCCGCGCGATGCGGTGCGCCCCTCCCCGGCCTTGCCCGAGCCGCGCCGCCAAAACGCCGAGGGACTGCGCGTCGCGCTCTGGGCCGACGACCCCTTCGCCCCGGTCGACCGCGAGGTCGCGGAGGCGGTGCGCGAGGCGGCCCGGCGGCTGGCGCAGGCCGGCGCCGTCGTCGACGAGAGCGCCCGCCCCTCGGTCGGCTTCGCCGAGGCCTTCGAGGTCTATGCGCTCTTGAACCATGCCGTCGTCGCCTACGGCCTGCCGCCGAAGATCCGCGCCCGCATCCAGGCGCAGGCGGCGCGCTTCAGCCCGAACGACCTTTCGCATCAGGCGCTGCAGGCCCGCGGCGCCCGGATGACGCCGGGATTCTACCACCAGCTCGCCCAGCGCCGGCTCGCCCAGAAGCGGCAATGGGCCCGCTTCTTCACGCGCTACGACGTGGTGCTCTGCCCGCCCGCCCCGGTCGCCGCGATCCCGCACGACCACGGCCCCGACATCCATGCCCGCCGGCTGATCGTGAACGGCGAGGAACGGCCCTATCTCGATTTCCTGCTCTGGGCCGCGCCCGCGACCGGCGCCGACCTGCCGGCTCTGTGCACGCCGGTGACGCGCTCCACCGGGGGCCTGCCGCTCGGCGTCCAGATCATCGCGCCCTTCGGCGAGGACCGGACCGCCATCGCCGTCGGCGCCATGCTGGAGGAGCTGGGCGGCCGGTTCATCCCGCCGCCGCTCGCCAGATGATCTGGCAATTTGTCGGCGACGAAGCAATCCAGGGAGGCGGGGCCGCACGTTTCACCCAGTCCCGCCGGGTTGCTTCGCTTGGCTCGCAATGACCACTCCGGCAGGTCCAAGCCCACGCCGTCAACCGTTGCATCCGCCGGGCGCGAAGCCTTTCCGTTTCGGACGTCCTGCGGCAGAGTCTACCGTCCCCTGCGCCAAATTCGCTCAACATTTGTGGCCATATCGGCGTATGCTGGCAAGAATATTAAACAGAACCGGGAGCCCACCATGCTGTCGAACCTCGCCGTCCGGGATATCGAGACCCTCGTCCATCCCTACACCAACCTCGCGACCCATCGCGAAACCGGGCCTCTGGTGCTGGAGAGCGGCAAGGGCATCTACGTCTACGATTCGGCCGGCAAGGAATATATCGAGGGCATGGCGGGGCTCTGGTGCACCGGCCTCGGCTACTCCAACCAGGAGCTGATCGAGACCGCCACCGAGCAGATGAAGAAGCTGCCCTTCACGCACATCTTCGGCGGCCGCAGCCACGACCCGGCGATCGAGCTGGCCGAGAAGCTGAAGGAGATCGCCCCGGTCCCGATCTCCAAGGTGTTCTACGGCGCCTCCGGCTCCGACGCCAACGACACCCAGGTCAAGATCGTCTGGTATCTCAACAACGCGCTCGGCCGGCCGCAGAAGAAGAAGATCATCTCGCGGCTGAAGGGCTATCACGGCGTCACCGTCGCCTCGGCCTCGCTGACCGGCCTGCCCAACAACCATATCGACTTCGACCTGCCGCTGCCGGGCATCCTGCACACCTCCTGCCCGCACCACTACCGCTTCGCCGAGCCCGGCGAGAGCGAGCAGGATTTCTCGGCGCGCCTCGCCGCCGAGCTCGAGGAGATGATCCTGCGCGAGGGGCCGGACACGGTCGCCGCCTTCATCGCCGAGCCTGTGATGGGCGCCGGCGGCGCGATCACCCCGCCCGACGGCTATTTCGAGAAGATCAACGCCGTCCTCGCCAAATACGACATCCTCTTCATCTCGGACGAGGTCATCACGGGCTTCGGCCGTACCGGCAAGATGTTCGGCACCGAGACCTACGGCATGAACGCCGACTCGATCTCCTGCGCCAAACAGATCACCTCGGCCTATTTCCCGCTCAGCGCCGTGATGATGAACGACAGGATCTACGACGTTCTCGTCGACCAAAGCCGCAAGATCGGCACCTTCGGCCATGGCAACACCTATGCCGGCCACCCGGTCGGCTGCGCCATCGCGGTGAAGACGCTGGAGATCTACCAGCGCGAGAAGATCGTCGACCACGTCGCCAGGGTCGCTCCCACCTTCCTGCGCCGCCTGAACAAGCTGACCGAGCACCCGCTGGTCGGCGAGGCGCGCGGCGTCGGCCTGATCGGCGGCGCGGAGCTGGTCAGGGACAAGGCGACCAAGGCCTCCTTCGAGGTGAAGAAGGGCGTCGGCGCCAAGGCCGTCTCCTTCGCGCTGCAGGAGGGGCTGATCACCCGCGCCATGGGCGACCGCCTCGCCTTCTGCCCGCCGCTGGTCATCAACGAGGCCGAGATCGAGGAGATGTTCGACCGCGCCGAGCGCGCCCTCGACAAGACCCTGGCCTGGGCCAAGGCGGAAGGGCTGCTGGCGGCCTGAGCGCCGGCCCATCTGCGCGAGAGACCGAGGCAAGCCGGGCGCCGCGCGCCCGGCTTTTCCATGTCGTTTACCAAGACGGCGAAAACGCCCGGGCGCGGCGCGGGCCGCCACGAACAAATCACGATCGCGCCCCGCGGCCGTCCCGATTGGCTGTCAGCTTCCTGAAGTCGGCCAGCGAGACCCGGCCGGCATCGGACAATCAGCGAAGTCAGGAGCCATGATTCATCTCGACGCGCGTTCCACGACGCAGACCCGCAAGGGCTTCCACGACGCTTCAGCGCGGGAGACCTACGCATCGCTTTTCCGCCCCATCGCGATTCAGGCGGTCGCGGCGGGAACCCGGAGGAACTCCGAGGCGTTGAGGGAGTCGGGAGAGCCACGCAAGGCCGATCTGCCAGGCGTGCTCCGCCACGGTTTCGACGACTGAAACCTCCCTTTTCGAGACCCAATGACTGGCCGGCGCGGAGTCCCCTCCCGCCGGCCTTTTTCTTGCCGGCTGTCCCAAACGACGATGGCGGGCGCCCGCAGACGCCCGCCACCGCAGGAAGAACCAGATTAGGGATGGATCTCAGACGACGACCACCCGGGCGCCGACCGGCACGCGGTTGAACAGGTCGATCACGTCGATATTGCGCATCCGGATGCAGCCGGAGGAGGCCGAGCGGCCAATCGTCTCGGGCTCGTTGGTGCCGTGGATGCGGTAGAGCGTGTCGTGGCCGTTCTGGAAGAGATAGAGCGCGCGGGCGCCGAGCGGGTTTTCCGGCCCGCCATTCATGCCGCCCGCCACCGGCTTCAGATGCGGCCAGCGCTTGACCATCTCGGCCGGCGGCGTCCAGCGCGGCCACTCGGCCTTGCGCTGCACCACGGCCTCGCCGGTCCAGCCATAGGCTTCGTCGCCGGTGGCGACGCCGTAGCGGATCGCCTTCTTGTTCGGCAGCACGAGATAGAGGAACTTCTCCTTGGTATCGATATAGATCGTGCCCGGCGGCTGGCCGGTCGGATCGCCGATCTCATAGGGAAGGTAAGGCAGGTAGGTATCGAATTTCGGGACGAGCGCGATATATTCGGCGTCGCGGGCCGACAGCTCCGGAGCGGCAACGCTCTTGTACTGGCAGGCGCCCAACAGGGCCGACACAGCCAGCGCGACGAAAACGGTCTTTTTCATAGTCTCCACCAGAGCAACCCGCAGGCAGCTTTTATGATGAATCGAACGTTAACGCTTCGTATCGCCGAAGGCCGGCCGGGAGGCTCTGGAGGCGATGATCGTGAGCAGGACTAAGCTCCCAACCAGCACGGCGCAATCTTGTTCCGCGCAGGAACGGGCGCTCGCGGCGCGACCGTGGCAAAGCGGCCACGGTTTGCCGCCCGACTGCGCCGCGATGGACTGAACAGCCCTTGACGACCCTGCTGATCACCCATCCCTCCGGGCTGCTTCACCTCACGCCCGCCGGCCATCCCGAGCGGCCCGACCGTCTCAGGGCCGTCGAACGCGCCCTCGAGGCGGAGCGCTTCGCCCCGCTGATTCGGGTCGAGGCGCCGCTCGGCCGGCTCGACGAGATCGCGCTCTGCCACCCGGAGGCCTATGCCCGGGCGGTTCTCGCCGCCACGCCGCGGGAGGGGTTCGTCCATCTCGATGCCGACACGGCGCTCTCGCCCGGCACGATCGAGGCGGCCCTGCGTGCCGTCGGCGGCGCGGTGCTCGGCGTCGACGAGGTGATGACCGGCAAGGCGCGCAACGCCTTCAGCGCCATGCGCCCGCCGGGCCATCATGCCGAGCGCGAGCGCGCCATGGGCTTCTGCTTCTTCAACAGCGCCGCCATCGCGGCTCGCCATGCCCGCGCGACGCATGGCGCCGAGCGCGTCGCGATCGTCGACTGGGACGTCCATCACGGCAACGGCACGCAGGACATCTTCTGGAACGATGCCGGCGTGCTCTACGCCTCGGTGCACGAGATGCCGCTCTATCCGGGCACCGGCGCCCCCGCAGAGCGCGGCGCGCATGACAACATCGTCAATGTCGCGCTCTCTTCCGGCGACGGCTCGGACGCGTTCCGCGAGGCCTTCGACGTCGCCGTGCTGCCGCGCGTCGCGGCGTTCCGGCCCGACCTGATCGTCGTCTCGGCCGGTTTCGACGCGCATTGGCGCGACCCGCTCGCCGACATCAATCTGCGCGAAGCCGATTTCGCCTGGGCGACGCAGAAGCTGACGGACCTCGCCGACAGGCATGCCGGCGGGCGCCTGGTCTCGGTGCTGGAGGGCGGCTACGACCTCGAGGCGCTGGCGAAGTCCACCGCCGCCCATGTCGGCGCGCTGATGGGCGGCTGAGCGCCGGCCGGCCAGGCGCCACGCCGATGACAAGCGTCGGTCACCCCGGACGGAGCGAAGCGGAGGTCCGGAATCCATGCCCGAGCAGGGCCGACAGGCGTTCGGGCATGGATCCCGGGCCGACCTTCGGTCGCCCGGGATGATCCGGGTTTCCTTTGCGGGTGCCTCGGGCGGCGCCTCACTCCAGCGGCTGCGTCTCGGCGATCTCGATGCCGAAGCCGCTCAGGCCGACGAAGGAGCGCGGCGAGGAGGCGAGGTTGACGATCGAGGCGACGCCGAGATCGCGCAGGATCTGCGCGCCGAGCCCGATCTCGCGCCATTGCTGGCTGCGCAGCGCATCCGAGCCCTCCTCCTCGACGCTCTTGATCGGCACGCCGGCGCTGCCGTCGCGCAGATAGATCAGGACGCCGCGCCCGTCCTGCTGGAAACGCCGGAGCGCGCACTGGATCGAGCCCGCCCCGCCCAGCACGTCGGCCACGACATCGGCGCGGTGCAGCCGGGCCGGCACCTTCTCGCCGTCGCCGAGCTTGCCCATCACGAAGGCGAAATGCTGCGTGTCCTCGAAGGGCGTGACATAGACATGCCCCGTCATCTCGCCGAACTCGGTCTTGACCGGGAAGGAGTGCACCCGCTCGACCAGCTTCTCGCGCGACTGGCGATAGGCGATCAGGTCGGCCACGGTGATCTGCTTCAGCCCGTGCTTCTCGGCGAAGGCGGTGATCTGCAGCCCCTTCATCACCGTGCCGTCGTCGTTCGCGAGCTCGCAGATCACGCCGACCGGCGGCAGCTCGGCGAGCCGGCACAGATCGACGGCGGCCTCGGTATGGCCGGAGCGCATCAGCACGCCGCCATCCTTGGCGATCAGCGGGAAGACATGGCCGGGGCGGACGAAGTCGGCGGCGCCCATATTGCCGTTGGCCAGCGCGCGCACCGTGTTGGTGCGCTGCTCGGCCGAGATGCCGGTGGTGAGCCCGTGCTTGACGTCGACGGTGATGGTGAAGGCCGTGCCGAGCGGCGCGTCGTTGGAGGAGACCATCGGGTCGAGGCGCAGGCGCTTGGCCTCGCCCGTCGTCAGCGGCGCGCAGACGATGCCGCAGGTGTTGCGGATGATGAAGGCCATCTTCTCCGGCGTGCAGAGCGAGGCGGCGACGATGAGGTCGCCCTCGTTCTCGCGATCGTCGTCATCGGTGACGATGACGATCTCCCCGCGGGCGAAGGCTTCGATGGTCTCGGCGACGTTGTTGGACATGGCAGCCTCGCGCGGCCCGGACAGGCCGAGGAAATCGTTGGGGGTGACGGCGCCGCTGGTGGCGGTGGCGATGCGCTCGGCGCTTTCGCGGGAGATCCAGGCAGCGGGATCGTTGCACAGCGCGGTCACGCTGGCCGGCGACAGGCCGACCTGCCTCGCGAAGGCGCTGCGCGCGATCCTGTTCTGCCGGAGCCAGACGTCGAGCTTCATGCCCGCAAGCTAATATGGCCGCCATTCATCCGCAATGAAATACGGATGCATTTTCAGTATTGCTGAAATGCAAGGCGCAACACGGCGGCGTAGCCACCCTCCCCGTCATTGCGAGCGCAGCGAGCAACGATGCTCCCTACGCCCGAGAATGACGGCCTTTCGTCACTCCTGGAAGGGCCAGCGCGGCTCGACCGCGCCGACCTGTCCGCGATGGCGCAGGTAATGGTCGGCCAGCACGCAGGCGACCATGGCCTCGCCCACCGGCACGGCGCGGATGCCGACGCAGGGGTCGTGGCGCCCCTTGGTGAACATCTCCGCCTCGCCGCCGGTGCGCGTCACGGTGGCGCGCGTCGCCAGGATCGAGGAGGTCGGCTTTACGGCAAAACGCGCGACGATCGGCTGGCCGGTCGAGATGCCCCCGAGGATGCCGCCGGCATGGTTGGAGAGGAACAGCGGGCGTCCGTCATTGCCGGCGCGCATCTCGTCGGCATTCTCCTCCCCGGAGAGTTCCGCCGCGTGGAAGCCTTCGCCGATCTCGACGCCCTTGACCGCATTGATGCTCATCAGCGCCGCCGCGATCTCGGTGTCGAGCTTGCCGTAGATCGGCGCGCCGAGGCCCGCCGGCATGCCCTCGGCGACGATCTCCAGCACCGCCCCGATCGAGGAGCCCGACTTCCTGATCCCGTCGAGATAGCCCTCGAAGAAGGCCGCGGCCTTGGCATCCGGGCAGAAGAACGGATTGCGGCCGACCTCCTCCCAGTCCCAGTTGGCGCGGTCGATCCTGTGCGGGCCGATCTGCACGAGCGCGCCGCGCACCGTCATACCGGGCACGACCTTGCGGGCAATGGCGCCGGCGGCGACGCGCATCGCCGTCTCGCGCGCCGAGGAGCGCCCGCCGCCGCGATAGTCGCGGATGCCGTATTTCACGTCATAGGTGTAGTCGGCATGGCCCGGCCGGTACTTGTCCTTGATCTCGGAGTAGTCCTTGGAGCGCTGGTCGACATTGTCGATCAGGAGCCCGATCGAGGTGCCCGTCGTCACCGCCACGCCGTCGCTCTCGCGCGCGAAGACGCCCGAGACGATGCGGACTTGGTCCGGCTCCTGGCGCTGGGTGGTGAAGCGCGACTGGCCGGGCCGGCGCCGGTCGAGATCGGCCTGGATATCGGCTTCCGTCAGCGGGATCAGCGGCGGGCAGCCGTCGACGACGCAGCCGATGGCGGGCCCATGGCTCTCGCCGAAGGTGGTGACGCGGAAGAGATGGCCGAAGCTGTTGTGCGACATGGCTGCCCGATTGGTTTCGCACCGGCTCTTAAGCCGGATCGGAACGCGGCGAAACCCCGCATGCGCTTCCGCTTGCCCATTGACAAGCCCGGGTCGAGCCCGCTTCAAGGCTCGCTCATGCGCCGCAGGCCACCTTGCCCCTTGCGCTCCTGGCGCCCCGGGAGCCCCATCATCGCGGGATTCTAGCCCCGGGCCGCCCCGTCGCGCGGCTTCGGGGATGCATCGGCCCGCCCGCCCCGCGCGATCGCAGCGCCGGGCCATCCGGCCAAATCACGTCACCGCTTCCCACCGGGGCTCCGTTTCCGAAGCCCGAACGCCGCGCGGCAACGCCGGCCCCAGCACCGCCGCAGTGACGCGGCGCGCGGGGTTCGCCGTTCGCCGCAGGCCCCAGACGCTCAGGCTCGGCATGAAACCCTTCCGCACGCGCCCCGGCCCCGCCCCGACGGACGCCGTCAGCCTCGCCCGCACCTTGTCCAAGCTGGGCTATTGCTCGCGCACCCAGGCCGAGAAGCTGGTGCGCGAAGGCCGGGTCGCGGTCGACGGCCGCATCGTCCGCCACCCCGATCTGCGCGTCGACCCGCGCCGGGCGCGGCTGCAGGTCGACGGCGCGCCGGTTTCGGCGGCGCGGCGCGTCTACCTGATGCTGAACAAGCCGCGCGGGCTGGTCACGACCGCCAGCGATCCGGAGGGCCGGCAGACGGTCTATTCCTGCCTCGGCGGGCTCGACCTGCCCCATCTCGCCCCGGTCGGCCGGCTCGACATGGCGAGCGAGGGCCTGCTGCTGATGAGCAACGACACGCGCTGGGCCCAGCGCATCCTCGACCCCGCCTCCGGCGTCGAGAAGACCTATCACGTCCAGATCGACCGGGTTCCCGACGCGCCCTTCATGGCCCGCCTGCGGCAGGGCGCCGTCGACGATGACGAGGTGCTGTCGCTGAAATCGGCCGCGCTGCTGCGCGAGGGCGACCGCAACGCCTGGCTCGAGATGGTGATCGACGAAGGCCGCAACCGGCAGATCCGGCGGATCGTCGAGGCGACCGGAGCGCAGGTGCTGCGCCTCGTCCGGGTCCGCATCGGCGGCCTCGTCCTCGGCCCGCTGCCCAAGGGCGCGGTCCGCGAGCTGCACCCCGAGGAGACGGCGCTGCCGCTCCTCGGCGGCGCCTCTCCGGCAAATGCCGCGGCGCGACGGGCCGGCTGAGCGCCGCCCCCGCCCGTCAGTGCGCGGCGGCTGAGGCGGGCACGGCCGGCGCGCCTTCCCAGCGCGTATGCGCCGGCAGGTTCTCGCCCTTCATGATGACGGTGAGCAGGCCGACCTGGGCGTAGTCGCCGACATGGGTGTCGTAGAGCACGGTCGCCCCGGCGCCGACGCAGACGCCCTTGCCCAGCCGGACCCGCCCGACCTTCATCACCCGGTCCTCGTAGAGATGGGTCTGCAGCGCCGAATGGGCGTTGACCGTGCAGAAGTCGCCGACCTTGATGCAGTCGAACTCGGTGATGTCGGTCGAGTCGAGCCAGACGCCCTTGCCGTATTTCGCGCCGAACAGCATCAGGAACCAGGGCAGGAACGGCGTGCCACGCAGATACTCGAACAGCACCTTGCCGCCCAGGCCCCAGTACATCACCGCGACCGCCTCGGTGCGCATCGCCCACCACGACCACATCGGCTTCATCACCGGCTTGTAGACGCCCATCATCAGCCATTTGACGCCGGCGCAGATCAGCGCCTGCACGGCGGCGATGAGGACGGACACGCCCATGAAGGCGATGACGAGGCCGAGCCAGTCGCCCTCGTTGATCTTCTGCTGCAGCACCGTGTCGACCGCGATGGTGCCGAAGGTGATGAACAGCATCGCCGGGAAGGAGGTGTGCAGCGCCTCGAACACGCCGCGCCCGAACTGCTTGGCGAAGGAGGGTTTGTAGGTCCAGTCGTCGCCGAGATCGACCTTCTGCCGCGTCGGCAGCTTGATCGGCGGCGAGCCGAACCAGGTGTCGCCCGGCTGCATCCGGTCGTTGGCCGGCGGCTTCGACTTGATGCCGATCAGCACCCGGTCCGGGATCACGGTGCCGGGCGGCACGACCGCGTCGTTGCCGACGAAGACCTGCTCGCCGGTGCGCGTCTCGGCGAGCCGCATATAACCCCGGCGCATCTCCTCGTCGCCGAAGACGACCTCGTCGGCGATGAAGTTTCCGGCGCCGATGCCGGTCACGTCGTAGCGGCCGGAGAGGTTGGTCGAGATCTCGGCGCCGCGCCCGATCCGGGCGCCCATCAGCCGATACCAGGCGCGCATATAGATGGTGGCGAAGAGCGAGGACAGCGTCTCCAGCGTCACCTCGGTCGCCAGCGCCACCGTCCATTTACGGGCGTAGAAGCCGGAATGGATCGAGTAGGAGCCGCTGGTCACCCGCGGCAGGATCACCCAGCGCAGGGCCGCCATCAGCAGCACGGTGAAGGCGATCAGCCCGATCGCCGTCGGCCAGGTCAGGATCGGCAGGAACCAGAGATAGCTGATGTCGGTCCAGCCGGCGATCCAGTAGTCGATCTTGTCGAACAGCCAGAAGGCCGGGAAGATCGGCAGCAGGCTGACCGGCGGCAGCACGACCAGCATGAAGGCGTAGAAGGCGATCAGCAGCGCGCGGCGCGCGGGCGAGGCCTGCGCCTGCGGCGGCAGCGCGGCGACGTCGACCACGCCGACCTTGCGGCCGGGCGAGCCGTCCCAGATCTCGGCCTCGCCGACATGGCTGCCGGGCGCGATGGCGGTCAGGTCGCCGATCTCGGCATGGTCGCCGATGACGCTGTCATGGCCGATCACCACCGAGGCGCCGGCCGCCACGTCCTTGCCGATCCGGATGCGGCCGATCACCAGCTTGTCGCCGATCGCCTCGCCATTGGCGAAGGTGGTCTTGGTGCCGAAGCTGGCGCCGTCGCCGATCTCGATCAGGTCGATCGCGCCGGCCTCGTAGTCGGAGAGGATGACGTCGCGCCCGACCTTCGCCCCGAGCAGGCGCCAGTAGAAGCGCATCGCCGGCGTGCCCTGGAGCCATTTGATATGGACCAGGCTGGCGACGCGGGCCGCGAACCACCAGCGGAAGTAATAGACGCCCCAGAGCGGATAGACTCCGGGCCGGGTGCGTCCCAGCACGATCCATTTCAGCGCGATGGCGATCAGCCCGGTCACCACCATGATCGCGACATAGATGCCGAGGAGCGCCGCGATCTGGCCGAGCAGCGACAGGTCCTCGCCCGACACGATCATGTAGGTGACGAAGACGCCGAGCCATTGCGCGGTGGAGAGCCCGATGATCACCGGCAGCACCGCGGCCTGCGCCAGCCCGCAGAGGAAGCGGCGCAGAAAGGGCGGCGGCGTGAAGGAAAGGTCCTCGGCGGCGGCCGCGCCGCGCTCGTCGAGGAGCGCGGCCATGCCCCGCAATGTCCGCGCGCCATAGACGTCCTGCAGCGTGATTCCGGCATAGGCCGGCGTCTCGCGCACGATTGAGATGAAGCGCGCGGCCAGCAGCGAATGGCCGCCGAGATCCATGAAGAAATCGGCTTCCAGCGGCAGGCTCGCCGCGCCGAGCACCCGCCTGGCCGCCTCGAGCAGGGCGGCCTCCGTGGCGTTGCGCGGCGGCTCCTGCTCGCCGTCGCTGCTCGGCGCCGTCAGCGGCGCCGCCTTGAGCATCTTGCGGTCGACCTTGCCGGAGACCATGCGCGGCAGCGAGCCGGCCGCCTCGAAATGCGCCGGCACCATATAGGGCGGCAGCTTCTCGCGCAGCGCGGCCCTGAGCGCCGGACCGTCGACGCCCACGCCCGGTTCGGGCACGACGAAGGCGACCAGCCGCTCGATGCCGTCGTCGCTGCGCAGCACGACGGCCGCCTGGGCCACGCCGGGCTCGTCGGCGAGCTTCGACTCGATCTCGCCGAGCTCGACGCGGAAGCCGCGGATCTTGATCTGGTCGTCGATGCGGCCGTGGAAGACGATGTTGCCGTCGCCGTCGAGGCTGACCGCATCGCCCGAGCGGTAGAGGATCGGATCCTCGTTATCGGCGACGCCGGAGAACGGGTTGGCGATGAACTTCTCGTCCGTGAGCTCCGGCCGACCGTGATAGCCCCTGGCGACGCCGGGGCCGCCGATCAGCAATTCGCCCTGCTCGCCGGGATGGACGAGATGCAGGCTCTCGTTCACGACATAGGCCGTGTAGTTCGGGATCGGCCGGCCGATCGTCACCGTCTCGCCCGGCACCACCTCGGCGGCGGTGGCGACGACGGTGGCCTCGGTCGGACCGTAGGTGTTGAGGATGCGGCGGCCGGGCTTCGACCATTTCTGCACGATCGCCGGCGGCAAGGCCTCGCCGCCGAGCAGGATGAGGCGCAGCGACGGCACGTCGGAAGGCAGGATGCCGAGCAGCGTCGGCACCGTGTCGATGATGGTGACGCCGGCCCCGTTCAGGGTCGCGGGCAGCTTCTCGGCGTCGCCCATCGTCTCGGGCGAGGCGACGAACAGGGTCGCGCCGACCAGATAGGGCGTCCAGATCTCCTCCATCGAGAGGTCGAAGGCGACGGACGCGCCCTGGAACACGACGTCGTCGGGACCGAAGCCGTAGACCGCGTTCCCGGCGCGCAGGAAATGGCAGATGTTGCGGTGGCTGATGACGATCGCCTTGGGCGTGCCCGTCGAGCCGGAGGTGTAGATCAGATAGGCGGGATGGTCCCTGGTCAGCCCGGCCGGGCGCGCCGGCGGCTCGACTTCGTCCGCGCTGGCGGCGAGCGCATCCGGCGTCCAGACCTTGCGGCCGGTCTCCTCGGCGCGCGCCAGCCAGCCGCCGCTGGTGACGATGCCCTTGGCCTGCGCGTCGGCGAGGCAGGTCGCGATACGCTCGACCGGCGCCTCGGCGTCGAAGGGCACCCAGGCCGCGCCTGCGCGCGTGATCGCGATCTGGGCGATCAGCAGCTCGATGCCGCGCCACATCCACAGGCCGACCATGTCGCCGGGCCCGACGCCGGCCAGATGCAGCCCGCGCGCCTGCCGGCCGGCCGCGGCCCAGACCTCGGCATAGCTCAGCCGGCGTGCGCCGTCGGTCAGGGCGATATGGTCCGGCCGCGCCGCGGCGGTCGCGGCGAAGATCTCGGCGAGCACCTCGTCGCGCAGCAATTCCGGACGTTTTTCGCCGGCCAGCATGGCGAGCGGCTTCGCCGCCGCATCCGCCGCCACCGACAGCTTGCTCATATCGTTCATGGCGCCCCGCTGCGCTCGAAGGCCGACCGATGGCGGGAGGCTCCGGCCTCCGCATCCTTCATTCGCACCTTGCCACGCACCTTTAAAGAAACCCGGAATCGTCGCTCTGATCGCCGCGTCGTCCGGTCGAGCCCCCCGGCCGGGCAAGCCGCCGCTCCATGCGGACCTGCTAGCACGTCCGCCCTGCCAGATCACCCGTGAACCGACGATGAATGGCGGCGTCCGGCCGCGGGCGGCGGGGCCGAAGGCCGGGTGTCGCCACGGGCGGAAGCGGTCGCATGGCTTCACCGCGCGACCGGGCCCGCGGAGGCGTCAGAGCCAGTCGGCCTTGTCGCCCTCGACGATGAGCAGCTTGCCCTGCCAGATCTCGACCAGCGCCGCCTTCTGCGGGGCGACGGCCCCGACCAGCGCCAGGATGGCGCGCGCCACGCCGCCATGGCTGACGATCACCGTCTCGCGCTCCAGCCCGGCCAGGACCGGCCGGACCCGCTCCGCCAGCATCCGGTAGCTCTCGCCGCCCGGCGGCACGAAGCCCCATTTGTCGCGCTCGCGCAGATGCGCCTGCTCGCGCTCGGCCTTGCGGATATCGCGCCAGGTGAAGCCTTCCCAGGCCCCGAAGGTCAGCTCCTTGAGTCGGTCGTCGACCCGATAGGCGCCGGCGGCGAGGTCGAGGTCGCGGCGCAGGATGTCCATGGTCTCACGCGCCCGCCCCATCGGCGAACAGATGTAGTCGAGCCCGGCGAAGCCCGGCTCCAGCGCCTTGAGTCGCCCGGCGGCCTCGGCCGCCTGCTCGCGGCCGAGCGCATTGAGCGGGATATCCTGCCCGCCCTGCAGGCGGCCTTCGCGATTCCAGTCGGTTTCGCCATGGCGGACGAGGACAAGCCGATGCGGAAGCGAGAGCGGAACCATGCCCGGCTTCTGCACGGCTCTTCCCCGAAGGTCAAAGTCTTCCGCGCCCGGTCGCCCCGCCCGGAGCCGATCGCGACGATCGGTCGCTTGCTGTGGTGCAAAATCGACAGTCTGTGTATAGCCCAGCGCGACAAGGTCGCCGTCCCCGCCTCGCGCGGAGGGCGGGCGATCCAGCCGCCCCGGACCGCCATGCCCCCTGCCCTCACCCTTCCCGATGGCCGCAGCCTCCCGCTCGATGGCGGAGCGCTGCTGATGGGCATCGTCAACGTCACCCCGGATTCCTTCTCCGATGGCGGGCAACTCGGCAGCGCCGAGGCGGCGGTGGCGCACGGCCTGCGCCTCGTGGCGGAAGGCGCCGCGATCGTCGACATCGGCGGCGAATCGACCCGGCCCGGCCACGAGACCGTCGACGCCGCGACGGAGCTCGCACGGGTGCTTCCGGTCGTCGCCGGGCTGAAGGCGCGGACGGAGATCCCGATCTCGATCGACACCTACAAGGCCGAGGTGGCGGAAGCGGCGCTCGCCGCCGGAGCCGCGATCGTCAACGACGTCTGGGGCGCCCGGCGCGATCCGCGCATCGCCGCGGTGGCGGCGAAGGCGGGGGCTCCGCTCGTGCTGATGCACAACCGCGACGCAGCCGACGCCTCGCTCGACATCTTCGACGAGGTGATCGGCTTTCTCGAAGGTTCAATCGCCATCGCGACGGCCGCCGGCGTGCCGCGCCGGCAGATCGTGGTCGACCCCGGCATCGGCTTCGGCAAGACGCCGCGGCAGAACCTCGACCTGATCCGCGAGCTCGACCGGCTCAGCGTGCTCGGCTGCCATGTCTTGCTCGGCGCCTCGCGCAAATCGACGCTCGGCCTCGTCACCGGCCGCAAGGTCCCGGCCGAGCGCCTGGCTGCCACCCTCTCCGCCCATCTCTACGGCGCCAGCCGCGGCGCCGCCATCCTGCGCGTCCACGATGTCGCGCCGCATGTCGACGCGCTCAGGGTCTGGGCCGCCATCGCGGACGAAACGAAGGTGATCCCGTGAACGAAACCGGCCAGATCCTGATCGAGCAGCTCGACATCTACGCCTATCACGGCTTCTTCTCGGAAGAGGAACGGCTCGGGCAGCGCTTCGTGATCGACCTCGTGCTCGACGTCGACCTGCGCGCCGCCGCCGCGAGCGATCGTCTCGCCGACACGGTCGATTACGGCCGCGCCGTCGCGATCGTCAGCGAGGTCTTCACCGCCCGGCGCTATCAACTGCTGGAAAGTGCCGCCCGCGCCGTCGCTCTGGCCCTGTTCGAGGCCTTCCCGCCGATCACGGCCGTCGCGGTCACCCTGCGCAAGCCCGCCCCGCCGATCCCGGCGACGCTGGGCTCCGTCGGCGTCAAGCTGAGCTTCCAGCGTGGCGACTGAAGCGGCCCTCGCCTTCGGCGGCAATCTCGGCGACCCTGTCGCGGCCTTCGCCGCCGCGCTCGCCGCCCTGCGCCGCCATCCCGGCGTCCGGCTCGGGCGGCTGTCGCCGGTCTACCGCACCGCGCCCTGGGGCAAGACCGACCAGCCCGAATTCCTCAACATGGCCGCGCTGATCGAGACGACGCTGGCGGCGGAGGAACTGCTCGCGCTCTGCCTCGAACTGGAGCGGGCCGGCGGCCGCGAGCGCCGCGAGCGCTGGGGGCCGCGCACGCTCGACATCGACATCCTGACCTATGGCGAGGAGGCGATCGACCGGCCCGGCCTCCAGGTCCCGCATCCGCGCATCGCCGAGCGTGCCTTCGTGCTGGCGCCGCTGGCGCAGATCATGCCCGACCGGAAGATCGGCGATCGGACGGTGGCCGCCTTGCTGGAAGCGCTCGCGGACGAAACGATCCGCAGCGACGAAGCCGCGACCCGACGCCTGCAGGCCTTGCTCGCCTGAAATCCAGCGGCCTGCTCGCCATAGAGCTCGCGCAGGGCCTCGAGGGCGGCGGTCAGCATATCCGGTGGTACCGCGCCGAGCCGCTTGACCAGAGCATCGGACCGAAAAGTGGAATCCATTTTTCGGAGAAATCCGATGCACTAGCAATGAGATAGATCATCGTTACCGCGTCCGAAAGGACGCGCGATGATCTAGCCGCTTCTTCTCGATGGCCCGGCTCTGTTCGAGAAGGATCAGCCCGTCCACGCCCTGGAAGCTGACCGGCACTCGATAGCCGGCAGGCCGGCCCTTGGAGGTCATCGGAGCGACGATGACCGTTCCCAGATGGTCGTGGATCTCGGCCGGCGAGATGATCAGGCGGGGCCGCGTCTTGCGAATTTCACTGCCGAGCGTCGGATCGAGCGTCGCGAGCCAGATCACGCCACGCATCACCATGCGAGCTGCTCATCCTCGTCATTCGCGAATTCCGGCCGGAGCAAAGCGTCGTCGCCCGCCGCGGCGAGGCGCTTCCAATCCTCCGCCCAGCCGGCACGCGGCACGCGCCTCATGGGCTGAATCACGAGACGGCCCTGCTCGACCGCAGCTCGACCCGATCACCCGCCTTGGCGCCGATCTCGGCCAGAAGCGGCTTGGGAATGACGATACCGGCCGAGTTGCCGATCTTCTTGATCGCGCTCCGCATCGCAGCTCCTCCAGTCGAAGGAAAGCAAGCAGATCAGCGCTGCGGTTACGACAACGTCATAACGAGCCGCAGGATCGCGCGGTCCGGCTCACTCGCCCTTGTCGAGGGAGATGTCCGGCGCGGTCGGCACCTTCATGCCGACGACATGATAGCCGGCGTCGACATGCATGATTTCGCCGGTGATGCCGCGCGACATGTCGGAGACGAGGAACACCGCCGTCTCGCCGACCTCCTCGATGGTGACCGTGCGGCGCAGCGGCGAGTTGTACTCGTTCCAGCGCAGGATGTAGCGGAAATCGCCGATGCCGGAGGCGGCCAGCGTCTTGATCGGCCCGGCCGAGATCGCGTTGACGCGGATCTTGGAGGGGCCGAGATCGGCGGCGAGATACTGCACGCTCGATTCCAGCGCCGCCTTGGCGACGCCCATGACGTTGTAATGCGGCATCCACTTCTCGGCGCCGTAATAGGTCAGGGTCAGCAGCGAGCCGCCGTCGGGCATCAGCTTCTCGGCGCGCTGGGTGATCGCCGTGAAGGAATAGCAGGAGATCAGCAGCGACTTGGTGAAGTTCGCCTCGCTGGTCTCGACATAGCGGCCGGTCAGCTCATCCTTGTCGGAAAAAGCGATGCAGTGGACGACGAAGTCGAGCTTGCCCCAGAGCCTCTCGATCTCGGCGAAGACCGCGTCGATCGTGGCGCCGTCGGTGACGTCGCAATGGCCGACGACATGGCCGCCGAGTTCCTTGGCCAGCGGCTCGACCCGCTTCTTCAGCGCGTCGCCCTGATAGGTGAAGGCGAGTTCCGCGCCGGCATCCGCCGCCGCCTTGGCGATGCCCCAGGCGATGGACCGGTTGTTCGCGACGCCCATCACGAGCCCGCGCTTGCCCTTGAGGAGATTGGCGGTCGGCGAAACGGCGTTGGAATCAGGCATGGGAGACCCGCAAATGAACGATGAGCAGGTCTCTTAGAACAGTCGCAGGGAAACGGGAACCGCTTTTGAGCGCTGTCCCCACGCGAGAAAACCGCTGCGACGGCGCCGGGCGGGCCCGGCGCCGCGTTTCGGCGTGGGAGACTGCGAGGCTCAGTCGGCCCGCTCCTTCATCAGCGCGGTCAGCTCGGCGTCGCTCGCCGGCATCTCGATGTCGATCGCAACGAAGAGGTCGCCGGCCGCGCCCTTCTCGCCCTTCAGCCCCTTGCCGCGCAAACGGAACTGCCTGGTCGTGCCGGTCATCGGCGGAATGGTCATCTCGACCGCGCCGGTCAGCGTCGGCACGTGCAGCGCCCCGCCGAGCACCGCCTTGGCCAGCGGCACGGCGACGCGCGTGCGCAGGTCGCTGCCGTCGACGGTGAAGCGCGGATCGGGCTTGACCTTGATGGTCATCAGCACGTCGCCGGCCTCGCCGGAGAAGGGATCGGTCTGGCCGAGGCCGCGCAGGCGCATGACCTTGCCGTCGCTCACCCCTTCCGGAATCGTGATCTCGACCTCGCGCCCGCCGGGCAGCTTGACGCGCCGGGCCGCGCCGGTCGCGGCCTGCGCCAGTGTCACCTCCAGCGTGAAGCTCTGCTCCGGCGGCTTCTGCGGCTCGGCCTTGCCGCGGGCGCGGCGGCCGGCCTCGCCGAAGAGCGAGGAGAAGATGTCGGAAGCGTCGAAGCCGGCGTCGCCGCCGCGGCCGAAGGGCGAGCCGCCCTGGCCGAAATTGAACTCGAAGCCGCCGGCCCGCCCGCCGCGGCCGCCCATCCCCGCACCCATGCCCTCGAAGCCTTGGAAGCGCGGCTTGCCCTCGGCGTCGATCTCGCCGCGGTCGAACTGCTTGCGCTTGGTCTCGTCGCCGACGATCTCATAGGCGGCGTTCAGTTCGGCGAACTTGTCCTGCGCCTTGGGGTCGCTGCGGTTGCTGTCAGGATGCAGTTCCTTGGCGCGGCGGCGGAAAGCCTTCTTGATCTCCGCGTCGCTCGCGCCGCGGGCGACGCCCAGAACCTGATACGGGTCGCGCATCCAAAAAACCTCGTTCCACGCAAAGAGGACGGCCCCTCTGCCGGCGGGCCGTCTGCCTTGCCTTATCTGGGGACGGTGTGGCCCGTACGCAACATCCTTCGGGAGACGCTTTCGCTCCCGCGTTTCCGGCCGGTCGCGAGGGTTAGCTCAGCCCCTTCCAGGGCTCCATGTCCTTGACCGCCCAGTCACCGCCCGAAGGGCGGCAGGCCGTGCCCTGCAGCTTGAGCGGCTGCGCCTGCGTCTGGACGCTGGCGATGAAGGCGCGGCAGATCTCGTCCGAGCGCAGGAAGGGGCCTCCGACCGGCACGAAGGAGCCCTTGATCCCGGTCTGCGGGTTGTCCCAGGAGACGGCGGCGCCGTTGCCCTGCGGGTCGAGCGCGACCGCCATCGCGCCGTCGGCGCGGCGCAGATCCTCGGGGCCGAGCTCGCTGGCGAGGTGGCCGAGCCCGGCGGCCTTGTCCGGCCCGCGCGCCGGCAGGACGGCGGAGGTCGTCGCGACCTCGTCCTCGCTCTTGCTCGACAGGCCGAGAATCGGGAAGGACACCGAGCAGCCGGCGCTGGCGAGGCCGAGCGCGACCGCCAGGCCAGCGACGCATGCGCGCATGGGCGCCGTGCGCCGAGGAAGGCTTTGGAACGTCGGAGCCCCTGCCCTATATAAACCAGCCGTCCGAAACCGGATCACCGCTCCGCTCGCCCACGCCCACCATTCATAGGGGAGAATTAGACTGTGCAACCGTTAACGGGCGGTGACTTCACCCAGGAAAACGAGCCTTTCGCCCTGTTCGAGAGCTGGCTGGACGAGGCCGCGAAATCGGAGCCGAACGACCCCAACGGCATGGCGCTTTCCACCGTCGACGCCGAGGGCCTGCCCAACAGCCGGATGGTGCTGCTCAAGGGCCATGGGCCGGACGGATTCGTCTTCTACACCAACACCGAGAGCCAGAAGGGCCGGGAACTGCTCGGCCAGCCCAAGGCCGCGGCCCTGTTCCACTGGAAGAGCCTGCGCCGGCAGGTCCGCGTCCGCGGCGCCGTCGAACAGGTGAGCGACGCCGAATCGGACGCCTATTTCCAGTCGCGTCCGCGCGACAGCCGCATCGGCGCCTGGGCCTCGCAGCAGTCGCGTCCACTGGAGAGCCGCTTCGCGCTGGAGAAGGCGGTGGCGAGCTATACGGTGAAGTTCGGCATCGGCGAGATCCCGCGCCCGCCGCATTGGCGCGGCTTCCGCATCGTTCCGGTCTATATCGAGTTCTGGCGCGACGGCGCTTTCCGTCTGCACGACCGCATCGTCTTCCGCCGCGCCTCGGCCGCCGAGCCCTGGACGAAGACGCGCCTCTACCCCTGAGGACACTCCCCATGGCGATGCCGAAATTCGACTTTCCCAAGACCGAGGCCGGCAAGCGCCCGGTGATGCTGCTGACCGGGGCGAGCCGTGGCATCGGCCACGCCACGGTGATGCAGTTCGCCATGGCGGGCTGGCGCATCCTGTCCTGCTCGCGCCAGGCCTTTTCCGACAAGTGCCCCTGGCCTTCGGGCGCCGACGACCATGTCCAGATCGATCTCGGCGACCCCGAGGACACGATGCGCGGCATCGCCGAGATCAAGAAGCGGCTGGTCGCCGAGGGCGGCAAGCTCAACGCGCTCGTCAACAATGCCGGCATCTCGCCGAAGGGGCCGAAGGGCGAGCGGCTCGGCGCCGCCACCACGTCCTTCAACGACTGGCACAAGGTCTTCCAGGTCAATTTCTTCGCGCCGATCATGCTGGCGCGCGGCCTGCTCGACGAACTGACCGCCGCCAGGGGCGCGATCGTCAACGTCACCTCGATCGCGGGCTCCCGCGTCCACCCTTTCGCCGGGGCGGCCTACGCCACCTCGAAGGCCGCGCTCGCCAGCCTGACGCGCGAGATGGCCGCCGATTTCGGCCCGCTCGGCATCCGCGTCAACGCCATCTCGCCGGGCGAGATCGACACCGCGATCCTCTCGCCGGGCACCGAGAAGATCGTCGCGACCCTGCCGCTGCAGCGCCTCGGCAAGACAGAGGAGGTCGCCAAGGCGATCTATTTCCTCTGCACCGACGCCTCGAGCTACGTCACCGGCTCGGAGCTCCACATCAATGGCGGGCAGCACGTTTGAACGAAGGCGGCCCGCGATGAGCCCCGGGGACGGGCAGGTCATCCGCTTCCCCGCCGCCGGCAAGGCGCCGGCCCGGCCGGTGCTGGCGGCCTCCGTCGCAGTCTTCCGCGACGGCAAGGTGCTGCTCGCGACCCGGACGAAGCCCCCCGCCGACCGGCTCTGGTCGCTGCCCGGCGGCAAGGTCGAAGCCGGCGAAACCCTCGAGGAAGCCGCCTTGCGCGAGCTCGCGGAGGAGGTCGGCGTCACCGCCCGCATCCTCGGCTTCAACCGCCATGTCGAGATCTTCGGCCGCGATGCGAAAGGCGCCGTGACGCATCACTTCGTCGTCGCCTCCTTCATCGGCGAATGGCTCTCCGGCGAGCCCCGGCCGGGCCCGGAGGCCGGCGCGGTGATGTGGGCCGACCCGCTGCGGCTGGGTGGCCTTCCCACCACGCGCGAGCTCGGCGAGGTGCTGCGCCGCGCCCACAGGCTCTATGCCGGGGAAGCTCCGGCGTGAGGCCGCTCGCCGCCCTGCTCGCCGTCCTGGTCGCGCTCGCCCCCGTGGCCGCCCTCGCCCAGCAGCGCCCCGCCGCGCCGGCGAGCAAGCCGGCCGAGCCGGCGGCGCCGGAACCGGACGGCCCGCCCTATGAGCCGCAGCTCCTGCAGCTCGCCGAGATCATGGGCTCGCTCGCCTATCTGCGCACGCTCTGCGGCGGCAAGGAGGCGCAGGACTGGCGCGACCGCATGGCGGCGCTGGTCGAGGCGGAGGGGCGCACGCCGCAGCGGCGCGACCGCCTCACGGCAGCGTTCAACCGCGGCTTCAAGGCCTATGCGCTGACCCACCGGGCCTGCACCGATGCCAGCCAGGAAGCCGCCTCCCGCCTCGCCGACCAGGGTGGGCAGCTCTCGCGGACCCTCGCCGGGCGCTATGGCGGATAGGCAACAACTGTTGCCCGAATGCGCTCTTCGGTGGAATTCTTGGCTTCGCGTTAACCTTTCTTAAACGCCACGGTAGCGTGCCGCTCTGGCACGGCCTATGACTGGATCGTCACCGAACGTCGCGATCCGGCGCAGAACCGGCGCGATTCGCTCCAGCCAGAGGCCACAGAGTCCCGTCTCGATGTCGATCCTTTCAGACGACCCGATGCTCGACCCGAACCTCCCCGAGGACCATGGCGACGCGCGCCGCGTCGCCTATGGTTACGTCGAGGACGCCTTCGCCGAAGGCCAGCAGGACGGGCTCGATTCCGACGCCATGGCCCATGCCGCCCTGTTCGCGGCGCTGCGCACGCTGGTCGAAACCTATGGCGAGGAAGCGACCGCCGTCTTCACCGAGGCCCTGCCCGAGAAGGTCCGCTGCGGCGCCTTCACCAGCGGCACGCGCCACTGACCTCCGGCGCCGCTCCGGGGAAAAGCCCGGCCGGCGCCCGAACCACCCAACCACACGACATCCGTTTCCGCCGCGCCGCGGAGCTGCCCCCGGGCGCGGCATCGCCTCATCCTCGCGGCAGCGCCTCCAGGAAGCGGGCCGGCTCGCCCTGCGACGGCGTCGTCAGCTCGCCCTCCCACATCACCTTGAGGCCGCGCACATAGGTGCCGACCGGCCAGCCGGTGACGGTGACGCCGTCATAGGGCGTCCAGCCGCATTTCGAGGCGCTCCACTCCTTGGTGATCGTCTCGCGGCGCTTGAGGTCGACGATGGTGAAATCGGCATCCCAGCCGACCGCGATCCGGCCCTTGCCTTCCAGCCCGAAGATGCGCTGCGGCCCGGCGCTGCTGAGGTCGACGAAGCGCTCCAGCGAAAGCCTGCCGGCATTCACATGGTCGAGCATGATCGGCACCAGCGTCTGCACGCCCGGCATGCCGGAATGGCTCGCCGGATAGGGGTGATGCTTCTCCTCCTGGGTATGCGGCGCGTGGTCCGAGCCGAGCACGTCGACGATGCCCTGCTCGACGCCCCACCAGATGCGCCGGCGATGGCTGTCGTCGCGGATCGGCGGGTTCATCTGGGCATAGGTGCCGAGCCGCTCGTAGCAATCGGGCGCGACCAGGGTCAGATGGTTCGGCAGCACCTCGACGGTGGCGACGTCCTTGTGGTCCTTGAGGAAGACCATCTCCTCGCCCGTCGAGATGTGCAGGATATGGACGCGCGCACCGGTCTCGCGCGCGATCCGCACCAGCCGCTTGGTGCAGGTCAGCGCCACCTCGGGCGAGCGCCAGACCGGATGGCTCGACGGGTCGCCTTCGACGCGCAGGGGCATGCGCTCGCGCAGCATCATCTCGTCCTCGGAATGGAAGGCGGCGCGGCGGCGCGTGCGCTTCAGGATCTCGGCGACGCCGCGATCGTCCTCGACCAGAAGGTCGCCGGTCGAGGAGCCCATGAACACCTTGATGCCGGCCGCGCCGGGCAGCCGTTCCAGCTCCGGCACATCGGACGCGTTCTCATGCGTGCCGCCGACCCAGAAGGCGAAGTCGCAATGCATGCGATGGCGCCCGCGCCTGACCTTGTCGGCCAGCGTCTCCGGTGTCGTCGTCTGCGGAATCGTGTTCGGCATCTCGAAGACGCAGGTCACGCCGCCGAGCGCCGCCGAGCGCGAGCCGCTCTCCAGATCCTCCTTGTGGTCGAGCCCCGGCTCGCGGAAATGCACCTGGGAATCGATCACGCCGGGCAGGATGTGCAGGCCGGTGCAGTCGACGACCTCGCCGGCCGAGGCCCGGCCGAGATCGCCCAGCGCCATGATCCTGCCGCCGGTGACGCCGACATCGCGCGCGACGCGGCCGTCCTGGTTCACCACCGTGCCGCCCTTGAGGATGACGTCGTAGGTCTGCGGCATGGCCAGGTCTCCGGGCGGGTTGAAGGTTTGGGGCGCGAATCGGTGCCGTCATCCCGGACAAGCGGCTTCGGCCGCGCCGATCCGGGATTCATGCCGGAACGGTGCAGGCATGGCTCCCGGATCTCCGCTTCGCTGTGTCCGGGATGACGGCACGGGTTTGAAGGCGGATGAAGGGAGTTAGCCCAAACCCGCCCCGGAGGCGAGTTGAGAAAGCGGCCGAAGCCGCCTACCTATCGCCTCGGTTCGCAGGAGCAGCAGCATGTCCGCCACCCGATTGATCGACCGCGGCGTCGTCCGCGTCAGCGGCGAGGACGCCCGCGACTTCCTCGACAACATCGTCACCAACGCGATGGAGACGGTGACGCCGGAGCGCGCCGGCTATGGCGCGCTGCTGACGCCGCAAGGCAAGATCATCTGCGACTTCTTCATCGTCGCGCTGCCGGCGGAAGACGGCGGCGGCTTCCTGCTCGACACGCCCCTGCTCCAGACCGCGGACCTGATGAAGCGCCTGAAACTCTACAAGCTGCGCGCCAAGGTGGCGCTCGACGACCTGAGCGAGGCCAGCGCCGTGCTCGCCTCCGCCGATGGCGCGCCGCTGCCGGCCGATGCCGGCTTCGTCTACGAGGACCCGCGCCTGCCGGCGCTCGGGCAGCGCGCCATCGCCGACGCCGCCGGCATCGACAGCCTGATCGATGCCGCGCCCGAGGCCTATCATGCCCGCCGCATCGGGCTCGGCGTGCCGGCCGGCGGCCGCGACTTCCCCTATGGCGACACCTTCCCGCACGAGGCGTTGCTCGACCAGCTCGGCGGCGTCTCCTTCAAGAAGGGCTGCTATATCGGCCAGGAGGTGGTGTCGCGCATGCAGCATCGCGGCACGGCCCGAACCCGCGTCGTGCCGGTCGCCTTCGACGAGGGCATCGCCACCGAGACCGGCGCCGAGGCGACGGCCGGCGGCAAGACGCTCGGCACCATCGGCTCGACCGCGAACGGCAGGGCGCTCGCCCTGCTCAGGCTCGACCGGCTGGCCGACGCGCTCGCCGCCGGGCAGACCCCGCTCGGCGGCGGCCTCGCCTTCCATCTGGCGGAGAAGCCCGGCTTCATCCGCTTTCCCTTCCCCGGCGAGCCGGGCTTCGGCGCCGCCGCGGGAGCCGCATCGTGAGCGAGGCCCTCGCCCCGACCGGGGAACGCAGCGCGATCGAGGGGCCGGACGGCAAATTCCGCTGCCGCTGGCCGGGCACCGACCCGCTCTACCTCGCCTATCACGACACCGAATGGGGCGTGCCGGAATATGATTCCCGCGCGCTCTGGGAGAAGCTGATCCTCGACGGCTTCCAGGCCGGCCTGTCCTGGATCACCATCCTGCGCAAGCGCGACGCCTTCCGCACCGGCTTCGCCGGCTTCGAGCCCGAGACCGTGGCCAGCTTCGGCGAGGCCGATGTCCAGCGCCTGCTCGCCGATCCCGGCATCATCCGCCACCGCGGCAAGATCGAGGGCACGATCAGGAGCGCGCAGGCCTATCTCAGGATCAGCGAGCGGGAACCCTTCGCCGATTTCCTGTGGAAGCATCTCGACGGCCGCGTGCTGCAGAACAGCTTCCGCACGCAGAACGAGGTGCCGACGCAGACCAAGATGTCGGAGACCATCGCCAAGGAGCTGAAGAAGGCCGGCTTCACCTTCTGCGGCCCGACCATCGTCTACGCCTTCATGGAAGCCTGCGGGCTGGTCAACGACCACCTCACCGGCTGCTTCCGCTGGAGCGAATGCGCGGCGCTCGCCCGCGACAGCCGCGCAGCATGACGACGCATTTCGGCACCATGCCCTGCCCCGTCATTGCAAGCCCCGGGATCTTGCCTCCGGCAAGCCCGGCGACAGACTCCGCGAAGCCATCCGGGGCAACGAGGCTGAACCGTCCCACCCGACCACCCCTGGATCGCTTCGTCGCTCCGCTCCCCGCAATGACGGGGACGGCCTGAAATGGCCCGCAAGCCCGAACCGCCGCGCGCCTGGCAGCGCATGCTCTCCGGCCGCCGGCTCGACCTGCTCGACCCCTCCCCGCTCGACGTCGAGATCGAGGACATCGCCCATGGCCTCGCCCGCGTCGCGCGCTGGAACGGCCAGACCCGCGGCGCCCATTCCTTCTCGGTGGCGCAGCATTGCCTGCTGGTCGAGGCCATTGCCTCCCATCTCAACCCGGACTGGAGCAGCGAATGGCGCCTGATGGCGCTGCTGCACGACGCGCCGGAATACGTCATCGGCGACATGATCTCGCCCTTCAAGGTGGTGATGGACGACGCCTATAAGAGCGTGGAGCTGCGCCTGCTGACGGCGATCCATCTGCGCTTCGGCCTGCCGGCGACGACGCCGGCAGCGCAGAAGCGCAGGACCAAGGAAGCCGACACCATCGCCGCCTTCCTCGAAGCCACCAGGCTCGCCGGCTTCGGCCGGGAGGAGGCGCTGAAGTTCTTCGGCCGGCCGCAGGCGCTGCCTTCAGCCGTGCTCGCATGGCTCGATCCGCTCGACACCGAGACGGCGCAGGCGCGCTTCCTGGAGCGCTTCGGCGCGCTTACTGCGTCAGCCGGACCTGGCTGATCTCGCTGGCGATCGCCTTGAAGACCGGGCTGAGATCCGAAGCCTGCTTGACCTCGTAGTACATATCCGTCCGGCTGGCGCAGTCGCGCAGCATGGACGCGTTCCCGTCCATCACGCGGATCGTGTACAGGTTGATCCCGTCCGCCTTGATGTTGGCGCAGGCGAGCTTGGTGCGGGCGTCCACCGCGGAGCTCGAGCTGGAGCCGTTGCCGTCCCAGCGGTTCTGCGTGTTGTCGCCGTCCGTCAGCAGGATCATGTATTTCTTCAGGCGCGGCTCGGTCGCGGGCTTGGCCTCGCTGAAGGGCGCGCCCGGCGTCAGCGTGGCCCAGCCCCAGGCGGCGCCGATGGTGACGTTCGTCGCGCCGACCGGGGTCATGCTGTTGACCCGGCTGGTCAGCGTCGACCAGTCCGAGGTCAGCGGCAGGATCTCCGCGAGGGTGGACTGGGTGCACCAGTAGGCCGGGTACTGCTGCTGGCTGTCGGTATAGACCCCACCGTCCCTGACGTCGTAGTTCTGGTCGCGGTCGGTGACGCAGCCTTCGCTGGTCTTCACCCAGCTCGTCTTGCTCAGGCTCTGGGTGCAGGTCGTCTTGCCGTTCTTCGTGCTGCAGCTCAGCCCGTCGAGGTCGCTGATCGTGCTGCCGGTTCTGGCGTCCGTGCATTTCGTCTTGTTGCTGTTGCAGCTCACGTCGCGGGTCAGCCCGAAGCGCAGCCATTGCGCGTTCTGGAACGTCCGCGCGATCCGCACCTGCGTGTTGAACGGCACGATCGAGATCCGGATCTGGTCGGTCTCGGTCGCGGCGTCCTTCATGATGTTGATCAGATCCGTGGCCGCGGCCTTGAGCGCGGTCATCTTGTCCTTCTGCGCCATCGAGCCGGTGTTATCGAGCACGAGCGCCAGCTCGATCGTATTGGTGCCCCAGGTCGACTGGCTCGTGCTGGAAACCTTGAGCGTGTCGGTGCCGAGAACGCGGACGATGGCCATCGGCACCTGCGCCGTCGCCTCGATCGCGACCGTGCGGGCCTGCCGGTCGATCTTCACCGTCGCGCCGGTGAACTCGTCCCTGGCGCTGGCGGGCAGGTTGTCCTTCACCCAGGCGTTGATCCTGTCGATCAACTGCGCGTCGGTCAGCTTCTGCGCGTCGCGCGCCGCCATCAGGGCGGCGGAATCGATCGCCGCGTTGAGAGCCTGCCGGACATTGCTGGCGCGCGAATAGTCGACCGCGGCGCCGGCGACGCCGATCAGCGGCACCAGCGCGATGCCGAACATCATCATCACGTTGCCGCCGCGGTCCTTGCAGAACCGCTTCACCGCCTCGCGCAGGAAACCGACCATGCTCATCGCTTCTCATCCCGGGCCGAATGGGCGCATTCGACCGGCCGAGCGTTGGAGGCCGGAACTTACAAATTGCTAAAGCCGATTTCAGGAAGTCGGACCTATCGGTCGGTTTTGATCGAAAAAATCCTGACCTAACGTCACGTTGATTTAAGAGAGCAGCGCCATACAACTTCTGCGTGCACCTTCGCCTCGACTCCGGCCGACCAGGAGATAATTTCTATTTTGGAAAAAGTGATCGTCACTTTTTGGGATTTCGGAACAACTGGATTCGGGCGAGCATCTTCCCAGCCTTTTCTCAGGAGGAAGCCTCATGTCCGACACTCCCTCGCTCGATCTGCCGCGCGGCGTCGTCGTCAAGGGCGCGCTCGCACCCCGCTATGACGAAATCCTCAGCCGCGACGCCCTCGCCTTCGTCGCCGACCTGCACCGCCGCTTCAACGAGACGCGCAAGCGCCTGCTGGCGCTCCGCGCCGAGCGCCAGAAGCGCTTCGACGCCGGCGAGACGCCAGATTTCCTGGCCGAGACGAAGCCTATCCGCGAAGGCGACTGGACCGTCGCGCCGATCCCGGCCGACCTCCAGGACCGCCGCGTCGAGATCACCGGCCCGGTCGACCGCAAGATGATCGTCAACGCGCTCAACTCCGGCGCCAAGGTCTTCATGGCCGATTTCGAGGACGCCTCCTCGCCGGTCTGGGCCAATATGGTCGAGGGCCAGCTCAACCTGAAGGACCGCTGGGCCAACAGGATCGACTTCACCGACCCGAACAACGGCAAGGACTACAAGCTCGGCGCCAAGCCCGCCGTCCTGATCATCCGCCCGCGCGGCTGGCACCTGCCGGAGCGCCATATCGAGATCGACGGCGAGGAGGCCTCGGGCTCCCTGGTCGATTTCGGCCTCTATGTCTTCCACAACGCCAAGGCGGCGCTGGCCGCCGGCTCCGGCCCCTATTTCTACCTGCCGAAGCTGGAGAGCCATCTCGAGGCAAGGCTCTGGAACGACGTCTTCGTCGCGGCGCAATCGGCGCTCGGCCTGAAGAACGGCACGATCAAGGCGACCGTCCTGATCGAGACCCTGCCCGCCGCCTTCGAGATGGACGAGATCCTCTACGAACTGCGCGAGCACATGGCCGGCCTGAATTGCGGCCGCTGGGACTACATCTTCTCCTTCATCAAGAAGCTCGCCCGCAACAAGGCCTATATCCTGCCCGACCGCTCGCAGGTGGTGATGTCGAAGGCCTTCCTGCGTGCCTATTCGCTGCTGCTGATCAAGACCTGCCACCGGCGCGGCGCCTTCGCCATGGGCGGCATGGCGGCGCAGATCCCGGTCAAGAACAATCCGGAAGCCAATGCCGCCGCCTTCGCCAAGGTCAAGGCCGACAAGGAGCGCGAGGCCGGCGACGGCCATGACGGCACCTGGGTCGCCCACCCGGACCTCGTTCCGGTCGCGATGGAGGTGTTCGACCGGCTGATGCCGCAGGCCAACCAGCTCGACAAGAAGCGGGACGATGTCAGCATCGGCACGAAGGACCTGCTGGAGGTCCATCAGGGCACGCGCACCGAGGAAGGCTTCCGCGAGAACATCCGCGTCGGCGTGCAGTATATCGAGGCCTGGCTGCGCGGCCGCGGCGCGGTGCCGATCTACAACATGATGGAGGACGCCGCGACCGCCGAGATCAGCCGCGCCCAGATCTGGCAGTTCGTCCAATACGGCGTCGCGCTGGAAGGCGGCATCAAGGCCGACGCGGCGCTGTTCAAGCGCTGCCTGCCGGAGGAGATGGCGCGGGTGAAGAGCGAGCTCGGCGCGGAGACCTACGACAAGGGCCGCTTCCCCGAAGCGATCGCCCTGTTCGAGCAGCTCTCGCTGGCGCCGAACTTCGAGGACTTCCTCACCGTGCCGGCTTACGCCAAGCTGGGCTGATCCAGGTTCGGATCGACGATCTCACGGGCGACGCGGCGACGCGGCGCCCTTTTCCTTTGCGCAGTCAGTGCAGATGCCACCAGACCCGCGCGCCGATGAGAACGGCGAGGAAAATCACAGAGCCGAACAGATGCAGCAGATCGGCCTTCCAGCCACCCGCCGAGGTCCGCCGCACGGAGCGGTAGATCGCCTCCCGGCGGCGGCGATAGGTTCCGATCCCGGTCATGGAAATCTCCCGCCGATTCGCGGCGGAGCCAGCCGTGCCGCTGCGGGTTCAGGCGAGGCGGGCTGTCGCCGCGCCATGGCGCGCTGCTTCGTCGCCATGCCGGCGAGCGGATGCGGCAGGTCCTCGATGGCATCGCAAAGCAGAGGCAGGCATTCCAGGCGCGGCGGCGCGAGTGGCGCGCGGCAGGCCGCGCCGACCTCGGGATGCAGCATCGACAGGGCGAGCTTGACCAGGACCGGGTCGGGCTCGCACGCCAGCAGCTCCAGCAGCGGGAGCAGCCGCCTCTGAAGGATCTGCGCCTGCCCGTAGAATTCGGAGCGGGCTGCGCTCTCCAGCCGCGCCAGCCAATGCGGCGCGAGATTGCCGACGCTGGTGATCGCGCCGCATCCGCCGGCGAGCAGGTAGGCCGGGATGGTGTCGGCCGCACCGGTCAAGCGCATGAAGCGGCGGTCGCGCATGCGCGCGATCCGGTCGCAGCGGGCGAGATCGCCCCGGCGCTCGAGGATGCCGACGATGTTGGCGGCACCTTCCAGCTGCACCAGCGTCTCCGCCGCGATCTCGACGCCGCAGCGGTCCGGATCGTTGTCGAGGATGATCTCGAGCCCGGTCGCCTCGGCCGCCGCCAGCGCATGGGCGGCGAGCCCCGCCTGCGTCGGGCGGTTGTAATAGGGCATGCGCAGCAGCAGGGCCGAGGCGCCGGCCTTCTCGGCCGCTGCGATCTCGGCCACCGTCTCCGCGGTCGAGTAGCTGCCGACGGCAGCGATCACCGGGTAATGCCGGCCGGCGATGCGGCGGGCGGCGGCGCAGAGCGCTTCCTGCTCGGAATCGCTCAGCGTCGGACTCTCGCCCGTCGCGGTGCCGACCACGATGCCGTCGGCACCCTGTGCGATCTGCCAGAGAACGAGGCGTTCCAGCGCGCCGTAATCGATCGCGTCCTCGTCGAAGGGCGTGACCAGCGCGGTGAACATGCCGTGAAGCCAGTGGTTCATGGCCTGGCCTCAGAGCAGCGAGAGCGTCTTGGCGGTCACGCGGACCGCACGCGCCCGATGCCCGGTCTCGAACACGGCATAGCGCAGCGCGGCAACGCGATCGCAGAAGATGCCGCCGCCGCGGCCATGCGTCTCGACGGCGAGCCAGTGGCCTTCCGCGTCGCGCCCGACCAGGAACTGGAGCGGAGCCCCGAAGGATTTGCGAGGGATACTGAACATCAGCCTGTTTCCCGAACGGTCTCCGAGGACCGCCCGGACAAGCTAGGAGTGGCGCCATAGGGGTTCGAGACGAGACAAGGGGCGGGAACATCAAGATCTCATAGGGATGGGGCGCGCTTTGACATCCACCCGCCGCGCGCGCTCAATCCGCGCCCCTTCCTTCGGATTCGCCCTGATGCGGTATCACCTCTTCGCCATGCTGCTCGCCACGAGCCTACTGGGCGCGTCACTCACCCAGGCCGCGACGCTCGCGCCGGAGCAACGCTTCAGGACCACCGGGGATTTCACCGGCAAGAAGCCCGGCCGGGCGGCCTACGACGTCAGCGGCCTCGCCTGCATGCCGGTCGCCAACGGCGCCCGGCGCTGCCTGCTGATCAACGACGAGAGCGCCTTCGCCCAGTTCGCCGAGATCGCCGAGAACCGGATCACGCCCGGCGCCGCCGTGCCGCTCCTCGGCAAGGAAGCCTCGCCCGCCGTGCTCGGCACCGCGCCGCAGAGCATCTGCAAAACCGCCGGCCGCTTCGCCGAGCTCGACGGCGAGGCCGTCGCCTATGCCGACGGCGCCTTCTATGTCGCCGGCTCGCATGGCTGCTCGCGCAGGCACGGCGAGTTCAGGCTCTCGGCCTTCCACCTGGCGCGCATCCGCGTCGACGCCGCGGGCACGCCGGACGGCCAGGCCGAACTGACCTACCGGCTCAGCGACGTGCTGCGCCGGGCGGGCGAGGCCGGCGCCTTCTTCGGCAGGAGCCTGCTCGACGACAACGGCCTCAATGTCGAAGGCATCGCCGCCGTCGGCGAAACGCTCTGGGTCGGCCTGCGCGCGCCGTCGCTCGGCGGGCGCGCCTTCCTCGTCGGCGCCTCGCTGCGGGAACTGTTCGCGCCCGGCCATGCGCCGGCGACCGCAGCCCCGCGGGTGATCGCGCTGCCGGCCGGGCCGGATCGCGGCATCCGCGACCTCGCGCCGCTGCCGGGCGACCGTCTGCTCGCGCTGGTCGGCCCCGCTCAGGAGCAGCCGCTCCCCTATTCGCTGCTGCTGGTCGACCTCGCCAGGCCCGATGGCGCGGCCGATCTCGGCGAATTGCCCGGGCGCCGCAACGCCAAGGCCGAATCCCTGACCGTGCTGGCGCAGCGGGACGGCGCGCTCGACGTGCTCATCGGCTATGACGGCCCGCGCAACGGCCATTTCGAATCCTATCGCCTGCAACTGCCCTGAAAGATCGATACGAACCATGGATTTCATGCCCCGCCTGGCCGAGACCGTCGCGCGCTACCGCTCGGAGGTCGCAGGGTCACGCGAACATCTCTCGCTGCTGCGCTGGCAGATCGAGCAGGGCCACGCGCTCGACCGACGCGAGACCTTTCCCGGCCATGTCACCACCAGCGCCTTCGTGCTCTCGCCCGACCATGCCCGCATCCTGCTGATAGACCATGTCGTGATCGGCCGCTGGCTCCAGCCCGGCGGCCATTGGGAGGAGGCGGAGCGCTTCCACGCCTCGGCGGCGCGCGAAGCGGTGGAGGAGACCGGCGTGCAGGACCTCGCCCTCCATCCCTGGCATGGCGGCGGCGACGTCCCTTTCGCGATCGACAGCCACGACGTGCCCGGCAAGCCGGCGCGCGGCGAGCCGGACCATGTCCATCACGACCTGCAATATCTCTTCCTGGCCGACCCGGCCCGGCCGCTGGTCGCGCAGGTCGAGGAGGTGCACGCCGCCGCCTGGAAGCCGGTCGAGGAGCTGGCGGCCATCGCGCCGCGCGCCTTGGCGCGGATCGCGATGCTGGCCCTTCCGGGTTGAAAGCCGCTGCCTTTTTGCTTCATTCCAATGTGTTGTGGCGGCACAACATGTAACTTTATTTCATCTTGAAACCTGTTCACCCTCTTCCGCCGGGCGCTCCGGCTGCTGCAAGCTGCCCTTCGTGCGGCCTGCCCGGCGCGAATGACCTGACCGGGCCGGAGGGCCGCCGCTTCAACGGAATGGCGCTCATGTCGCTGGCCTCGACCCTTTCGAAACACCTCGCCCTCGGCCTCCTCGCCGCCGCCGTCTGCCCGGCGGCGGCCGCCGACCTGCCCTCGCGCAAGGGCGCACCCGCGGCGCCCGCCCCCGTCGTCTCCGCCTGTACCGACAGCGAAGGCATCCCGACCGACGCCTTCGGCTTCACCACCGGCTCGGACGTGGCCGAGGTCGGCTCCTTCGGCCCCAGCCTCACCTATAATGGCGGCTTCGGCACCCGGGTCGGCACCTCCAACGGCCACGGCCTGACGTTGCAGGGCTCCTACGGCCTGTTCCCCTGCGCCGAGATCGGCCCCTATCTGCTCGGCAATTTCACCCGCGCCTCGGCCGGCGGCGTCAGCGCCGACGAGCGCGACTTCGGCGCCGGCATCGAGATGAAGTATCGCCTGCTCGGCCGCGACATGCACGGGATCGGCCTGACGCTCGTCATCGACCCGAGCGTCACCCGCGCCGACCCGGACGGCGCCAGCCGCTTCACCACCTACAACACCGGCATCCGCCTCTTCGCCGATGCGACTCTGATCCCGAACACGCTCTATGCCGCGGTCAACCTCTCGCAGGACCTGACCTGGACCGGCCCCTCGCCCTATCAGCGCTCCTCGACCTTCACCGTCGCGGGCTCGCTCGCCTGGCAGGTGCAGGAGGGGCTCTATCTCAGCGGCGAGGTGCGCCATCTGCGCGCGCATAACGAGCTCGGCTTCAGCAAGGAGGCGGGCTACGCCACCTATGTCGGCCCCGGCATCTACTGGCAGGCCAACAAGCAATGGGCGATCTCGGCCGCCTACAACATCCAGGTCGCCGGCAAGGCGAAAGGCGAGCCCGGCAATCTCGACCTGACGAACTTCAACCGTCACCTCCTCAAGGTGAAGCTCGGCTACAGCTTCTGAGATCGATGAGCATGGCCCGAGGCCATTCGTTAACCGCGCCTGCTGAAAGGCGCGGTTTCCTCCGGTTTCTCGCACCGGGTTTTACCCCGGCTTAAGGCTCCGCCGGTCTCGCTGTGCGCCGTTGACGCAACGGAACACGACCTTGGCCAGCCGCCTCCTCACCTTCGGCGCATTCGGGCTCGCCGCGATGCTGCTGGCGCCGCGTGCGGCCGACGCCTTCGAAGGCAGGCCGGCCGCGGACAAGACGCCCGTCTGCGACGATCTCGACGACGCGCCGACCGACGCCTTCGGCTTCACGGACGGCTCCGGCATCAGCGATCTCGGCCATGGCAGCCTCGGCCTGACGCTCGGCGGCAACGCCGGCGTGCGCGAAGGCCGCTCGCTCAACCGCAACGGCACGCTGCAGGGCTCCTACGGGCTCATGCCCTGCTTCGAGATCAGCGCCTCGGTCTTCGGCGGCACCACGCGCTCGACCATCGCGCGGGAGCGCCTGAAGGACCGCAGCCACGGCGTCGGCCTCGAAGCCAAATACCGGCTTCTCAGCCATCGTGACCACGGCGTCGGGCTGGCCATCGGACTCGAGGGCGGCTTCGAGCGGAACGACGACAGGGCGACCGGCCCGTTCTCGAGCTACAACACCGCCTTCAAGCTGCTGGCCGACCGCATCATCGTTCCGGGCACGCTCTACGGCGCCGTCAACCTCTCGCACAACCTGATCTGGAACGGGCCGGAGCCCTATCGGCGCAGCTCGACCTCGGCCTTCGGCGCCGCGCTCGCCTGGCAGGTCCGGGACGGCGTCTATCTCAGCGGCGAGGTCCGGCATCTGCGCCAGCAGAACTCGCTGGGCCTCGGCAGCCATGCCGGCCACGCCACCTTCGTCGGCCCCGGCATCTACTGGCAGGCCACGGAGGCGCTGGCGGTCTCGGTCGCCTGGAACGTCCAGGTCGCGGGCCATGAGCGCGGCCGCGACCGCCCGCTCGACCTGATGAATTTCAGCCGCCACCTCGCCCAGCTCGATATCGGCTGGACCTTCTGAGCCAACCGGCAGCCCGGCCCGGCGTTGACATGCGCCGGCCCGGTGGACTAGCTGCAAGGCAGAGCGATATACTCCCTCCCAGTATAGGGACCACATGCCGCACCATCCCGAGGACAAGCGACGCGCCGTCACGCGCCTGCGCCGGATCAGGGGGCAGACCGACGCCCTGATCCTCGCCATCGAGCGCGGCGAGGAATGCGGCGCGCTGCTCCAGCAGCTCGCCGCGCTGCGCGGCGCCGCAACCGGGCTGATGGCCGAAGTGCTCGAAATGCATCTGCGCGAGACGCTGCAGGAGAGGAGCCCGGCCGGCGAGGCCGCCGGCGACGATCCCGACCGCGTCGCGGGCGTCATGCGCGTCATCCGCCCCTATCTGAAATGACCGAACGCAAGGAAAGGAACCGCCCATGAAGACCCGCGCCGCCGTCGCCTGGGAAGCCGGCAAGCCGCTCACCATCGAGACCATCGAGATCGGTGCGCCTAAGGCCGGCGAGGTGCTGGTCGAGGTGATGGCGACCGGCATCTGCCACACCGACGCCTACACGCTCTCCGGGCTCGATTCCGAGGGCAAGTTCCCGGCGATCCTCGGCCATGAGGGCGCCGGCATCGTGCGCGAGGTCGGGGCGGGCGTCACCACGCTGAAGCCGGGCGACCACGTCATCCCGCTCTACACGCCGGAATGCCGCAACTGTAAGTCCTGCCTGTCGCGCCGGACCAATCTCTGCACCTCCATCCGCGCCACGCAGGGCCAGGGCGTCATGCCCGACGGCACCTCGCGCTTCTCCTGCGACGGCGGCGAGGTGTTCCACTATATGGGCTGCTCGACCTTCGCGAACTTCACCGTCCTGCCCGAGATCGCGGTGGCGAAGGTCCGCGAGGACGCGCCCTTCGACAAGATCTGCTATATCGGCTGCGGCGTGACGACCGGCATCGGCGCGGTGATCTACACCGCGAAAGTCTGGCCGGGCGCCAATGTCGTGGTCTTCGGGCTCGGCGGCATCGGCCTCAACGTCATCCAGGGCGCCCGCATGGTCGGGGCCGACAAGATCATCGGCGTCGACATCAACCCTGCCAAGCAGGAGATGGCGCGCAAGTTCGGCATGACCGACTTCGTCAACCCGAGCGAGATCGGCAACGACAAGGTCGTGCAGGCGATCGTCGACCTGACCGGCGGCGGCGCCGACTTCTCCTTCGACGCCACCGGCAACACCAATGTGATGCGCCAGGCGCTGGAATGCTGCCATCGCGGCTGGGGCGAGTCGATCATCATCGGCGTGGCCGAGGCCGGCAAGGAGATCGCGACGCGGCCCTTCCAGCTCGTCACCGGCCGCGTCTGGAAGGGCACGGCCTTCGGCGGCGCGCGCGGGCGCACCGACGTGCCGAAGATCGTCGACTGGTACATGGAAGGGAAGATCAACATCGACGACCTGATCACCCACAAGCTGAAGCTGGAGGAGATCAATACCGGCTTCGACCTGATGCACGAGGGCAAGTCGATCCGGAGCGTGGTGGTCTACTGAGGCGCCGTTCCACCGCCTCATTCGGCGGGCACTGAAGCACGACCTTTGTCATTCCGGGGCAGTGCGAAGCGCTGAACCCGGAACCCACGACTGGGTATGGCGCTTGAACAAGCCGACCGGGCAAGCCCTCGCCCGGTCGTGGGTTCCGGGTTCGGCCTTCGGTCGCCCCGGAATGACGGGCGTCGTGCCAAACCTCTGAAGGACCCGCCCATGGAACTCCTCTCCGCCTCGAAAGCCTTCGGCGGCTCCCAGCGCGTCTACCGGCACGAGAGCGCCGCCTGCGCCTGCCCGATGAGCTTCGCGATCTACCTGCCGCATCAGGCCGAGGAAGGCCCCGTGCCGGTGCTGTGGTATCTTTCCGGCCTGACCTGCACGCACCAGAACGTCATGGACAAGGGCGAATACCGCGCCGCGGCCGCCGCCAATGGCATCGCCATCGTCTGCCCGGATACCAGCCCGCGCGGCGAAGGCGTGCCGGACGAGCCGGAGAACTGGCAGTTCGGCTCCGGCGCCGGCTTCTATCTCGACGCGACGCAAGAGCCCTATGCGAAGAACTACCGCATGGAGAGCTATATCCGCGACGAGCTGCCGGAACTGGTCGCCAAGAACTTCCCGCTCGACATGGGCCGGCAGGGCATCTTCGGCCATTCCATGGGCGGCCATGGCGCGATCACGCTCGCGCTGAAAAACCCTGGGCGCTACCGCTCCGTTTCCGCCTTCGCGCCGATCGCCCAGCCCTCGACCGCCGGCTGGTCTCGCCCCGCCTTCGAGAAATATCTCGGCCCCGACGAAGCCGCCTGGCGGGCCTATGACTCGACCCTGCTGATCGCCGACGGCCATCGCATCCGCGAGCTGCTGGTCGACCAGGGCAGCGCCGACGGCTTCCTCGAGGAGGGCCTGCGCCCGCAGCTTCTGGAGGTCGCCTGCGCCGCCGCCGGCATTCCGCTGCAGCTTTCGCTGCGGGAGGGCTACGACCATTCCTACAACTTCGTCTCGACCTTCATGGCCCAGCACATCGCCTGGCACGCCGAACGCCTCTTCGCCTGAGGCCAGACGGAACGGCCTTCCCCGCCCTGCGTTGAAGCTGTCACAGCATCGACCCGCGCGGGGGGCATCATGGCGAAGACACCCAGGCGGCGCCTGCCGCAGAGCGACCGCTCCTTCTTCACCCGGCTGTCCCAGCGCGTCTCGCACTGGGCCGGCAAGCCGCAGACCTTCTTCGCCGCGGCCGCCCTCGTCGCCGTCTGGGCGCTGTCCGGGCCGTTCTTCGGCTTCGGCGATAGCTGGCAGCTCGTCATCAATACCTCGACGACCATCGTCACCTTCCTGATGGTCTTCATCATCCAGAACAGCCAGAACCGCGACACCGCCGCGATGCAGATCAAGCTCGACGAGCTGATCCTGAAGCTGGAGGGCGCGCGCGAGGAGCTGCTCGATCTCGAGGAGCTCGACGAGGAGAAGATCGAGCGCTTCCGGAGCGAATTCGAGGAGATGGCGGCACGGGCGCGCCAGATCCTGAGATAGGGCCGCGACAGGGGAAGCGCCGGCCCTTTCGACGAGCGGTAAGGTTAGCGGTTAAGGTTAAGTCTCACTTAACGAATTGCTGGCATCGTCCTGCCCAACGGTAACTGCGCGGGACTGCGTCTTCGTCCTGCGCGCAAAAGCAAAGGACCCTGCCATGGGCAGCCTGAAATCCATCGCGCTGGGGAGCGCCCTGGCCCTCGGCGCTTCCATGGCGGCCCATGCCGCGGATCTCGGCGGCTACCCGCCGCCGCCCCCGCCCGAGCCGCCGATTCTGAAGGGCACGATCACCAGCGGCATCTATCTGCGCGGCGATGTCGGCGTCGGCGTCCAGACCATCGGCAAATACCGCCAGGACGACGTCATGCAGTATGGCGGCAGCTTCTTCGGCAAGAGCGACAACTCGGTCTTCTTCGCCGGCCTCGGCATCGGCTACCGCTTCAACAACTGGCTGCGCTTCGACGTGACCGGCGAATATCGTGGCGCCGGCCAGATCGGCGTGAACGACATCGTCTACAATCCGTTCAACAACGGCTTCCAGACGAACACCTACAAGGGCAACCTGACCTCGCTGGTCACCCTGTTCAACGGCTATTTCGACCTCGGCACCTGGAACTGCCTCACGCCCTATATCGGCGCGGGCATCGGCTTCACCCAGAACCGCATCACCGGCCTGACCGATCAGGGAGCCCTGCTCGGCAACTATGTCGGCCCGACGCTGGGCTACGCCAACAGCGGCACCAAGACCGGCCTCGCCTGGGCGCTGATGGCCGGCGTCGGCTACGAGGTGAACAAGAACCTCACCCTCGAGCTCGGCTATCGCTACCTCAATCTCGGCGACGCCCAGTCCGGTCGCCTCATCAACGCCTTCACCGGCCAGATCCAGGGCCCGCTCAAGGCCAAGGACATCGACAGCCACGACTTCCGCATCGGCATGCGCTGGAACTTCGGCGACCCGAACTGCTGCGGCACGCCGGAGCCCGAGCCGGTCGCCTACGCCCCGCCGCCGGTGGTGCGCAAATACTGAGGCCAGTGCCTCCGGGAGACCAACCTCTCCGACAGGACGAAACGGCGCGGATCATCTCCGCGCCGTTTCGTTTTTGGGCCATATTCCCAGAGTTTCTTATCCGGTCCGTCCCGCGAGAATCGCCCGCGGCGGACCGCCTCAGCGCAGCAGCGACTGCCCGGTCATCTCGGCCGGCTGGGGGAGGCCCATCAGCGCGAGCAGCGTCGGCGCGATGTCGGCGAGCCGGCCTTCCGCCAGCGCCCTGGCCTCGCCGCCGATCAGGATCAGCGGCACCGGATTGGTGGTATGGGCGGTATGCGGCTTGCCCGTCACCGGATCGACCATCAGCTCGGCATTGCCGTGGTCGGCGGTGACGAGCAGCGCCCCGCCCTGCCGCTGCACCGCCGCCGCGATGGCCCCGAGCCCGGCATCGACCGTCTCGGCCGCCTTGATCGCCGCCGCCAGCACGCCGGTATGACCGACCATGTCGGTATTGGCGAAGTTCAGGATGACGAGGTCGTAGCGGCCCGAATCGATCGCCTCCACCGCCTTGGCCGTCAGTTCCGGCGCCGACATCTCCGGCTGCAGGTCGTAGGTCGCGACCTTGGGCGAAGGCACCATCACCCGGTCCTCGCCCGGATAGGGCGTCTCCTCGCCGCCGTTGAAGAAATAGGTGACGTGGGGATATTTCTCGGTCTCGGCCATGCGGATCTGCTTCAGCCCCGCCTTGGCCACCGTCTCCCCGAGCCCGTTGGCCAGCGTCTGCGGAGCGAACAGCACCGGCATCAGCTTGTCGAGCTCGGCGCTGTAGGAGGTCATGCTGACCGCCTTGGCGAGCTTCGGCAGGCGCGGCCGGGCGAAGCCCGAAAAGCCCGGCTCCAGCACGGCGTTGAGGATCTCGCGGATGCGGTCGGAGCGGAAGTTGAAGCTGAGCAGCCCGTCGCCGTCCCTCATGCCGGCATAGCCGCCGATCGCGGCCGGGACGATGAACTCGTCCGTGACCTTGCCGGCATAGGCGTCGGCGATCGCCGCCTGCGCATCGGGGAAGGCGTTGCCCTGCCCCAGCACCAGGGCGTTCCACGCCTTCTCGACGCGCTCCCAGCGGTTGTCGCGATCCATCGCGTAATAGCGCCCCGAGACGCTGGCGATGCTCGCGCCGGCCGGCAGCGCCGCCTCGAAGGCCTTGACGGAGTCGGCCGCCGATTGCGGCGGGGTGTCGCGCCCATCGGTGAAGACATGCACTTTCACCGGCACGCCCTGCGCGGCGACGATCTTCGCCAGCGCCACGGCATGATCCTGATGCGCATGCACGCCGCCCGGCGAGACCAGGCCGAGCAGGTGACAGGCGCCGCCGCTCGCCTTCAGCGCGGCGACGAGCCCGCTCGCCTCCAGCGCCTTTTCGATCGAACCGTCGAGGATCGCCTGGTTGATCCGCGGCAGGTCCTGCATCACCACGCGACCGGCGCCGAGATTGAGGTGACCGACCTCGGAATTGCCCATCTGCCCCTCCGGCAGGCCGACATCGAGCCCGGAGGTGCGCAGGAAGCTGTGCGGGCAGTTCGCCCAGAAGCGGTCGAAATTCGGCGTCTTCGCCAGCCTGATCGCGTTGTTCCCGGCCTCCTCGCGCCAGCCCCAGCCATCGAGGATCATCAACATCACGGGACGAGGCGGCATCGGCTTGACCTTCGGCATTCTGGAAAAGGTGCCTGTGCGGATACCATGCGCCGTGCCGCCGATGCGAGTGCTAAGAAGGCGGCTCAGTTCAGGCCAGCCGGAGACGGAGGAGCTTCATGCCGATCAAGGCCCTGGTTTTCGATGCCTATGGAACGCTGTTCGACGTCCAGTCCGTCGCGGCCGCGACCGAGGCCGCCTTTCCCGGCCATGGCACGACCATCACCCAGATCTGGCGGCTGAAGCAGCTCGAATACACCTGGCTGCGCGCCCTGATGGACCGCTACGAGGACTTCTGGACGGTGACGACCGAATCCCTCGACTTCACCTTGAGGACGCTAGGCCTCGCCGCGCCACCCGAATTCCTGGCGGAGATCGCCGGCGCCTACGATGCGCTGTCGCTCTATCCCGAGGCTCGCGCCGCGCTGGAAGGACTCGCCTCCTACCGGCTCGCCATCTTCTCCAACGGCAGCCCGGCGATGCTGAAGCGCCTCGTCGCCCAGGCCGGCATCGGCGAATTCCTGGAGACCGTGATCAGCGTCGACGAGATCGGCGTCTACAAGCCCGATCCGCGCGGCTACGCCCATGTCGAGAAGCGGCTCGGCCTGCCCCGCGACGAGATCCTCTTCGTCTCCTCCAACGGCTTCGACATCGCCGGCGCCAAGGCGCATGGCTTCGCGGTCGCGCGGATCGAGCGCGTGCCGGAGGAGGCCCTGCGCTCCGAAATCGAGAGCGCCGGCGCGATCGACCCTCGGCTGATGTTCAAGGCGCTGCGGATGCAGCCGGAACGGCTTGGCTTCCATGCGGATGCGACGATTGCCGCGCTGACCGATCTCGTCTCCTATGCGGCGGACCGCCCCCAGCCCGCAGCCAGCGGAAACCCGTCATGATCAAGCTCTACTATCATCCCTCGCCCAACCCGGCGAAGGTCGCGCTTTTCCTGGAGGAAGCCGGCCTGCCCTATGAGATGGTGCCGGTCGACACCCGCAAGGGTGACCAGTTCAAGCTGGACTTTCTCGCCATCAACCCCAACGCCAAGACGCCGGCCCTGACCGATGGCGACGTCGCCATCTTCGATTCCAACGCGATCCTGCTCTATCTGGCCGAGAAGACCGGCAGGTTCCTGCCGCAGGACACGCCGAAGGCGCGCGGCGAGATGCTCTCCTGGCTGATGTTCGTCGCCACCGGCATCGGTCCCTATTGCGGCCAGGCGGTGCATTTCAGCCGCTTCGCCCCGGAGAAGATCCCCTACGCCATCAACCGCTACGCCCGCGAGGCCGAGCGCCACTGGGGCATCGTCGACGAGCGTCTGAAGAGCCGCCCCTACATGCTCGGCAACGACTACACGCTGATCGACATGGCGGTCTGGGGCTGGGCGACGCGGCTCTCCTTCGCGGTGGGGGAGAACTGGGAGAAGCTGCTGCCGAACGTGAAGCGCCACACCGAGGCGATCTCGGCCCGGCCCGCCGCCCAGCGCGCCATGGCGCTGAAGGACCGGTTCGCCTTCAAGACCGAGGTCGATGCGGACGCCCGCAGCTTCCTCTTTCCCCAGAACGCCCATCTGGCGGGCTGAGCTTTCGGCAATCCCGGAGCATCGGCCCGGAAAGCGGAGTGCGGTTCTCGGGAAAAGCCGATGCAGAATCAAAGAGCGGGAATATCGGGCCGGATACGAGGTTCGGTCCGACACTCCAGCGGCGGCGCGCTTCCCCTTGTGAATCGCGCCGCTTCACCGTTTGAAATCGCTGGCGGCACCGCGCCTTTCGCGCGAGTGTCGCGGCGGCCCGGCGCCGGGAGGCGCGCGGGCCAGCACAGTCTCCGAGAGGACGGATGCCGACCGATATCGAGATCGCGCGCGCCGCGACGCTTCAGCCTGTTGCCGCCATCGCCGGGCGGGCCGGCATTCCCGAAGAGGCGCTCCACCCCTATGGCAAGTTCATCGCCAAGGTCGATACCGGCGCGATCCCCGGCTTCCGGGAAAAGCCGGACGGCAAGCTGATCCTGGTCACGGCGATCAGCCCGACCCCGGCCGGCGAAGGCAAGACCACCACGACGGTCGGCCTCGGCGACGGGCTCGCCCGCATCGGCAAGCGTGCGCTGATCGCGCTACGCGAGCCCTCGCTCGGCCCGAGCTTCGGCATGAAGGGCGGCGCCGCCGGCGGCGGCCATGCCCAGGTCGTGCCGATGGAGCAGATCAACCTGCACTTCACCGGCGATTTCCACGCCATCACCAGCGCGCACAACCTGCTCGCGGCGATGGTCGACAACCACATCTACTGGGGCAACGGCCTTGGCTTCGACACGCGCCATGTCGCCCTGCGCCGCGTGCTCGACATGAACGACCGGGCGCTGCGCGCGATCGTCTCCTCGCTCGGCGGCCCGGGCAACGGCTTCCCGCGCGAGGACGGCTTCGACATCACCGTCGCCTCCGAGGTGATGGCGATCTTCTGCCTCGCGAGCGACCTCGCCGATCTGGAAGCCCGACTCGGCCGCGTCGTCGTCGGCCGCACTCGCGACAAGCGCCTGATCACCGCCGCCGATCTCAGGGCGACCGGGGCGATGAGCGTGCTGCTCAAGGACGCGCTGATGCCGAATCTCGTGCAGACGCTGGAGGGCACGCCGGCCTTCGTCCATGGCGGCCCCTTCGCCAACATCGCCCATGGCTGCAATTCGGTGATCGCCACCCGCGCCGCACTCAAGCTCGGCGACTATGTCGTCACCGAGGCCGGCTTCGGCGCCGATCTCGGCGCGGAGAAGTTCTTCGACATCAAATGCCGCAAGGCCGGGCTGAAGCCCGCCGCCGCCGTCGTCGTCGCGACGGTGCGCGCCCTCAAGATGCATGGCGGCGTCCCCCGGGACGCACTCGGCCGCGAGAACCTCAAGGCGCTCGAGGCAGGCCTCTCCAACCTCGCCCGCCATGTCGGCAATCTGCGCAAGTTCGGCGTGCCGCCGATCGTCGCGATCAACAACTTCGCCACCGACACCGCCGCCGAGCACGAGCTGATCCGCAATTTCTGCCGCAATCATCTCGGCGTCGAGGCGGTGATCTGCCGGCATTGGGCCGAGGGCGGCGCCGGCGCCGAGGAGCTCGCCCGCAAGGTCGCGGCGCTCGCCGACGAGGGCGAGGCCGATTTCGCGCCGCTCTATCCCGACGCCATGCCGCTGCGCGAGAAGCTGGAGACGGTGGCGCGCGAGATCTACGGCGCCGAAAGCGTCAGCGTCGACGCCGGGCTCGCGGCGCGCTTCGCCGAGCTGGAGGCCGCCGGCTTCCGCGACCTGCCGGTCTGCGTCGCCAAGACCCAGTATTCCTTCTCGGCCGATCCGACGCTGCGCGGCGCGCCCAGCGGCCACATCGTGCCCTTGCGGGAGCTCAGGCTCTCGGCCGGCGCCGGCTTCGTGGTGGCGATCTGCGGGGACATCATGACCATGCCCGGCCTGCCGCGCGAGCCGGCCGCCGAGCGCATCCACATCGATGCGCAGGGCCATATCGAGGGGCTGTCTTAGGGCGGATGCCCGGTCGTCATGCTCGGCGCGAGCTGAAGAGCGCGGGGCCCCCTTCTCCCGGATGGGAGAAAAGCAGGAATGAGGGCCTGCCCTACCCGGAATAGCCTGTGTCGGTGCCGTCTCGCCTTCTGAAGGATCGGTGGCCCCTCACCCCTCCCCCTCTCCCATCCGGGAGAGGGCTTCCCGCGCTCGCCTCCGCTGTTCCGCCGCTCAGGCGAAGTCGAGCTGCACCTTGATCGCCTTCGACTTGTCGGCGGCGAGGTCGAAGGCCTCGACGGCGCGGTCGACCGGAAGCGTCGCGGTCAGCAGCGGCGAGAGGTCGATCGAGCCCGAACCGATCATCGCCACCGCCCAGTCGAACTCCTCATGGAAGCGGAAGGAGCCGCGCAGGTCGAATTCCTTGGCGACGACCACGTTCATCGGCAAGGTGAACTGACCGCCATTGCCGATCTGGACGATGGTGCCGCCCGAGCGCACCACGTCGAAGGCCCCCGTCAGCGCATGCTGGTTGCCCGAGGCCTCGAACATCACGTCGAAGGCGCCCTTCTCCGCCCCGTATTCCTCCTTCAGCCGCTCCGGCTCGGCCGCGACGTTGATCGTCGCCGTCGCACCCATCCTGCGCGCCACCGGCAGAGGCCCGTCGACCACGTCGGTCGCGACGATCTCGGCCGCGCCCGCCGCCTTCGCCGCGACGACGGTGAGCGCGCCGATCGGCCCCGCTCCCGTCACCAGCACGCGCTTGCCGAGCAGCGAGCCGGCCCGCTTCGCCGCATGCAGGCAGACCGACAGCGGCTCGGCGAAGGCCGCCTGCGCCGCCGTCACGCCGGGCGCGACCTTGACCGCCTGCCGCTCCTCGACGACGAGCACGTCACGGAAGCCGCCCTGCACATGGGGGAAGCGCATCGCCGAGCCGTAGAACAGCATGTCGGTGCAATGCTGCTGCAGGCCCATCTGGCAGTAGCGGCAATGGCCGCAGGCGCGGCTGGGATTGACCGCCACCCGGTCGCCCGGCCTCACCCGCGAGACCTCCTCGCCGACAGCCTCGACCCGGCCGGCGATCTCATGGCCGAGGATCAGCGGCTCGCGCACCCGGATCGTGCCGAAGCCGCCATGCAGGTAATAGTGCAGGTCCGAGCCGCAGATGCCGCCGGCCTCCATCCGCACGCGCACGTCGCGCGGCCCGAGTTGCGGAGCCGTGGTCTGCTCGACGCGCAGATCCTTCTCGGCGTGGATCACGACGGCACGCATGGCTGTTTCTCCCGAAGGGCGCAGACAAACGCGCTGCGCCGTTGTCTAATCGTTTGAAAGCTGCTTACCGAAACCGGCGCCTCCAGCGCAAACGAAACCGACGCCGGAGCCCGGCATTTTACGAGGATACGCCATGTCGCTGTCGCTGTTCAGCCTGGAAGGCAAGGTCGCGCTGGTTACCGGCTCGGGCCAGGGCATCGGCCTGGCGCTGGCCGAGGGCCTGTCGGAAGCGGGCGCCCATGTCGTCTTGAACGGCCGCGACAGGGCGAAGCTGGAGCGGGCACGGCAGGCGCTCGCCGCCGCCGGCCGCAAGGCCTCGATCGCCGCCTTCGACGTCACCGATCACGCGGCAGTCGAGGCCGGCGTCGCCGCGATCGAGGCGGAAACCGGCCCGATCGATATCCTGATCAACAATGCCGGCATGCAGAAGCGCGCTCCGATCACCGAATTCCCGGTCGATGGCTGGCACGCGGTGATGAACACCAATCTGCACGCGGTGTTCTACGTCACCCAGGCGGTGACGAAGCGCATGGTGCCGCGCAAGCGCGGCAAGATCGTCAATATCGGCTCGGTGCAGAGCGAGCTCGGCCGCGCCACCATCATCCCCTACACCGCGTCCAAGGGTGCGGTGAAGATGATGACGCGCGGGCTCGCCGCCGAGCTCGGCAAGCACGACATCCAGGCCAACGCCATCGGCCCCGGCTATTTCGCGACCGAACTCAATGCGGCGCTGATGGCCGACGAGGCTTTTTCGAGCTGGGTCTGCAACCGCACGCCCGCCGGACGCTGGGGCGACACGAAGGAGCTGGTCGGCGCCGCGATCTTCCTGTCCTCGGAGGCTTCCAACTACGTCAACGGCCATCTGCTGATGGTCGATGGCGGGTTGACCGCGGTGGTGTGAGAGAGGGGCAGTCGGCAATAGGCAGTCGGGAATTGCGCTCCGTCACGACTGCCTACTGCCGACTGCCTGTTGCCCCCTCAGGCCGCCGCCTTCGTCACCGCCTCGACGACGTCGTCGACCGCGCGCTCGACAAGGTCGCGGTCGTCGCCCTCGGCCATGACGCGGATCACCGGCTCGGTGCCGGAGGGGCGGATCACCAGCCGCCCGCTCTCGCCCAGAAGCTGCCTGGCCGCCTCGATCGCGCTCACCACCGGCTGCTGCTCCAGCGGCTTGCCGCTCTTGTAGCGGACATTCTTCAGGATCTGCGGCAGCGGCTCGAAGCAGTGGCAGACCTCCGAGACCGGACGGTCCATCCGCTTCACCACCGCGAGCAACTGCAGCGCCGCGACCAGCCCGTCGCCGGTCGTGCCGAAATCCGACAGGATGATGTGGCCGGACTGCTCGCCGCCGAGATTGAAGCCGTGGTTGCGCATATGCTCCAGCACATAGCGGTCGCCGACCGCCGTGCGCGCGAGCGAAAGGCCGAGGCCCGCCAGATAGCGTTCCAGCCCGAGATTGGACATCACCGTGGCGACGATGCCCGGCGCCGAGAGCCGGCCGTCCTCCAGCCAGGAGCGGGCGATCACGGCCATGAGCTGGTCGCCGTCGACGATCTGCCCGTGCTCGTCCACCACCAGCACGCGGTCGGCGTCGCCGTCGAGCGCGATGCCGACATCGGCGCGCAGCTCCTTCACCTTCTCGACCAGCGTCGAGGGATGGGTCGAGCCGACCTCGCGGTTGATGTTGAAGCCGTCCGGATCGACGCCGATGGTGATGACCTCGGCGCCCAGCTCCCAGAGCGCCTGCGGCGCCACCTTGTAGCCGGCGCCGTTGGCGCAATCGAGCACGATGCGCAGCCCCTCCAGGCTCAGATTGCGCGGCAGCGTGCGCTTGGCGAATTCGACGTAGCGCGCATCGGCGCTGTCGATGCGCTTGGCCCGCCCGAGCTTCGGCGAGGCCGAGAGGCGCGGCCCGAGATCGGCGTCGATCAGCGCCTCGATCTCGCGCTCGACCTCGTCGCTGAGCTTGTAGCCGTCGGGCCCGAACAGCTTGATGCCGTTGTCCTCATAGGCGTTGTGCGAGGCCGAGATCATCACGCCGAGATCGGCCCGCATCGAGCGCGTCAGCATGGCGACGGCCGGCGTCGGCATCGGGCCGAGCAGCATCACGTCCATGCCGACCGAGGTGAAGCCCGCGACCATCGCATATTCGATCATGTAGCCGGAGAGCCGGGTATCCTTGCCGATCACGACACGGTGGCGATATTCGCCGCGGTGGAAGGCGAGGCCCGTCGCCTGCCCGACCTTCAGGGCGAGGTCGGGCGTGATGACGCCGTTCGCCCGCCCCCGAATGCCGTCCGTTCCGAAATATTTGCGTGCCATATCGATCCGATCCAAGGGGCGGCCCAAGGGGCAGCCGAAGAGGCGATCCGCCCGATTTTGCGCGTTTCTATAGCGAAAAGACCTTTCCGCCTTCTCACAAATTATGACGGAGCGTGACAGCGGGTGCCGCAGCTTCCGTTCGATTTCCTCACGCCGTCATCCCGGGCGGAGCGAAGCGGAGACCCGGGATCCATGCCAGAGCATATCCTAGGGAGGCTCAGGCATGGATCCCGGATCGGCGCCGCTGCGCGGCTTGTCCGGGATGACGACGCGGATGTGGGAAAGGAGGAAGCTCCGGGCCAAACGAAAAAGGGCGGCCTCGCGGCCGCCCTGTCTCATTCCATCCGGGCCTGCCTCAGACCTGCGGCTGCGGCTCCATGCCGGCATCCGGCTCGTCGCGCTTGCGGCCCTTGCCGGCGCTCGGCACGGCCGAGCCGCGCGGGGCGTGCGGCGTGTCGTCGAGGTCGCGCGAGGGACGCTTGCCCGCGATCAGGTCGCGGATCTCCTCGCCGGTCAGCGTCTCGAATTCGAGCAGCGCCTCGGCGACCTGCACGAACTCCTCATGATGCTTGGTCAGGATCTCCTTGGCGTCGCGATAGCCTTCGTCGACGAGGCGCTTGACCTCGGCGTCGATCTTCTGCGCCGTCGCCTCGGAGAGCGACTGGCTGCGGCCCATCGACATGCCGAGGAAGACCTCTTCCTGGTTGTCGCCATAGGCGACCATGCCGAGCTCGTCCGAATAGCCCATCTGCGTGACCATGGCCTTGGCCATCTTGGTCGCCTGCTGGATGTCGCCGGTAGCGCCGGAGGTGATGTTCTCCTTGCCGAAGGTGAGCTCCTCCGCGACGCGCCCGCCCATGGCGACCGCGAGCTGCGAGGTGAACTCCTTGTACTTCATCGAGTAGCGGTCGCCCTCGGGCAGGAACTTGACCATGCCGAGCGCGCGACCGCGCGGGATGATTGTCGCCTTGTGCACCGGCACGCCGGCCGGGACATAAAGGCCGACGATGGCATGGCCGGCCTCGTGATAGGCGGTCAGCTTCTTCTCCTCCTCGGACATGGCCATGGACTTGCGCTCGGCGCCCATCATGACCTTGTCCTTGGCGTCCTCGAACTCGGCATGGGTGACCATGCGCTTGCCGCGCCGCGCCGCGAGCAGCGCCGCCTCGTTGACGAGGTTCATCAGGTCGGCGCCCGAGAAGCCGGGGGTGCCGCGCGCGAGGATCTTGAGGTCGACGTCCGGCGCCATCGGCACCTTGCGGACATGGACGCGCAGGATCTTCTCGCGACCGGCGACGTCGGGATTCGGCACGACGATCTGGCGGTCGAAGCGGCCGGGACGCAGCAGCGCGGGATCGAGCACGTCGGGACGGTTCGTCGCGGCGATGATGATGACGCCCTCGTTCGGCTCGAAGCCGTCCATCTCGACGAGGAGCTGGTTCAGCGTCTGCTCGCGCTCGTCATTGCCGCCGCCGAGGCCGGCGCCGCGATGGCGGCCGACCGCGTCGATCTCGTCGATGAAGATGATGCAGGGCGCGTTCTTCTTGGCCTGCTCGAACATGTCGCGGACGCGGGACGCGCCGACGCCGACGAACATCTCGACGAAGTCCGAGCCCGAGATGGTGAAGAACGGCACGTTCGCCTCGCCCGCGACGGCACGTGCCGTCAGGGTCTTGCCGGTGCCGGGCGGGCCGACGAGCAGCACGCCGCGCGGGATGCGCCCGCCCAGCCGCTGGAACTTCTGCGGATCGCGCAGGAACTCGACGATCTCCTGAAGGTCCTCCTTGGCCTCGTCGATGCCCGCGACGTCCTCGAAGGTGACGCGGCCATGCGCCTCGGTCAGGAGCTTGGCCTTCGACTTGCCGAAGCCCATCGCGCGGCCGGCGCCGTTCTGCATCTGGCGGGACATGAAGATCCACAGGCCGATGAAGATGACGAAGGGCAGCGAGTTGACCAGCAGCGCCATGAACCAGGGCGTACCCTCCGACGGGGCGCGGGCGGACACCGTCACGCCCTTCTGCGCCAGCGTCTTGAGCAAGCCCGGGTCGCCATAGGGCGCATAGGTCACGAAGTTGCGACCATCCGAGAAGGTCCCGGAAATCTCCTGACCAGACACGACGACGCTGGAGATCTTCCCGGAATCGGCCTCGTTGATCAGCTGGCTGTACGGGATTTCATTGGTGTTCGAGCGCTGGCTCGGGCTCTGGAACAGCGTCACGAGCGCCAGGACCAGCAGGAAGATCACGACCCAGAGGGCGAAATTGCGGAAGTTCGGATTCATCACCAGTCCGATCGGGCCTGCCGGAAGGAGCCGGCAAGGCCTGGATTTCACTCATCAGGCAATCTAGGTGCGGCGCGCCGCCTTGCCAAGGGAAACGCACGCAAAACACCGACCCTCTCGGGACTACGATGTCGCAGGGTGAACGCCGCGTCTGCGCCGTCCCTCCCGCCGCAGGGCCAGCACGCCGGCCCGGTCGAGCGCCAGGATGCAGCCGAAGAATGTCCGCCGCATGGCGGAGCCGGCCCACAGCGCCGCCAGCAGCGCCGCCCCGCAGGCCTCCAGCCGTTCGAGCCGTCGATAGCTTTCGCCCGCCGGCGCCACCTCGTTCAAGGCCGAAGCCAGCACGCGCAGGGCGATCTCCTCCGGCTCCTCGGCGAGCTGCCGGAAGGCGAGACGTAGATCGCCCCCCTCTCCCGCCGGCAGCCGGCAGGCCGCCAGCACCGCGGCCGCCCGGTGCGACAAGGCCTCCTCCTGCCGGGCCATGCGCGCGGCGAGGCGGCCGAGCCGGGCAGCGTCGAGCCCCTGTTCCGCCAGGGCCGGCGCCAGCGCCCGCCAGCGCGCCCGCTCGAAGCGCGGGTCGGCATTGCTCGGGTCGCGGATGAAAGCCAGGCCCCGCGCCTGCGCGGTCGCGACGAGCCGCGCCTTCTCGAAGCCGAGGAGCGGCCGGACGATCGCGACGTCGCCCCGGCGCGTGCGCGGCTGCATGCCGGCGAGCCCGGCCGGCCCGGAGCCATGGGCGAGCCGCATCAGCAGGGTCTCGGCCTGGTCGTCCAGCGTATGCGCCGTGGCGATGGCGCTGCAGCCGCTTCGCCGGGCCTCCCCGGCCAGCAGGTCGTAACGGGCGCGGCGGGCGGCCTCCTGGATTCCCTTCGCCGGTTTCGGCACGGCCCAGCGCAGGACCGCATGCGGAATGCCGAGTCCGGCGCAGAGCTCGCCGACCCGCTCCGCCTCTGCCGCGGCTTCGGGGCGCAGCCCGTGATCGACCGTCGCCGCCCTGAGCGGCGGCCGGCCGGGCACCCTGGCCCAATCGGCAAGCAGGGCGAGCAGCGCGACGGAATCCGGCCCGCCCGAGACGGCGACCAGCAGCCCCGCCTCGGCCGCGAGCCCGTCGAAGGCAGCGCTGGCCTCGGCGGACGAGACCGGCGTCGCGGAAAGGTCGCGGGACGGCGCCGCGCTCAAGCGCAGCCGGAACGGCGCCGCTCGCGGCTGACGGCGTTGCGCACCGCGCTCGACGCCTGCGGGTAGTCGACCCCGACCTTGGCATAGGTGGCGCAGGCCTGTTCCTTGGCGCCGAGCCCGTTCAGGGCCATGCCGAGCCGGAGCAGGCTGTCGGGCGCCTTGGCCGCGCGTGGCGATTCCTTGGAGATCTTGAGGAACTGCTCGGCCGCCTCGCGATAGCGCTGGCGCTGCATGTAGCTCTCGCCGAGCCAGTAGGTCGCGTCGACAGCGAGCCGGTCGCGCGGATAGCTCTGCAGGAACTGCCGGAAGCCCATCTCGGCCTGCTCATAGGCCCGGCGCTGCAGCGCCGCATAGGCGGAATCATAGGCTTCCTTGGCCGTGGCCGGGCCGCTCGCGGCGGCGACACTCTGGCCGCGCGGCCCGGGCGCCACGCTGCCCTGCTGCACCGGGCGCCCGACGCCCTGCAGGTCGAGCGGCTGGCCCGATGCCGGGCCGCCGGAATATTCGTCCTCGATGATGCCGGCGATGCCGCCGCCAAGCGGCTGCGGGGCGCCGGCCGTGCCCTGCTGCATCGTCGGGTCGAAGGCGTCGCTGCGGCGCTGGCGCTGCGGGGTCGCCCCGGCGGGCGGGGTGGCGGGCGGGGCGGAACCGGCGGAGGGACGTCCGCCGCCCTTCTCGTTCAGGCGGAAATCGACATCCTGCTGGAAGCGGCTGAGCTGGTCGGTCAGCCGCTTGTTCTCGAACTGGAGCTGCTCGATCTGGCCGGCCATCTGGCGCATCTGGTTTTCGAGCCGCGTCGTGCGCACCAGCAGATCGGCGGCGTCCTGCGCGAAGGCCGGCGCCGCGGTGCCGAGCAGCCCCGCTGCGAGCGCGAGCGCGGGCCACGCCGGGCGAGCGAGGAAGCGGGCGAGGGAAGAGCCAGGCATCTGAGACAAACGGTCCTTAGCTGAAACGGGAATTGTCGCGCAGGCGAGCATAACACGCGCGCACCGCGGCCAAAATATGAACAACCTCATGGGCCGTTTGCGAAATCCGGGGAACGCCGGCGAAAACGCCTCTGGCGCTTTGCCGGCCACTTCCCTACATTGGCGAAGCGGGGCTGCCTGGTGCGTGAGAGACAGCATTCCCCGGGCCCATACGACTCCCTAGGGAGCTGTCCCTGACCGGATCCATCGGAACCGGACACACGGCGCCCACCTACTTTAGTAGGTGTCCCGGGATTCAAAACTCCACGGCCGAGGTGGCTCCGCAGCCTTTTCATGACGACAATGCCCGACACGCAGGTTACGCCATCCCCGCAAAAGGCGGCGTTGCGCACGGCGTCGCTCGCCCGGCGCGACGCGCTGGAGATCGACGACCGGCTCGAATGGGATCCCGCCATCGCCACGCAGGTGCTCGCCTTGCCGGTATGGGACGGCGCATCCGGCCCGGTCTCGGCCTATTGGCCGATGCGCTCCGAGGCCGATCCCCGTCCGATCCTCGAGGAGCTGCACCGGCGCGGCCTGCCGCTCTGCCTCCCCGCCATCGTCGCGAAGCGCATGATCTTCCGCCGCTGGGCGCCCTATGAGCCGATCGTCCCGGGCGGCTTCGGCACGCTCGTCCCCGCCCCCGACCAGCCCGAGACCGCGCCCCGCATCCTGATCGTGCCGCTCGCGGCATTCGACCGCCGCGGCTACCGCATCGGCTACGGCAAGGGCTATTACGACCGGGCGCTCTCCGAACTCGGCCCGACGGTCAGCATCGGCATCGCCTATGCGGCGCAGGAGGTCGCGGCGGTGCCCGACGAGCCGCATGACCGACGCCTCGGCTGGATCGTGACGGAACGCGAAACCATCCGCTGCGGTTGATTCCCGCGCTCCTTCGCGCGAGGGAGAAAGCCTCACAGCTCGCGGACCGGTTTCATGCGTCTTCTCTTCCTCGGTGACATCGTCGGCCGCCCCGGCCGGATCGCGGTTCAGGAGCGGCTGCCTGCGCTGCGCGAGGCCTGGAAGCTCGACTGCGTCGTCATCAACGGCGAGAATTCCGCCGGCGGCTTCGGCATCACCGAGGCGATCTGCGACGAGATCCTCGCCGCCGGCGCCGATGTCATCACGCTCGGCAACCATTCCTGGGACCAGCGCGAGGCTCTCGTCTTCATCGAGCGGCAGGACCGGCTGATCCGCCCGGCCAACTACCCGCCGGGCACGCCCGGCCGCGGCGCCGCCGTGGTCGAGGCCCGCAACGGCGCCCGCGTCCTCGTCGTCAACGTCATGGGCCGGCTGTTCATGGATCCACTCGACGACCCCTTCGCCGCGGTCGAGCGCGAGCTCGCCGCCTGCCCGCTCGGCGAGGTCGCCGATGCCGTCATCGTCGACGTCCATGCCGAAGCCACCAGCGAGAAGCAGGCCATGGCCTGTTTCCTCGACGGCCGCGCCAGCCTGGTCGTCGGCACCCACACCCATGCGCCGACCTCCGACACCCGCATCCTGCCCGGCGGCACCGCCTTCCAGTCCGATGCCGGCATGTGCGGCGACTATGATTCCGTGCTCGGCATGCAGAAGGACGAGCCGGTGCGCCGCTTCCTGCAGAAGGTGCCGGGCGCGCGGCTGGAGCCGTCGACGGGGGAAGGCACGCTGTCGGGCGTCGCGGTCGAGATCGACGACGCGACCGGGCTGGCCAAGGCGGTCTGGGCGGTGCGCATCGGCCCGCATCTCAGCCAGGCGGTGCCGGAAGCCTGGATTTCCTGACGACCATCCCCCCTCCCCCGTCTTGCACGGAGCGGGAGGCGGCGCCTATAAGGCCGCTTTCCAGCGCTTTCCGCCGCAACCTTTGAAGGTAACGAGCTCCCATGGCCGGCCATTCACAGTTCAAGAACATCATGCACCGCAAGGGCAAGCAGGATGCGGTGCGCTCCAAGCTGTTCTCGAAACTGGCCCGCGAGATCACCGTCGCCGCCAAGATGGGCATGCCCGACATCAACATGAATCCGCGCCTGCGCATGGCGGTGCTCGCCGCGCGCGCCGAGAACATGCCCAAGGACAACATCCAGCGCGCCATCAACAAGGCGGCCGGCGGCGAAGGCGAAAACTACGACGAGGTCCGCTACGAGGGCTACGGCCCCGGCGGCGCCGCCGTCATCGTCGAGGCCCTGACCGATAACCGCAACCGCACCGCGTCGGCCGTGCGCTCCTACTTCACCAAGGCCGGCGGCGCGCTCGGCGAGAGCAACTCCGTCTCCTTCATGTTCAACCGCGTCGGCGAGATCGCCTATCCGCCGGAAGCGGGCGACGCCGACAAAGTGATGGAAGCAGCGATCGAGGCCGGCGCCGACGACGTGATCTCGGACGAGAGCGGCCACACCATCCTCTGCGCCTTCGACAGCCTGAACGAGGTCTCCAAGGCGCTGGAAGCGTCGCTCGGCGCCCCGGCCTCGGCCAAGCCCGTCTGGCGGCCGACCACCACCGCCCCGCTCGACGAGGACAAGGCCGCCTCGATGATGCGGCTGATGGAGGCGCTCGACAACGACGACGACGTCCAGAACGTCTTCGCCAATTTCGAGATCGCCGACGAGATCATGGCCAAGCTCAGCGCCTGAGCCCAATCGCGCTCCCTCTCCTCTTGCGGAAGTGGGTTGGGGTGAAAGGTCGCACGACGCCAGCCGTCGTTGCGGGCGTAGCGAAGGCATCCGGGGGGCTGCGTGGAACGCTTCGGCCATGCCCCCTAGCACTACTTTGGCAGATTTTTAGGGCGGCTGGCATTTTTGGGATTCCCGGGTCGCGGTTTGCGTGATTCATGGGTGGTCGGCTTATGGAGGGCCGGCCATGGAAGAGAGCTGGAAGTCCGACC
>Ga0180223_1000427_pt1 | contig 55469 bp, 51 predicted proteins | sample eDN5th30CKraftOP_FD_151337 | JGI IMG/M metagenome (GOLD analysis project Ga0180223, IMG submission 151337) | Enriched Organic Plus compost microbial communities from Emeryville, California, USA - eDNA 5th pass 30_C Kraft OP (version 2) (version 2) ... | reverse complement strand
CCAGGGAGCCTGCCATCCCTGGCGCACGTCGGCTTAGGCCCCGGCCCGGCCATCCATGGCCGGGCGTTCGCCCCTTTTGCGGCATGCCGCAAAAGGGGCTCACCCCCTCGGATGGTGCTTTGCGTGGAGGCGTTGGAGGTGCTGGCGCGCGACCATGGTGTAGATCTGGGTGGTCGACAGGCTGGAGTGGCCCAGCAGCAGCTGCAGCGCGCGCAGGTCGGCGCCGTGGTTGAGCAGGTGGGTGGCGAAGCTGTGGCGCAGGCCGTGCGGGGTCACCGAGCGTGGATCGATCCCGGCGGCGGCGGCATGGCGCTTGATCGCGCGCCAGAAGTCCTGGCGGGTCGGCGCGCTGCGGCCGGCACCGAGGAACAGCGGCACCTCGCCGCTGGCGTCGGGCGCCACCGGACGGCCGCCGGCCAGCACCGGGCGGGCCTCGCGCAGGTAGCGCTCGAGCCAGTCCTGCGATTCCTCGCCCAGCGGCACCAGCCGCTCCTTCGAGCCCTTGCCGCGCACCCGGACCACGCCCTGGCGCAGGTTGACCGCATTGGCCGGCAGGTTGACCAGCTCGCTCACGCGCAGGCCGGCGGCGTACATCAGCTCGAGCATGGCGCGGTCGCGCAGCCCCTCGGGCGTGGACACGTCCGGCGCTGCGAGCAGGGCCGCGACCTGGGACTCGGACATGGCCTTGGGCAGCGGCCGCGGCAGGCGGGGCGGGTCGATCAGCGCGGCCGGGTCGTCCCGGCGGATCCCCGCCAGGACCAGGTGGGCGTAAAACGCGCGCAGGCAGGCGCGCAGGCGGGCATTGCTGCGCGGGCCGTAGCCCTGGTCCGCGCGCCAGGCCAGGTAGGCGAACAACGCCTCGCGGTCGGCGCCCACCAGCCCGCCGCCGGCGCCGTCGCGCCAGCGCGCCAGCAGCTCCAGGTCGCGGCGGTAGGCCTCCAGGCTGGCCCGGGCCAGGCCGCGCTCGGCCCAGGCAGCGTCCAGGAAGCGCGCGATCGCGCGGGCATCGTCCTCGCGCAGCGGCGGCAGGGCCATGGCCTGCCCGCGGCGCTCGGCCGCAGTGCGGGGACGGTCGCTCACCGGGCGGCTCCGGCGGCGTGGCAGGCGGGGCAACGGCGCTTCATCGCGCAACAGGATACGTCGCCGCGCCGCTATCCTTTGCCGCATGCACGTCCCCGCCCAGCCCTCCCCTGCCGCCGAAGCGGCTTCCGCCGCGCGCCCATCGGCGCTGGTCCTCCGCCGCCTGCTGTCCCTGTGCTACGACCTGCTGCCGGTGGTGGCACTGTGGATGCTGACCGCGATCCCGTTCGTGCTGCTGGACGTGGCCCTGCACGGCGGCGACACCCGCCACAACATCGAGCCCTTCAGCCTGATGTCCTGGCTGCTGTGGTCCGCGTGCTGGGCGGTCACCGGCCTGTACGCCACCGTCAGCTGGCGCCGCGGCGGCCAGACCCTGGGCATGCGCCCGTGGCGGCTGCGGCTGCGCACGGCCGACGGCGCGCCGCCGTCATGGCGGGCGCTGTGGTTGCGCTACGCGGTGGGCACGCTGTCGCTGCTGGCCGGCGGGCTGGGCTTCTGGTGGGCCTGGTTCGACCGCGGCCGCCTGGCCTGGCACGACCGCGCCAGCGGTACCGGCCTGGAGCGGCTGCCGAAGCGCAAGAAGTAGGCCTCAGCCGGACTTGCGCCGGAACAGCCACCACGAGGTGGCCAGCATCAGCATCGGCGGCAGGGCGTAGGCGATGCGGTAGTCGAAGCGGAACGCCCCGGCCAGCCGCCCGAACTGCATCTGCAGCAGCATGAAGCCCAGCGAGAACACGATGCCCAGGAACAGGCGCTTGCCCATGCCGCCGCTGCGCAGGCTGCCGAACGCGAACGGCACCGCGGCCAGGCACAGGGCCAGCACGTTCAACGGGTAGAACCAGCGGCTCCAGTAGGTGTCCTCGTAGTCGCGTGCGTCCAGGCCGTTGCGCCGGCGGTACTCGATGCTGGCCTGCAGGTCGGCGGCCGAGAGGTTGCGCGGACGGGTCACGCCGGCGGCCAGGGCGTTGGGATCCAGCTCCGAATTCCAGCGCTGCTCCTCGGCGGTGGTCTGCACCGCGCTGGCCTCGCCGAACGCCACCCGCCGCACCTGGCGCAGCTTCCAGCCGCCGGCGTCGTGCACGGCCATGCCGGCGCGGGTCAGCGCCAGCAGGCGGCCGTCCCCGCCCACCTGGTACAGGCGCACGTCGCGCAGCTCCAGCACGCGCTGGCCGCCCTCCACCCGCTCCTGGCCGTCGACCGCGTTGAGGAAGGTGTCGCCCTCGCGGGCCCACAGGCCGGAGTAACGGGCCATGGCCACGTTGTTGGTCTTGGCCGCCAGCTTGAGCTGGTCGGCCTGGCGCTGGCCCCAGGGGGCCAGGGTCTCGCCGGTCAGCACCATCAGCGCGGTCAGCAGCACCAGGGCCGCGGCCACCGAGATCGACAGCCGGCGCCGCGACAGGCCCAGCGCGCGCAGCGCGGTCAGCTCCGAGGTGCCGGCCAGCTGGCCGAGGCCCAGCAGCGAGCCGATCACCGCCGCGTACGGGAAGATCGTGTAGGCCCGGCGCGGCACCGAATAGGCCACCACCGCCAGCGCGGTGGGGAAGTCGTAGCTGCCCTTGCCGAGGTCGCCGAGCTGGCCGGACAGGGCCAGGACCACGTCCAGGCCAACCAGCACCGCCCAGGTCAGCAGCACCGAGGCCAGGACCACCCGGCCGATGTACAGGTCGTGCAGGCGCACCAGGGACCTCATGCCGCCACCCTCCGCGGACGCGGCAGGCGCCCGTCGCGCAGGTACAGCCACAGGGCGAAGGCCAGCAGCGGCAGGGTCAGCCACCATAGGCCCGCCGGTGCCGGCAGGCGGCCCTCGGCCAGCATGCGCACGCCGATGAACATCAGGTTGAGCCCCACCAGGTAGGCCAGGAAGCCCAGCATCAGCCGGCCGTAGCGCTGCTGCCGCGGCGAACTGCGCGCCAGCGGCACGGTCAGCAGGGCAAAGCCCAGGGCCAGCAGCGGCGGGGCCAGGCGGCCATGCAGCTCGGCAATCGCGGCCGGGCGGCCGTCGCCGAACAGGTCCAGGGTGGAGGCGATGGCGGGGTCGTCCTCGCCGCGGTCCTCGGCCCGGTCGGGCAGCGCCACCTCGTTGACCGCATAGCGCATCAGGCGGAAGTCCAGGCCGCCGCCGAGCGGACCTTCCACCCGGTGTCCGTCGACAAGCCGCAGGAAACGGTCGCGATCGCCGCCGAACTCCAGGCTTCCACCGCTGGCGGTGACCACGTCGATCCGATCCTCGCGCTCGCGCTGCAGGAACACGCCCTGCAAGGTGCGGCCATCCTCGCTCATGCCGTCGATGTACACGATCCCGCCGCCGGGCAGGGAAGTGAAGCGGCCCGGCTCCAGCCCGGCCACGATCAGGCTGCGGTTGGCCTGCTCGACCATCTTCGCCGCGGTGCGCTGGGCCCAGGGCCCCAGCCACAGCGAGCACAGCCCGACCAGCAGCACCACCGGCAGCACCGCCATCAGCAGCGGCCGCAGCAGGCGCCGCGGGCCGACGCCCACGGCGTTGAGCACGGCCATCTCCGAATCGCGGTACAGCCGGGCCACGGCCAGCATCAGGCCCAGCATCAGCGCCAGCGGCAGCACCAGCGGCAGGTACACCAGCAGCTGCAGGCCCAGCTGGGACAGCAGCAGGCGCGCCGGCAGGCCGCCGTCGGCGATCTCGCCCAGCACGTCCACCAGCACCCCGCCCAGGCTCACCGTGAGCAGCACGATCAGGGTCGCCAGGAAGCTCTGGACGAAGTCGCGCAGCAGGTATCGGTCGAGCTTCGGCATCGGCGGGGCCAGTCCTATAAAATCCCGGGTTCGCTTCGCGGACCCCGCCGGCCGGGATCTCCCGGCCCATGATCGAGGGGCGATCCGCGATTGTACGTACCTGCTCCCGGAATCTGATCAATGGCCCTGCAATTCACCCTGAACCGCGAGGCCGCCGCGGCGGCCGCCACCGACTGCGTCGTGATCGGCGCCTTTGCCGACAAGACGCTCACCCCCGCGGGCCAGGCGATCGACGAGGCCAGCGGCGGGCGCCTGCGCGCCCTGCTGGAACGCGGCGACCTCAATGGCCGTACCGGCAGCAGCCTGGTCCTGCACGACCTGGCGGGCGTGGCCGCGCCGCGGGTGCTGGTGCTGGGCCTGGGCGAGCCGGCCAAGTTCGGCGTGCCGCAGTACCTGAAGGCCGCCGCCGACGCGGTGCGGGCGCTGAAGACCGGCCCGGTCGCGCATGCTCTGTTCACCCTGTCCGAAGTCGCCGTCCCCGGCCGCGACGCGGCCTGGAACGTGCGCCAGGCCGTGGTCGCCGCCGACCACGCCGCCTACCGCTACACCGCCACCCTGGGCAAGAAGAAGGACGAGCCGGGCCTGCGCGCGCTGGCCATCGCCGGCGACGATGCGGCCGCCCTCGCCCAGGGCCAGGCCATCGCCGAGGGCGTGGCCTTCACCCGCGAGCTGGGCAACCTGCCGCCGAACATCTGCAACCCGGCCTACCTGGCCGCGCAGGCCGAGGCCTTCGCCGCCGCCCACGAGGGCGTGGAGGCCGAGATCCTGGACGAGCAGCAGATGGAAGCCCTGGGCATGGGCTCGCTGCTGGCCGTGGCCCGCGGCTCGGCCAACCGTCCGAAGCTGGTCGTGCTGAAGTGGAACGGCGCGGCCGACAAGGCGGCCAGGCCCTACGTGCTGGTCGGCAAGGGCATCACCTTCGACACCGGCGGCGTCAACCTGAAGACCCAGGGCGGCATCGAGGAGATGAAGTACGACATGCTCGGCGCCGGCAGCGTGCTGGGCACCTTCGTCGCCGCGGTGAAGATGAAGCTGCCGCTGAACCTGGTGGCGATCGCCCCGGCGGTGGAGAACGCGATCGACGGCAACAGCTACCGCCCGTCGGACGTGATCACCTCCATGTCCGGCAAGACCATCGAGGTCGGCAACACCGACGCCGAGGGCCGCCTGATCCTGTGCGATGCGCTGACCTACGCCCAGCGCTTCCAGCCGGCCGCCCTGGTCGACGTGGCCACCCTCACCGGCGCCTGCATGGTCGCCCTGGGCAAGTTCGCCACCGGCCTGATGAGCAAGCACGACGACCTGGCCAACGAGCTGCTGGCCGCCGGCGAGCACGTGTTCGACCGCGCCTGGCGCCTGCCGCTGTGGGACGAGTACCAGACCCTGCTGGAGTCGAGCTTCGCCGACGTCTACAACATCGGCGGCCGCTGGGGCGGCGCGATCACCGCCGGCTGCTTCCTCTCGCGCTTCACCGAGGGCCAGCGCTGGGCGCACCTGGACATCGCCGGCTCGGCCAGCGACGAGGGCAAGCGCGGCATGGCCACCGGCCGCCCGGTGGGCCTGCTGAGCCAGTGGCTGCTGGACCGCGCGGCCGAAGGAAGCGCCGCGTAAGCGGCCCGCCATGCCCCGCGCCGACTTCTACCTGATCGCCAAGCCCCGGTTCGCCGGGCAGCCACTGCTGCTGGTGTGCGAACTGGCCAAGCGCGCCTACGCGACCAACCAGTTCACCCTGGTGCTGGCGCGCGACGCGGCCCAGGCCGAGGAACTGGACGACCTGCTGTGGTCGTTCGAGCCGGACGCCTACATCCCGCACCAGATCGCCGGCGACGAGGAGGACGAGCTGACCCCGGTCCTGATCGTCCCGCCGGAGATCGAGGCCCCGGCGCGCCCGCTGGTGATCAACCTGCGCGACGCCGCCTGGACCGCCGCCTGCGAACGCGTCCTGGAAGTGGTGCCCGCCGACCCCGCCGCCCGCGGCCCGCTGCGCGAGCGCTGGCGCCAGTACCAGGCCCTGGGTTACGACCTGAACAAACATGACATGTGAGGGGCCGTGATTCGGGATTCGTGATTGGTGATCCGGAAAGGCGACAGCAAAACCGCCTGCCACCCATCCCGGTCCGACGAAGCACTGCTCTTTCCAATGACGAATAACGAATCACCAATCACGGCCCTTATGTCCACTCTTCCCTCCGGCTACGAACCCAAGACCTTCGAATCGCGGCTTTACGCCGAATGGGAAGCCAGCGGCTGCTTCGCGCCGCGCGGCGAGGGCAAGCCGTACTCGATCCTGCTGCCGCCGCCCAACGTCACCGGCACCCTGCACATGGGCCATGCCTTCCAGCACACGCTGATGGACGCGCTGGTGCGCTTCCACCGCATGGACGGCTACGACGTGCTGTGGCAGATGGGCACCGACCATGCCGGCATCGCCACCGAGATGGTGGTCAGCCGCAACCTGGCGGCCGAGGGCAAGGGCGAGACCCGCGATTCGCTGGGCCGCGAAGGCTTCATCGCCAAGGTCTGGGAGTGGAAGGCCAGCTCCGGCGACACCATCGAGCGGCAGATGCGCCGCCTGGGCGCCTCCGGCGACTGGTCGCGCAGCACCTTCACCATGGACCCGCAGCCCTCGGCGGCGGTGGTCGAGGCCTTCGTGCGCTGGCACGAGGAAGGCCTGATCTACCGCGGCCAGCGCCTGGTCAACTGGGATCCGGTGCTGAAGACCGCGATCTCCGACCTGGAGGTGGAAAACGTCGAGGAGGACGGCTTCCTCTGGTCGATCCGCTACCCGCTGGCCGACGGCGCGAGCTACGAGTACGTCGAGCTCGACGCCGACGGCAACGAGGTCCTGCGCGAGACCCGCGACTACGTGGTCGTGGCCACCACCCGCCCGGAGACCATGCTGGGCGACACCGCGGTGATGATCCACCCGGAGGACCCGCGCTACCCGGGCCTGGTCGGCAAGGAAGTGGTGCTGCCGCTGACCGGCCGCCGCGTGCCGGTGATCGGCGACGAATACGTGGACCGCGCCTTCGGCACCGGCGTGGTCAAGGTCACCCCGGCGCACGACTTCAACGACTACCAGGTCGGCGTGCGCCACAAGCTGCCGCTGATCAACATCTTCACCCCCGAGGCCGCGGTCAACGACAACGCCCCGGAGAAGTACCGCGGCCTGGACCGCTACGAGGCGCGCAAGGCCGTGCTGGCCGACCTGGAGGCCCAGGGCCTGCTGGTGGAGACCAGGCCGCACAAGCTGCAGGTGCCGCGCGGCGACCGCACCGGCCAGGTGATCGAGCCCTACCTCACCGACCAGTGGTTCGTGCGCATGGACGCGCTGGCCAGGCGCGGCCTGGAGCTGGTCGAGTCCGGCCAGGTGAAGTTCGTCCCGCCGAACTGGATCAACACCTACCGCCACTGGATGGAGAACATCCAGGACTGGTGCATCAGCCGCCAGCTGTGGTGGGGCCACCGCATCCCGGCCTGGTTCGACGAGGCCGGCAACTGCTACGTCGGCCGCAGCGAGGCCGAGGTGCGGCAGAAGCACGGCCTGGGCGCCGAGGTGGCCCTGCGCCAGGACCCGGACGTGCTGGAGACCTGGTTCTCCTCGCAGCTGTGGCCGTTCTCGACCATGGGCTGGCCGGACGAGAAGGCGATGGCCGAGCGCGGCTTCGACCGCTACCTGCCATCCAGCGTGCTGGTCACCGGCTTCGACATCATCTTCTTCTGGGTGGCGCGCATGATCATGGCCACCGACCACTTCACCGGGAAGGTGCCGTTCCGCGACGTGTACATCACCGGCCTGATCCGCGACGCGCAGGGCCAGAAGATGTCCAAGTCCAAGGGCAACGTGCTCGACCCGCTGGACATCATCGACGGCATCTCGCTGGAGGACCTGGTCGCCAAGCGCACCCGCGGCCTGATGCAGCCCAAGCTGGCGGAGAAGATCGAGAAGGCCACGCGCAAGGAATTCCCGGAGGGCATCCCCGCCCACGGCGCCGACGCCTTGCGCTTCACCATCGCCGCGCTGGCCGGCCATGGCCGCGACATCAAGTTCGACCTCGGCCGCGCCGAGGGCTACAAGAACTTCTGCAACAAGCTGTGGAACGCCACCCGCTTCGCGCTGATGAACACCGACGGCGCCTCGTTCAGCGACGTGCCGCAGCCGCAGACCGATGCCGAGAAGTGGATCCTGGCGCGCCTGGCCGCGGTCACCGCCGAGGCCCGCGCGCAGTTCGCTGCCTACCGCTTCGACCTGCTGGCGCAGGCGCTCTACGAGTTCGCCTGGAACGAGTTCTGCGACTGGTTCGTGGAGCTGGCCAAGCCGGCCCTGGGCGGCGACGACGCCGCGGCCGCGGCCAGCACCCGCCACACCCTGCTGTACGTGCTGGAGGCGCTGCTGCGCCTGCTGCACCCGCTGATCCCGTTCGTGACCGAGGAACTGTGGCGCCAGGTCGCCCCGCGCCTGGGCATCGCGGCGGCCACGGTGTCGCTGCGCCCGTACCCGGCCGAGGCCGACTTCGCCGGACACGACTACGCCGCCGCCGAGGCCGACATCGAATGGCTCAAGGCCATGGTCTCCGGCCTGCGCCGCGTGCGCAGCGAGCTGGGCGTGTCGCCGGGCAAGCCGGTGCGCCTGCTGCTGGCCGACGGCGTGGACGCCGACCGCGCCCGCGTCGCCCGCTTCGACTCCCAGTTGCGCTTCCTGCTGCGGCTGGAGTCGATCGAATGGCTGGCGGCCGGCGCCGCCGCCCCGGCCGCCGCCGCGGCCGTGGTCGGCGAGCTGAAGCTGCTGGTGCCGCTGGAGGGCCTGGTCGACCTGGACGCCGAGCGCGCGCGCCTGGACAAGGAGATCGCGCGCATCTGCGCCGAGAAGGAGAAGAGCGAGGCCAAGCTGGCCCGCTTCAGCGAGAAGGTGCCGCCGGCGGTGGTCGAACAGGAGCGCCAGCGCCTGGCCGACTGGACCACCAAGCTCGCCGCCCTGACCGAGCAGCGCGCGCGGCTTTGAGGACAGCGGGGCGGCCAGTGGCCGCCCCGTTTGCTTGCCGGCCCGGGAGCCTGCCCTGCGTGGGGCGCATGTTTGCGCGCCACGGACATGCATGTGCCGCATCCCGCAGGCGTGATGCCTCCGCGGATGCGCTGCGCTTGCCGGGGCTAAGCGGCCTCCGCAGGACGGCGGAACAGGGACGGGAGCGGCGCCGTCAGAGCGGCGGCATCCGGTCGATGTCGCCGGAGACCAGCTCCATCGCCATCACCAGCGCGTCCTCGCGGCCATTGTGCGCCGGGTAGTAGCGCGGGCGGCGGCCGATCTCGTTGAAGCCCTCGCTCAGGTACAGGGCGATGGCCGGTGGATTGGACGGCCGCACTTCCAGGAACACCCGGTGCGCGCCGCGGTCGCGCGCCATCCTCAGCAGCGCGCGCAGCACGTAGCGGCCCAGCCCGCGCGACTGCCGCTCCGGCGCGGTGCACAGGTTCAGCACGTGGGCTTCGTCCGCGGCGATGCTCATCACCCCGTAGCCGGCCGGCTGGTCGTCCTGCAGCGCCAGCAGCGCCGGGTACCCGGCCAGCAGGCAGTCGCGGAAGATGCCGCGGGTCCACGGGAACGGATAGGCCCGCTTCTCGATCGCCATCACCGCGTCCAGGTCGCCCTCGCGCATGGCGCGCAGCCGCCACTGCGGCCGCGCGGTCTCGCGGTAGGCGGCGATGCTCACGCCGGCCTCCGCAGCGCGCGCAGCAGCGGCCACAGCTGGCGCTTGGCGGCCGGGTCGGCGCGCAGGCGCTCGCTGGGCCAGTCGGCCAGCAGGGCCTGCAGCCGCGGGTCGGTCGGCGGCAGCCCGGAAGCGCGCAGCACCGCCAGCTGCAGGCGGTCGGGCAGGCCCACCGGGCGGCGCATGCTGCCGGGACGCGGCATGGACGTGGCGGCCGCGGGCGCCGGGGCCGCCGCGTCCGCCTCCGGTGCGGCCGGCGCGCGCCGGCGCGGCGGCGGCGCGATATCGCGGTCGGGATCGCGGCCGACCGGGGGCGCCGGGCGCGCCGGCGCCGGTGCCGTCGGCGGCGCCGGACGCTCCGGCGCGGCCACCCGGGCCTGCACCGGCTCCAGCCGTTCCTTCTCCTCCGTGCCGGCCACGCGCAGCACGCTGTAGCCCAGCGCCTGCAGCCACCAGCGCTGGCGTGGGCTCCACGGCGTGCCGGCCTGGGCCTGCATGTCAGGCCACCTCCTGCGACGGCCGGAAGCGCTGCCAGGCCCACATCGCCGGCCCGGACAGCGCGTACAGGATGCCCACTGCCAGCAGCGCGCGCGGCAGGTCGATCACCAGTACCGCGATCACCACCGGCACCACCAGCAACACCGCGAACGGCACCTTGTCCGCGCGCGCCCCGCCCTCGCCGCTGCCCTTGAAGCTCCAATAGCGGATCTGGCTGACCATCAGCAGGGCCGCGCACAGGGTCACGCCCAGCGCGACGTAGCGCAGCTCCTCGCCGCTCCAGCCCAGCTCGCCGTCGGCGAAGGCCCACACGAAGGACATCATCAGCCCCGCCGCCGCCGGGCTGGCCAGGCCGACGAAGAAGCGCTTGTCGACCACGCCCACCTGGGTGTTGAAGCGGGCCAGGCGCAACGCCGCGCAGGCCGCGTACAGGAAGGCGATGGCCCAGCCGACGCGGCCGGCGATGCCGCCGTCGAACTTCAGCGAGGACAGCGACCAGTGGTACATGACCAGGGCCGGGGCCAGGCCGAAGCTGACCAGATCGGCCAGCGAGTCGTACTGCACGCCGAAGGCGCTGCTGGTGCCGGTCAGGCGCGCCACCCGGCCGTCGATGCCGTCGGCGATGGCGGCGACGAACACGGCGATGGCGGCCGCGGTGAACTGGCTGTTGGCCGCCGCGATGATCGCGTAGAAGCCCGCGAACAGGCCGCAGGTGGTGAACAGGTTGGGCAGCAGGTAGATGCCGCGGGAACGCGGCGGCGGGCGATCGAGATCCATGCCGCCAGTGTACGGGGCGGCCGCCCGGCTGCGAACCGGTCCCTTGCCACGCCCGGCGGTGGATGCTGCAATCGGGGCCTCACGAAGCCTGGGGAGCCTGTCCGATGCGCCTGCCGTCCCGCACCTGCCTGCTGCTCGCGGCCGCCGCCTGTGCCAGCGGCCCTGCCCTGGCCGGCAACATCTACAAGTGGAAGGACGCCAACGGCGTCACCCATTCCTCGGACCAGCCGCCGCCGGGGCAGCACTACGAGGTCCGGCGGGTCGCCGGCAGCGGCTATGCGGTGGAGTCCGAGCCCGCCGGGGAAGCACCGGAAAGCGCCACCTGCACCCAGGCCCGGCGCAACCTGGCCGCCTTCGACGACCCGCGCCCGGTGCAGCTGGACAGCGACGGCGACGGCAAGCCCGACCGCACCCTGACCGACGAGGAGCGGCAGTCGCACCGCGCGGTCGCCGAGGCCGCGGTCAAGGCCAACTGCCCGGCCTGACCGCCCGGCCCGCGACATGGCTGGCCGGCCTGGCCAGCTCCCGCCCAGGGGCCCGTCCACCGGCCCAATGCCGCGTTTCCCGTTGCCGGGCTCCGGACGCAGCCCCGGCGGCCCGGCCCATCGGTACCGGTCCGCCGCGAAGGCGGTCGCCAGCGCACGGGCCCCGGCTCGGCCTGGCCCTCCCGCGCCGCCAGGGCCGCAGCCCGGCGCGGCCGCGCTGCCCGGCCATGTCCGCCGCGCCCTCCCCGCCCCCCGCCAGCCACGCCATGGCCAGGCGCCGGTGCTGCCGCGACGGCGTGCGTCGCATCCCACCACCGCCTGGCCGCCCTGATCCCGGGACCGTGACTGCCATGCGGCCTGGCCACGTCGCCGGGCGATCCGTCCTGCCTGGGGCCGGCTGCCGGCCCGCGCTGCCCGCGGTGCTGGCAGAATGTCCGGTTTCCGCACCCCCATTCCGGCATTCCAATGCGCCTTTCCCGCTTCCACCTGCACACCACCAAGGAAACCCCGGCCGACGCCGAGCTGGTCAGCCACAAGCTGATGCTGCGCGCCGGCATGATCCGCAAGCTCGCCGCCGGCCTGTACACCTGGACCCCGCTGGGCCTGCGCGTGCTGCGCAAGGTCGAGGCGGTCGTGCGCGAGGAAATGGACCGCGCCGGCGCGGTGGAACTGCAGCTGCCGACCATCCAGCCGCGCGAGCTGTGGGAGGAAACCGGGCGCTGGGGGAAATTCGGCGGCCAGCTGCTGAAGATCAAGGACCGCAAGGAAGCCGAATACTGCTTCAGCCCGACCGCCGAGGAGGCAATCACCGACTTCGCCCGCCAGGAACTGAGCAGCTACAAGCAGCTGCCGGTGAACTTCTACCAGATCCACACCAAGTTCCGCGACGAGATCCGCCCGCGCTTCGGCGTGATGCGCGCGCGCGAGTTCCTGATGAAGGACGCCTATTCCTTCCACGTCTCCGACGAGGACCTGGCGCGCGAATACGAGAACATGAAGGCGGCCTACATCCGCATCTTCACCCGCCTGGGCCTGGAGTTCCGCGCGGTGCAGGCCGATTCGGGCGCGATCGGCGGTGACGCCTCGCAGGAATTCCACGTCCTGGCCGATTCGGGCGAGGACGCGCTGGCCTTCTCCACCGCCTCCGATTACGCCGCCAACGTGGAAACCGCGCAGGCCGCCGCCCCGGGGCCGCGCCCGGCCGCGGCCGAGGAAATGCGCAAGGTCGAAACCCCGGTCCAGAAAACCTGCGAGGACGTGGCCGCGCTGCTGGGAATCCCGCTGCAGCGCACGGTCAAGTCGGTGGCGTTTTTCGGCGAGCAGGGTTTTGTCCTGGCCCTCGTGCGCGGCGACCATTCGGTAAACGAAATCAAACTGGCCAAGGTTGACGGCGTGGGTGAATATCGCCCGGCCACCGAAGCGGAAATCCTCGAGCACCTGGGCGGCGAGCCGGGTTTCCTCGGCCCGGTGGGCGCGAAGAAGGCCATCCGCGTGGTTGCCGACCGCGAGGTCGCGGCGATGGCGGATTTCGTCGTCGGCGCCAACGAGCCCGGTTTCCACCTGGCCGGGGTGAACTGGGGCCGCGACCTGCCGGAGGCCGACGTGGTGGCGGACATCCGCAACGTGGTCGCCGGCGACCGCGCCGCCGACGGCGGCGAAATCCGCCTGGCGCGCGGCATCGAGGTCGGCCACGTGTTCCAGCTCGGCCGCAAGTATTCGCAGGCCATGGGTTTCACCGTGCTGGACGAAAACGGCAAGGCCGTGGTCCCGGCGATGGGCTGCTACGGCATCGGCGTTTCCCGCATCGTGGCCGCGGCGATCGAGCAGAACCACGACGAGGCCGGCATCGTCTGGCCGGTGCCGATGGCACCGTGGGCGGTGGCGATCTGCGTCATCAACCCGAAGAAGGACCCGCAGGTTGACGAGGCGGCCGAATCGCTGCTGCAGGAGCTGAAGGCAGCCGGCATCGACGCGGTGCTGGACGACCGCGGCCTGCGCCCGGGCCCGATGTTCGCCGACATGGAACTGATCGGCATCCCGCACCGCGTGGTGGTTTCCGCGCGCGGCCTGGAGGCCGGCACCTACGAATACCGCGCCCGCCGCGGCGGCGAGGCCGAGGCGCTGGACCGCGCGCAGCTGCTGCAGCGCCTGGCGGACTGAGCGCGCGTTTTCCCGGCGGTTATGGCGGCCCGATTATCCGGCGATAATCGGGCCGTTTTTTCTTGACGCACCGTTCATTGCCGGGTTTATTGCACTGGATTATCCTGCAGTCGATTGCCCAGGGACGGGCCTCCCATGATTGCCGGAGAATATGATGTCGATTGATCTGAGTACGCTGTCGCCCCGGGAACTGGGTTCCCTGATCGCCACCGCCAAGAAGCGCCAGGCCCTGCTGTCGAAGCGGGCCCCGATCGCCAAGGTCCGCAGCAAGCTGGTCAAACTGGCCAAGGCCGAGGGCTACACCATCGAGGAGCTGTTCGGCACCCCGGGCGGCGGCCGCGCCAGCGCCGCGGCCGGCAGCGGCCGCGCCCGCAAGCTGGGCAAGGTGCCGCCGAAGTACCGCAACCCGGAAAACCCGAAGGAAACCTGGACCGGCCGCGGCAAGCAGCCGCGCTGGCTGGCGGCCTATGTCGCCCAGGGCCGCGATGTGGCCGAGTTCCTGATCCCGGGTGCAGCCGCCCCGACCCCGGCCAAGGCCGCCAAGGGCGCGCGCAAGCGGGTGGTCAAGAAGGCCCGCGGCAAGTAACCGCCCCCTACGTGGAAACGCCGGCCCCGGGGCCGGCGTTTCCTTTTGCGCCCGCACCGGCGGCTCAGAGGTTCTTGCGCGCCGGCAGCAGCAGGTTGCCGAACAGCAGGCCGGCGACCAGGGCCACCACGATGTTGAGCACCAGCAGCACCGCGTTCTGGCCGGCGTCCACGTCCTGCTGCTGGACCATGGTGAGCAGCCCGCGCAGGCTGGCGCTGCCGGGCACCAGCATGATGATGCCGGGCAGGCGGATCAGCGCGCCCGGACGCTGCGCCCAGCGGCCGAAGCCGTTGCCGGCGGCGGTCAGCACCAGCGCCGAGAGGAAGATGCCCACCGGGCTGCCCCATTCGTGGCCGCCGAAGCGCGAGATCAGGTAGCCGGTGATGGCCGCGCCCATGACCCAGGGGTAGTCGCGCGGGCTGGCCTTGAACAGCACCGCGAAGGCGAACGAGGCCACCGCCATCGACAGCCATTCCACGCTTTCCGGTTGCGGCCGCAGCGCCCGCACCTGCGGCTCCAGGCCAAGCACGTCCAGCAGGTTCACCGCCACCACCGCGCCCACGGTCAGCTTCAGCACCGTGGTCAGGGCGCCTGCGAAGCGCACGGTGCCGGAGACCCAGTGCTGGCTGGACAGCTCGTTCATGGCGTTGGTGATCGCCATGCCGGGCAGCAGCGCCACCAGCGAGGCGATCACCACGGTATTGAGGTTCAGCGGCGCCACCAGGGCCGCGACCAGGCTGACCACCGCGCCGGCGGCCAGCGCCGACAGCGCCTCGCTGGCCTCGCGCAGCGCGGCGCGGCGGGCGCAGTACTGGTCGAGCAGGCCGATCATCAGCCCGGTGGCCGCGGCCACCGCGATGTCCAGCCACGGCAGCCGCCACAGCCCGGCCACGCCGGCCGCGGCCAAACCGTAGCCGAACACCTGCATGGCGCTGGCCAGGGCCGAGGGCGGCCGGTCCAGTGCGCGCAGCGCGGTATGGCCCTGGGTGATGGTCAGCTGGCCGCTGGCCACGGCCTCGGCGATGCGGTCGGCCTCGCACAGCTTGTGCAGGTCGTTCTCCCCGGGGGACAGGCGGATCACCCGGGTGGTGTCGGTGCTGCCCAGCGGCTTGCCGGGCTCGCTGAAGCTGAGGATCAGGCCGGTGGGGTTGGACCAGGCCTCGCACTCCAGGTCCAGGCGCTGCGACAGCGCGGTGATCGCCGCCTCCAGGCGCTGGGCGGTGGTGCCGTAGCGGTGCAGGCGCACCGCCATCTCGGCGACGAAGGCGATGCGCTGGGGATAGCTGGCCTGGGGCCGGGCGGGGACGTTGGACATCGCACTAGTATCGCGCCAGCGGCGGCGCAGCAGTCACCGCCTTGCCTGTATGCTGCGGCCGGACTATGGACCCGACCCCCCCGAACCCGCCCGGCTGGACCCTGGCCCCCGGCTCCGAGCAGGAGGCGCGCCTGGCCGGCGACTGGACGCTGGACCACGCCATGGAGCTGGCCGCGCGCCTGCGCGAGCTGCCCGAGGCGGTGACCGCGGTGGACGCCACCGGGATCGGGCGGATCGACTCGGCCGGGGTGATGCAGCTGATCCGCTTCGCGCGGCGCCGGCGCCTGCCGGAGGCGGCGGTGCGCTTCAGCACGGCGCACCTGCCGCTGGTGCAGGTGATCGAGGACGTGTCCGACGAGCGCCCGGCGCGCAAGCGCGACTACGGCTTCGCCGCCGCGCTGGAGCGCCTGGGCCGCGCCACCCACGCCGTCGGCCGCAACATCGTCGAGCTGCTGGGCTTCACCGGGGAGAACCTGGTCAAGCTGCTGCGCCTGCTGCGCCAGCCCCGGCGCTTCCGCCTCACCGCCACGGTGGCGCACATGGAACAGGTGGGCCTGGACGCGGTGCCGCTGGTGGCGCTGCTGTCCTACCTGGTCGGCGCGGTGATCGCATTCCTGGGCTCGACCATCCTGGCCGACTTCGGCGCCGAGATCTTCGTGGTCGAGCTGGTGTCGATCGCCTTCCTGCGCGAGTTCGCGGTGCTGCTCACCGCGATCGTGCTGGCCGGCCGCACCGCCTCGGCGTTCACCGCGCAGATCGGGGCGATGAAGGCGCGCGAGGAGATCGACGCGATCCGCACCCTGGGCCTGGACCCGATCGACCTGCTGGTGATCCCGCGCCTGGTCGCGCTGCTGGTGATGCTGCCCCTGCTGACCTTCGTGGCGATGATGGCCGGCCTGGCCGGCGGCGTGACCGTGGGCGCGTTCGACCTGGAGATCCCGCCGCAGATGTACCTGGCGCGGATGCACGAGACCCTGCAGCTGCGCCACTTCCTGGTCGGCCTGTCCAAGGCCCCGGTGTTCGCCATGGTGATCGGCCTGATCGGCTGCCTGGAAGGCATGCGCGTGCAGGGCACGGCGCAGTCGGTCGGCGAGCGCACCACCTCCAGCGTGGTGCAGACCATCTCGCTGGTGATCATCCTCGACGCGCTGGCGGCGCTCTGGTTCATGAACATGGATTGGTGAAAGGGCGGGATTGGTGATTCGTGATGGGTGATTCGACGAACGGTGATTGGTGATTCGTGATGGGTGATCCGAAAAAGCCAGAAGCAGGCCGCCAGGTTTCCGGAGAGAATGCTTTTGCTTTGACGAATGACGCATCACGAATCACGAGCGACCAGCCCGCGGACGCGGATGGCGGCGAGGCGGCCATCCGCGTCCGCGGGCTGGTCAACCGGTTCGGATCCCAGACCGTCCACGACGGCCTCGACCTCGACGTGCGCCGCGGGGAGATCATCGGCATCGTGGGCGGCTCGGGCACCGGCAAGTCGGTGCTGATGCGCAGCATCCTCGGGCTGCAGCGGCCGACCGACGGCAGCATCGAGGTACTGGGCGCGGACGCGCGCTCGGACGATCCGCGCCAGCGCCAGCACATCCAGCGCCATACCGGGGTGCTGTTCCAGGACGGCGCGTTGTTTTCCTCGCTGACCGTGGGCGAGAACGTGGAGGTGCCGCTGCGCGAGCACCACCCGGAGCTGCCGGAGACCTGGCGCCGCGAGCTGGCGCTGCTGAAGGTCAAGCTCGCCGGACTGCCCGCCGACGCCGCGTCCAAGCTGCCGGCGCAGCTGTCCGGCGGCATGCGCAAGCGCGCCGGGCTGGCCCGGGCGCTGGCGCTGGACCCGCCGCTGCTGTTCCTGGACGAGCCCACCGCCGGCCTCGACCCGATCGGCGCCGCCGCCTTCGACCACCTGCTGCGCACCCTGCAGCAGGCCCTGGGCCTGACCGTGTTCCTCATCACCCACGACCTGGACACCCTGTACGCTATCTGCGACCGGGTGGCGGTGCTGGCCGACCGCAAGGTCGTGATCAACGCCCCGCTGGAGGAAGTCGAGCGCTTCGACCATCCCTGGGTGCAGGAATACTTCCACGGCCCGCGCGCCCGCGCCGCGCGCGGCCAGCGCAATCCCCCGCGCCAGGAGGCGGACTGAGATGGAAACCCGCGCCAACTACGTGCTGATCGGCGCCTTCACCATCGTGGTGTCGGTGGCCCTGCTGCTGTTCGGGCTGTGGGCGGCCAAGTACTCGTCCGAACGCAGCTGGCAGCGCTACATGATCGTGTTCGACGAGGCGGTGACCGGCCTGTCGGTGGGCAGCAGCGTGCAGTACAACGGCATCTCGGTCGGTTCGATCGACAAGCTGTCGCTGGACCCGCAGGACCCGCGCCGGGTGGTGGCGATCATCCGCGCCGACGCCAACGTGCCGGTCAAGACCGACACCCGCGCCAAGCTCGCCATCACCAGCCTCACCGGCCCCGCCATCATCCAGCTGTCCGGCGGCTCGCCCGGGGCGCCGCTGCTGACCGCGGTGGACACCCGCGACACTCCCCAGATCCAGACCTCGCCCTCGGCGCTGCAGAACATCACCGACACCGCCAACCGCATCGTCGAGCGCCTGGACCAGGTGCTCAGCGACCAGAACGTGGCCCACATCGGCCGCACCCTGGAGAACATCGAGCGCATCAGCGCCAGCATGGCGGCCAAGGACGAAGGCATGGAGGCGCTGCTTGCCACCGCGCGCGACGCCGCGCGCAGCCTCGACCAGACCCTGCAGAACACCAATGCCACCGTGCAGCGGGTGGACCAGAACCTGGTGCGGGAGCTGCCGGCGCTGATCAGCCGCCTGGACTCGACCCTGGCGCGGCTGGATTCGGCAGCGGGCAACGCCGACGCGATCCTTGGCGAGAACCGCGCCGCGATCAACAGCTTCGCCAACGACGGCCTGGCCCAGCTGGGCCCGACCCTGACCGAGCTGCGCGCGCTGATCCGCGACCTGCGCCAGATCAGCGACCGCCTCGAGAACAACCCGGCGCGCTTCCTGCTCGGCCGCGACGGAGCCAAGGAGTTCGAACCGCAATGATGCCCGTTCCCTTCCCCACGCCCGCCGCGCCCGCGCGCCGGCTCGCCTTCCTGGTCCTGGCCGCGACGCTGGCCGGCTGCTCGCTGGTCGGCAAGCCCGGCGACCCGGTGACCATCTACGCCCCCGAGGCCGCGGCCACGCCGGATCCCTCCTGGCCGAGGGTGGACTGGCAGCTGGCCATCGCCCGCCCGTCCGCCCCGCGCCTGCTGGACTCGCCGCGCATCGGCGTGCGCCCGGTCCCGGGCGAGCTGCAGGTGTACAAGGGCGCGGTCTGGGTGCAGCCGCCGACCGACATGCTGGAGGCTACGGTGCTGCGCGTGCTGGAGGACTCCGGCAAGATCGACGCGGTCGGCCGCGTGGCCACCGGCCTGCGCGCGAACTACCGGCTGGCGCTGGACATCCGCCGCTTCGAGGCCGACTACCGCGGCGGCGACCGCCCGGCGGCGGTGATCGAGGTGGTGGCCAAGCTGATGCACAACACCGACCAGCGCGTGGTCGCCAGCCAGACCTTCACCCAGGTGCAGCCGTCCCCGGCCACCGACATCGGCAGCGTGGCCGCGGCCTTCGACCAGGCCCTGGCCGAGGTCGGCCGCCAGGTCGCCGGCTGGACCCTGGCCGCAGGCCAGGCCGACGCCGCCAGCCGCCCCGCGCCCTGAGCGCGCGGCCCGTCCCCTGCAGCAAGCCAGACCCGCAAGCTCCCGGCTCCACCGCCCCCCCCCCAACACTGGCGCCGCGCGCCCCCGGATGAGCCACATCGTCAGCTACTCGATCCGCGGGCTGGAGGCGATCTTCGCGCCGCACGGGTTCCGGATCAGCCCGCTGCCGGGCAAGAGCTACGCCAGCATCGCCGAATTCGACCCGGATCCGGCCCCGGAGGACTTCAGCGAGCGCATCTACCGTCCGCTGCCGGAGAACGACGCGCTGCTGGCGCGCTGCGGCCTGCTGCGCCAGGCAACGATCCAGAGCGCGCGCGCGTCCTACTACTTCGGCGGCTACCTGGAGCGCACCCGCTGGGCGCTGTCGCTGGACCGCGAGCTGGCGGAACTGCGCGACCAGCACGCCCGCCAGCTGCGGGAACTGGCGCAGCAGCACGAGCACGAACTGGCCGAACTCAGGGCGCAGCTGCCGCAGGCGGCGGACGCCGGGGATGCGGCTGCACCTGGCGGAAGGTCAGGTTGATGCGCGCGCCCACCGGCCGCGCGGTGCGCGGCAGGGCATGCTTCCAGTGGCGCTGGGTGGACCCGCCCATCAGCAGCAGGCTGCCGGGCTCCAGTTGAAGCGCCAGCTTGCGCGCCGGATCGTCGCGCCGGCGCAGCACGAAGCGGCGCGGCGCGCCCAGGCTCAGCGAGGCGATCAGCGGCTGCGGGCCCAGTTCCAACTCGTCGTCGCTGTGCCAGCCCATGGCGTCGCGGCCGTCGCGGTAAAGGTTGGCCAGTACGCTGTTGAAGCGCGCGCCCAGCTCGTCCTGCAAGCGCCTGCGCAGTGCCGCCAGTTCCGCCGGCCAGGGATGCGGCACGAAGCGGCTGCCGGAATAGCGGTAGACCGCCTGCGGGTCGCCGATCCAGCAGCTCAGCCGCGGCGAATCCACCTCGCGGCCGAAGATCCGGATCCGGTGCACCTCCCACGGCAGCCCGTCCAGCAGGCGCTGCATGAGGTCGGCGGCCGCCGCCGGCGGCAGCCAGCCGCGGGCCAGTTCCAGCCGGGCGTCGGGGAGCTCGAAGCGCTGCCATTGCATGCCCGCCACGCTAGCAGGTGCGGCCCCTGGCGCGCAGGGATTTGCCCCGCCGTCCGCGAAACCCGAGAATGCCGGGCCAGCCAGAACAGCCAGCCGGAGCCGTGATGACGGAAACCACCGCCCCAACGCCCACGCCCGAGGTGGAACGCGACGTGATGGAGTACGACGTCGTCACCGTCGGCGCCGGTCCGTCCGGCCTGGCGTTCGCCATCCGCCTCAAGCAGCTCAACCCGGAGCTGTCGGTGTGCGTGATCGAGAAGGCCAGCACGGTCGGCGCCCACATCCTGTCCGGCGCGGTGATCGAGCCGGGCCCGCTGGACGCCCTGCTGCCGGGCTGGCGCGACAACCCGCCGCCGGTGTGCGTGCCGGCCACCGGGGACGAATTCTGGCTGCTGACCAAGGATGGCGGCACGAAGCTGCCCGTCGTGCCGCCGGGCATGCGCAACCACGGCAACTTCATCGTTTCCCTGGGCGCGATGTGCGCCTGGCTGGCGCCGCAGGCCGAGGCCCTGGGCGTGGAGATCTACGCCGGCTTCGCCGCCGCCGAGACCCTGCATGCCGAGGACGGCACCGTGCTGGGCGTGCGCATCGGCGACATGGGCGTGGCCAAGGACGGCTCGCTCAAGCCCGGCTACACCCCCGGCATCGACATCCGCGCCAAGGTCACGGTGCTGGCCGAGGGCGCGCGCGGCCACCTGACCAAGCGCCTCATCAAGCGCTTCGGCCTGGACGCGGACAGCGACCCGCAGAGCTACTCGATCGGCATCAAGGAACTGTGGCAGCTGCCGGAAGGCCGCACCAGCCCGGGCAAGATCGTGCACAGCTTCGGCTGGCCGGCGGACAACGACACCTACGGCGGCAGCTTCCTGTACCACCTGGAGAACAACCAGGTGGCGATCGGCTACGTCAGCGGCCTGGACTACAAGGATCCGGAGTACCGCCCGTGGGAGGCCTTCCAGCAGTGGAAGAACCACCCGCACGTCAAGCCGCTGCTGGAAGGCGGCAGCATCCTCTCCGCCGGCGCCCGCGCCATCGTCACCGGCGGCTACCAGGCCCTGCCCAAGGTGGAGATGCCTGGCGCGCTGCTGGTCGGCGACACCGCCGGCCTGCTCAACGTGCCCAAGGTCAAGGGCACCCACCAGGCGATCCGCAGCGGCATGCTCGCCGCCGAGCACCTGGCCGCCAGCGGCCTGGACCCGGCCGGCTTCGACGCAAAGCTGCGCGCCTCGGAGGTGGTGGCCGAGCTGAAGAAGGTCCGCAACATCAAGCCCGGCTTCAAGAAGGGCCTGTGGCTGGGCATGGCCAACGCCGCCTGGGAGACCGCCACCGGCGGCGCCTCGCCGTGGACGCTCAAGGGCTCGCCGGACTGGTCCTCGCTGCAGAAGCTGGGCCAGTACCAGGCCCCGGACCGCGGCTGGGTGGAGCGCACCCTGCCCCCGCGCGACCGCCTGCAGGCGGTGTACTACGCCGCCACCGAGCACGACGAGGACCAGCCGGTGCACCTGAAGGTGGCCGACACCTCGATCTGCGTGGAGCGCTGCACGGTCGAGTACGGCAACCCCTGCACTCGCTTCTGCCCGGCCGGCGTGTACGAGATGGTCGAGGACGAAGCCGGCAGGCGCCTGCAGATCAACGCCGCCAACTGCGTGCACTGCAAGACCTGCGACATCAAGGACCCGTACGAGATCATCACCTGGGTCACGCCCGAGGGCGGCTCCGGGCCGAACTACCAGAACCTCTAGGCCCGCCCGCGACCCGCGCCGCGGAAACCCGTTAGGATCGACCCCACTGCCTGGAGTGGGGGGAACGACCTTGCGGTTCTGTTTTCCGGACTGGGAAAGTCGCCACGGCGACCAGGATGCGCTGGCGCAGGCCTGGCTGGCCTCGCAGGAATTCGCCGCGCGCGGACCCGATGGCCTGGCCACCGAATGCGTCCTGTGCGGGACGCAGGCGCGGCTGAAGCTGCATGGCGATCCGGCCTCACCCGACTTCAGGGAAGGCCTGGTGTGCACCGGCTGCGGGCTCAACACCCGGCTGCGCGCCTCGCTGAAGCTGCTGCGTGAGCAGCTGGCCCGCTGGCAGCCGGCGCCGGCGCCGCTGCCGGACCTGCTGGCGAGGCTGGGCCTGCGGCCACGCCTGCCGCGGGTCTACGTCACCGAGCAGGCCACCGCCACCTTCGTCTGGATGCAGCGCCACCTGCAGGCCGAGCTCCACGGCGGCGAGTTCGAGCCCGACTGGCGGCGGCGCCGCGGCCTGACCCACGCGCTGCGGCGGATGGGCGGACGCGGCAGGGTCGTGTTCCGCGACCTGACCGCGCTGGATTTCGCCGATGCCTCGCTCGACGGCGTGGCCAGCTTCGACGTGCTCGAGCACGTGCCCGACTACCAGGCCGCCATCGGCGAAATGTACCGCGTGCTCCGGCCCGGCGGCGCCTGCGTGGCCACCTTTCCGTTCACCGACCAGCCCACGACCCTGGTCCGGGCGCGCCTCGCCGCCGACGGCGGGATCGAACACCTCGAGCCGCCCGAGTACCACGGCGACCCGATCAGCGGCGGCATCCTCTGCTACTACCACTTCGGCTGGGACGTGCTCGACCGCTTCCGCGAGGCCGGCTTCAGCCAGGCCTGCATGGCCATGCCGTACTCGCTCGAGCACGGCCTGCCCTACGGGATGTGGACCCTGGTGGCGATCCGCTGACCGCCTGCGCGGCGGTCAGGCGGCGATCGGGACCCCGGTCTTCGCGCGCAGCTCGTCGAGGCCGACGCCCGGCGCGGTTTCCACCAGCTTCAGCCCGTCCGGGGTGACGTCGAACACGCCCAGGTCGGTGATGATGCGGTGGACCACGCCCACGCCGGTCAGCGGCAGGGTGCACTCGGGCAGGATCTTGTGCTCGCCGTTCTTCGCGGTGTGCTCCATCAGCACCACCACGCGCTTCACCCCGGCCACCAGGTCCATGGCCCCGCCCATGCCCTTGACCATCTTGCCCGGCACCATCCAGTTGGCCAGGTCGCCCTTGTCGGTGACCTGCATGGCGCCGAGGATGGCCAGGTCGATGTGGCCGCCGCGGATCATGGCGAAGGAATCGTGGCTGCCGAAGTAGCTGGCGCCCGGGCGCGCGGTCACGGTCTGCTTGCCGGCGTTGATCAGGTCCGGGTCGACCTCGTCCTCGGTCGGGAACGGGCCGATGCCCAGCAGGCCGTTCTCCGACTGCAGCCACACGTCCACGCCCTCGGGGATGTGGTTGGCGACCAGGGTCGGCAGGCCGATGCCCAGGTTCACGTAGGCGCCGTCCTCCAGCTCCAGGGCGGCGCGGCGCGCCATTTCGTCGCGGGTCCAGGCCATCACTTGCCTCCCTGCTGGCGCACGGTGCGCTGCTCGATGCGCTTCTCCGGCGCGGGGTTGTGGACGATGCGGTCGACGTAGATGCCCGGCAGGTGGACCTGGTCCGGGTCGATCGCGCCGACCTCGACGACCTCCTCCACCTCGGCCACGCAGACCTTGCCGGCCATGGCACAGGCCGGGTTGAAGTTGCGCGCGGTCTTGCGGAACACCAGGTTGCCGGCCGTGTCGGCCTTCCACGCCTTGACCAGGGCCACGTCGGCCACCAGCGCGGTCTCCAGCACGTAGTGCTTGCCGTTGAACTCGCGCGTCTCCTTGCCCTCGGCCACCACGGTGCCGTAGCCGGTGGCGGTGTAGAACGCCGGGATCCCGGCGCCGCCGGCGCGCAGGCGCTCGGCCAGGGTGCCCTGCGGGTTGAACTCCAGCTCCAGCTCGCCGGCCAGGAACTGGCGCTCGAATTCCTTGTTCTCGCCCACGTAGGACGAAATCATCTTGCGTATCTGCCGGGTCTCCAGCAGCAGGCCCAGGCCGAAGCCGTCCACGCCGGCGTTGTTGGAGATCACGGTCAGGTCCTTCACCCCCGAATCGCGCAGGGCCGCGATCAGTGCCTCGGGGATGCCGCACAGGCCGAAGCCGCCGACCGCCAGCGTCTGCCCGTCGGCCACCAGGTCGGCCAACGCGGCGTGCGCGTCGGCCACCAGCTTGCTGCGGGATGTCCGGTTGCCCATCTGAGTCCTCGCCAATGCCGGGATGGGGCCATTCTAGTGGGTCCGCCGGGCGTTTCGGCCGTCCCTTGCCGCGACGCCGGCGCCGCGGCGGGTAGAATCGGGAGAACGTCCCCCGTGCAAAGGAATGACCCATGACGCTCCCCGCTTTCAAGGCCTACGACATCCGTGGGCGCGTTCCGGACGAACTGGACGAGGACCTGGCCCGCAGGATCGGCGTGGCCCTCTCCGACCAGCTGCGCCCCGGCCCGGTGGTCCTGGGCCATGACGTGCGCCTGAGCAGCCCGGCGCTGCAGGCGGCGCTGTCGGCCGGCCTGCGCAGCAAGGGCCGCGAGGTGATCGACATCGGCCTGTGCGGCACCGAGGAGGTGTACTTCCAGGTCGACCACCTCGACGCGGCCGGCGGCGTGATGGTGACCGCCAGCCACAACCCGATGGACTACAACGGGATGAAACTGGTGCGCGAGAATGCGCGCCCGATCTCCTCCGACACCGGCCTGTTCGCCATCTCCGACGCGGCCGAGGCCGACACCGCCCCGGCCGCGCCGCCGACCGCCGGCGAGCGCGCGCTAACCGACAAGGGCGCCTACATCGAGCACCTGCTGTCCTACGTGGACGTGCCGGCGCTCAAGCCGCTGAAGCTGGTGGTCAACGCGGGCAACGGCGGCGCCGGCGCCATCGTCGACCTGCTGGCGCCGCACCTGCCCTTCGAGTTCGTGCGCGTCAACCACGAGCCGGACGGCAGCTTCCCCAACGGCATCCCCAACCCGCTGCTGCCGGAGAACCGCCAGGCCACCATCGACGCGGTGCGCGCGCATGGCGCCGACTTCGGCATCGCCTGGGACGGCGACTTCGACCGCTGCTTCTTCTTCGACGAGCAGGGTCGCTTCATCGAGGGCTACTACCTGGTCGGACTGCTGGCCCAGGCGATCCTGGCCAAGCACCCCGGCGGCAAGGTGGTGCACGACCCGCGCCTGGTCTGGAACACCGTCGAGCAGGTGCAGGAGGCCGGCGGCGTGCCGGTGCTGTGCAAGAGCGGCCACGCCTTCATCAAGGAGAAGATGCGCGCCGAGGACTGCGTCTACGGCGGCGAGATGAGCGCCCACCACTACTTCCGCGAGTTCGCCTACGCCGACTCGGGCATGATCCCCTGGCTGCTGATCGCCAGCCTGGTCTCCACCAGCGGGCGTAGCCTGGGCGACCTGGTCGAGGCGCGCGTGCGCAAGTTCCCGTGCAGCGGCGAGACCAACTTCCGCGTGGCCGACGCCAAGGCGGCGGTGGCGCGGGTGATGGACCACTTCGCCGCGCAGTCGCCGGCGCTGGACCACACCGACGGCATCAGCGCCGACTTCGGCGACTGGCGCTTCAACCTGCGCAGTTCCAACACCGAGCCGCTGCTGCGGCTGAACGTCGAGGCCCGCGGCGACGAGGCGCTGCTGCGCGCGCGCACCGAGGAAATCTCGCGGCTGCTCTCGGCCTGACCTGGAAGCCCATGAACGACCTGCTCCCCGTCCTGTTGTCCGGCGGCTCCGGCACGCGGCTGTGGCCGCTGTCGCGGGAGTCCTATCCCAAGCAGTTCCTGCCGTTGCACGGGGAGCTGACCATGCTCCAGGAGACCTGGCGCCGGGTGGCCCCGCTGGCCACCCGCGCGCCGCTGGTGGTGGCCAACGAGGCGCACCGCTTCGTCGCCGCCGAGCAGCTGCACCAGGTCGGCGCGGTGCCGCAGGCGATCCTGCTGGAGCCGGCCGGCCGCAACACCGCCCCGGCGATCGCCGTGGCCGCGCTGGAGGCCGGCGCCGGCGGCGAGGATCCGGTGCTGCTGGTGCTGCCCTCCGACCACGTGGTGCGCGACCCCGAGGCCTTCCGCCGCGCGGTGCTCGAGGCCCTGCCGGCGGCCGAGGCCGGGCGCCTGGTCACCTTCGGCATCGTCCCCACCGGCCCGGAGACCGGCTACGGCTACATCCGCGCCACCGCCGGCGAGGGCGTGCGCGCGGTGGAGCAGTTCGTGGAGAAGCCGGACCTGGCCACCGCGGAAGGCTACGTCGCCTCCGGCGCGTACTACTGGAACAGCGGCATGTTCCTGTTCCGCGCCTCGCGCTACCTGGCCGAGCTGGAGCGGTTCAACCCGCAGATGCTGGCGGCGGTGCGCAAGGCCTGGGCCGGCGCGCGCCGCGACGCCGACTTCGTGCGCCTGGACGCGGCGGCCTTCGCCGAGGTGCCCTCGGACTCGATCGACTACGCGGTGATGGAGAAGACCGACCACGCCTCGCTGGTGCCGCTGGACGCCGGCTGGAGCGACGTCGGCTCCTGGACCGCGCTGCGCGAGGTGTCCGAGCGCGACGCCGACGGCAACGCCCACCACGGCGACGTGATCGCGATCGACTGCCGCAACACCTTCGCCTACGGTGAACGCCTGATCGCCCTGGTCGGGCTGGACGACGTGGTGGTGGTGGAAACCGCCGACGCGGTGCTGGTCGGGCGCGGCGACCGCATGCAGGAGGTCAAGGAAGTGGTGGCGCGGATCCGCGCCGAGGATCGCCCGGAGGCCACTTGGCACCGCAAGGTCTACCGTCCCTGGGGCGCGTACGACTCGATCGACAGCGGCCAGCGCTTCCAGGTCAAGCGGATCACGGTCAAGCCCGGCGCCAGCCTGAGCCTGCAGATGCACCACCACCGCGCCGAGCACTGGGTGGTGGTCAGCGGCACCGCCGAGGTCACCCGCGGCGACGAGGTGATCCTGCTGACCGAGAACCAGAGCACCTACATCCCGCTGGGCGTGACCCACCGCCTGCGCAATCCCGGCAAGCTGCCTCTGGAGCTGATCGAGGTCCAGTCCGGCAGCTACCTGGGCGAGGACGACATCGTCCGCTTCGAGGACACCTACGGCCGCACCTGAGCGGCCGCGGGCAGCGCCGGCACGTTCCCGTGCCGGCCGTCAGGCCGCCGGAGCGGCGGCGCGTTCGGCCGCCAGTGCGGCGATCACCGGGCGCAGCGCGTCGCGCCAGTGCGGCAGCGCCACCGCGAAGTCGCGTCGCAGCGCGGTGGTATCCAGGCACGAGTAGGCCGGGCGCCGCGCCGGGGTCGGGAACTCGGCGGTGGTGATCGCCTGCACCCGCGGCGCGCGCGGCAGCAGGCCCGCTTCCACCGCTTCGGCGAAGATCGCCTCGGCAAAGCCATGCCAGCTGGTCTGGCCATCGGCCACCAGGTGCCAGGTGCCGCTGGTGCCGGTATCGTCCAGCGCCCGGCGCAGGGCCACCGCGGTGACCTCGGCGATCAGCGCCGCCGGGGTCGGCGTGCCGACCTGGTCGGCCACCACCCGCAGCTCGTCGCGCTCGGCGCCCAGGCGCAGCATGGTGCGCAGGAAGTTGTGGCTGTGCGCGGCGTAAACCCACGCGGTGCGGAACACCAGGTGGCGGCCGCCGGCGGCGCGGATCGCCTGCTCGCCGGCCAGCTTGCTGGCCCCGTACGTACCCAGCGGCGCGGTCGGGTCGTCCTCGCGGTACGGGCGCGTGCCGCTGCCGTCGAACACGTAGTCGGTGGAGTAATGCACCAGCGGGATGCCGGCCGCGGCGCAGGCCCGGGCCAGCGCGCCGGGCGCCTCGCCGTTGATGCGGAACGCGGCCTCCGGCTCGGACTCGGCCTTGTCCACCGCGGTGTAGGCGGCGGCGTTGATGACCGCATCCGGGGCCACCTCGCGCACCACCCCGGCCAGGTGCTGTGGATCGGCCAGGTCGGCGGCGATGGCGCTGCCGCCGTCGTGCAGGCGGCCGTCGCGGGTGGCGACGACGAGCTCGCCCAGCGGCGCCAGGCTGCGGCGCAGCTCGCGCCCCAGCTGGCCGTTGCCGCCGACCAGCAGCAGCCGGGTCATGGCGCGTACACCGGCAGGCGGTCCTCGGGGATCCCGGCCAGGAACGGCGCGCTGCTGTCCTTGGCCGACAGCACCGGCTCGGCGATGGGCCAGTCCACGCCGATGTCGCCGTCGTTCCAGCGCACCCCGGCGTCGGACTCCTTCACGTACACGTCGGTGCACAGGTAGCTGAAGATCGCGTGCTCGGACAGCACCGCGAAGCCGTGGGCGAAGCCCTCCGGGATCCAGAACTGGCGCCGGTTCTGCGCACTGAGCACCACCGCTTCCCAGCGGCCGAAGGTCGGCGAGCCGCGGCGGATGTCCACCGCCACGTCGTAGACCTCGCCTTCCAGCACGCTCACCAGCTTGCCCTGCGGCCGCGGCCACTGGTAATGCAGGCCGCGCAGCACGCCGCGGGTGGAGGTGGACACGTTGCTCTGCACGAACCGGGTCGGCAGGCCGTGCTGGGCGAAGCGCTCGGCGTTCCAGGTCTCGAAGAACACGCCGCGGGCGTCGCCGAACACCGCCGGCTCGATCACCACGCAGCCCGGCAGGGCAGTCGGGATCACCTTCATCGCACCACCCCACGCTTCAGCAGCGCCAGCAGGTACTGGCCATATCCGTTCTTGGCCAGCGGCGCGGCCAGCTTCTCCAGCTGCGCCGCGTCGATCCAGCCGTTGCCGTAGGCGATCTCCTCCGGGCAACACACCTGCAGGCCCTGGCGGTCCTGGATGGTCTGGATGAAGTTGGAGGCATCGTGCAGCGACTGGTGGGTGCCGGTGTCCAGCCAGGCGTAGCCGCGGCCCAGCTGCTCCAGGTACAGCGCGCCCTCGTCCAGGTAGCGCTTGTTGAGGTCGGTGATCTCCAGCTCGCCGCGGGCCGAGGGCTTGAGCTCGGCGGCGTAGTCGGCGGCCCTGCCGTCGTAGAAGTACAGGCCGGTGACGGCATAGTTGGAGCGCGGGTTGGCCGGCTTCTCCTCGATGCCCACCACCTTGCCGCTGGCGTCGAACTCGGCCACGCCGTAACGCTCCGGATCGTTGACCCAGTAGCCGAACACGGTGGCGCCCTCGGTGCGCGCGTTGGCGCGGGCCAGGGTCGCGGTCAGGCCGTGGCCGTGGAAGATGTTGTCGCCCAGCACCAGGCAGCTGGGCTGGCCGGCGACGAAGTCGCGGCCGATCAGGTAGGCCTGGGCCAGGCCGTCGGGGCTGGGCTGGACCGCGTAGCGGATGTCCATGCCCCACTGCGAGCCGTCGCCCAGCAGGTTCTGGAACAGGGCCTGCTCGTGCGGCGTGTTGATGACCAGCACCTCGCGGATGCCGGCCAACATCAGCACGCTGAGCGGGTAGTAGATCATCGGCTTGTCGTACACCGGCAGCAGCTGCTTGCTGACGCCCTTGGTGATCGGATACAGCCGCGTGCCGGAGCCGCCGGCCAGGATGATGCCCTTGCGTTGCGTCATGGTTCTGTCCCGTGCGGCTTCAGGCCGCGGTGCCGATGCGTTCGAGGCGGTAGCTGCCGTCCAGCACCCGCCGCACCCAGTCCTGGTGCGCCAGGTACCAGTCCACGGTCGCGGCAATGCCCTGTTCGAAGCTGTACTTCGGCTCCCAGCCCAGCTCGTTCTTGAGCTTGGACGCATCGATCGCGTAGCGGCGGTCGTGGCCGGGGCGGTCGGTGACGTGGGTGATCAGGGCCTCGTGCGGCTGCCCGTCCGGGCGCGGCCGGCGCTGGTCGAGCAGGCGGCAGATGGTGCGCACCACCTCGATGTTCTCGCGCTCGGCGTTGCCGCCGACGTTGTAGGTCTCGCCCACCCGGCCCTTGGCCAGCACCGTGCGGATCGCCTCGCAGTGGTCGGCCACGTACAGCCAGTCGCGCACCTGCTTGCCGTCGCCGTACACCGGCAACGACTCCCCGGCCAGCGCGCGCTGGATCACCAGCGGGATCAGCTTCTCCGGGAAGTGGTACGGGCCGTAGTTGTTGGAGCAGTTGGTGGTGAGCGTGGGCAGGCCGTAGGTGTGGTGGAAGGCGCGCACCAGGTGGTCGGAGGCGGCCTTGGACGCCGAGTACGGCGAGTTGGGCGCGTACGGGGTGGTCTCGGTGAACTTGCCGGTCGCGCCGAGGGTGCCGTAGACCTCGTCGGTGGACACGTGCAGGAAGCGGAACGCGGCCTTCGCCTCGTCTTCCAGGCCCTTCCAGTAGTCGCGCACCGCCTCCAGCAGGGCCAGGGTGCCGACCACGTTGGTCTGGACGAAGGCCGCCGGCCCGTCGATGGAGCGGTCCACGTGGCTCTCGGCGGCGAAGTTGAGCACCGCGTCGGGGCGGTGCTCGGCCAGCAGGCGCGCCACCAGCTCGCGGTCGCCGATGTCGCCATGGACGAACACGTGGTCCGGATTGCCCTGCAGCGAGGCCAGGGTGTCGAGGTTGCCGGCGTAGGTCAGCGCGTCCAGGTTGACCACCCGCACCCCGCGGGCCACGGCCTCCAGGACGAAATTGCCGCCGATGAAACCGGCACCGCCGGTGACTAGCCAAGTGGCCAAGCCGATTCTCCTGTTCATTGGCGCTTTTCGCGCCCGAGCCGGCAAGCATACCGATGCCCCTTGAATCGGAGCTGTTCAGGCGGATCGGAGCTTCAGGCGGATCGGAGCGGGCCGCCCGGCCACCATACGTGATCGCATGGTGGCCCCGGGCCCGGTAGAATCGGTGACTCCGCCCCGGATTGGCCGCCGCGAACCGGGCCGTTCCCGTTCCAGCTCAAGGATTCCGCAAACGATGAAGATCCTCGTCGCCTACAAGCGCGTGGTGGACTACAACGTCCGCATCCAGGTCAAGCCGGACGGCTCCGGCGTGGTGACCGAGGGCGTCAAGCTCTCGCCCAACCCGTTCGACGAGATCGCGCTCGAGGAGGCCCTGCGCCTGCGCGACAAGGGCATCGCCACCGAGGTGGTGGTGGCCACGATCGCTCCGGCCGACGCCCAGGCGCACCTGCGCAACGGCCTGGCGATGGGCGCCAACCGCGCCATCCACGTGGTCACCGACCAGCCGGTGCAGCCGCTGGCGGCCGCCCGCACCCTGCTGAAGCTGGTGGAGAAGGAGCAGCCGGACCTGGTGATCCTGGGCAAGCAGGCGATCGACGACGACGCCAACCAGACCGGCCAGATGCTGGCCACCCTGTGGGGCCGCCCGCAGGCCACCTTCGCCAGCAAGCTGGAAGTGGCCGATGGCAAGGCCACGGTGACCCGCGAGGTCGACGCCGGCCTGGAGACCCTGGAAGTGGACCTGCCGGCGGTGGTGACCACCGACCTGCGCCTGAACGAACCGCGCTTCATCAAGCTGCCGGACATCATGAAGGCCAAGAGCAAGCCGCTGGAGACCCTGCAGCTGGCCGACCTCGGCGTGGACGCCGGCCCGGAGCTGAAGACCACCGCCTACGCCCCGCCGCCCAAGCGCAGCCGCGGCGTGATGGTCAAGGACGCGGCCGAACTGGTCGCCACGCTCAAGGCCAAGGGCCTGCTCTGATCCTCCCGGCCGCGCCGGGCGCCCCGCGCCGCGCGGCCCCCTGATTCCGGAGAACGCTCCAATGTCCAAGATCCTCGTCGTCGCCGAACACCTGGACGGCAAGCTCAACCCCGCCACCGCGCGCACCGTCAGCGCCGCACAGGCGCTGAACCCGGAGGCCATCGACGTGCTCGTGCTGGCCGCCGACCCGGCGGCGGTCGCGGCCGAGGCCGCGCAGATCGCCGGCGTGACCCGCGTGCTCGCCGTGGCCAACCCGGCCAATGCCCAGGCCATCGCCCAGGTGCTGGGCCCGCAGGTGGCGAAGCTGGCCGCCGGCTACAGCCACGTGTTCGGCCCCTCGACCACCTTCGGCAAGGACCTGATGCCGGTGGTCGCCGCCCTGCTGGGCGTCAACCAGGTCTCCGACCTGATGGCGGTGGAGGGCGAGTACACCTTCAAGCGCCCGATCTACGCCGGCAACGCCATCGTCACCGTCGAGGCCCCGGCCGGGCAGGTCGTGGTCGCCACCGTGCGCACCGCCTCCTGGCCGCAGGCCGCCGGCGGCAACAGCGCCCCGGTGGAGGCGGTGCAGGTCGAGGCCGCCCTGCCCTCGCATACCCGCTACGTGGGCCTGGCCGCCGGTGCTTCCGACCGCCCGGACCTGCAGTCCGCGCGCCGGGTCGTCTCCGGCGGCCGCGGCGTCGGCTCGGAGGAGAACTTCCGCCACATCTACTCGCTGGCCGACAAGCTCGGCGCGGCGGTGGGCGCCTCGCGCGCGGCGGTGGACGCCGGCTACTGCCCGAACGAGATGCAGGTCGGCCAGACCGGCAAGATCATCGCCCCGGAGCTGTACGTGGCCATCGGCATTTCCGGCGCGATCCAGCACCTGACCGGCATCAAGGACGCCGGCACCATCGTGGCCATCAACAAGGACCCGGAAGCGCCGATCTTCGAGATCGCCGACATCGGCCTGGTGGGTGACCTCTTCACCATCCTGCCGGAGCTGGAAGCGGCCCTCTGAGGGCCGCACCCGGGCCTACGGGCTGCACGGTTCGGTGGCCAGGGTGCGCCGGGCAAGCAGGCGGCCGCCGGCGGTCCGCAGGGTCACTGTGTAGCCGTCGTGCGCCCAGGCCCCGGCCTCGGCGCGGCCGCGCGGGCCCTCCAGCACCCACAGCTTGGGCGGCTTGCCGAGGTTGTTGACCTCCAGCCGCACGCCTCCCTCGCCGGCCTTGCCGGCGTCCCACTCCACCGCGGTGGCCGCCGGCGTGGTGCAGGCGCCGACCCGGCCGGGCTCCAGCACCAGCCGCGCGCTGCCATGGTCGACGTTGAGCCAGGCCGCGGCCGCCGTCGCAGCGGCCAGCAACGCCCCGCCGATGCAGCCACGCAGGCGCGCGCTCATCGCAGGAACTCCTCGAACCGGCCCTGCATGCGCGCCACCGCCGCGGCCTCCACGCCGCGGCGCAGTTCATCCGCCTCCGGCGAATCGGGCGGCAGCGCGGCCAACCTGCGCCCGGCCACCCGCACCAGGTCGAAGTACGGGTCCCCGGCCAGCCCGGCCACTTCCAGCGCTTCGGCCGCCAGCTCCCAGGAGTGCAACGGCCGCGCCCCGGCCCAGCGCCCGCCGTCGCCCACGACCAGCCACGGCACCATCTGCTCCTCCGCCTGGCCGCCGTCGGCGAACTGCAAGGTGTTGTAGACCTCCGGCAGGGCCGGCAGGTGGTCGCCGAAGAACACCACCACGAACGGACGCCCGCGCTGCTCCATCCGCCGTAGCAGGCGCTCCAGTTCGCGGTCGGCGTTGCCCAGGTGGTAGAGGTAGTTGCGCAGGCTGCCGGCAGCGCGCGCCGGCAGGACGTCGGGCACCGGCACCGCCTCCTTGGCGGCGGCATCGCGAACCGGGGCCTCGCTTTCGTAAGGGCCGTGGTTCTCGATGCTGATGGCCGCCACGAACAGCGGCGCGTCGGCCGCCTCAAGCTCCTGCAGCACCAGGTCGGTCATCGAGGCGTCGGAGTACCAGACGCCGTCGCGCACGCCCTGCCCGCGGAATGCCTTCTCGGTCAGGAAGCGCTGGATGCCCATGGCGCGGAAGGTATCGGTGCGGTTCCAGAACGCGCCGGAATTGCCGTGCACCGCCACCGTGGCGTAGCCGAGGTCGCGCAGCAATGCAGGCAGTCCGGGCATCCGCGGCCTGGCCATGTCCACGTAGGGATACATCACCGAGGGGAAGGCGCTGACCGGCATCCCGGTCAGCACCTCGAACTCGGTGCGCACGGTGCCGCCACCGTAGGTCGGCACCCGCATCGGCCCGCCCGCGCCCCGCTCCAGCAGCGCGCGGGTGGCGGGAATCGGGTCGGCGACCTGGTCCATGCCGGCCAGGATCCGCGGATCCATGAACGACTCGCTGAGGATCACCACGATGTCCGGCAATGCCTCCGCGCCGGCCTGCGCCGGCACGATGCCCGCGCGCTCCTCAGCGGTGGCCTCCAGCAGCGCGCGCAAAGCCGCCTCGTCCACCGCATGCACGGCGTTGGAAAGGTCCAGGTGCTTGAACACCAGGCTGCTCATCAGCCCGGCGTGGAGTGCGCCCGGCCCCGGCCCCAGCGGCGAGGGCCGCACGGCGTCCCGGGTATAGAACGCGGTCCATGGCCAGGCTGCCAGGTACAGCGCGGCCACCAGCGCCGCGCCGGCGCCGAAGACCACCACCCTGGCCAGGCGGGCGCGGCCCATCCACGGCCGCTCGGCCCAGAAGGCCAGGGCCAGCAGCAAGGCCCCGCCGCCGGTCCAGGCCCAGACGGCCGCGGCATCCTCGAGGTAGGAGCCGAGCAGCTCCAGGCTGGCGCGGTTGAAGCTGGTCAGGAAATAGAAGTCCTGCAGCGCCAGCGGCGCGCCCAGCACCTGCAGCTTCACCGCCGACACCTTGTACAACAGCACCTGCAGCAGCAGGACCAGCAGCAGCGAGGACAGCAGGCGCCGGCTCAGGCTCCACAGCACCAGCACGAACGGCACCGCGACCGCGGCGTTGAGCAGCATCGCCGCCGGGGTGCGATAGGCGCTGGCCGCCACGCCCAGGACCCAGCGGTCCATGCCCCACAGCAGCGGCACGTACAGCACTAACCCGAGGCACGCGCACAGCCAGTGCCAGGGTACCCACCCCTGCCACGCGTCGCTTGCCGGGACCGCAACAGGCAACGCCTGCCTCATGCCACCGGGCCATCCGGCTGGCGCCGGACCGCGATTTCCGATGTCGGGAATCTTTCCACTTGCCCCTCCCGGACCCGTCGGCGAGGGCCGACGGATCCAGCTACCGCCCCCCCCCGGGGCTGACAACTGGCAGGGGGCAGTCTAGCACCCGGCGCCGGCACTGCCGGGAAAGGGCCGGGAACGGCCAATCCCGGCAAAACCCGGGCGCCGGAGCCGCCACGGCACGGACCGGGGCGGCGGGAGGTCCACTGCGCCGGGCTAGTACCGCCAGGGTGCCAACGATGGCAGTTCGCATCATGGGTTACCGGACTCGCCTTTCAGGAAAAGACCCGCGGGATTCCCGCAGGCAATTCGAACCTCGTTACTCCACCGGCACTGTCGGCGGATCCATGGATGGCAAGCCGCTTTGCGTCGCGCGGTCCGCCGGGCCCGTGCCTGGCGACGACCGGCCGCATCGGGCGCCGATGATCCGGGCATTGCCCATGCACTTCAAGCTTTCACGCCAGCGGCGCGCGCGAACCGTGACGGCCGGCCGCCGGAGCGGCCTCCCCGGCGCCGGCCACCAGCGTCCTGGCAACCTCGTCCAGGCTGGCGACCGCGATCCCCGCCGCACGCTCGCCCGGCTCCGCCCCGGGGCCGCACAGCAGGAACCGGCGGACGACCCCCGCAGCCGCGGCCGCCTCCATGTCCTTGGGCGTGTCGCCGACCATCACCGACCCGGCCGGATCCAGCCCGTGCCGGCCAATGGCCTCCAGCAGCATCCCCGGCTCCGGCTTGCGGCAGGCGCAGGCCACCTTGTACGCGCCCTGCCCCGCCTCCGGATGGTGCGGGCAGTAATAGGTCGCCAGCAGCGGCGCGCCCTCCTCGGCGAAGCGCGCGTGCACCCAGCGCGTGTAGGCGCGGAACTGCTCCTCGTCGTAGTAGCCGCGGGCGATGCCGGCCTGGTTGGTGGCCACCACGAGCACGTAGCCGGCCGCGCGCGCGGCGCGCGCCAGCTCGAAGATCCCGGGGACCCACTCGGTGCGCCCGGGGGTATGCACGTAGCCGTGGTCGACGTTGACCACGCCGTCGCGGTCCAGGAACAGCGCCCGGTGCGGCCCGCCACCGACCAGCCCCGCCGCTTCCGGCGGCACCGTCACCACGGGCTCGCGGACCCCGCTCACGCCGCGCCTTCCCGGAACAGATGCTGGGCGCGGACGTAGTCCTCCGGCACGCCGATGTCGATGAAATCCGCGGTGCGCTCGAACGCGGCCACCTGGCCGGACTCGCTCCATGGCCGCAGCACCAGCTCCTCGAACGACCAGGCGCCCTGCGGCGCGGGCAGCCGCGCGAACGCGGCCGCGTCCAGGAAATAGCTGCCGGCGTTGATCAGGCCAGGCCCGGCGCCACCCTTCTCGCGGAAGCCGACCACGCGCCCGCCGGCCACTTCGACCGCGCCGTAGCGCCCTACGTCGTCCACCGCCGCCAGGGCGATGCCCAGCGCGCAGCCGTGCCCGCGGGTGGCCGCTTCCAGCGCGGCCGGGTCGTAGCGCAGGAAGGTGTCGCCATTGGCCAGGTGCACGCCGTCGCCCTGGGCCAGGGCCAGCGCCTGGCGGATGGCGCCGCCGGTGCCCAGCGGCGCGTCCTCCACCGAATAGGCGATCTCCATGCCCTGCCAGCGGCGCCCGACCGCGTCCTCGACCTGCGCGGCGCGATAGCCCGTGGCGAGGATCACCCGGCGCAGCCCGGCCGCCGCATAGGCGTCCAGCAGCCAGGCCAGGAACGGGCGGCCGGCCACCGGGGCCAGCGGCTTGGGCACGTCGCTGACCACCGCACGCAGGCGCGTGCCGAGGCCGCCGACCAGGACGATCGCTTCCTCAGCGGCCATCTTTGGGGAAGATCTCCGACTCGATCAGGGCGCACAGCAGGTGGCCGATGAACTCGTGGCCTTCCTGGATGCGCGGGGTCTCGTTCGATGGGACCTGGAAGCAGACGTCGCAACGGCCGGCCATGTCGCCGCCGCCCGCGCCAGTGAAGCCGATCACCTTCACGCCCTTGGCCTCGGCCGCGTCGAGCGCGCGCAGGATGTTCTTCGAGCGCCCGGAGGTGGAGATGGCGATGAACACGTCGCCCTCCTGGCCCAGCGCCTCGACCTGGCGGGCGAAGGTGTAGTCGTAGCCGTAGTCGTTGCCGATCGCGGTGAGGATCGAGGTGTCGGTGGTCAGCGCGATCGCCGGCAGGCCCGGGCGGTCGTAGTAGAAGCGGCTGACCAGTTCGCCGGCCCAGTGCTGGGCGTCGGCGGCGCTGCCGCCGTTGCCGGCGAACAGCAGCTTCCTGCCTGCGCGCAGGGCGTCGACGCACAGCCGCACCGCCTGCGCGATCTGCTCGCGCAGCCGCGCGTCGGCGGCCATCGCGTTGAAGTTGGCCAGGGTCTTGTCGAACTCCGCCTGGACGAAGGTATTCAACCGATTTTCCATGAGGACGCTCCGTGCGGAGTGAAGTGGGTGTCGTAGACGGTGCCGCCGGCGCCGGACAGCGCGCGCACCAGGCGCACGCGTTCGGCCGGGTCGCACACGAACATCATGAAGCCGCCGCCGCCGGCGCCGGAGACCTTGGTGGCGAGGGCGCCGTTGGCGAAGGCCAGCGCCTCCAGTTCGTCGATCATCGGGTTGGTGATGCTGGATGCGCTCTGCTTCTTGGCTTCCCAGCCGGACTGCATGACCTGGGCGAAGCGCGCCAGGTCGCCGCGCAGCAGCGCCTCCTTCATCTGCACCGCCTCCTGCTTGAGCCGGTGCATCGCCTCCAGCGAATCGGTGCGGCCCTCGCGGATGTTGCGCGACTGCTCGTCGATGATCTTGGCCGAGGCCCGCGACACGCCGGTGAAGTACAGCACCAGGCTGGCCTCCAGCTCGTTCCAGATCCATTCCTTGATCCGCAGCGGGTTCACGATGACCCGGTCGCCGGCGTAGAACTCCATGAAGTTGAAGCCGCCGAACGCCGCCGCGTACTGGTCCTGCTTGCCGCCGGCCAGGGCCAGGTCCTTGCGCTCGATGTCATAGGCGATCTGCGCGATCTCGTACTCGCCCAGGGCCAGGCTGAAATACTCGTTGAACGCGGTGACCAGGGCCACGACCATGGTCGAGGACGAGCCCAGGCCGGATCCGGGCGGGGCGTCCGAATGCGCGCGGATGCGCAGCGCCGGGCGGCGCCCGCCGAGCAGGCGGTCGGCCACGTGCAGGTACACGCCGCGCATCAGCTGCTGCGGGCCCGGCGAGCGGTCCACCTCCTCCGGGTCGAGCACCTGCACCGAACCGGCGTCGAGCGCATGCAGTTCGAGCTTGCCGGTCGGGGAACGGTCGAGGGTGGCGTACGCGAACTTGTCGATGGTGACGTTCATGACGAAACCACCGTGCTGCTCGCTGTACGGCGAGACGTCGGTGCCACCGCCGGCCAGGCCCAGGCGCAGCGGCGCGCGGGAACGGATGATCATGCCCGGTTTTCCTTGTCGCGATTGGTCGAAAGCGCGTCCAGCAGCTGCGCGGTCAGCGCCTGGCGCGAGAACAGCGAACGGGCCAGGCGCGCGCCCTCGCGCGAGCGCCGGCGCCACAGGCCGTCGTCGGCCAGCAGGCGGACGATGGCCTCGGCCAGTTCCACGGCGTCGTCGGCCACGGCGGCCACCTGTTCCAGGCCCGGCAGGCCCTGGGCACCCACGGAGGTCGTCGCCAGCGGCAATCCGTTCTGCAGCGCCTCCACCACCTTGCCCTTCACCCCGGCGCCGTAGCGCAGCGGCACCACCGCCACCCGCGCCTGGCGGTAGCGGCGGCAAAGTTCGGCGTCGCTCACGTAGCCGGTGACCTCGACCTGGCGCCCGGCCAGGCCCTTGACCACGTCGGTGGGATTGGAGCCGACCAGCGACAGCGTCAGCTGCGGATGTTCGCGCCACAGCCGCGGCATCACTTCCTGGACCAGCCACAGCGCGGCGTCGACGTTGGGCGAATGCGCGAAGCCGGCGACGAACACCAGCCCCGAACGCCCGTCCGGCTCGGCGTCGTCGACGAAGTGGTCGAAGGCATACGGCGAGATGGCGCGGACCGGGGTTCCGGGCGCCAGCGCCGCGACCTCGTCGGCCTCCTCCTGCGACGGGTAGAGGACGATGTCCGCCCCCTGCCACAGTTGCCGTTCCAGCGCCTCGATGCGGCGCGCCTCGTGGCGCAGGTCATCGCGCCCGGCCACGTCCGCCTCGCGCGCCAGGCGGCGGAAATGCAGGTCGTGCCCGTAATAGGCCACCGGCACCCCCGGCGCCTGCTTGCGCAGCGCCTGCAGGTAGGGCAGCGAGATGTGCGGCCGCGACAGCAGCACCGCGTCCAGCCCGGCCCCGCACTCGCGCAGGTAGTCGGCGAAGCCGCCCATGCGCCGGCTGCCGTAGATCACCTCCACCCCGCGCCGCTGCAGCGGCGGCGTATACACCGGATCCTGGTGCAGGTTGTCCGGCCAGAACTTGACCACCCAGCCGGCGGCCAGCAGGGAATCGATGAAGGCCACCATCGTGCGCGAGCCGGCGTCGCGGTCCGGCTGCGGCACGTAGTGGTCGACGATCAGCACGACCTTGCGGCCCCAGGCGCGGTCGCGCGCCCGCATCACCTGCTCGCCGTTGGGGTAGTGCGCCGCCAGTTCCGCCTCCCAGCGCTGGCGCAGCTTCTCCTGGTTGGCGACCTGGTAGGCCTTCACGCCACCGGAGGTGTCGGTGCCGTGGGAGATGCCCTCGAAGTGCACCACGGTGGAGAACGGGGTGTAGTAGACCTCGCGCCCGGACTGCCGCACCTTGAACGCCAGGTCCGAGTCCTCGCAGTACGCCGGGCAATAGTGCTCGTCGAACCCGCCCAGCTCGCGGAACAGGGCCAGCGGCAACAGGATGCTCGCGCCGGAGCAGTAGTCGGCCGGGCGCACGTAGTTGAACTCGTGCTCGCCCGGGTCGCGCAGGCGGCCGTAGTTCCAGGCCGAGCCGTCGCGCCAGACGATGCCGCCGGCCTCCTGCAGGCGGCCATCGGGGTACACCAGGCGCGAGCCGGCCATGCCGGCGTCCGGATGGTCGGCGAACACGTCCAGCAGGCCGTCCAGCCAGCCCGGCATCACCTGGGTGTCGTTGTTGAGGAAGCACACGTACTCGCCGCGCGCCAGTTCGGCCGCGGCGTTGCAGGAACGGATGAAACCGAGGTTCTGCGGATGCTCGTGGTAGCGCAGCCCCGGCACCCCGGCCAGGCGTCCGATCTCGGTGTCGCCGGAGGCGTCCTCGGCGACGATGATCTCGTAGGGCACGCGCGGCGCCGACTCGACGATCGAGCGCACCGCCGCGGCGGTGTAGCCCAGGTTGCCGTAGGCCGGGATCACCACCGAGACCCTGGGCGCCTCGAACTGCGGCACCACCAGGCCGTCGAGCAGGCGCTCCACGTCCTTGACGGCGGGAACCACGAAGGCGGAGGCGCGCTGGCGCTCGAGCCTGGCCTGCAGCCAGCGGCGGGCGGGAGCGGCCAGCGGCGCCAGCAGCGGATGCGAAGCCAGGCCGCGGCCGCGCAGGGAGGCAGCCACGGAGTCCCAGTCGCCATGCAGCAAGCGCCCGGCCAGGCGCAGCGGCCTGGTGATGCGCCAGGAGCGCGAGCGGGTGATCACCGCCAGCTGCTGCTCCAGCTCGCGCACGCGCTGCAGGTGCTGTTCGGCATCGCAGCTGCGCGCCTGCAGTTCGGCGGCACGCGCCTGCAGTTCGGCGGCACGCGCCTGCAGCTCGGCGGCACGCGCCTGCGCCTCGTCCAGCCGCGCCTGCAGCTTGGTGGTCCGCGCTTGCAGCTCGCGGTTGCCGGCCTCCAGCTCTTCCGCGTGGTGCCGCAGTTCCCCGCTGCCCTGGAGCTCGCGCTCCCTGTCGGCCAGCGCTTTGTCCAGCGAGTGCGCCCAGGCTGCGACCTTCTCGTGGTCGGCTTCCAGCTGGGCATAGACGCGGCGCAGGCGTTCCAGGTCGGCGCCCTGGGCAAGGGCGCGTTCGACCGCGGCGCCGGCGGCGCCCTCCACCGTCGCGAACGGTGCGCGGTGCAACCGCGCCGCCTCCAGTTCCGCGCGCGTGGTGCCCTCGCGGCCGGCCACGGCGCGCTGGAAGCCGGACTCCAGCTCCAGGTAGGCCTGCAGCCGCTGCGCGGAAAGTTCGAAGCCCGCGCCGGCGGTGGCCATCAACCGGGTGATGAAGGCCAGGAACGAAAGCTCGCCCTCGTCGTGCGGCCGCGCCACCGGCGGGCAGGCGGACAGGGTCTCGAACAGGCCACGGAACACGAGGTAGCCGAGCGGCACCCCACCCTCGCGCGCCCATTCATGGTCGATGAAGCGCGCCGTGCCGTCGCCGGCCAGGATCAGGTTGTGCGGGAGCAGGTCGATGCTGCTGCCGGGCAGCACCAGGTCGGCATTCCAGTGCGCGGCGCTGCTGCCGGCCACGCCGGCGGATGCGCATACCTGCTCCATCCAGCCTTGCAGCCAGTCGCCGCAGTCCGCCGCGCGCCAACCGTCGCGCCGCAGCCGCCGGTAGAGCGAAGAGCTCCACGCTTCGCCGGCCACGTACGGCTCGCTGGCCGGGTGGAAGCGCAACGGCGCGCCGTCCTCACCGGCGTCCGGGGCCAGCGCGCGGCGCACCACCATCGGGCCTTCCGCTGCGCGGACGAAGGCCGCCTCCTTGCAGTAGGCCGGGCGGCGGTCGACCGAATAGTGGTACGCGGATCGGTCGGCGTTGTCGTCGCCGTACACATGCCCCTGGGCGTCGACCCGGGCCACCACGAGGAACGAATTGGCCATGTCCACCAGCAGGCCGTTCTCGGCCAGCACCCGCCAGGTGCGGTCGAGCGGGAACAGGGGCAGGCCCTCCAGGCTGGCGTCGCGCGCGACCGATGCCTCGGCCAGCGCCGCGCCACCGTCGAACCCGGGCATGGCGTCGTCGCCCTCGGACAGCAACACCGAGCTGGGCAGCTTGTAGTCCGGCAGCGGCACGGCGAAGCCGGTGCGCGCGAAACCGGCCTGGTGCAGCATCGCCTCCAGTTCGGCGCGGCCCCAGGTGCGCGGGCCACGGGCCTCGTACAGGTCGCCGATGCCGAGCATGGGCCGGCCCAGGTGGTCCTCGGGCGCGCCGGCGAAGTACTTCAGGCCCAGCTTGTTCTCGATGGCCAGCAGCAGCGCGCCGCCCGGGCGCAGCATGCCCCTGGCCAGCCGCAGCCAGTGCAGCGCCGCGTCCGGGCGCTCGCAGAAGCGGTGGGCGTACTCGAGCACGCCAATGAGGGTGATCGCGTCGAAGGTCTCGCCGGTCCGGGCGAACGATTCCAGCTCGTCCACCACCACCTTCACCGACGCCAGCCCGCGGCAGCGCGCCGCGGCCACCCGTGCGCGCTGCGCCGAGGGCTCCAGCGCCACGACCTCGGCCGCGGTCTCGCCCAGGTAGCGGGTGACCGCGCCGCAGCCGGCGCCGATCTCCAGCACCCGTCCGCGCAGCAGGCCGGCGAATGGGCGCAGCAGGTTGGCGCGGCGCGGGCTGAAGTAGTACATCGTCGGCCAGTCGTGGACCCTGCGGGCCAGCTCGGGCGACAGCGCCGAGCGGTCCGTGCAGGCTTCCACTGCCTGCAAAAGCGCCTGCTCCACCTGGTCTCCGTCGCTGTAACCCCAGGAGACGGGCGTTCCCTCGCGCATCCACAGCCCGCTCGCCTCGTCGCGCGCGTAGGACGGAGGGACCGGATTCTCGTGATTCATCATAGGACCTGGAGTTCGGCCTTCAGATCGGTGATACCCAGGAACGCGTCGGACGACTCGACGCACAGGTGGACCGAGTCATAGCGGCGGTCGTGCGGCACCACCTCGCCATTGCCGTCGCGGCTGGCGATGCCGAAGGAAAGGAAGTAGTCGCCCGGCGCGCAGTTGAGTTCGAAGCTGCACGCGACCACGCCGTCGCCGGCCGCCAGCGCGTCGCCCATCCCGGCCATCTCGCTGTTGGTGCCGTACACCGTCAGCCCCTCCTTGGTCTTGAGGGTGATGCCGAAGATCGGCCGCACCACCGGCGCGTGCAGGCGGTAGCGCACGTAGCAGTCGACCCGGGTGCGGGCGCGCACCTGCTGCGGGTAGGTCTCGCCGGCGGCGAACACGGCGAAGTCGGTGATCTCGGCGCGGCGGTCGCCCCAACGGTGCTCGTACGGGTTGTACAGCGGGCGGGTGGCGAACAGCGGATCGGCGCGGGTGGCGAATTCCGGGTCCAGCGCCTGCAGCTGCTCCGGCAGGCCCGCCTCGCGTCCGGTGCCGGCCGCCGGGGCGGCCTCCGCCGCGCCGCCGGCGGCAGCGGCGGGCTTGCGCCCGTAGAGCAGGTCCAGGTAGCGGTTGACGATCGGCCGCGGCTCGCCTTCGTCCAGCTTGTGGCCGCGGTCGAGCAGCACCGCGCGGTCGCAATGGGTGACCACCTGCTCGGTGGAATGGGTCACCAGCAGGATCGAGGTGCCGCGCTCGCGCAGCGCCTTCAGGCGCGCGAAGCACTTGGCCTGGAAGCGGGCGTCGCCCACGGCCAGCGCCTCGTCCACGATCAGCACGTCCGGGTCGATCTGCGCCTGCACCGCGAAGGCCAGGCGCACGACCATGCCGCTGGAGTAGGTCTTCACCGGCTGGCGCACGAACTCGCCGATGTCGGCGAAGGCGAGGATGTCGTCGAGCTTGGCGTCGACCTCCTCGCGGCGCATGCCCAGCAGCGAGGCGTTGAGGTAGACGTTCTCCAGGCCGGTGAACTCCGGGTTGAAGCCCGAGCCCAGCTCCAGCAGCGCGGCCACCCGCCCGTCCACCGCGATCCGCCCCGAGGTCGGGGCCAGGGTGCCGGTGATGATCTGCAGGAGGGTGGACTTGCCGGAGCCGTTGCGCCCGATCAGGGCCACGCACTCGCCCTTGCGCACCTGCAGCGAGACGTCGCGCAGCGCCCAGAACTCGCTGTAGTAGCGACGCGGGCTGCCGCGGGTCAGGCGCGCCATGCCCGAGGCCAGCATCTGCCGCAGGCGGTCGGCCGGACGGTCGTAGATGGCGTAGCACTTGGACACGCCATCGGCCCGGATGGAAAGGTTCGCGTCAGATGACATCGGCGAAACCCTTCCTGGTGAGCTGGAACGCCAGCCAGCCCAGCCACGCCGTGGCCAGCGCCACGACCAGGTAGGCCAGCGCCAGCCTCCAGTCGGGCAGCCGCCCCCACAGCAGCAGGTTGTGCGCCGTTTCCACGATGTAGCTCAGCGGATTGAGCAGCAGCACCCAGCGGTATTCCTCCGGGAGCATGGTGCGCGGGTAGAAGATCGGCGCCAGGAACACCAGCGCGGTGGACAGCACGGTGACGAACTGCAGCAGGTCGCGGAAGTAAACGCCCATGGCCGCGAGGAACCAGGTCAGGCCGGCCACCATCGGCACGAACAGCACGAACACCAGCGGCAGCAGCAGCGCGGTGGCCGGCAGGTGGGTGCCGGTGGCCACCATCGCCAGCAGCAGCACCGCCACGCCGACGCAGGCGTGGAACAGCGAGGTGCCAACCGCCACCCAGGCCAGCACGTCCAGCGGGAACACCACCTTCTTGACGTAGTTGGGGTTGGACACCACCAAGGCCGGCGCGCGGTTGAGGCACTCGGTGAAGAAGTTGGCGAAGATCAGGCCAACGAACAGCACGATCGGGAAGGCGACGTTCCCGGTCTGCGCCGCGGTCCAGCGCGCCTGGAAGATGTAGCCAAAAACGAACGAGTAGACCGCCAGCATCAGCAGCGGGGTGAGGAAGGCCCACAACTTGCCGCCCATGGCGCCGCGGTAGCGCCCGGCCACGTCGCGCCGCACCAGGTCCAGGATCAGCCGGCCGTGGGCGGCGAAACCGAGGTAGGGCGCGAGCGGGTTGAGGAGACGCGCCGTCGGGAGCCGGGCCCCGACGGCATGCCAGGGGCTCATCGGAGCGCCTCCTCCAGGTCGCGCCGCAGGTCGCCGACGTCCTCGATGCCCACGCTCAGGCGCACCAGCGAATCGCTGATGCCCAGGCGCGCGCGGCGCTCCGGCGGGACCGAGGCGTGGGTCATCACCGCCGGGTGGTTGAGCAGGCTTTCCACCCCGCCCAGCGATTCGGCCAGGGTGAACAGCCGGGTACGCGAGCAGAAGCGGCTGGCGGCCTCGAAGCCGCCCTTGAGCACCACCGAGACGATGCCGCCAAAGCCGGACATCTGCCGCGCCGCCAGGGCGTGCTGCGGGTGCGATTCCAGGCCCGGGTAAATGACCTTTTCCACCTTCGGGTGCGACTGCAGCCACTGCGCCAGCGCCAGGGCGTTTTCGCAGTGCGCGCGCATGCGCAGCGGCAGGGTCTTGGCGCCGCGCAGGGCCAGGAAGCTGTCGAACGGCCCCTGCACCGCGCCGACCGAGTTCTGCAGGAAGGCCATGCGCTCGCCCAGCTCGTCGCTGGCGGCAACCACCACGCCGCCGACCATGTCCGAATGGCCGTTGAGGTACTTGGTGGCCGAGTGCAGGACCAGGTCCGCACCCAGCTGCAGCGGACGCTGCAGCGCCGGCGAGGCGAAGGTGTTGTCGACCACCACCAGCAGGCCGTGGCGATGGGCGATCTCCGCCACCGCGGCGATGTCCACCAGCTTGAGCATCGGGTTGGTCGGGGTCTCGATCCAGACCATGCGCGTGCGCGGGGTGATCGCGGCGGCGAACGCGTCCAGGTCGGCCAGGTCGACGAAGCTGAAGTCCAGCGCCGCGCTGCGCCGGCGCACGCGCTCGAACAGGCGGTAGCTGCCGCCGTAGAGGTCGTCCATGGCGACCACGTGGTCGCCGCTGTCCAGCAGTTCCAGCACGGTGGAGCTGGCGGCCATGCCGGAGGCGAAGGCGAAGCCGCGGCTGCCACCCTCCAGCGCGGCCACGCAGCGCTCCCAGGCGAACCGGGTGGGGTTGTGGGTGCGCGAGTACTCGAAGCCCTGGTGCTCGCCCGGCGCGGACTGCGCGTAGGTCGAGGTGGCGTAGATTGGCGGCATCACCGCCCCGGTGGACGGATCGGGCGCCTGGCCACCGTGGATGGCCAGGGTGGCGAACGCGTGAACGTCCGGGGACAGGCCGTCGCGGGTGGTGTGGTCGGGCATGGCGGCTCTCTCGAGGTAGCCGCGGATTCTAGCAACCGCCCCTTAACCAAACCTTGGCGCCGGTCCCGTCCCGGCCAGGAACCGGCGCCCGGCCCTCACTGCGCCCGCCGGCGCAGGTAGTTGAGCAGGTCGATGCGGGTGATCAGGCCCAGGAAGCGGTCGCCGTCGATGACGATCGCCACCTGGCCGCGGTCGAACACCGGCAGCAGGGCCTCGATCGGCGACTTCACGTCCAGCTTCTCCAGCTTGGTGACCATGGCCACCGAGACCGGGTCGCGGAAGCGCGCCTCGTCGCCGTACACGTGCAGCAGCACGTCGCTCTCGTCGATGATGCCGGCCAGGCGGTCGCCTTCCATCACCGGCAGCTGCGACACGTCGTACAGCTTCATCCGCTGGTAGGCGGTGGTCAGCAGGTCGGTCGGGGCGACCACCACGGTGTCGCGCTGCGCGTACGGGCGCATGATCAGGTCGCGCAGGTCGCCGTGGTGCGGGCGTTCCAGGAAGCCGTTGTCCAGCATCCAGTAGTCGTTGTACATCTTCGACAGGTACTTGTTGCCGGTGTCCGGCACCAGCACCACGACCTTCTTCGGCGTCGTCTGCTCGCGGCAGTAGCGCAGCGCGGCGGCCAGCAGGGTGCCGGTGGACGAGCCGCCGAGGATGCCCTCCTTCTCCAGCAGTTCGCGCGCGGTGTGGAAGCTCTCCGCGTCGGGGATGGCATAGGCCTTCTTCACCCGGCTGAAGTCGGAGATCGAGGGCAGGAAGTCCTCGCCGATGCCCTCCACCAGCCAGCTGCCGGACTTGTCGCTGAGCACGCCCTCGTTGATGTACTGGGCCAGGATCGAGCCGACCGGGTCGGCCAGCACCATCTCCACGTGCGGGGCGTGCTTCTCGAAGCAGCGCGACAGGCCGGTCATGGTGCCGGAGCTGCCGCAGCCGAACACGATCGCGTCTAAGCCACCGGCCGCGGCCATCTGCTCGATGATCTCCGGGCCGGTGCCGAACTCGTGCGCGGCCGGGTTGTCAGGGTTGCCGAACTGGTTGATGAAGTACGCCCCCGGGGTCTCGGCGGCGATCCGCGCGGCCAGGTCCTGGTAGTACTCCGGGTGGCCCTTGCCCACGTCCGAGCGGGTCAGCACCACCTCCGCGCCCATGGCCTTGAGGTTGAAGATCTTCTCCCGGCTCATCTTGTCCGGGACCACCAGGATCAGCTTGTAACCCTTCTGCTGGGCCACCAGCGCCAGGCCCAGGCCGGTGTTGCCGGCGGTGCCCTCGACCAAGGTGGCGCCTGGCTTGAGGTCGCCGCGGCGCTCGGCCGCCTCGATCATCGACAGGCCGATGCGGTCCTTGATCGAGCCTCCGGGGTTGAAGTTCTCGAGCTTGAGGTAGAGCTCGCACGGGCCGGTGTCCAGGCGGCGCGCCTTGACGATCGGGGTGCGGCCGATGAGTTCGAGCACGGAAGCGTGCAGGGCCATTCTCGGGTCCGTTTCCTGGGCGCCGCGTCGCGGCGGAGCCCGGATTATCGGCCGGATCGCCGGCGCCGGTAAGGGCGCCGGCGGGCATCGCGGCGGCACCGGCGCCGGAAAGAATTGCGCGGGCGGCAGTGGCCGACGAGGAGGCCACCACCGCCCGCGGCGGTGAAACGCGGGAGATCGCGGTCAGTGCGACCGTTCGTAGATGCGCAACAGGCGCTCCTTGGCGGCAAGCTTCTCGCGCTTCATCTGCCCCAGGGTCATGTCGTCGATGGGGAGCACCCCGAGTTCGGCCTGCATGCACTTCTTGTCCAGCAGCCGGTGTCGCTGGTAGAGCTGCTTGAATTCGGGGTTGCTCTTGATCAGCGCGTCGATTTCGGCCTGCGATTGCCCTTCGAACATCTGTGCACCTCCTGGGTCGTTACGTCCCTGACGGCGTACTGCCGGCGGTCCTGGCCGGCGCCGGAAAAACAAACGCCCCGGGCCGGGAGCCCAGGGCGCAGGATTGCCGGAACGGCAGATGCGGGATTTTCCGCTCCCCAAGCCGCCGCCGCGGCGGATGCCCGGCTTCGACAGGGACGGGAGCGGCGGAATGCAGCATCGGCGCATACTCCGGATCTGAGCGGCGGCACGGGGGTGTGCTGCCGGCTCGATTCCGACCCTACTCCCAAGCCCGGGGGCCTTCAAGGGGCCGCGGCGTGAAGGCGCCGGAAGTGTTAACCGCGCCACCCGGCGTCCCGCACCAGGGCGAGACGCCGGCTGCAAGCCATTGATTTTACAAACCCAAATGAAGTCAGAGGGCGACGGTGACCTCGGCCGCGCGCTTGCTGGTGGCCGGATCCTTGACGCCGTCGGCCTTGATCCTGCCCTTGTCCACCCCGGCCGCCACCAGGGCGTCGCGCAGGGCCGAGGCGCGGGCCATCGCCACCTTCGGGTCGCTGTCCCAGGCACGGATGCGCACCGAGCGCCGGGCACCGATCTGCAGGTACGCGGCCAGCGCTTCCGCCGCGTCCTTGCCGGCGGCGGTGAGGCTGGACTTGCCGCTGGCGAAGACCGCGCCGGGCAGCACGAAGACCTCGCCCTGGCTGCCGAAGGTCGAGGCCGGCAGCTTCTTTCCGGACACCAGCTCCGCCTCCTGGCGGGCCAGCTCGGCTTCCTTGCGCCGCGCCGCGCTCACCTGCGCGCTCTGCCGGCCGGCGGCCTTGCCCAGCGCCGCCTCGGCCTCGCTGCGCGCCAGCGCCTCGGCCTCGGCGGCCAGGCGCAGGCGCTCGGCCTCCTCGGCCTGGATCTGGGCCTGGATGCGCAGCTGCTCGGCCTCGCGGCGGGCCCTCTCGACCTCGCGCCGACTGGCTTCCACCAGCAGTTCGCTGCGCTGCAACTCCAGCCGCGCCAGCTCGCCGCGGGCGGCCGCGGCGCGGCCCATGGTCTCGGCGATCTCGACCCGGCGCTCGGCCAGGTACAGGGCCTCGGGGCGGTCGCTGCGGCGGGCCTGCTCCAGGGCGGCAATCGCCTGCTGGGCCTGCAGCAGCTCCAGGCCGGCGCCCCGCGCCAGCGACGGATCGGCCTGCAGCGCCTCCAGCCGCGCGCGCAGGCGCGCCGCGTCGGCGTCCTCGGCGGCCAGCGCGGGGGCGGCCAGGGCCAGCAGCAGGCAGGCGGCCAGTGGACCGGACAGGCGGCGCGCGCTCATTCGGCGCCCTCCAGCCGGGCCAGGCCCAGCTGCCGGCGCAGGCCATCGACCTCCTGCCGGCGCTGCAACACGTCCGCCTCGGCCCTGGCCAGCTCGCTGCGGGCCCGGGCCAGGTCGGCATCGGCCGCCACCCGGCGGGCGCGGGCCTCGGCGTTGCGCTGGTCGCTGCGCGAGCGCGAGGCGGCCAGCGCCTGGGCCTCGATCAGCCCCTGGCGGGCGGCCTCGATCAGGTCCGGGGCGTAATGGTCGGCGTCGGCCTGCTGGGCCTCCAGTACCGCGCGCTCGGCCTGCTGCACGGCCGGCAGGGCGGTCTGCGCCTGGGCCGTGACAACCAGCCCGAAAGTGCATACCAGCGCGTACAGGGTCCTGCGGAAGTATGCGAAGCTAGGATCGTTCATCGGGGAAAGTCGCGTCCCTTGGGGTCGCGGCCATTGTCGGAAGCCGGAGGCGTCCATGCAAATGGATGCCCGGGCACCTTGCTATTGGGGAACGTCACTTAATGGATATCGGCTACTTCCTGAAGCTGATGACCGAGAAGAATGCCTCGGACATGTTCCTGACCACCGGGGCGCCGGTCTACATCAAGATCGAAGGGAAGCTCTACCCGCTCGGCAACACCGGGCTGCCGCCGGGCATGGTCAAGAAGATCGCCTATTCCCTGATGGACGAGGGCCAGGTGCCGCAGTTCGAGCGCGACCTGGAGCTGAACATGGCCATCGCCGTGGCCGACGCCGGCCGCTTCCGCGTCAACGTGTTCAAGCAGCGCGGCGAGGTGGGCATGGTGATCCGCGCGATCCGCAGCGTGATCCCGTCCATCGAGGAACTGAACCTGCCGGAGGTGCTGAAGGACATCATCATGACCCCGCGCGGGCTGGTGCTGATCGTCGGCTCCACCGGCTCGGGCAAGTCGACCTCGCTGGCGTCGATGATCGACTACCGCAACAGCAACATGACCGGACACATCCTCACCATCGAGGACCCGATCGAGTACCTGCACAAGCACAAGAAGTCGATCGTCAACCAGCGCGAGGTGGGCCTGGACACCCACGCCTTCCACAACGCGCTGAAGAACGCCATGCGCGAGGCGCCGGACGTGATCCTGATCGGCGAGATCCTCGACGCGGAGACCATGGAGGCAGCGATCGCGTTCGCCGAGACCGGCCACCTGTGCCTGGCCACCCTGCACTCCAACAACGCCGACCAGACCATCGAGCGCATCCTCAACTTCTTCCCCGAGAGCGCGCACAAGAACGTGCTGATGAACCTGGCGCTGAACCTGCGCGCGGTGGTCTCGCTGCGCCTGGTCCGCGGCGTCGACGGCCGCCGCCTGCCGGCCACCGAGGTGCTGCTGAACACGCCGATGATCCGCGACCTGCTGCGCCGCGGCCAGGTGCACGAGATCAAGGCGGCGATGGAGGCCTCGCTGGAGGAAGGCATGCAGACCTTCGACCAGTGCCTGTTCCGGCTGGTCAAGCAGGGCCGGATCGACCAGGAGGAAGCGCTGCGCGCGGCCGACTCGCGCGACGGCCTGGCGCTGAAGTTCCGCCTGTCCGAGGGCGCCGAGGGCGAGCACGATCCCTACGCCGACCTCAACCAGCCCAGCGCCGGCATCAGCCACGGCTTCGTCTGAAGCCTGGCCGCGGTGGACCCGCGGGCCGCGCACTGCGCGGCCCCTTGCCTTTGCAGGCTCAGGAACGCGGCGCGTCCGGCTGCGCCTCCGGCGCCGCCGCGGCGAACGCCGGCAGCGCGGCGCAGGCGGCCCCGATCCGGGCGATCGCCGGCCACGCCGCCAGGTCCAGGCCAAAGCGGCGGGCGTTGTACAGCTGCGGCACCAGCACGCAGTCGGCCATGCCGGGCGCATCGCCGTGGCAGAAGCGGCCGGTGGCCGGATCGCCGGCCAGCAGCCGTTCCAGCGCGTCCAGGCCCAGCCCGATCCAGTGCCGGACCCAGGCCTCGCGCGCCGGCTGGGCCTGTTCCAGCCCGTGCTCCAGGTACTGCAGCACGCGCAGGTTGTTGAGCGGATGCACGTCGCAGGCGATCGCCTGGGCCAGCGCGCGCACCCGCGCACGGCCGGCGGCGTCGGCCGGCAGCAATGCCGGCTCGGGCCAGGTCTCGTCGAGGTACTCGAGGATGGCCAGCGACTGCCGCAGCACCAGATCGCCGTGCCTGAGCACAGGCACCAGCTCCTGCGGGTTGAGCGTGGCGAACGCGGGCGCGTGCTGCTGGCCGCCATCCCGGACCAGGTGCACCGGCTCGCTGGCGTAGTCCAGGCCCTTGAGCGCCAGGCCGATGCGCACGCGGTAGGCGGCGCTGGAACGCCAGTAGGTGTAAAGCGTCAGTTGCGCGGACATCCTGCCTCCCGGTGCGGCGCGCCTGCGTGGGCCGGCCTCAGGCCGCCGGCGGCTGCGGTTCGATGCGCTGCTCGATCGCGCCGAAGATGCTGTTGCCCTGGCGGTCGAACATCTCGATGCGGATGCGGTCGCCGAACTTCATGAACGGCGTGGACGGCTTGCCGTCGCGCAGGGCCTCGACCGTGCGCCGCTCGGCGAAGCACGAGGCCCCCCGGGACACGTCCTGGTTGGCGATGGTGCCGGAGCCGACGATGGTGCCGGCCGCCAGCGGCCGGGTCCTGGCCGCGTGCGCGACCAGCTGGGCGAAATCGAACTGCATGTCCTCGCCCGCCTCCGGGGCGCCGAACCACTCGCCGTTGTAGTGGGTGACCAGCGGCAGGTGCAGCTTGTTGCCGCGCCAGGCATCGCCCAGCTCGTCGGGGGTCACGAACACCGGGCCCAGCGCCGAGCGCGGCTTGGACTGCAGGAAGCCGAAGCCCTTGGCCAGCTCGGCCGGGATCAGGTTGCGCAGGGACACGTCGTTGACCAGGCCGACGAGCTGGATATGGCCGGCGGCCTGCTCCGGCGTCACCGCCATCGGCACGTCGTCGGTGACCACCACGATCTCGGCCTCCAGGTCGATGCCGTAGTCCTCGCTGACCACGCGCACCGGGTCACGCGGGCCGAGGAAGCCGGCGCTGGTGGCCTGGTACATCAGCGGGTCGGTGTAGAAGCTCTCCGGCACCTCGGCGCCGCGGGCGCGGCGCACCCGCTCCACGTGCGGCAGGTAGGCGCTGCCGTCGACGAATTCGTAGGCGCGCGGCAGCGGCGCGGCCAGGGTGGCGTGGTCCAGCTCGAACGCGTCCGCGGCCTGGCCCTGCTCCAGCGCCTCGGCCAACGCCACCAGGCGCGGCGCGGCACGCTGCCAGTCGTCCAGGGCCTGCTGCAGGGTGGCGGCGATGCCGGTGGCGCGCACGGCGCGGGACAGGTCGCGGGAGACCACGACCAGGGTGCCGTCGCGGCCGCCTTCCTTGAGGGTTCCGAGCTTCATTGCGCGCTCCTGCTGGCTGTGGATGGCGGATTGTAGCGGCTCGGCATGGACGGTTTCACCCGAAAGCATCGCCGCGGGACGCGCCTGAATGCTTCCCGCGGCCGCGCCGGACGCCGCCGGCGCTCTTGCCGTAGAATGCGCGCACCGATTGCCAGCGGCCGTCCGTTCCCCCAGGGACCGGCAGCGCCGGAACAGCTCCGGCGTCCCGCTCCATCCCCGACGCCTTCCGCCTGGCATTCGCGCCGGACCTTTCCGGCCCATCCCTTCTCGCAGCGCGGATTCACGGGAACGCTCCGAGTCATCGGCCTTGACGGCCACCCGGCGGCAGCCGCCGCGGGTCATCCATGGAGTGTTCCCCGATGTCGTTCGAATCCCTGGGCCTTGCGCCCTTCCTGCTGCGCGCGCTTGCCGAGCAGGGCTACCAAACCCCTACCCCGATCCAGCAGCAGGCCATCCCGCTGGCGTTGGCCGGCCACGACCTGCTGGCCGGCGCCCAGACCGGCACCGGCAAGACCGCCGCCTTCGGCCTGCCGCTGCTGCAGCACCTGGGCACCGCGCCGCAGAAGGTCAGCGGGCCGCGCAAGCCGCGCGCCCTGGTCCTGGCGCCCACCCGCGAGCTGGCCACCCAGGTGCACGACAGCCTGCGCGGCTACAGCAAGTACCTGCGCATCCCCAGCGCCGTGGTCTACGGCGGCGTGGGCATGGGCAACCAGCTGGACGCGCTGCGCCGCGGCGTGGACCTGGTGATCGCCTGCCCGGGCCGCCTGATCGACCATATCGAACGCCGCAGCATCGACCTGTCCGGGATCGAGATCCTGGTCCTGGACGAGGCCGACCGCATGCTCGACATGGGCTTCCTGCCCTCGATCAAGCGCATCCTGGCCAAGCTGCCGAAGCAGAACCGCCAGACCCTGCTGTTCTCGGCCACCTTCCCCGAGTCGATCAAGCAGCTGGCGATGGAGTTCATGCGCAACCCGCGCGAGGTCCAGGTCACCCCGCAGAACACCGTGGCCGAGACCATCGCCCACCGCGTGCACCCGGTCGACGCGGCGCGCAAGCGCGAGCTGCTGCTGCACCTGCTGGGCCAGGACACCCGGGTGCAGACCCTGGTGTTCGCCAAGACCAAGCACGGCAGCGACAAGCTGGCCACGCACCTGGAGAAGGCCGGCATCCGCGCCGCGGCGATCCACGGCAACAAGAGCCAGAGCCAGCGCCTGCGCGCGCTGGGCGACTTCAAGTCCGGCAAGGTCAACGTGCTGGTGGCCACCGACATCGCCGCGCGCGGCATCGACATCGACCAGCTGCCGCGGGTGATCAACTACGACCTGCCGATGGTCGCCGAGGACTACGTGCACCGGATCGGCCGCACCGGCCGCAACGGCGCCAACGGCGAGGCGCTGTCGCTGGTCTCGCAGGACGACGCCAAGCTGCTGCGCCAGATCGTGCGCCTGCTCGGCCGCGACATGGAGATCCGCGACCTGCCCGGGTTCGAGCCGCAGGTGCCGATCCGCTGGGGCAACAGCGCGCCGGGCAAGGCCGAGCAGCCGGGCGGCCAGCGCCCGCCGCGCAAGCCCGGCGGCGGCCGCGGCCGGCGTCCGCATGGCGGCGGCGAAGGCCAGGCCCACGCCCATGCCGGCAATCGCGCCGGCAACCGCGGCGGCAATGGTCGCGGCAACCGCGCGCCGGCGGCCGCCACCCATGCCCAGCAGCGCAACCAGCAGCGCAATGGCGGCGGCCCGCGCCGCGACGCCAACCGCTGATATCCACGGATAACGCGCAGGATGGAACGGCAGCCACGGCTGCCGTTCCCGTCCCGGGGCCCGCAACGGGCCCAGCCCGTGGCATTGCCCGCCCGCCCGGCCACGAACGACAATCCACGCCATGGAAATCTTCAAGGTCTTCACCCTCGAGGCGGCGCACCGCCTGCCCAACGTGCCCGAGGGCCACAAATGCGCGCGCCTGCACGGGCACTCGTTCCGGGTGGAACTGCACGTGGAAGGGCCGGTCGACCCGCAGGCCGGCTGGGTGATGGACTTCGCCGACCTCAAGGCGGCGTTCAAGCCGCTGTACGAGCAGCTGGACCACCACTACCTCAACGAGATCCCAGGCCTGGAAAACCCGACCAGCGAGAACCTGGCCGCCTGGATCTGGGCCCGGCTCAAGCCCTCGGTGCCGCTGCTGAGCGAGGTCGTGGTCCACGAGACCTGCACCTCCGGTTGCCGCTACCGCGGCTGAGCCGGCGACCTGCCGGGCCGCCCCTGCCCTCCTTCCGCGCCGCCGGCCCGTGCCGGCGGCGTTTTCGTGCGCGCCTTCACAAAGCAGAACAACGGTTGCGGGCGATGTTGCATCGCACAAAAGGACGGGGTATGCTGCATCGCACCATAGAGGTGATCCGTACTGGAGCCAGCCATGTCCTACCAGTTCAACGAGCAGCTCAGCGCCTATACCCACCAGTTTGCGGCCGTGGCCGCGCGGGTGAACCGCCTGGCCCTCGAGAACGCCGAGTCGCTGTTCGGCGTGCAGCTGCGCACCCTGGAGAAGAACGTCGAGGCGACCACCAGCTACCTGGGCGAACTCGCCGAGGCGCGCGACCTGGATGCTTACCGCACCCTGCTGCCGAAGGGCCTGCAGGTGGCCCGCGACAACGCCGAGCGCGTTGCCGCCGCCGGCCAGGAAGTCATCGGCCTGACCCTCAAGACCGGCGAGGCGCTGGGCGAACTGGCCAAGAGCCAGTTCGAGAGCGCCACCAGCCAGGTGCAGGCGACCGTCGCCAAGGCCGCGCGCAAGCGCTGAGCCATCCCGGGCCGCGGCCCGGACCACGATTCAAGTCTTTGCGCGGTTCCCTCCCCCGCGCAAACCCGGGCCCGGCAGCATCCCCTCCCGCTGCCGGGCCTTTTTTTGGTTCTTCACCCAAGTCCGGGGAAGGCCGCCCGGATCTTCAGGAAGAAGTAGGCGTCGTCCCGGTAGCCGTAGGCCACCCGCTTGATGACCTTGATCTTGTTGTTGATGCCTTCGACCAGA
>Ga0180223_1000425_pt1 | contig 55510 bp, 57 predicted proteins | sample eDN5th30CKraftOP_FD_151337 | JGI IMG/M metagenome (GOLD analysis project Ga0180223, IMG submission 151337) | Enriched Organic Plus compost microbial communities from Emeryville, California, USA - eDNA 5th pass 30_C Kraft OP (version 2) (version 2) ... | reverse complement strand
GTGGGAGGAAATCTCCGGCGGCAACGACCAGATCCTGCTCGGCAAGAAGGAAGTAAACTCGCGCGGGTACTGCTCGGCGTTCAACTTCAAGGGTGCCGACCAGCAGAAGAAGGTCGGCGCGCTGTCTGGCGGTGAGCGGAACCGCGTGCATCTCGCCAAGATGCTCAAGTCCGGCGCCAACGTGCTGCTGCTCGACGAACCAACCAACGATCTCGACGTCGACACGCTGCGCGCGCTGGAAGAGGCGCTCGAGGATTTCGCAGGCTGCGCCGTTATCATCAGCCATGATCGCTGGTTCCTCGACCGCATCGCCACCCACATGCTGGCCTTCGAGGGCGATAGCCATGTCGAATGGTTCGAAGGCAACTTCCAGGATTACGAGAAGGACAAGCTGCGCCGCCTCGGCCAGGATGCCGCGATCCCGCATCGGGTGAAGTACAAGAAGCTGACGAGGTAAGCAGGCGATGGCTGACTGGGACGCGCGCCAATATCTCAAATTCGAGGATGAGCGCACGCGCCCCTCGCGCGATCTGCTGGCGCAAATTCCGCTGACTGCGCCGCGTCACGCTATCGACATCGGCTGCGGGCCGGGAAATTCCACCGAGCTTCTGGTGCAACGCTGGCCGGGCGCGAAGGTCACCGGCATCGACACCTCCGCCGACATGCTGCGGCAGGCGCGCGAACGCCTGCCGCACGTTGAGTTCATCGAAACCAATGTCTCGCACTGGAAGCCGCCGGCGGATGCCGACGTGCTGTTCGCCAATGCGATCTTCCAGTGGGTGCCGGATCATATCGAACAGCTCAAGCGGCTCCTGTCGGGCCTGCCGCAAGGCGGCGTGCTCGCAGTGCAGATGCCGGACAATCTCGCCGAGCCGACGCATGTGCTGATGCGCGAGGTGGCGCTGGACAATGCCTGGCGCGATGTTCTCTCAAACAATACGCGCGTGCGCGACGTGTTGCCGTCGCCGCGCGTCTATTACGATGCGTTGCAGCCGCTGTGCGCGCGGCTGGAGATCTGGCACACCGGCTACAATCACGTTCTCGACGATGCGACCGAGATCGTCGAATGGGTCAAGGGCACGGGGCTGCGGCCGTTCCTCGATCCGCTGGAGGTACCTCAGCGCAAGGAGTTCCTTGCGCAATATACCGCGCGCGTGGCGGCGAGCTATTTGCCGCAGCAGGACGGCAAGGTGTTGCTGCATTTCCCGCGTCTGTTTCTGGTCGCGGTGCGCTGAGGCGCCGTGGCGGCGGAAAAAGCCGTCGCGGCGAAAGACCGGCGAAGCGTGGGGTTGGCGAATCTGGCATGATTCCGGCCCGAGATTCGTATTAAACCCGCCGGAGCCAGTCCGACCATGTCGTTGACCCCAGAGACGCCGTTGCCGCCGAAGGGCGCGGTGGGCCTTCGCCCGATCCCGATGCTGATCTTCTCCTCGCGCTGGCTGCAGCTGCCGCTGTATGTCGGTTTGATCGTTGCCCAGTGCGTCTACGCCATTCTCTTTCTGAAAGAGCTTTGGCACCTGATGAACCACTCGTTCGATTTTACCGAGCAGCAGATCATGCTGGTCGTGCTCGGCCTGATCGACGTGGTGATGATCTCGAACCTGCTGGTGATGGTGATCGTCGGCGGCTATGAGACGTTCGTCTCGCGCCTCAACCTTCAGGGCCACCCGGACGAGCCGGAATGGCTCAGTCACGTCAACGCCAGCGTGCTCAAGATCAAGCTCGCAATGGCGATCATCGGCATTTCCTCGATCCATCTGTTGCGCACCTTCATCGAGGCGGGCAACCTCGGCGGCATCGGGCGCACCACCAACTACACGACCGAAGGCGTGATGTGGCAGACCATCATTCATGTCGTGTTCGTGCTCTCCGCGCTCGGCATCGCCTGGGTGGACCGGATTTCGGCCGGACTCGAACATGAGGCCGAGCACGCGCATTGATGCAGCGATGCAACGGCAGACGGACGTCATGGATGTCCGCGGGAAAGGGATAACGTCATTGCGAGCGAAGCGAAGCAATCCTGTCCGGGCGATCGTCAGCCGAGTGCTGGATTGCTTCGTCGCTTTGCTCCTCGCAATGACGGTTGTTGTACCGTCTGCTCGCGCCGCCGATGACGGCTTCACGCGCTTCATCGCCTCGCTCTGGCCGGAAGCCGAGAAGGCCGGCGTCACGCGCGCAACCTTCGAGGCGCAGACCCGCGATCTCAAACCCGACTACAAATTGCCGGATCTGATGCTGCCCGGACGGCCCAAGACCGGCGCGCCGTCGCAGGCGGAATTCGTGCAGGTGCCTGCCGCCTATCTCAAGGAGGCGCGGATCGCGCGGCTGGCCGCCGATGGCCAGGAATTGGCGGCAAAATATCATGACACGCTCGCTGCTATCGAGCGCCGCTTCGGCGTGCCGGGCACCGTTATTCTCGCGATCTGGGGCCGCGAGACCGATTATGGCCGCTACCGGTTGCCCTATGACGGGCTGACGGTGCTGGCGACGCAGGCCTATGTCGGCCGCCGCAAGGATCAGTATCGTGGCGAGTTCATCGACGCGCTGAAGCTGATTCAGCACGGCGACGTCACCCGCAAGGGATTGCGCACGTCATGGGGCGGCGCGACCGGACTCACGCAATTTCTGCCGTCCGAAATCGCCAAGCATGGCGTGGATTTCGACCACGATGGACACGTCAACATCTGGACCTCGGTGCCGGATGCGCTGGCGTCCGCCGCGCAGCAGCTTGTCAACAAGGGCTGGCAGCGCGGCATCCGCTGGGCCTATGAGGTGAAGGCGCCGCCGCGCGCCGATTGCACCGAAGGCGTGCCGGAGGTGACCAAGCCGCTCGGCGAGTGGCTGCGCGAGGGCTTCGTGCCGGTCCGCGGCCTGCATTTGAGCGCGGCGGAGAAAGCGACACCCGCCTCACTGCTGCAGGTCGAAGGGATCTACGGCCCGTCGTTTCTGGTGACGAAGAATTACTTCGTCATCAAGGAATACAATTTCTCCGATCTCTACGTGCTGTTCGTTGGTCATCTCAGCGACCGGATGAACGACGGCTTGCCGTTCGCCACGCCATGGTCGGCATCGACGCAACTGCGCACCGCCGATGTCGAGGCGATGCAGAAGAAGCTGACCGAGACCGGCCTTTACGCGGACAAGATCGACGGCAAGGCGGGGATGCTGACGCGCGCGGCCCTTGGCGCGTATCAGAAACGGGCAGGGTTGAAGGTCGATTGCTGGCCGAGCGAAGGCGTGCTGCGGGCGATGCAGGCGGGGCGCTGATCCTCAAGCGATGCGATCAGCGGCAGACCTGAATGCTGCGGATGTGCCAGCCGTAACCGTCATACCAACGTTCGGTGCCGAGGCGGCATCCCGGCACGACATAAATTCGTGCGCGCGGGGCATAGACCGGAGCCGGTGCGCGGTCGTCCGGCAGGTCGGCGGCGAGGGCCGGCATCGCGTCGGCGAGCAAGGCCGAGACTGTTGTTACGATGAACAGCGCGCACAGGGCTTTCACGGATGGCTCCTCGGTTTCCCGCGATGCCGTCATCGAAACCCGAAATGTTTAAGGAGACCGGAATCAAAACACCCCGGCGGGTGAAGCCGGGGTGTTGGTATTCAAATCCTTAAACGGCCATAGCCTGCTCAGTCGCAGATCTGAACGCGGCGGACGCGCCAGCCGTAGCCGTCCCAGAAACGCTCACGGCGCCAGTAGCAGGGCGGGCCGGCGACATAGGCCGGGCCGGGGCCGTAATAGGCGGGAGGGGCGGACGCGGCAGCACCGCCGATGATGGCGCCTGCGGCGAGACCACCGAGGACGCCCGCGGCAACGGCTCCTCCGTTGCGCGCATTCGCCGGCGCGGGCGCAACGAGGCTTGCTGCTGCAAGGGTGGCGGCCGCTGCGGCTGCCAGGATCATCTTCTTCATGGCTTCACCTTTCGAATTATGAACGGCCCGGACAACGGTCACCGCGCCTGAAGGTTGCACCGGACGCTTTGAATGGGGGCTGAACGGGCGCGCCTGCTTTCTGCCATGAACTTTTAAGCCGCGCAGCAAAAATCCGGGCACGTGGCCGTGGATTCTGCCTAAAGCCGCAAAATTCAGGAGAAATTCCAGATAATTAAATCGTGTCCGTCAAAAAGTGTGGCGGCATCCCGGCAGGCCGAATTCCGGCCGCGCATGAGAGCGGGAGGAATCCGCCAAGGGAATCGGACCGATTATATTTTTGATGCGGCCGGCGCGGGATGAGGCTGCTCCGCCTCGGCGGCAAAGCCCTTCGCCAGAGCGTGATACACGCCTTCCGTGCAGATCAGGCGCGAGGTTGCATGGCCGATCAGTGCCGCCGTCATCAGCGGCACGACCATCGCGTGATTGTCGGTCATCTCGGTGACGATCACGAAGGCGGTGATGGGTGCCTGCACGACGCCTGCGAAATACGACACCATCCCGAGCAGCATCAAGGCGCTCAGGGCCGTGTCGTGAAACAGCGCCGCGACGTTGGCGCCGAGGCCTGCGCCGATGGCCAGCGAGGGCGAGAAGATGCCGCCCGGAATGCCGCCGATCGCGGCAAAGGTCGTCGCCAGGAATTTCAGGATGCCGAAGCTTTCGGGCAGGGGATGCCCGCCCTCGAGCGCCGCTTTCACCTGCGTGTAGCCGGTGCCGTAAATCGTATCGCCCGACACGATTCCGCAGATCGCGACGGCGAAGCCGCAGGCCAGCGCGAACAGCAGCGGATAGTTCTTGATCGCGTAGCCGGCCGGGTGACGGATGCCGCGCGCCATCAGGATGAGGATGCGGCTGAACAGGCCGCCCGCGAGACCACCGACCACACCGCACACCGGAACGGCGAGCCAATCCATGCCCATGCGAAGAGTCGCGGGCGTGCTGCCGAAATAGGAGTAGTTGCCCATCAGCGCGAGCGACGTCAGGCCTGCCGCGATCACCGCCGCGATGATGAGGCTGCTGGTGCGCGTCTCGAAGGCGCGGCTCATTTCCTCGATGCCGAACACGATGCCCGCGAGCGGCGTGTTGAACGCCGCCGCGACGCCCGCAGCGGAGCCCGCGAGGATCAGGCCGGGCTGGCGGCGCGGTGAAAACCGGCCGAGCGCGAACATGATCGACGCGCCGACCTGCACCGTCGGGCCTTCGCGTCCCACCGATGCGCCGCAGACGAGGCCGAGGAGCGTCAGCAGTACCTTGCCGATGGCAATGCGGATCGACACCAGCGTGTTGCGCGCGGTCGGGTCGGTGAGGTGGCGCGCGGCGATCGCCTGCGGAATGCCGCTTCCCTGCGCGTTCTGAAAATACTTGTTGGTCAGATACACCGACAGCATGAAGCCGAGCGGCGTGACGATCAGCGATGCGTAACGCTCTTTCGCGATCAGCCACGCAAATGCGATCTGGGCCTGATCGGCCAGCAGGGCGAGCCCTACCGCAGCCCCACCGACCGCGACGCCGCCCAGCAGGAAGATGGCGCGCCGCTGCCAGCGGGCGGAAAACACGCGGGCATGCCGGGCGTAGCGGTTTCTTTGATACGGTGTCATGTCGGCGGTGCGTTGGTGCTGGGGCCAGCCGGGAGAGTACTACAAGGGTCCTAATGCATCGTGCGTGCCAAAAACGCCATGCCCTTCGGGCCAATCAGGCGATATTTTCTGGCGCGATGTTTCATATCCCGAAACGAAGAAGGCTCCGAAGCTGTGCCGATTGCGTCGCACAGCGCCGGAGCCCGGATGGATAGGCATCGCACGAGGCGATGCGGAAATCAGAACAGCGAGGCGTACTGGGTGAGGCCCGCGCGCTGGGCGAAGTTCATCGCCACCTGACGCTGCCGGTCATCCAGCGTTTCAAGAAGCGGCGTCACGGCCGGAGCGGCGCGGCGAACGGCTTCCTCGGTAACCGGCCCGCGCGACAGCGCGCGCAGCGCGGCGACGACGGCCGGCCAGTGCTTTTCCTGCTCGGCCTTGAGCTTGAGTGCTGCGTGGCAGCGCATGATCGCCACTTCGCTCATCGCGATGTGGAGGACGGAGGCCTTGGCGGGCTTGACCGATGCTTCCTGTGCGACAACGGGGGCGCTCATCGACATCAGGGCAACAGCGATAGCAATCGGAAGTATCCGCATGATCCTCACTTCGTATTTTGGGGTTTGTGCGGGCGCGAAGTACGTGCCCTATGTGACCAAAATGCGATGGAGGGGTTAAGAAATCGCCAATGCGTTAACGCTGGGGATAACGTAAATTATTGTAATTGTTTCTCTTTTTTTGAGAGGTGCGATTTTGCCGTAACACTCGGCCACGATTGTTGATCGGAAAAGTCCCGATTTTACGGGAACGGCCGGCGCGGCGGAGCAGGCTGGGGCTGAAAACGGCCAGTTTGGAATAGCTTGAAACTGGCCGTTTTGCTTTTGCATCCGGTCAGAGAGGATGACATATCCATCAGGACCTCTCTTACCGCCAAGTTGGTGCTGATGATCGTCTGTTCCTGCAATGTGTTGAGCGACCACGACGTTCGCGGTGTCGTCACCGACACACAGCAGCCTCCCCGGACGGCAGGGCAGGTCTATGGCTGCCTCGGTTGCAGCGCCCAGTGCGGCCGTTGCGCCCGCACCATCCGCAAGATCATGGATGAAGCCCTCGGCGTTTGCGCCAAATCCTGCTGTGCAGGGTGTCCGCATACCGCTGCCGCATCGGAAGATGTTGATTCCGTTGAAAAAGCTCCGCTGACCAAAGCGGCCTGAACCCTCAGCTTTCCGCAATTCTCCTCTGCGTCTCTATGCATTCGCATGGGCTTGCTTCTGCTCCAAATCTAATTTAGAAACGTTCTAAACTAGGTTTCAGCCCGTTTCAGGAGATGAGGAGTGGCTATGAAGGGTGATCCGAAGGTTGTCGACTATCTGAACAAGGGTCTGCGGAGCGAACTCACGGCCATCAACCAGTACTGGGTTCATTTCCGCCTTCTGAACCATTGGGGCCTGAAGGAACTGGCCAAGCAGTGGCGCAAGGAATCGATCGAGGAGATGCATCACGCCGATCGCTTTACCGACCGCATCCTGTTCCTCGATGGCTTCCCGAACATGCAGGTGCTCGACCCATTGCGCATCGGCCAGAACGTCAAGGAGGTCATGGAGTGCGACCTCGCCGCCGAGCATGGCGCGCGCGACCTTTATCAGGAGGCCGCCACCTACTGCCACAGCGTCAAGGATTACGTGTCGCGCGATCTGTTTGAGTCGCTGATGAAGGACGAGGAAGGCCATATCGACTTCCTCGAGACCCAGCTCGATCTGGTCGCGCGGGTCGGCCTGCAGCTCTACGAACAGCGCCACATGGGTCACATCGGCGACGACAATCCGCCGGAAGAAGCCTGATCGCGCACGCGACCACGTTTTTAGGATTTTGCTCTCTTGTCCCGCACCGGCCCCGCCGTTGCGGGACAATTTGCTAGAACGGTATCGACCGCCGTCTTGCCGCCGTCGGTTTCGAAGTCCGCGACCGTGCGGCCCGCATTCAGCGACCTGATCCGCATCACCAGCGATTTGGACGACGCCAATTCCTGCGTGAATTGCGCGATCGCCGCGGCATCCTCAATCACGATCACCTTGTAGCCGAGTAGCACCCGCGAGGGCACGTTGTCGTGGCCAGGCTTGTCGTCGAAGCGATAGCCGAGAATCGAGTTCGCATCGCTGCCGATCTTGAATTCGAACGAAAAGCGGACGATCGGCCTGTTCTCGAAGCAAGTCAGCTGGATGGCCGCGGGCTTCGTGTTGGGCACGGCGCTGTTGGAGGAGTGCGTCGTCGCAAGCTGTGCGCTCGGCACCGGCACGCCGGTGATGCGGTCTGGCGTGCGCTCGATCCGCCAGTTGCCGGCGGCGACCGTGTTGGTCGCGTTCTGGAAGACGGATGGATCGCGCGTGCTGCATGCGCTGGTGACGGCAGCCACTGCCGCGATCGCGATGCCGGAGATAACGCCCCTGATACTTTTGTTCACGCTCGCGCCCCCACGAGAGGCGGCAGTCTGCAATCGGAAATCGCTGGGCGCAAGGCCCGCGCAGGGATCGCGTTCTAGCGGGACGATTGCAGATCGGTGGCACACATCGCGACGACGACAGCCAGGATCAGGCACCAGAAGCCGACATAGGAAAACAGCAACGCCGAAATGGCGCAGCCGCAGGCAAAGGCGGCGATGGTGCCGCAAAGCCGGTTGAACCTCGCGCGCGTTGCGGCTCTCTGCTCGGGGTGGGCGCGGGTGATGAGATCGACGGCATCCAGCGTCGCCTGCACGGTGGAGCCCGTCATCATGGTCGAGGGCGGCATGTCCGCGAGGTGAACACGCTGTACGGCGGTCTGCATCGCCATCGCGGCGACGCCGGCGGCGCCGGTCCAGAGCGCGATCGGCGCGTCGCCGTCCGAGAACGGGCCGTGCCAGATCGCCAGGACCGTAAAGACGATCAGAAGCAGGATCATCGTCACGAACAGGATCGGCATGGCCGGCCAATTCCGCCGGCGCATGGCCGTGCCTGCGAGGCGGGCGAGCGCCACCACGATCACGAATTCCGGCAGCGCCGCGAGCTTGCCGATGAAGCCGTGGCCGCCGCCGATGATCGCCGCGCCCATGGTGACGAAGTTGCCGGTGACATGGGCGACGAACAGCCCATGCAGGCCGAGAAAGCCCGCGGTATCGACGACGCCGCCATTGAAGGCGAGCAGGGTTGCGACGGTGAGCGGGTGGGTCAGATATTTCATGCGGTACCTGCCGGGGAATCCTTCTCCCGAACTATGCCGAGCGGAATGATTCCGGCAAGATACGAAGCGCAAGCAAAGAGCGGCTTTGATTCGTTTCCGGCAGCAAAAAGCCCCGGCAAAACCCGGGGCTTTGAGAGTGTGTTTGTCTATCCGGTGTCATCCCCGCCCCAACGGGTCCGGCTTCGCCGGCCCGATGACAGGCTCCGGCGGGGACCCAGCCATCAAGCATGGATTCCCGCCTTCGCGGGAATGACGAGGAGAGAGCCTGCTTACTTCGCCGTCGCGGCGAGGAAGTCGGCCAGCTGCTGGCTGTAGAATTTCGCATTCGCCGTGGTGGAGTGGCCGCGCGTCTGCGTGCTTGCGGGAATGAGATAGATCTTCCCGTTCTTGACGCGCTTCATCGCGGCCTCCGTCACGCCCGTCTCCGGCGGGTTTCGCTCGTCGTCGGCCGCATTGATGAGCAGCACCGGCGCCACGATCTTGTCGAGCCCTGCGGACGGATTGAAGTCGTGCGAGGCATCCCACTGATAGACGAAGTCGTTGGCGTCGGCATGGAACGGCCCGTTGATGCGGGCGTCATACATCTTGTCGGCCTTCTCACCGGTGGGCGCCAGCGTCTGGTAGCCGAGCGTGCCGCCTGCCGAGGCGAGGCCGAACGCCGCCACCGCGTATTTGATCATCGGCGGCTGGGTGGTGTAGTTGCCGTTCATGTAGCCGGGATCGTTACGGATCGTCTCCAGCATCGCGCGGCGCAGCAGCCAGTTGCGCGCGGCCATCTCGGTCGGCTGCGAGGCCATCGGCACCAGCGCATCCGCGAAGGCCGGATATTTCTCGCCCCACAGCCACGTCTGCATGCCGCCCATCGAATTGCCGATGATGAGACGCAGGTGCTTGACGCCGAGACCTTGGGTGACGAGCTGGTACTGCGCTTCCACCATGTCGTCATAGTCGTATTTCGGGAATGCGGTTTTCATGCCATCGGAGGGCTTGGACGATTTGCCGTGGCCGATGCCGTCCGGGATGATGATGTAGTATTTGGCGGCGTCGAGCGGCTGACCGGGGCCGAACAATTGCCCCGCGAAGTTCGGCGTCAGCATGGTGTGCGTGCTGCCGCCCGAGCCGTGCAGCACCAGCACCGGCTGGCCGGAAGGCTCGCCCACGGTCGCGTAATGCAGCTTCAGCTCCGGCATGGTTTCGCCGGTGTGGAATTTGAAGTTCTTGACGATGAAATCGCCTTCCTTCGGCGCGGGGTAATCGGCGGCACCGGCAGTGCCGGCGGACAGAAAAGAAGCGACAGTCATGGCGATACAGGCATAGACCAGTTTCATGTTGTTTCTCCCCAGGGCAGCCGCTTGTCGGGCCGCTCGGCGAGAAAGCTAACATGACACCAGAAACGCTTGAGGTGAGATTTTTGTGAGCAAGGGCGAGGGAATAAAACCGCCAGCCTGCTACGATGATCGGCGAGAAGGCCGCATGTTGCAGATGCGGTAAATTCGAGAATGCGAAGCGTGAGGGCTACATGACGCCATCGGAGAAAATCGATCAGTTGATCGCGAGCATCACGGACTGGCGCGGCGAGACTTTTGCAGCTGTTCGAAAAGCCATTCTCGCGGCTGACAAGGAGATCGTCGAGGAATGGAAGTGGATGGGTAGTCCGGTGTGGTCGCGCAACGGGATCATTGCCGTCGCCAACGCCCACAAAGGCAAGGTGAAGCTGACCTTCGATTATGGCGCGCGGCTTCCCGATCCTGACAAGCTGTTCAATGCAGGCCTTGAAGGCAACCAGAGGCGGGCGATCGATTTCTTCGAGGATGACAAGGTCAATCAGCGTGCGCTGAAGGCTCTCGTGCGCGCGGCGATTGAGTTCAATCAAACGAAGAAGAAAGCACCGAAGGCCGCGAAGAACACGAAAAAGAAAGCGTGAGACCGTGAGGCGAGCCGGGTCACCGAAGCAGCGTCGATGATCCGAATGTTATGAGGCGCCTCCGCATCGCGTCAGCGTTCGCTGGTTTTAGCCATGAGTCGGCACGTCGATCCCGTCTGCCGAATATTGCCTGATCTTGTTGCGCAGCGTTCGTACCGAAACACCGAGAACGCGCGCCGCGCGGGTGCGGTTGCCGTCGCAACGTGCCAGCGTCTGCAGGACGAGCTCCCGCTCGATTTCTCCGACTGTCGATCCGATCAGCCACGGAACGACTTCGTTCGGAGCTGCTGCCGGATCCAGCGGTGGAAGTTCCGGCGCGTGGATAGATGAGTCTTGCGAACCTTGGGCCATCAGTATCTCCCGATCGATACCATCCTCTCGGGTGGAGAGAATGTTTGAGCGGATAGCCCCCAGCAATGCGAAGGGTCGATGCGGGTGGTTAACAAATTCCTAATTCGCGGCTAATCCATTAATGGAACTCATGAATTCGATGTCGATGGAGCGGGGCGTATCGCCGCCATCGTTTTGATAGCTCTGACTTTTTCGCGTTGGTGCGGAAACGTGCGCTGTTCAGTCACGAGTTGTTTCGCCGCACCGTTGTGAGGAGAATACGATATAATTTCAAACGCCAGGACGATTGGTCGTGAGCGCGATTCGGAACAGTTGTTCGCGCTGTGATTGTGCGCAATCGTATCGTCTCGATTGAGCGCGTTGCTATTTCTTCTGCAAAAGCTGTTCGCGCAGCTTCATCAGCCGGTCGAGTTCGTCATTTTGCTCGGCGATCCTGTCGGCATTGCGCGCTTCGTCGGCGGCGCCGGAATCCGCCACAGCCTGTTCGGTGATCTCGCGGATATTGCCGCGCGCGATGGCGATGCGCTCGTCGATTTCCTGAAGTGACAGCGGATTGTTGCTCATGGCGCGATCCTCGCTTCACGGTTTGCGGGCCGTCAGTCCGATCACGGCCGACATGCCGGAATGGCCGGGGCCTTCCTGCAGTTCGCGTTCTTCCTCGACAATGCGGACGTCGTTGTAGTCGCCGAACGTGCGCTCCAGCAGGTCGCGCGTATAAAGCTGCGCGATCTCCTTCGGCCCGCCGGTCGCATATTCAAGCTGCTTGGGCGTGTAGCCTTGCAGGATCAGAAGGCCGCCGCGCTTGAGCGCGCGGCGCATGCCGGCCCATTTCTTCGGGCGCTTCTCGGGCGTGCTGAACTGGGTGAAGATTTCCGCGACGACGTCGAACGCTTCCTCGGGGTAGGGCCATTCGTGTGCATCGGCCTCGACAAAGTTGACGGCCACATTGTTCTCGGTGGCGAGCCTGCCACCCTTGGCCTGTGCCGAGGGCGAGAAGTCGGTCGAGGTGACGTCGAGGCCCTGCATCGCGAGCCAGACGCCGTTTCGTCCTTCGCCATCGGCAACTGCGAGGGCTTTCCCGGTGCGCGGCAGCAGAGGCTTGCAGCGCACCAGAAATTCGTTCGGCGCCTTGCCGAAGCGATAATCCGGCGAGGCGAAGCGGGCTTCCCAGTGGTCGAGGTCGGGGTTGTGTGACATGGCCCGAATTACAGCATGCTTTTTGCCGCCCGTCACCCGGAACGCTGATCCTCTCATTAAAAGGATTCCGTGGGAGCAAGCTTTAACAGCCGAGATCACGAGACGGGATCGAGAACAATATCTGCTATCGCGATTCCGACCGGCCGGCTGTCTTTGCGTTTGTCGAACGCTGAAAGCGGGAATGTTGGCTTTTCCAGAGTCAGCACCGTGTAGTCGTCCGCCTTCAACGGGATTTCCGCACGAATGAGCAATGTGCCCATCCAACTTCTCCGTACGCGGAATGGGATGCGCCTGTCTTCGACATAGAGTGACAGATCGGACATGTCCAGGTTAAGCGTTTCCAGCGTAACGCGCGCCTGCTGGCCGGTATAGGGAATGAGAATTTTTGGTTTTGGATTCGGGCCGGACCAGCGGAATTTCTTCGGCCATCGCCGTTTAAAAATTTGCCAGTCGAGGGCGCGGCTTTCAGGGGTTTGTCTGATAACGGAGCGTTTTTGCAAGGGCGACAATGGCGGCCGGGAAATCCCTTTGTTTTGGCGGTTCCTCTCGAACACTAATCCGGGGCGAAACGTTTTTTCATAATCTGTCAGGTCCGAAAGCATGAATGTTCCGGCCCGCTTTGCCGTTTCCAAAATCAGTGCAGACTCCGGCGCCGTCTCGTTGATGATCGCGCCCAGCATGTCGCGCTGTTCGTCGCTGCTGACCCGCAGGTAAGACAGATAACGGTGGCCGGCAGCGAATTTGTGAACGGTGATAACACCGGTGGAGATAAATCTCATTCCGGCCTTGAGGGCTCGCTGCATAAAATCGCAATCGACCGATTTTGCAATCGAACGCGGATCTTGCCACGGGCCAATTCGCTCCGTCACGTTGCGCCGATGGGCGATAGAGCTGGGCGGGAAAAAATATCCGGCTATGTTATCGGACTTTTCGAACAGGCCGTTGACGTAATAGATGCCGGTGCCCGGCGGTGTATGATACACGCAACCGGATACGACGAAATCGGCTTCCCTGTCGCGAAGACTTGTCGCGTGGATTTTGGAGAGATGATCTCCCGTCCAGATGTCGTCATGGCCGATATAGGCGATCCAATCGCCGCGCGAGACGCGGATTCCCTCGTTATTGGGAAAGCTTTGGCTCCCTGTATTTTGCGGGAGGTTGCGCCAAATGATGCGCGGGTCGGAAAACGACCTTACGATGGATTCCGTTTCATCATCGCAACCGTCACCGACAACAATCAGTTCGAAATTCTCGAAGGATTGCCGCAGCACGGATTGGATGGTCGGCACGATATGCCGTCCGCGACCGTAGGTTGCCGTAACAATCGAGAAGAACGGCGTTTCAGGCATTGAAGTTGAACGGAATGCGTGGATCGTCCGGGGCAATCCGCGATTTGTCGGGGTTGTTCGGATCGTAGATGTTTGTCGGCATGTTGACGAAGGTTGAATCTTCATCGCCGATGTTTTTCACGCCGTGAACGACGTAGGGCGGAATTCGCAATAAGACAGGGCGTTCCTTGCCGATGATGACGCTCGAAAGCTTTCTGAAGGTCGGGCTTTCCTCGCGAATATCGTAAAGGACGACCTGAAAGCGGCCTTGGGTATAGGCGAGCCGGTCATATTGACGGCGATGATAGACCCATGCGCGCACCGAACCAGCTTTTGCTTCGACCAGATAAACATGCACGATAGGCTCGATGACGCCGTCCCGTGTTGTCATGAGTTCGATCAGCGCCCCCCGGCCATCGGGTCGCGGTGTGAGCGGCGTGAGCGTCACGCCATCGATCATGTCGGGATCGGATATAGCGCGGGCCGGTGTGAGCTGGAAAGGAGTGTCGGGCTTGAAGTCGTCAAGCTTGAGATGGAGGTCAGTATCGGATGACTTAAAGGCACTCATGTTCAAATGTCCCCGTAATGCGGGAAAGCTTCATTATATCAGCGCGATTTCAGGAAAGGGAAGGAAAGGCCGCTGACGCCCCGCTATGGGTTGTCGCAGGGAGCGCGGAAAAAGTTCAATCCGCAATGTCCTGGGGTTTCTTCAGGCACAGAAAACGGCGCCGGAATTCCGGCGCCGTCATCGCTTTGGAAAGACTTTTTGTAAGGGCTACAGCGCCTTGTTGCTGTCCTTCACGGCGTCCGCCTCGACATAGACGTTGCCGCCCATCTTGACGAACTTCTCGCTCATCTGCGCCATGCCGTCCTCGACGACGCCCTTGATCGACATTCCGGCCTGAAGGCCCAGCGCGGCCTTCTCGTTGTCGCCGAGGGTTGCCGCATAGTCGCGCACGTCCTGCGTGATCTTCATCGAGCAGAACTTCGGGCCGCACATCGAACAGAAGTGCGCGACCTTGTGCGCTTCCTTCGGCAGCGTCTCGTCGTGATAGGCGACCGCCGTTTCCGGATCGAGGCCGAGGTTGAACTGGTCCTGCCAGCGGAAGTCGAAGCGTGCGCGGCTGAGTGCGTCGTCGCGCAACTGCGCCGCCGGGTGGCCCTTGGCGAGATCGGAAGCGTGCGCCGAGATCTTGTAGGTGATGACACCCACCTTCACGTCGTCGCGGTTCGGCAGGCCGAGATGCTCCTTCGGCGTGACGTAGCAGAGCATTGCGCAGCCGAACCAGCCGATCATCGCCGCACCGATGCCGGAGGTGATGTGGTCGTAGCCCGGCGCGATGTCGGTGGTCAGCGGTCCAAGCGTGTAGAACGGCGCTTCGCCGCATTCCTTGAGCTGCTTGTCCATGTTGATCTTGATCTTGTGCAGCGGCACGTGGCCAGGGCCCTCGATCATGACCTGACAGCCCTTCTTCCACGCGATCTGCGTGAGTTCGCCGAGCGTCTCAAGCTCTGCGAACTGCGCGCGGTCGTTGGCGTCGGCGATCGAGCCCGGACGCAGACCGTCGCCGAGCGAGAACGACACGTCGTATTTGCGCATCAGATCGCAGATTTCCTCGAAGTGGGTGTAGAGGAAGCTTTCCTTGTGGTGCGCGAGACACCACTTCGCCATGATCGAGCCGCCGCGCGAGACGATGCCGGTGACGCGGTTGGCGGTGAGGTGGATGTAGGGCAGGCGCACGCCGGCGTGGATGGTGAAGTAGTCGACGCCCTGTTCGCACTGCTCAACAAGCGTGTCGCGATAAAGCTCCCAGGTCAGCTTGACCGGATCGCCGTCGCACTTTTCCAGCGCCTGATAGATCGGCACGGTGCCGATCGGAATCGGCGCGTTGCGCAAGATCCACTCGCGCGTGGTGTGGATGTTGCGGCCGGTGGAGAGGTCCATCACGGTGTCCGCGCCCCAGCGGATCGCCCACACCATCTTGTCCACTTCCTCCTCGACCGACGATGTGACGGCGGAGTTGCCGATGTTGGCGTTGATCTTGGTGAGGAAGTTGCGGCCGATGATCATCGGCTCCAGCTCGGCGTGGTTGATGTTGCTCGGGATGATCGCGCGACCGCGCGCGATTTCGCTGCGCACGAATTCCGGCGTGATGAACAGCGGCACTTCGGCGCCGAACGATTCACCGTCGGCGCGAGCGGCTTCCGCGCGCTCCAGTTGCTGCTTGCGGCCGAGGTTCTCGCGCTCTGCGACGTAGATCATCTCCTTGGTGATGATGCCGGCGCGGGCGAATTCGAGCTGGGTGATCGGCGCATCGCCGACACCGCGGATCGGCTTGTGGTGCGCCTTGAAGGCGGCCGCGGCATGCTTGGCGCCAACATTGCCGTTGTCTTCCGGCTTGATCTCGCGGCCTTCATATTCCTCGATGCCGCCGCGCTCCTTCACCCACGCCATGCGGGTACGCGGCAGGCCGGCGTTGACGTCGATCAGCACGTTCGGATCGGTGTAGGGGCCGGAGGTGTCGTACACCGGCAGGTTCGGCTCGCCGGCGCCTTCGGAGAGAATGATCTCGCGCAACGGCACACGCAGGTCCGGCGCCGCATCCGGCGTCGAGAAAATCTTGCGGGACGAAGGCAGCGGTCCAGTGGTGACGGCAGCTTTGATGTCGGTGATAGGCTTGTTCATGGCGTCCTCCTTGAGGGTTTTGTCGGTGTCATTCCGGACGGTTCGCGAAGCGAACCGATCCGGAATCTAGAAGTGGAAAACTGTTGAGCGGGATTCCGGGTTCGCTCGCTTTGCTCGCGCCCCGGAATGACGGAAGAAAAACTATTCTCATCACGCCACCTCCATCGCGGTATCGAGCCAGGCGCGTACGCGCGCATCCGGATCGGCGTTCTGGGTGACATCGCTGACGACGGCGACGGAATCCGCGCCGGCTGCGAAGATGTCGGCGGCGTGTTCGAGCTTGATGCCGCCGATGGCGACCAGCGGCAGGCTGCCGATCATCTTTTTCCAGCGGCTGATGCGCTCAATGCCCTGCGGCGCAAAGCGCATCGACTTCAGCGTGGTGAAGAAGATCGGGCCGAGTGCGACGTAATCCGGGTCGGCCTTGAGTGCGTTGGCGAGCTCGTCCTCGTCATGGGTGGAGACGCCGAGCGTCAGCCCCGCCTTGCGGATGGCTGCAAGGTCGGCATCCGCGAGGTCTTCCTGTCCGAGATGCAGATGCTGCGCGCCATTGTCGATGGCCGCGCGCCAGTAGTCGTTGACGACGAGCTTCGTCGCGGTGCCGCGCACGGTAGTGAGCGCGTCGCGCACCAGTGCGTGAGCCTTGGCATCGTCGAGATCCTTGGCGCGCAACTGCACGGTGCCGACGCCAAGCTTCGCCAGCCGCGCAACCCACGCGACCGTATCGACGACAGGATAAAAGCGATCAGGATACGGCATGCCAGAACGGTGTCCCAACGACAGGGGTGGAAGGTGAGGCGAGGTCGCGAGCTTCCATCAGGCCGGCTTCAAAACCGGCGCGCCCCGCTTCGATCGCCAGACGGAATGCGTTCGCCATCTCGACAGGACGCTCGGCTTTCGCCACAGCGGTGTTGAGCAGCACGGCGTCGTAACCGAGTTCGAGCGCCTGCGCGGCGTGGCTCGGCGCGCCGATGCCCGCATCGACGACGAGCGTAATGTCGGGCAGGCGGGCGCGCAGCAGTTTGAGGGAATCGCGATTGGTAATGCCGCGCGCGCTGCCGATCGGGGCTGCCCATGGCATCACTACGCGGCAACCGGCATCGACAAGGCGCTGCGCCACCGAGAGATCCTCGGTGCAATAGGGGAACACCTGGAAGCCGTCCTTCACCAGAATGTCCGCCGCCTCGACCAGGCCGACGACATCGGGCTGCAGCGTTTCGTTGTCGGCGATCACCTCGAGCTTGATCCATGAGGTGTTGAACAGTTCACGCGCGAGCTTCGCGGTGGTGACGGCTTCGCGCACGCTCTTGCAGCCTGCGGTGTTCGGCAGCACGGTGACGCCGAGTTCGCGGATCAGCGACCAGAACGCATCGCCGGTCTTGCCGCCCGCCATCTCGCGGCGGATCGAGACCGTGACGATCTGGCTGCAGGACGCACGGATCGCGTCCTGCATGATTTTCGGCGACGGATACAGCGCCGTACCGATCAGAAGACGCGAGGAAAATTCCTTGTCGTAAAATTTCAGCATGGGAGCACCATCTGCTCCCTCTCCCCGTTTACGGGGAGAGGGTTGGGGTGAGGGGCGGGATATTGCGCGCGAATTTGCCCCTCACCCGGAGCCTTCGCTACGCTCAGTCTCCGACCTCTCCCCGTAAACGGGGAGAGGTGACAGGTGGATTCCCACCTGCGCAGGGAGGTGGAGAGAGTCATCGTTTCACCCTCCCTGCCGTGGCGTGAGGATTTCAACCAGATCGTTATCGTTCAGCGGCGTCTCGCTCCAGCGGGCACGAGGCACCACGTCGTAGTTCAGCGCGATCGCGACATGCGTGCCCTCGTATTCGAGTTCGCTCAGCAAGTCTGCGACACGGGTCGCCTTGATCTCGCGGCGCTCGCCGTTGACGGTCACGAACATTGCATCACCTCGTTGTCGATCAGGCCGCGCGCGACGTAATTCACCGTCAGCTCCGCCAGCGCGGGCGCCAGCAGGAAGCCGTGGCGATACAACCCGTTGACGGCGATCCGGTTGCCGTCGATGGCGATGCGCGGCAGATTGTCGGGCAGAGCAGGGCGCAGACCCGCACCCATCTCGACGATGCGCGCCTCGCCGAAGGCCGGATGCAGCGCGTAGGCCGCCGACAGCAGTTCGAGCGCGGAGCGCACGCTCACGCGACTATCCTCGCTCTCGATCGAGGTCGCGCCGATCATGAAATGGTTGTCTTCGCGCGGAATGACATAAAGCGGCCAGCGCGGATGCATCACGCGCACGGGACGCGACAGCGACACTTCGTCGGTTTCGACGATAATCATCTCGCCCTTGACGCCGCGTACATCCTTGACGGCGTCGCGCGCGAAGATGCCGCGGCAGTCGATGACGAGGCCGCCATCGCTTGCAAGCTTTCCGGGTTCGCATTCGCTATTGAAGCGGATCTCGCCGCCGGCCTTGGCGATTTTCTCGTGCAGTTGCGGCAGCACGCGGCGCGGCTCGACATGGCCTTCATGCGGAAAGAACAGCGCCTCGCGGAAGCGGCCTTCGAGCGAGGGCTCGAGCTTGTCGATGGCGGCGCCGTCGAGCCGTTCATAATCGCTGGTGATGCGGGCGAAATGGTCGAAATCGGCGCGGTCGCGCGGATGCGCCACCACCAGCGAGCCATTGAACGGCGTGTCGGGCAATTCGGTGCGCCACAGATCGAGCGAGCGCGTGCCGAGGCGGGTGATGACCGGCTCGGAGGTTTCCTGTTCGCACCACGGCGCCAGCATGCCGCCGGCGAAATGGCTGGTGGCGTGCGTCATCGCCGCGTCATCGCGCTCGAATAGCTTGACACTATAGCCTGCCTTGGCGAACGACAGCGCCTGCCACGCGCCGGCCACGCCCGCGCCCACAATGGTGATGTGGCGGCGACGTTCGTCCTGAGCTGACGCGTCCTGAATATGATGGGTTGCGTCCGACGACGGTGAGTTCTGAAACATCCCTGTCCCTTCGCCGGCATGACCCGGATCAGGTTCAAAGGGTCACCGCACCATCGCGGTATCTCAGCTCCTGTGACGGAGCCCCCCTCGGAACGGTATTAACGATAGGCTTTGGCCCCCCGGGGGTCAATACTTCAGATGTAATCTACACGCCCGATTTGACCTGGAACACGCGCTTTCCGGTTTGTGGAACTATCGCTTTCCTGAGTACGCACCGGCGGTTGTGATGCGGGCAAGCCGCGCGCGCAAATGCAGGCGTGAAATTCTCGCCCCTCTTCGACATCGCGCCGAATGATTCATCGGCATGCTGGATGTGTTTGCGCGGCAGGACGTTGATTTGTTTTTGGCACGCTGAAGACAAAAAAGTTATGCGACGATCCTGACATCCCATACACCAAGATGAAGACTCCTCTGTTGGGATGGAAACAAATCTGCGCGGAAAATTTTGCCGTCCCAGTACGCACCGCAGCAGCGAAAACTGAATCGCTGCATTGAAATGATTCAACTTATAAAAACTGGTTCCTTAATCGTTGTCGCGGCGCAGCGTTTGTTCTCACGCGCGGACGCATCGCAGCATATGCAGTGCTAATTTTGTTGATGCGTCACTTCGTCGTTCGCTCTGTCGCAAATCAGTTATATGATCGTGGCACGAAGCAAACGAAAGGCAGCCCGAAATGCTGATCCTGAAAACGATGACTTCGAACGCCGAACATCTCTCTGCGAATGTTTTCTCGTTTCCGAGAGCAGTATGGCCGCGCCACGCGGCCGATGCAGGCTGCGTCGCAGCCGCTGCGTGTCAACGCATAATCGTCTGAAACCTTTTCAGCCATCTCGCGTTAGTGCGCCATCAGGGGGCCGGAGCAATCCGGACGGAGACGAAATGTCAGACACTTATATTATCGAAGTCAGTTCCGAGCCGGCGGGGATCGTGGTGAGGGACAAAGCGGGATTCCGTTTTTTCGCAGCCAACCATCGCTTCAATCCACTCGAAGGCCGCCTGTTTCGCAGCGCGCGCGAAGCCGAGCGGGTGGCGCGCGAGTTGTTGAGCGGCAAGGCCAAGGCTGACGCTGCAACCGCGATCGCCTGAAGGCTTGCTGCCTGCGGACATCATCCTGCTTGCGGAATGAAAAGAAAAAAGACCGGCGAAACACGCCGGTCTTTTGATTCCAATTCGCAACGGGCGGTATTCAGTTCGCGCCGAGGAAATCCAGCTTGCCGAGTGGGACGCCGTTGTGGCGCAGGATGTTGTAAGCGGTCGTGCAGTGAAACATGAAGTTCGGCAGCGCGACGTGGTTGAGGAATTTCTGTCCCGGCAGCGTCTTGGTGGTGTCCTTGCCGGTGGCGAACGTCACGTCGCGCATGTCGCCGCCTTCGTATTTCGCCGCGGGGATGGTCTTGATCCCCTCGATGGTCCTGGCGATGCGCTGCTGCAATTGCTCGAACGTGGTTTCGGTATCCGGGGTGGACGGTACTTCCGTGCCGGCGAGCCGGGCGCAGGCCTTGCCGGAAAAATCGCAGGCCAGCTGAATCTGCCGCGTCAGCGAAAACATATTTGGATAAAGCCGCGCATTGAGAAGCACTTCCGGCGCAATGCCTTGCTCCTTGGCATGGGCTTCACCCTTGGCGAGCACCTTTGAGAGCGCGATCAATGAATGGGTGAACAGCGGAGCGGTACCATCGTAAAACGACATGGGGAGCCTTTCGGAAAAATTCGGCGGTGAAACAGTGCGCCGGATGTAGTGCGCCCGCAGGCGCACACAAGGCAGGTTCACGTGATCGCGAGGTGCAATTTTCCCGAAAGTCAGCCGCAGCGATTTGTCCGGCCTACATCTCCCGCTTACATCTCTCTTGCATTCGAGAACGAGAACGACGACACGCGCCGCGTAGTCTCGTCGAGGATCAGCGTCCGCGTCAGCGGCGGCTCGGCGCGCTGGCTGCAATTCTCCCGCTCGCACAGCCGGCAGTTGACGCCGATCGGCGTGCCCTCGGCGCGGTCGAGATCGAGGCCTGCGGTATAGACGAGCTTCGAGGCATGGCGGATCTCGCAGCCGAGCCCAATGGCGAAGCGTGGCTGCACATGCGGCCACGGCACGGCGGGGCGGCGCAGCGTCTGCGCGATCGAGAAGTAGCGGCTGCCGTCCGGCAGTTCGATGATCTGCTGCAACAGGCGATCCGGCGTGTCGAAGGTGGAATGCACGTTCCACAAGGGGCAGGTGCCGCCGAATTTCGAGAACGGAAACGTGCCGGATGAGAACCGCTTCGAGACGTTGCCTGCATTGTCCACCCGCAGCAAGAAGAACGGCACGCCGCGCGCGTTCGGCCGCTGCAGCGTGGTCAGGCGGTGGCAGACCTGCTCGAAGCCGGCGTTGAAGCGCCGCGTCAGAACGTGCAGGTCGTAGCCCAGTGTTTCGGCGGCGCTCAGGAATGCCTGATAGGGCATCATCACCGCCGCCGCGTAATAATTCGCGAGCGTGATGCGGTAGAGCTTGCGCGTGGTGTCGTCGAGCGGCCCGGCGCGGTTGATGATGGAATCGAACTGCGCGTTCGCCTCGGAGAGGCCGAGTTGCATCGCGAGCTGGAAGGTGCGCCCGGCGCTGTCGACAAGCTCGGAGATCAGCACCTGACGGCGATGGCGGTCCCAGCGCCGCAGCGTCTCGCGCATCACGTCCACCGGCATGATCCGCACCGTGGTCGAATGCTTTTCACGCAGCCGGTTGGTGAGGGCCGCGCGCAGACCCTGCGGATCGGTGTCGATCTCGTCGCGCAGCGTCTCGGCGGCGGTTTCCAGTTCGGGGAAGTAATTGCGGTTGGCCTCGATCAGGTCGCGCACGCGCTCGATCGGATTGGCCTCATAGTCGTGGCCGCCGCCCTTGTCGCGGTCGGCGAACTGCGCCGCCACCAGCGTCTCGCCGCGCCGTGCTTCGGTGTAGGCGGCATAGACCCGCTGCAAGGCATGGGTGACGCCGGGGCACAGCTCGGCGAGGTCGCGCAGTTCCTGCTTCGGCAGATCGATCTGGCGGAACAGCGGATCGGAAAAGATTTCGTTCAGTTCGGCGAAGAAACGGTCCTCGTCGGAGGTGGCGAGGTCGCGCAGGTCGAGATCGTAGGTCTCGGCGAGGCGCAGCAGCATCTGCGCCGTCACCGGGCGCTGGTTGCGCTCGATCAGGTTGATGTAGCTCGGGGAGAGGCCAAGCCCTTCTGCGATCTGGGTTTGTGACAGATTCAGCTGCTTGCGCAGGCGGCGGAAGCGCGGCCCGACGAAGAGCTTCCTGCCTGTCTCAGTAGGGGTGCGCATCCCTGTTCCTCCGCGCCCGCCTGGATTGTTACAAGATTTACAAATTAACCGTCGCTAACTCGTAAAACTCATACAACCCTTCACGAACAAGTTTCTGTCTATCTAGACGATATTCGATCCGTAGCGTTGGATGCAAGGGTCCTTTTTGGCAATGCGATGTAACAATTGTAGGTATGAAAATGAACTATCAGGCGCGCAATATCACCGACGACGCAATCCCGGGCTCGCTCTCATATCAAAGCGAGGTCAGGGCGGCTGAAGCCTTGCTCAAGGACAAGCCGACCTGGAACGGCGTCACGGCGGAAGCCATTGCCCGCATGCGCCTGCAGAACCGTTTCAGGACGGGGCTGGATGTTGCGCGCTACACGGCGGCCCTGATGCGCGCCGACATGGCCGCGTATGACGCCGACCCCACCAAATACACCCAGTCGCTCGGCTGCTGGCACGGCTTTGTCGCGCAGCAGAAGTTGGTCTCGATCAAGAAGCATTTCGGCGGCAAGACCGACCGCTGCTATCTGTACCTGTCGGGCTGGATGATCGCGGCGCTGCGCTCGGAATTCGGGCCGCTGCCGGATCAGTCGATGCACGAGAAGACCTCGGTGCCGGCGCTGATCGAAGAACTCTACACTTTCCTGCGTCAGGCCGACTCGCGCGAACTCAACGACATCTTCCGCGAACTCGATGCCGCGCGTAAGGCCGGCGACAAGGCGAAGGAAGCAACGGCGATCGAGAAGATCGACAACTTCCGCACCCATGTCGTGCCGGTGATCGCCGACATCGACGCCGGTTTCGGTAATGCGGAGGCGACCTATCTGCTCGCCAAGAAGATGATCGAGGCGGGTGCCTGCGCGTTGCAGATCGAGAACCAGGTCTCCGACGAGAAACAATGCGGCCATCAGGACGGCAAGGTGACCGTGCCGCATGAGGTGTTCCTGGCGAAGATCCGCGCCTGCCGCCATGCGTTCCTCGAACTCGGCGTGGAAGACGGCATCATCGTCACCCGCACCGACTCGCTCGGCGCAGGTCTGACCCAGCAGATCGCCGTCAGCCACAAGCCGGGCGATCTCGGCGACCAGTACAACAGCTTCCTCGACTGCGACGAGGTCGATGCGACCAAGATCGGCAATGGTGACGTCATCATCAGCCGCAACGGCAAGCTGATGCGTCCGAAGCGCCTGGCGAGCAATCTGTACCAGTTCCGTCCGGGCACAGGCGCGGATCGCTGCGTGCTGGATTGCATCACCTCGCTGCAGAACGGCGCCGATCTGTTGTGGATCGAAACCGAGCGGCCGAACATCGAACAGGTCGCGAGCATGGTGGATCGCATCCGCGAGGTGATCCCGAACGCGAAGCTCGCCTACAACAACTCGCCGTCGTTCAACTGGACGCTGAACTTCCGCTGGCAGGTGTTCGACGAGTGGAAGGCGGCCGGCAAGGACGTAGCTAAGTACAATCGCGCCGACCTGATGAAGGCGGAATACGACGACACGCCGCTGGCGATCGAAGCCGATCAGTTGATCCGCACCTTCCAGATCGATTCGGCAAAGCGCGCGGGTGTCTTCCACCACCTCATCACGCTGCCGACCTATCACACGGAAGCTCTGACGATGAACAATCTCGCCAAGGATTATTTCGGCGATCAGGGCATGCTCGGCTACGTGAAAAACGTTCAGCGCGCGGAGATCCGTCAGGGTGTCGCCTGCGTCAAGCATCAGAACATGGCCGGCTCCGACATCGGTGACGACCACAAGGGATACTTCGCCGGTGAAGCGGCCCTCAAGGCGGGCGGCGTTCACAACACCATGAACCAGTTCTCATGATTGATCGGCTTTGACCTAACCAATGGAGGCTCAGATGAGTGGCAGCAATTTTTGGGTGATCGGCGGCGAGTTCGGTTCGATGAACTTCCACAAGCTCGTCCACGGCTCGGCTCAGGTGCAGGGCCCGTTCAAGACCCGCAAGGAGGCCGAAGATGCCTGGCGTGTAGTCTCGGAGGAAAATCGCCATCGCGGCAGCGTGCGCTTTTCCGTCGTCGAAGAGCCGCAGCGCGAGAGCGCGTAATCTTCTTTCCCAGGGTGAGGCGCAGTTCGCGTCGAACTCGTGACTGGCCCCGCCCCTCAAAAGGCGGGGTTTTTTCTTGTGGTCACATGTGGGGCATGGGCACGGAAAAGGCCTCCCATTCGGGGGGCGGCATCCGGAAGGCTGTAGCGGGCGGTTTTGGTTACTGCTAGGTTAATCCCTTGGGTATGAGAGGGTGACCGCATGGCGGATCAGGGTCTCGACGGAGCGGCAAGGAATCCCGGGGTCGGGAGCCTGCGCGCTGCGCTGCACAAAGCGCGAATCGAGGCGGCGGACCGCACCGGCGTCGTGGTCGATCTGCGCGATGCCGAGGCCGCCCGGCTTGAAATCCTCAATGAAGCCCTCGATCAGCTCTTTACCGAAATTCCGCCCGGCGTCGATCTGTTCGACCGGGGCATCAGCCAGGGCGACACCCCGCGGCTGTGGATCGATTCCATCGCCCATGTCGCGATGGGGCGCGACAAGCGGATTTACCGCTTCGTGCAGGATTCGCGATTCGGCCGCACCGTGCTCGCCGAATCGCATGACGTGCCGGTGATGGTCGATGCCATCACCGATTACATCGCGCACCGAATTATCGAGCGCGACCGCGCGCTGGTGTCGGCATTGCCTGCCGAGATTGTCGCGCCGGCCCGGACCACGGTCGTGGCGGCAGCGCAGCCCGCCAGCCGGTTCTGGCCGTTCGTGATCGGCGTCATCATCGGCATGGCGGGGCTGTTCGGCATCGCGCTGATCGCGGCGCTGCGGAGCATGTGAGCTAACCGAGCCGCTCGCTTTTCAACTCGACGATTCCATCTGCGGCGTTGCCACCGAAACCACGCACGCGGCGGCTGATACCCCATGTGCCATCGTCTTTGCGCGCGAACGAAATCAACTGATACGCAGCCGGCTGATGGTGTCCGCCTGATGCGGCGGATGCGGAGGGAATGCCAACCGAGGCAAAACGCCCGCGTTGGCCTTCGAACCAGACAGTCGCGTGGCGGTGGTCGTGGCCGTGCAGCACCAGATCGACGCCATGGTATTTGAAAATGTCGATCAGCGCGGGCGCGTCGGTGAGGCGCGCGCTCCATCGCCCGCGCGCCGAACGCAACGGATGATGGATGAGAACGACGCGGCACAGCGGCTCGGACTTGATTCGCGCCAGCAGACTGTCCAGCGCCGCGAGTTGTGCGCGACCGATCCGGCCCGTCGCCATGAATGGCGCACTCGGCACCGCCGTGGTGAGGCCGATCAGCGCGAGGGGCCCACGGCGGCGCAGATAGGGAAAGCCAACCTCGGTTTCGCCGTCGCCGCGCATGTAGTCGGCCCAGGACAGCGCGAACTGGCCGCGGGCCGCGCGCGCATAGGCATCGTGATTGCCCGGTACCAGCGAAACGTCATGCGCCGAGCCGATGCTCTCCAGCCATGCGCGGGCCTGCGTGAATTCTGCCGGCAGCGCCACGTTGACGAGATCGCCCGTCACCGCGATGTGGTCCGGGTTCTGTGCGTGCATGTCGGCCACAAGCTGCGCCAGCACGTCGTGCCGATGGATCATGTGGCGGCGGCGCTTCCAGTTCGCGTAGCCGATCGCGCGCTTGCCGAGAAGCTCCGCGAGCCGCGCCGGCGGCATCGGCCCCAAGTGCGGATCGGAAAGATGGGCAAGGGTGAAGGTGGCCATGATCGCTGGTTTTGGTCGCTGCCGTGAGAATTGTTTTGACCGGAAGGTTGAGAGGGCGCAAGGCCTGCATTGGGTGAAAGGCTTTCGCCATTGCCGCAGCCGCATCTCCGCTGCTAGGTGGTGTGCGGCCTCGCGCGTGGCGTTGTCCGGTCAGGTGATCCCTTCATGTCGATGCAATCGTTGCGGCTGAAATTCGAACCGGTGATCCGCCGCGTGTTTCACTTCTATGCGCGGTTCGCGCGCGGCATGACGCTCGGTGCCCGCGCGGTGGTGATCGATGGCCAAGGTCACGTCTTTCTGGTCAAGCACAGCTACGTCTCCGGATGGCATCTGCCGGGCGGCGGGGTCGAGACCGGCGAGACGATGCTGCAATCGCTGGAACGCGAACTTCATGAAGAGGGCGGTATTGAACTGACCGGCGCGCCGCGCCTGCACGGCATCTATTTCAACCGCCACGTCTCGCGCCGCGATCATGTCGCCGTTTATGTCGTGCGCGATTTCCGGCAGGAGAAAATGCCCGCGCCGAACCACGAAATCATCGCCTGCGGCTTCTTCGATCCGGCCGATCTGCCGCCGGATACCACCCGCGGGACACGGTTAAGATTGGCTGAAGTGCTCCAACAACAGGCGATTACGCCGGATTGGAGTTAGGGATCGTTCACGATCCCCGGTTTAGGCTGCGCGCCGAACCGGAACACCCCATGAGTGCCGCGCCGAAACCCGTGTCCATGCCCGATGCCGCCCCCCGCCAATCCGCCGGGCGCGATCTGGCGAGCCTGCATCAGGCGCTCGACCGGTTCGTGCGCGAGGAACAGCGCGTTGACGCGGCAAAGCTCCGTGTCGCGGTGTTGATCCCGTGCTTCAACGAGGAGGCAGCGGTCGCGCAGGTGGTGGCCGATTTCCGCGCCAGCCTGCCGGATGCCGCGATCTTCGTTTACGACAACAATTCGACCGACCGCACCGCCGCCGTCGCAGAGGAAGCAGGCGCGCAGGTCCGCCGCGTGCGCCGGCAGGGCAAGGGCCATGTGGTGCGCCGGATGTTCGCCGACATCGACGCCGACATCTACGTGCTGGTCGATGGCGATGCGACCTACGACGCGCCGAGCGCGCCGCGCATGATCGCGCGGCTGGCGGACGAACAACTCGACATGGTGGTTGGCCTGCGCGCGGATCGTGACGTGTCGGCCTACCGGCGCGGCCATCGCTTCGGCAATGCCATGATGACCGGCTGCCTCGCGGCCGTGTTCGGGCAGGCCTTCAAGGATGTGCTGTCCGGCTATCGCGTGTTCTCGCGGCGCTTCGTGAAATCGTTCCCGGTGCTGTCGGACGGTTTCGAGATCGAAACCGAATTCTCCGTCCATGCGCTCGAACTGGCGATGCCGGTCGCGGAAATCGAGACGCCGTATTATGCCCGCCCGGAAGGCTCGTTCAGCAAGCTGAACACCTGGGGCGACGGCCTGCGCATCCTGCGCACCATCGTGCGGCTGTTCCGTTCCGAAAAGCCGTTGCAGTTCTTCAGCGCGGCCGCGGCCATGCTGGCCTGCGTCTCGCTGATCCTGATTGCCCCGGTAATCGTCACTTTTGTCGAAGAAGGCGTGGTGCCGCGCCTGCCGACCGCCGTGCTGTCGATGGGGCTGATGATTATGGCGATGCTGTCGCTGTCTTCCGGGCTGGTGCTCGACACCGTGACGCGGGGGCGGCGGGAAATGAAGCTGATGGCCTATCTCGCCCAGCCCGCGCCCGGCGAATCCGGCTCCCGATAGAAAACTGGCCGATGGACCGGCGGCGCGGCAAATGCTATTCGCGCGGGCGATGACCGATCTTTCCCTCACCATTCTGGCCGAGACGCCGAACGACGCCCAGGCGATCGAACGGCTGCACCAGCGCACCTTCGGCCCCGGCCGTTTCGTCCTCAGCGCCTACCGGCTGCGCGAGCATGTCGATCATTTGCTCGATCTGTCGTTCACCGCGCGGATCGGCACGCTGCTGGTCGGCTCGGTGCGGCAACTGCCGATCTGTGTGGGCGAGACGCCCGCGCTGTTGCTTGGGCCGTTGACCGTCGAGCCGCCGTTCCGGGGCCGCGGCATCGCGCATGCGCTGATGGATCGCGCGCTCAATGAGGCGAAGGCAAAGGGCCATCGGCTCGTCGTGCTGGTCGGGGACGAGCCTTATTACGGCCGCATGGGCTTCAAGCAAATTCCGAACGGCGTTACCGCCATGCCGGGCCCGGTGGACCCGGCGCGGCTGTTGGTGCGTGAACTGGTGGACGGCGCCTTCGAGGGCGTGTCCGGCGCGATCCGCCCGGACTGGAATTACGTCCGGGCTTGATCTTCGCGACGATGATTTCCTCCCTCTTCCCGCAAGCGGGGAGAGGCAGGAGTAATCAATACTTGATATTCGCGAACAGCCGCACGCCGAGGCCGGGCAGCAGCACCTCGTCCTTGGTGTAGCTGACCGCGTTGCGGATGTCCTCGTTCAGCAGATTGTCGCCGACGATGCCGACGCGCAATTCCTGTGCACCCCACCAATCCGTCTTGGTCAGCTTCGTGGTGTAGCTCAGTTCGGCCTTCAGGCGGTTGTAGCCCGGCGTCGATGTCTCGATGCCGCCGATGTCGTTCTGCGCGAAGGCATGGAGCAGGTTGACGCGCGCGAGCCAGTTGGCGTCGCGATAGTACACGCCGCCACCCAAACGCTGCGGCGGGATGCGCGGCACGTTGCTGCCGTCGTCGAACGTTGCGCGGACAATATCGTATTGTCCTTCGACGCCGAACGTTCCGAACCACAGCGGCATCACGTCGTACTGGAACTGGAACTCCGCGCCCCGGAAATGCGCATCGCGCTGCGAGTAGATCGCCTGATTGAGTTCGAGGCCGTTGTTGGCCACGCAGGCCGTGCCGTCGCAGGTGTTGCCGGTGAGGTTGCGGTAGATGAAGCCGTTGAAGTGCGTGTCGTAGCCGGTCAGTTCAAAACGGAACGGACCGGTGTTTTTGCGCAGGCCGATCTCGACCGACTTCGCGGTCTCGATCTTCAAATTCGGATTGCCGATGTCGAACGTGACGGTGGCATCATGACCGCCGCGCGAGAACAATTCGGCAGGTTTCGGCGCGCGTTCGGTATATTGCCCGGTGATGCTGGCGACGAGGCCATAGGGCAGGTTGTGAATCAGGCCGACGCTGCCGCTCGCGGGATTGAAGTTGAGATTGCGCGACACCGCAGGGCCGATCGCCGAGGTGTCGTTGAACAACTCGGGAATGAAGGACGGCGTCGAACCCGAGAGATTGACGTGCTCGATGCGGCCCGCGATCTGCGCCTTGGTGGTGTTGCTGAAGGCGAATTCGTTGAACGAATAGCCTGCGACGCGGGTGTTGCTGTTCGGGTCCCACAATCCGTTGAACGGGCTGCCGATGTCGTCCGGGCTCGGCGCGGTCAGCTCCTGATGCGAAGTCTGCACGCCGAGCGCCGATGTCATCGTTGCGAATTTGGCATTCACCGGCGCGAACTGCACCTCGAGGCGGCCTTCCTGGTCCTTGTTGGTGAAGGTCTGGCGTATGCCGTCGGTGCCGTTGTCGTCGTTGAGGCCGAGTTCGTTGTGCTTGTAATCGGTCGCGCCGACCCAGAAGCGGATCGCCTCGATCGCAGCGGCGTCGGGACGATACTCGCCCTTGGCGGTGAACTTGGTCTGCTTGGCGTCGATGCGGGTGTTGTGCTCTTCGCCGTCGATGCCGGGAATATGATAGAGCGAATTGTTCTGCTGGATCGCAGCGCCGATATAACCGCCGGTGAAGAAGTAGGTGCCACCGACCGATCCGCCGTAGGAATGCGTGCCGGAATTCGCCTGCGTGCCGTTGAACGGTCGCGACGGATCGAAGCGGTACGGCGAATTCGGAATGCCGTAGCTGTCGGTCTTGCGGTCGAAGCCGTCGGCATGGATCGCGAAGTTGTTGCCCGCGGCATCCAGCAGCACCGCGCCTTGGCGTCCGTTGTCGATGCTGGAATAGCCGGTGCGGGTCTCGAAGGTGCTGCAATAGCCCGCATTTGAAGGGGCTTTCACGTCGTAGCCCCAGCTCTGCGCGGGGGTCACAGGATTGCACGGCAGCGCATCGGGAATGCGGTTGTTGGTGGCACTGACCACGCCGCCGATCGCGGTCGAGCCGTAGCGCAGCGTCGCCGGGCCGCGGATCACCTCGATCTGGTTGGTGGTGAGCGGATCGATCGGTACGAAATGATCCTCGCCGAGATCGGAAGCGCCGTTGCTGCCGATGCCGTTTTCGACGATGCCGACACGGTTCATGTCGAGACCACGGATGATCGGGCGGCTCGATGCGCCCGGCGCGAACGACGAACCGGTGATGCCGGGCTTGTCGTTCAACAGATCGCCGAAGGTCTGCGCGCCGCTGCGGCGGATTTCCTCGTTCGGCACCACGGTAACGGTCGCGAACTGATCGGTGACGATGGGCAGCGTGCCCTGCGATGGCGCGGGTGCGGCTTGTGCGACCGCAGGCGTCGTCGGCTTGTCTTTCGGCTTGCCGTGGTTGCGCGCGACGCCGCTGCCGTGCCGTGCCGCGACGACAGGACGATGCCGGTGATGATCGATCGGGCTTGGCGCATGCACCATGATTTCCGGCAGCACGGTGCCGCCGGAGGCGGCAGGCGCGGGCGTTGAGGCAGGCGTTGCCGCAGGCGGTGTAGCCTGCTGGGCATCGGCGGGTGGACTGAACGAGACGAGCGCGATCGCCGAGACGCTGGCGAGCGAGGCGCGGAGAAGAGAACGGGACATTGTACGTTTGATCCTGACGCCGCTGGCCGCTCATGATGAGCAGCCGCGGATTGAACGGAATCCGGCCATTGCAGCGAACAGCCGAGACGAAGGGTTCAGGTCAGGAGCAGAGGCGGGCCGCGTGAGTGAAACGCAGCCGTGCGGAAGCGTGGCGCATCCGTGGAGAGGGAGCTTACGAAATCGACAGCCGCGAAGCGGACCGGCAGCGGCAGGACGGGTGCTGCCGTATGCAGGCCGCTGGCCGCCATCGCCGTGGTGACGCAGATCGCGCAGATGGCGTCAGCGGCGTCGTGATGGTCCGAGGTTCCGCCGCTGGCTGGAGCGGCGGTCGCGATCTGGGTGCGGTCACCGAACCATGCCGCGACATGGGTGTGGCCGAACGACAGGCCGATCTGCATTGCCAGCGCGAACAGCGCCAGCAACGACAGCCGCTTGGCTTTCGACCGCAACCACTCCATCGGACGTCAATTCCCCATGCCGGGGCATCAGGCCACGGGATGTTACAATGTAACATCGGAAGTTCCGGTGTTGTCAATCCACCCCGGAATACTGTTCTCAGGGCGTGGCGGAGTGTGGTTTTGCGGTCACCGGCCCTCGCGCACCCAGGTCGCCGCGAAGGCGCCGAGCAGCAACAGCAGGCCGATCAGGCCCGCGAATACTGGGAAGGCACCGATGCCGCGTACCACGCTGGCGTCGCGCATCTTCAGGCCGAGCCAGCCGGAGCCCTCGAACACGGTCGAACCATGGATCGGCAGAATGCGCGGCAATTCCACAGTGCCGGATTCCGAAATCCGCCTTGTGTCGCCGCCGGTCGCTTTCGTCAGCGGGGCGAGCGTCTGTGTGGTCGAGGTGACTTCGGAGAATTCCTTCGGGTTGGCGGGGCCGACGCTGATCAGCGCCTTCAGGTCGCCATCGGTGGCCTGCCACAGGCCGAGTTCGTCGGCGGAAAGACTCGCGCGCCACACGCCGGGCTCGCTCGCCTTGAGTGTGACCTCGCGGGTTTTCCCCGAAGGCGAAGTCACCGTCACCGGTTTCACCGTGTCGGCCATGGTCTGCCGGGTGACGACGAGATCGCGGCCTTGCGTTTTCAGCCGCAGGGCCTCCTCGTCGAGTTCGGGCTGCTTCATCAGCCAGTGCGACAGCCGCCGCAGCAGGTCGAGATGCGGGCCGCCACCTTCATAGCCGCGCGACCACAGCCAGATTTGGTCCGAGAGCAGCAGCGCGACGCGGCCTTCGCCCTGCCGCGACAGCAGCAGGAGCGGCTCGCCGTCCGCGCCTTCCATCACCGGCGGCACGACCGGATTGCGCGTATCGACGATGCGGAAGAAGCGGCCCCAATGCGGCGGGTTGCTGCTTGAGCCTTCCAGTCCGCGCGTGACCGGGTGGCGCTTGCCGGTTTCGGTGAGCCGCGCATGGAACGCCTTCTCGGTGACGCCGGTGGGTTCTGCGGGCAGCACGTCATCGAGCGGCGTGCGCCAGATCGAGGTCTGGCTCGCATAATCCGGCCCCGCCGCCACGAGCACCGCGCCGCCGTTCTTCACGTAACGCGTGATGTTGTCGAAATAGGCCGTCGGCAGAACGCCTTGCCGGGCGTAGCGATCGAAGATGATGAGCTGGAATTCGTTGATCTTCTGCTGGAACAATTCGCGCGTCGGGAAAGCTATCAGCGACAATTCGTTGATCGGCGTGCCGTCCTGCTTCTCCGGCGGGCGCAGAATGGTGAAGTGCACCAGATCGACGCTGGCATCGGACTTCAACAGGTTGCGCCATGTGCGCTCGCCCGCATGCGGTTCGCCCGACACCAAGAGCACGCGCAGCTTGTCGCGCACGCCGTCGATCGACACTACGGCGCGGTTGTTGACCGGGGTGAGTTCGCCCTCGAGCGGGGAGGCCTCGATCTCGACGATGTTCTGCCCGGCATGCGGAATGTCGAGCCGGATACGCCCGGTCTCGCCGCTCTCGAGCGTGCGGCGGCTCAGCACTTCGCCGTCGCGGCGCACGGTGACTTCGGCGCGCTGATTGGTGACGCCCTGATCGTCGAGCTTGTAAGTGATGGTCTGCGATTGGCCGACGATGCCGAAGCGCGGCGCGGAGACGATGGCGATGCGGCGGTCGCGTTCGCCGGAATGTCCGCTGATCAGGGCATGTACGGGGGCCTGAAAGCCGAGCGTTTCGGCATTGGTCGGAATGTCGTGCACACGCCCGTCGGTGATGAAGAACGCACCGGCGATGCGGTCGGTGGGCACGTCGGAGAGCGTCGCCGAAAGTGCCGAGAACAATTTGGTGCCGTCGGTTTCGCCGTCCGCCTGTCCGGCGTCGGACACGCGCACATCGAGCCCCTTGATGGCGCGCAGCTTCTCGAGCAGCGCATCGCGCGCCGCGTCGGTCTGCTTGGCGCGGTCGCCGAAATTCTGGCTCGGGCTCTTGTCGACGATGACGGCAGCGACCGATGGCAGCGGCTCGCGCGACTCGCGGGTGAAGGAGGGATTGGCCAGCGCGAGGAGGACCATCGCCAGCGCGGCTGCGCGCCACAATGCACCGCGCGCCCGGCGCAGCAGCGAGAACGCGACAATAACAAGTGTGGCCGCAAACCCGAGCCACAGCACGAGCATGGGCACCAGCGGCGCGAAGGCGATGCCGTATTGCGTCATTGCCCGAGCCTTTCGATCAGAGCAGGGGCATGAACCTGATCGGCCTTGTAGTTGCCGGTCAGCGTGTACATCACGATGTTGGCGCCGGCCCGGAAGGCGAATTCACGCTGGCGCGGCTCGCCGGGCGTCAGCGGCAGCATCGGCTGGCCGTCGGGCCGCAGCGCCCATGCGCCGGCGAGGTCGTTCGAGGTGATGATGATCGGCGAGACACCGTCGCCGCCGCGCGCCGGGCGATCCACTCCGTCCTCGTCGTTCTCGCGCGGCAGCGCCTCGACCCAGGTCTGGCCGGTGGTGAAGCGGCCCGGAAAGTCGCGCAGCAGGTAGAACGTCTTTGTCAGCACATGCTCGCGCGGCACCGGCTCCAGTTCAGGAATGTCGAGCGATGACAGGATCTGCCGCAGCGCCATCATGCCGGGGGTCTGCGATTCTCCGTTGGCGGTCGGCGGCGCGTCAATCGCATCACGGGTGTCGAACAGCACCGTGCCGCCGTTCTTCATGTAGGCGTCGATCTTGTTGATCGCTTCCTGCGACGGCTTCGGCGCATCCGCGATCACCGGCCAGTAGATCAGCGGGAAGAAAGCGAGTTCATCCTTCGCCGGATCGACACCGATCGGATCGCCGGCTTCCAGCGCGGTGCGCTGCGCGAGGAACAGCGACAGGCCGCTTAACCCGGCCTTGACGATGTTATCGACTTCGGCATTGCCGGTGATGACATAGGCAAGGTGCGTCTGCGACACCGCCTTGATGGCGAATTCGTCCTTTGCGGCGCTCGATGCCGTTGCAGGCGGTTTGGCGGCGGGCCGGACTTGCGCATGCAGGTCATGCGGCATGCCTGCACTCAATAGAACTGCCAATGCAAATGCTGCCGTGGCGCTGCGCCGCCGCAGCAACCCGGCGACAGCGCCGCCGAGGATCGCGACGAGGATCGCATCGACGACGAACAGCAAGAGCGCGAGCGAGAGCAGGGTGCCGCGCAAATCGCGCGGCTCGGCGTTGGTGTAGCTGGCGCGGGCCGCGTTGAGCGGCGAGGTGTCGAGCGGCGTCAGGCGGTCGGTCGCCGCCAGCGTGTTGACGGCGACGGGGCCATCGACCGGGCCGTAGAAGCCGGGCGGATGATCGATGCTGGCGCGGCCGCGATAGTCCGCCTTCACCGGCTTGGCGGTGGAGGGCGGCGCCGTGAAGGCGCCGAAGCCGTCGAGCACGCGTGTCGGCGGCACCGTCTCCACCTTGGTGTCGGCGGCAAGGTTGCTTCCCGCCACATCGGCATAGCCCGCCATGTCGACGATCCGCCGCAACATTTCGACGAACGTGCCGGACAGCGGCAAATCCGACCAGCGGGTGTCGCCGCTGACATGGAACAGCGCGAGTACGCCCTTGCCGCGCCGCTCGCCAGTGACAAGCGGCGTGCCGTCGGCGAGCGAGGCCCATGTTTTCGAGGCGAGCGCGGGGTCGGGATCGGCCAGCACCTGCCGCGTCACGGTGACATCGTCGGGCACCGGCAATCCGGCGAACGGACCGTCGGCTGCGAAGGCTGCGAGGTGCTGCGGCTTTTCCCATGTCAGCGTGCCGCCGAGGCTGCGGTTGCCGCGCCGCAATTTCACCGGCACCAGATCGTCGTCGCCCGCCGCGAGGCGAGGTCCGGCGAAGCGCACCAGCACGCCGCCCTTTTTAATCCAGTCTTCCAGCCGTTCCTGCAGTTCGGGCGACAGCGTGCCGACATCGGCGAGGATCAGCATCGGCAGCTTCTGGTCGAGGAGTTGCTTAATGGCATCGTCAGGCGCGCTGCGCTCGGCATCGCGCACGTCGGCGAACGGGGACAGCGCCTTGGTGAGATAGAAGGTGGTGGCGAGCAGCGGCTGCGAAATGTCGGAGCTTGCACCGGAGACGATGCCGATGGCGCGCCGCCGCCAGCGTTTGTCGAGCAGCTGCACCGCGCCTGCGGAGCGTTCGCCCGCGATCTCGAGCCGCGCGATGTCGTTGCGCAACTCGACCGGAAGATCGAACGCCGCTTCCGTCTCATGTTCGGTCGCATTGAAAGCAAAGCGCGTTTCGCCGAGCGGCGCGCCCTTCTGGTCGAGCGCGCGCACGATGCCGGACTCGATGCCGCCGGTCGCGCGCAGCACCTTCACGGTCATCTTCGCGGCGGCGTTCTCGGCGGCGGCGAGCGCATGGGTTGGCGGCGTGCCGCCCTCATAGATCGTCAGTGTGCGATTGCCGATGGCCTCGTGCAGGCCGCTCACGAAATCCGCGCCACGCCCGCTGTCGATGCCGTCATTCAGCCAGACGATATTGGCGTCTCCGATCTCGCCGAGGAATCGCTTGATGAGCGGCAGCGCGGCGCTGCGGTCGATGCCGTAAGGCTTCGGCACGAATTGACGAAGCGCCACGCGTGCGGTGCCCGCCGGCATCAGCGTGATGTCGCGCGCAGGTTCGGACAACGGCACCAGCGCGATGGCGCGGCGCGTGGCGTCGGCGTGGGAAATCAGTTCGTCGGCGGAACGGATGCGCTGTTGCCAGCTTGCGGCGGCGCTCCAGCCGTCGTCGAGCAGGATCACCAGCGGTCCGGAGGACGCGGTCGCGGCCTGGTTCGGATTCCACACCGGGCCTGCGGCGGCGAAGATCACGAGCGCGGCGGCGAGCAGCCGCAGCGCCGTGAGCCACCATGGCGTGCGCGACGGCGTCTCCTCGCGGGGCTTGATGTCGAGCAAGAGCCGCGTCGGCGGAAAGTCCACCTTCACCGGGCGCGGCGGGATCACGCGCAGCAGCCACCACAGCGCGGGCAGGGCGATCAGCCCCGCGAGCAGCCATGGCTCAGTGAAGGAAAGCGGCAATCCGTTCATGCCGGCCATCCCGATCTGGCGTTGCCTTCGCGCGACGCGGCCAGCGCCTGATGCAGATATAATAGCAGCTCGGCGGCGGAACGGTCAGTGCGATGGGTGGAGAACAGCCAGCCGCGCCGCGCGGTTTCGGCACGGATGCCGTCACGATGCTGGGCGAGCTTTGCAGTGTAGTCATCCTTCCAGTTCTGCGCGCGTCCGGCGACGATAGCGCCTGCGCCCTCGGGCTCGGTGAATTCGACGCGACCGGAATAGGGGAAGGTTTCTTCCACCGGATCGACGATCTGCAGCAGTACGCCGCGCGCGCCCGACGCCGAGAGTCCCGCAACCATCGCCGCGATCTCGTCGAGCGGCGACCAGAAATCGGACAGCACCACGATCTCGGCCAGCGAGGCGGGCACGAAGCCGGGCGGCAGGCTGTCGCGCGTGGCCACATCATGCAGCAGCACCTGCGCCATCCGGTCGATGATGCCGCGGCTCGCGCTCGGCCGCATCAGGCCGGGAATGCCGACGCGCTCGCCGCCCGCGACCAGCAGTTCGGCCAGCGCGAAGCTCAGCACGATGGCGCGTTCGAGCTTGCTGTCGCGCGCGTCCTTTGAGGCGAAGGCCATCGATCTGGAACGGTCGGGCCACAGCCAGACGGTGTGCGCGGCTTCCCATTCCTGTTCGCGCACGTACAAATGGTCGTCGCGCGCCGAACGCCGCCAATCGACGCGCTGCGCGGCCTCGCCGGAGACGAAGCGGCGATATTGCCAGAAATTCTCGCCGGTGCCTGCGCGCCGCCGTCCATGCAAACCGTGGATCACGGTGGCGGCGATGCGCCGCGCCTCAAGCACGAGACGCGGCATCGACGCGGCGAGCGAGCGGCTTTCGCCGTCGGCACGCCGGATCGCTTCGATTTCGGAGAGTGCCGGTTTGTGGGCCGCGGCCATCAACCGATCCGTGTCTTCAGCCGCCCAATCACGCCGGAGACGGTTTCGCCTTCGGCACGGGCGGAGAAGGTCAACGCCATGCGATGCTTCAAGACAGGTTCGGCAAGTTCGAGCACGTCGTCGATGGAGGGCGCGAGGCGGCCGTCGAGCAGCGCGCGGGCGCGCACCGCAAGCATCAGCGCCTGGCTGGCGCGCGGGCCCGGTCCCCATGCGATGGATTTGGCATCGTCGCCGCCCTCGCCGGGACGGGCAGAGCGCACGAGTGTGAGAATGGCTTCGATCACGGAATCGCCGACCGGCAGACGGCGCACCAGCCGCTGCGCGGTGATGAGCGTGTCGGCGGTCATCGCCGCCTTGGCCGTCGTCTGCTCCGCGCCGGTGGTGTCGAACAGGATTTTGCGTTCGGCCTCGCGGTCGGGATAGCCGACGTCGATTTCCATCAGGAAGCGGTCGAGCTGCGCTTCCGGCAGCGGGTAGGTGCCTTCCTGTTCCAGCGGGTTCTGCGTGGCGAGCACGTGGAACGGCACCGGCAGATCGTGCCGCGCGCCGGCAACCGTGATGTGCTGCTCCTGCATCGCCTGCAACAACGCGGATTGCGTGCGCGGCGAGGCGCGGTTGATTTCGTCGGCCATCAGGAGCTGGGCGAATACGGGACCAGCGATGAAACGGAACGAGCGTTTGCCGGTGGTGCTCTCGTCCAGCACTTCCGCGCCGAGAATGTCGGACGGCATCAGGTCGGGCGTGAACTGCACGCGCTTGGCATCTAAGCCGAGCGTAACGCCGAGCGTTTCCACGAGCTTGGTCTTGGCAAGGCCCGGCACGCCGATCAGGAGCGCATGGCCGCCCGCCAGAATCGTCACCAGCGCGTTGTCGACCACGCGCTCCTGCCCGAAGATCACGGTGGAGACGGCCTGCCGCGCAGCGCGGATGCTGCCCGCCAGCTGCTCGGCGGAGCGAACGATCACGTCTTCCAGTTTTTCGACATCTGCGCCGCTCATTCGTGCTCCTTTTCGCCGTGCCATCCGCAACCGGCCGGGCCATGTTAACCTCTGGCCACCGGAATGTATTTTCCGCGCGCCGCCATCCCCACTTTAACGGCACGCCGATGGGACAGCCATCACGTTGCGTCGATTGGGTATGGGGTCGGATATGGAAAACCGTGCCTAAATCATGCCAGATTGCCTGACGGTCAGGGATAACCATGGCGAAGCGAGGGCAGGTGGAACAACCGAAGGCCGGCGGTCATTCGCTCGATGCGCTGGCGTCTGCGGCGCAGCGCGTCAATGCGTCCGGCCTGCCGCCGGTGGAGCGGTGGAATCCGCCGTTTTGCGGCGATCTCGACATCCGCATCGCCTCCGATGGCACCTGGTACTATCTCGGCAGCCCGATCGGGCGTCCCGAACTGGTACGGCTGTTCTCCAGCGTGCTGAAACGCGAAGGTGATCGGTATTTTCTGGTCACGCCGGTGGAAAAAATAGGCATTGTCGTTGACGATGCGCCGTTTCTTGCGGTCGAGATGACGACGAAGCAACAGGACGGATTGGCCTTTTTGTCGTTTCGCACCAATGTCGGCGAGTGGATCGATTGTGACGCCACACACAGGCTGCGGTTCGAGGATGCGGCAAGGGGCGGCCTCGCGCCCTATCTGCATGTTCGCGCGGGCCTGTGGGCAAAGCTGTCGCGGCCGCTATATTATGAGCTTGTCGATCTCGGCGAGATTCGCCAGATCGGCGGCGAAGAGATTTTTGGCGTGGCTTCGGGCGGAGCGTTCTTCGCTATCGCCGATGCCGCGCAGTTGAAGGGTTCAGCTTGACCGAAAGTTTTCTGAAAGACAAAGCGGGTGCCGACGCGCTGCCGGTTCCTCACCGCGCTTCGATCGACATGGGCTCTGCGGAGTTTTTCGAGCGCGCCCGCGCGCGGCTGAATTTCGACGTGCCTCCCGCATTGTCCGATCCCAGCATCGTCGCCAAGACCGGCGACCGCGGCACCGACTGGATGCTGGAGATCGTCGCGCGCGAAAAGCCGATCCGGCAGGCGGCGGTGCTGATCGGCATCGTCGAGCGCGAACAGCCGTCCGTTTTGCTCACCACGCGCGCGGGACATCTCTCCGATCATCCCGGACAGATTTCGTTTCCCGGCGGCAAGATCGACGCGCAGGATGCCTCGCCGCTCGACGCCGCATTGCGCGAGGCGAAGGAAGAAGTCGGACTGACACGCGATTTCATCGAGCCCGTCGGTTATCTCGATGTCTATTCCACGAGTTTCGGTTTCCGGATTCTGCCGACGCTGGCGCGGGTCCGCCCCGGCTTTAACCTCACGCTCAACACCAGCGAGGTCGACGATGCGTTCGAGGTGCCGCTGGCATTCCTGATGGACCCGGCAAACCACAAGCAGGGCACCAAGGAATATCGCGGCAAGCTCCGGTATTTTTACGAGATGCCTTACGAGGAGCGTTACATCTGGGGCGCGACCGCGGGCATGCTGCGCGTGCTCTATGAGCGGATCTACACGCCATGATCCGTCCGCTGCTGACTGAAATCGGGATTTTCCTGATTCCGTTCGTGGCCTATGCGTTGTTCGTTTTTGCAAGCCGCCGCGAGGTGCTGAGCCGTTCGGCCTGGCCGCTGCGTATCGTTTTAGGGTTGAGCATGGGCGCGTGCCTGCTGGTGATCCTGAGCCTCGTGCTGCTGGCGAATTTTTCCGGCGCGCCGCCGGGCTCAACCTACACGCCGGCGCATATCGAGAACGGCAAGTTTGTTCCGGGGTCCGACAAATGACCGGGCGCGCCGCCACTCCGACCGCGACGATCATCGCAGCGTGGCTGACCTCCGGCCCTGCGGCGCGGGTGCTTGCGCTTCTGAACGGCGATGGCGAGGAAGCGCGCATCGTCGGCGGCGCGGTGCGCAACGCGCTTCTCAATCTTCCGGTTGGTGAAATCGATGTCGCGACCACCGCGCTGCCCGAAGAGGTGGTGCGCCGGGCGCGGGCGGCGCGGATCAAATGCGTGCCGACCGGGCTTGAGCACGGCACCGTGACGCTGGTGATCGAGGGTACGCCGATCGAAGTCACGACGCTGCGCGAGGACATCGAGACGTTCGGCCGCAAGGCCAAGGTTGCATTCGGCCGCGATTGGGTGCGCGATGCACAGCGCCGCGATTTCACCATCAATGGCCTGTCGCTGGCTGCTGACGGCGTGGTGCACGATCATGTCGGCGGCCTTGCCGACATCGAGGCGCGCCGTGTGCGCTTCATCGGCGATCCCGCGCGGCGCATCAACGAGGATTTCCTGCGCATCCTGCGCTTCTTCCGCATCCACGCGGCCTATGGGCAGGGCGAGCCGGATCGCGACGCGGTCGAGGCCTGCATCGCCGCGCGAGATGGCCTCGCCTCGCTGTCGGCGGAGCGGCTGCGGATGGAGATGCTCAAGCTCGTGGTGGCGAAAGGCGCCGCCGACGCGCTGGTAGACATGGAGGATGGCGGCTTGCTCGGGGCGATCACCGCGGGCGTCAGCTATCACGGCGCGTTCGCCAACATGGTCGAGGCGGAGCGGATGCTCGGCTTTGCCGCCGATGCCATCCGCCGTCTCGGTGCGCTGACGGTGGCGACGCCGGAAGATGCCAAGCGGCTCTCCGTGCGGCTGCGTCTATCGAATGCCGAAACCAAGCGGCTGGACTCCATGGGGCATCGCTGGTGGCGGATGCGGGAGATGGACGAGGAGGTGGCGCGCCGCCGCATCTATCGCCTTGGCCCCGACCGCTACACCGAGCGGGTGATGCTGGCGTGGGCGCGCGCGGGCCGGGATTTCACAGCGCCGCGCTGGCGCGAGCTTGCAACGCTGACGCGGCGCTGGAGCGCGCCGACTTTCCCGCTGAAAGCTGCGGATTTCATCGCGCGCGGCCTGAAGGAAGGCCCGGCGCTCGGCCATGTCCTGACGCTCGCGGAAGATGCGTGGCTGGCGGCGAACTTCCCGCTCGATGCTGTGAGTGTCGCTGCCATTGCCGACCAGACGCTGGAGCGTTTCCGGCACGATCACCGGCTTTAGATTTCAAACTACACAAACAAAAAGCCCCGGAGCGATGCTCCGGGGCTTTTGTTCAGCTCATGTGAGCCGGATCAGTACTTCGCGACCACCGGGCTGCCCCAGTTGAAGCGGTAGACCAGCGAGGTCTGCACCGTCTGGACGTAGGGCTTGAAGGCGATGCCTGTGCCGGTGGACACACCAGCCGCATCGACGATGTCGCTCGTCTTGCGGTCGTATTCGGCCACGCGGTACTCGGTCTTCATGAACCAGCCCGGGGCATGGATGCCCAGAAGGTTGAGGTCGTTCTCGACACCGCCGCCGACGAACCAGCCGTCACGATGCGACTTGCCGATAGACGTGCCATCGTTGAATGCGACGCCCTTGAATTCAGCATGGCTGTAGCCGACGTTGACGTAGGACAGTGCGTTCGGCGAGATCAGATAGCCGAGGCGCGCACCGGCGGCGTAGTTGGTGTCGTTCTTCAGACGACCGGTAATTCCCAACGCTGCATCGGCGAGCGAACCGCGGATGTCACCGAACTGTGCGTCGCCGAAGATGCCGACGACCCAGGTCGGGTTGATCTGCCAGTCGTAACCGCCCGCAACGGTGCCGAAGTAGCCGCGGCCGCCCGAGCGGGTATCGATGCCGTTGATGCCGCCGGTGACCGTGTGCTGGTCTGCGGAGAACATGCCGTAACCGCCACCGCCAGCGAGATAGAAGCCGGTCCAGTTATAAGCCGGAGAACGCGCCGCCTTGGTGTAGAACGGCGTGCCCGGATCGGTGCCCGGCGTCACATGCGAGTTGAAGCGATAGACCAGCGAGGTCGATACCGTCTGCACGTAAGGCTTGAAGGCGATACCGGTGCCGGCTGCAGGGCCAGCGTAATCGCTGTTTTGCCGGTCGTATTCGGTGACGCGATACTCGGTCTTCATGAACCAGCCCGGCGCCTTGATGCCGAGGAGGTTGAGGTCGTTCTCGACACCGCCGCCGATGAACCAGCCATCGCGATGCGTCTTGCCGATGGTCGAACCGTCGGTGAAGGTCGAGCCTTTGAACTGGCCGTAGCTGTAACCGGCGTTGACGTAGGACAGCACGTTCGGCGCGACCAGGTAGCCGAGACGGGCGCCGACGGAGTAGGCGGCATCGTTCTTCAGACGGCCCGAGGTGTTGTTATTGAGGTCGATGAGATCGCCGCGAATGTCGCCCCACTGGGCATCGCCGAACACGCCGACAACCCAGGCCGGGGTGAGCTGATAGTCGTAGCCCAGACCGACGGTGCCGAAGTAACCACGGCCGCCCATGCGGGTGTCGAGCGAGGAGACAACGCCACCGGTCGTCGAATGCTGGTCGGTCGACATCAGGCCGTAGCCGAAGCCGCCGTTGACGTAGAAGCCGGTCCAGTTCGACACCGGCGCCACGACCGGCGCCTTGGTGTAGCGGGCAGCGAGGTCAGCCGCGTTGGCAGCCGTGCTCAACGCAATCAGGGCAACGGAGCCCAGCAGAAACTTTTTCATGAAAATCCCCAAACCCGGTCCAGAATTGGATTCTGGCCAAAAGTTAAAGGATTTTGCGACACCGCGATGTAACCCGCCGGCCACAGTGGACAGCAAAGCCCTGTGGAACCGTGGTTTATGGCCACTTAACCTCGGGTGGCATGGAGGACAGGATCGACTCCACGTTGCCTCCCGTCTTGAGGCCAAAGATCGTGCCGCGGTCGTAGAGCAGGTTGAATTCGACATAGCGTCCGCGCCGGATCAACTGCTCCTCGCGGTCGGCATCCTGCCAGGGAGCCTCAAAATTGCGCCGCACCAGTTCGGGGTAGATCGCAGCAAAAGCCCGCCCGACATCCTGGGTGAAGGCGAAGTCGGCATTCCAGTCGCCGGATTCCAGCCAGTCATAGAAGATGCCGCCGATGCCGCGCGGCTCCTTGCGGTGGGCGAGGAAGAAATAGTCGTCGCACCATTTCTTGAACTTGTCGTAGGGCGCGACCGCCGTGTGGGTGTGGCAAGCCTTGCGGAAGGCCTCGTGGAAGGAGACGGTATCGGGGTCTTCCTGGGTGCGCCGCCGGTCGAGCACCGGGGTCAGGTCCGCGCCGCCGCCGAACCATCGCTTGGTGGTAACGACGAAGCGGGTGTTCATATGCACCGCTGGTACGTTCGGATTCCACGGGTGCGCGATCAGCGAGATGCCCGAGGCCCAGAACCGCGGATCGTCGGCCGCACCCGGAATCTGTGCGCGGAATTCGGGGGCGAATTCGCCATGCACGGTCGAGCAATGCACGCCGACCTTCTCGAACAGCCGGCCGCGCATCATTGACATCATGCCGCCGCCGCCCGGCGCGCCCGTGTGGTCGGTGCGCTCCCACGACTTGCGCACGAAACGGCCTGCCTGATCGCCATAGAGCGATGCCGGCGCTTCGTCCTCCAGTCGCTCGAACGAGGCGCAGATGTCGTCGCGCAGCTTTTCGAACCATGCGCGGGCGGTGGTCTTGCGGCTATCGAGCAGGGAGGCGTCCATGTTCAATCCGTCATTTTGAGGAAGGTCCGAAATAGGCGCAGCTCTCGCCGCAACTGTCGCGATGGACGCTGACGCGCGTCACGTTGCCCGCGCCCTGCACCTGATCCCAGATGTAACGCGACAGGTTCTCCAGCGTCGGCACGCCGAGCGCCTCGATCTTGTTGAGGTATTTGTGGTCGAGCGCCTTGCGCACGGCGGCGATCTTCTGCTCGAGCAGGCCGAGATCCATCACCATCCCGGTCGCGGGATCGGGCACGCCGCGAATCGTCACCTCGGCACGAAACGAGTGGCCGTGGATTTCCTCGCTGGTGTCGCCGAGCGTCGTGCCCTTGAGCGAATGGGCAGCCTCGAAGTGAAACGATTTGGTCAATTCCCACATTACGAACGGTCACTCCAACTCATGGTCTGTCTTATCTGATCCCGATGGTCTTGTGGGTCTGCACGCTGAGCCGCCATTGCGGATGGTGCAGACAATAGTCGATTGCGCGCGCGGTGTTTTGCGCCAGATCAGGCCCGTCCATCGGCTGCAGCAGGAAGTGCTCGAAGGCGAGCGCAGTATAATCTTCCGGTGCGTTCTGCGTCTGCGGATAGACCAGTTTCAATTCATGACCCTGCCGGATCGCCAGTTCTGTGTCGGCCTTGGGGCTGACGCAGATCCAGTCGAGGCCGGGCGGTGCAGGCAGGGTGCCGTTGGTCTCCACCGCGATCATGAAGCCGTGCGCATGAAGTGCTGCGATCAGCGCATCGTCGATCTGCAGCATCGGCTCGCCGCCGGTCAGCACCACGAAACGATGCTGGGCGTGAGGCCCCCAGGTTGCGGCGATTCGCTCCGCAAGGTCGCCGGCTGTGGCATAGCGTCCGCCAAGCGTGCCGTCGGTGCCGACGAAATCGGTATCGCAGAACTGACAGACGGCATCGGCGCGATCCTGCTCGCGGCCGCTCCACAGATTGCAGCCGGCAAAGCGGCAGAACACGGCCGGGCGGCCGGCCTGCATGCCTTCGCCTTGCAAAGTCAGGAAGATTTCCTTCACCGCATAACTCACGGCGCATTGTCTCCATTTGTGACAGCATGTCGCGTCTGCCGCAGCGCCTCGCCGAGCGCCATCGCGGCGGTGACGGCGACATTGAGCGATCGCATGCCTTCCGCAATCGGGATCACCAGCCTCCGGTCTGCGCTCGCGGCCACCTCGTCCGGCACGCCCGCGCTTTCCCGGCCCAGCAGAAGAATATCAGTATCTTCATAGCGATGCGCCAGATAGGAGGTGGCGCCTTTGGTGGTCAACAGCAACAGCCGCCCGCCATCGGCCTGCTGCCATGCACGAAACGCGGTCCATGACACATGGCGCGAAATGGAAACCTGATCGAGATAGTCCATCCCGGCACGGCGGAAATGGCGGTCGCTCACCGGAAAGCCTGCAGGCTCGATAATATGGGCCTCGACCGCAAGGCACGCGCACAGCCGCAGAATCGTCCCGGTATTCTGGGGAATGTCGGGCTGATAAAGGGCGATCCGCATGGGCGATCCGGCGTGGAAAAAACGGGGCAAAAACAGCGCGTATGCGCTGAATTTGCGCATCGCGTGAGCGGGAGCCGATACCGGGCTTGCGCTCAATCGGCAAGGGTGCCAATAGATCGATTCTAGATCACCTGTTCTGCCCGGCTGAGTAGGACAAGTGAGTTCTGCCCCCGCGAGACCCGCGGGCACCGACTGACGTTTCCGGCGCGTTCGTCCGCGCAATCCAAGGGGTCGTCGGGCGGTTGCAGTTCGGAAAGGGTTTGCAAACGTGACTGCTTCTTCTTCGGCACATCCGGCGACGCGCCGTGATTTCCTTTTTGTCGCGACCGGAGCCGTGGCTGCTGTAGGCGGCGCGGCGGTTGTCTGGCCGCTGGTTTCCCAGATGAATCCCGATGCCTCGACCATCGCGGCCGGCGCTCCGATCGAGGTCGATCTGTCGCCGATCGCCGAAGGGCAGGACATCAAGGTGTTCTGGCGCGGTAAGCCGATCTACATCATGAACCGCACCAAGAAGCAGATCGAGGAGGCGCGCTCGGTGAACGTGGCGAGCCTGCCCGATCCGCAGACCGATCAATCCCGCGTCAAGGCAGGCCACGATAATTGGCTGGTCGTAATCGGCATCTGCACCCATCTCGGCTGCATCCCGATTGCGCACGAAGGCAATTACGACGGCTTCTTCTGCCCGTGCCACGGTTCGCAGTACGATTCCTCGGGCCGCATCCGCCAGGGGCCGGCGCCGCTCAATCTGTACGTCCCGCCGTACAACTTCGTTTCCGACACCAAGATCAAAATCGGCTGACGTCAGTCGCCTCCACTTTCCAGGATCGCAACTCATGAGCGGACCCTCTACCTATAACCCGCAAAATCCAGCCTTGAAGTGGATTGAGCAACGCCTGCCGATCGGCGGACTGATTCATTCGTCCTTCATCGCCTATCCGACGCCGCGCAACCTCAACTACTGGTGGACGTTCGGCGCCATCCTTTCGATGATGCTCGCGGTGCAGATCATCACCGGCGTCATCCTGGCGATGCATTACACGCCGCATGTCGATCTCGCCTTCAAGTCGGTCGAACTGATCGTCCGTGACGTCAACTACGGCTGGCTGCTGCGCTACATCCACTCCAACGGCGCGTCGATGTTCTTCATCGCCGTCTACATCCACATGTTCCGCGGCCTGTATTACGGGTCGTACAAGGCGCCGCGCGAAATCCTCTGGATTCTCGGCGTCATCATCTACCTGCTGATGATGGCCACGGGCTTCATGGGCTACGTGCTGCCGTGGGGCCAGATGAGCTTCTGGGGCGCCACCGTCATCACCAACCTGTTCTCGGCCATTCCTTATGTCGGCGACAGCATCGTGACGCTGCTGTGGGGCGGCTACTCGGTCGGCAACCCGACGCTGAACCGCTTCTTCTCGCTGCACTACCTGCTGCCGTTCGTGATCGCCGGCGTCGTCGTCCTGCACATCTGGGCGCTGCACGTCGCGGGTCAGAACAACCCGGCGGGTGTCGAGCCCAAGACCGAGAAGGACACGGTGCCGTTCACGCCTTACGCGACCATCAAGGACTCGTTCGGCATGGTCTGCTTCCTGCTGTTCTTCGCCTGGTTCATCTTCTACATCCCGAACTACCTCGGCGATCCGGACAACTACGTTCAGGCCAACCCGGCCGTGACGCCCGCGCACATCGTGCCGGAATGGTACTATCTGCCGTTCTACGCGATCCTGCGTTCGATCCCGAACAAGCTCGCCGGCGTCGTCGGCATGTTCTCGGCGATCATCGTGCTGGTGTTCCTGCCCTGGCTCGACAGCTGCAAGGTGCGCTCGTCGAAGTATCGGCCGCTCGCCAAGCAGTTCTTCTGGATCTTCGTCGCGACCTGCATCGGTCTCGGCTATCTCGGCGCACAGCCGCCGGAAGGCATCTATGTCATCGCCGGCCGCGTACTGACGGTGGCGTACTTCGCCTACTTCCTGCTCGTGCTGCCGATCCTGTCGCGGATCGAAACCACGCGGCCGCTGCCGAACTCGATCGCCGATGACGTGCTCGCCAAGTCAGGCAAGCAGCCGATGGTCTCCGCCGCGATTGCGCTGGCGGTTGCCGGTTCGCTGATGATGGGCGGCATGGACAGCGCCAAGGCGGCTGAGCATGGCCCGAACCCGCCGACGGAGAGTTGGTCGTTCGCCGGTCCGTTCGGCAAGTTCGATCAGGGCCAGTTGCAGCGCGGCCTCAAGGTCTACAAGGAAGTCTGCTCGAACTGCCATTCGCTGGACCTCGTGGCGTTCCGCAACCTCGCCGATCCGGGTGGCCCCGGTTATTCGGCGGCGCAGGCGGCTGCCTTCGCGTCCGAGTACAAGATCAAGGACGGTCCGAACGATGCCGGCGACATGTTCGAACGTCCGGGCCGCCCGGCGGATTACTTCCCCGCGCCGTTCCCGAACGAACAGGCCGCCCGTGCCTCGAACGGTGGTGCCCATCCGCCGGACCTGTCGCTGATCGCGAAGGCCCGTGGTTATGAGCGCGGCTTCCCGCAGTTCGTGTTCGATGCCTTCACCCAGTTTCAGGAGAAGGGCCCGAACTACATCCACGCGATCCTGACCGGCTTCAAGGAAAAGCCTGCTGGCTTCAACCTGCCCGAGGGCTCGTACTACAACGTCTATTTCCCCGGCCATTCGATCAAGATGCCGCCGCCGCTGTCCGACGGTCAGGTGACCTACGACGACGGCTCGCCGGCGACGGTCGAGCAGTATTCGCGGGACGTCTCCGCGTTCCTGATGTGGACCGCCGAGCCTCACCTCGAGGCGCGCAAGCGGCTCGGCATGCAGGTGTTCCTGTTCCTGATCGTGCTGTCGGGTCTCTTGTACTTCACCAAGCGCAAGATCTGGGCCGACGCGCACTAAGCGCGGCCACCAGCACCACAAGATCGAAAGGGCTCCTTCGGGAGCCCTTTTTCGTTGCGCGAGGGGTGAACCGGCGCGACTTTGCCTCGTTGCACTCTCGCGCCGCAGGCGGCATTGTCTGCGTTAATTCCATTGCCATTTCCCGAGGTTTTCATGGGCACCAGCATCAGCTTTTCGCGTCCCGACGGCAAAGAGGCCAAGGGCTATCTCGCCAACGCCGCGCGCGGCAATGCGCCGGGCGTCGTCGTCATTCAAGAATGGTGGGGCCTGTCCGAGCAGATCAAGTCGATGACCGATCGCTTCGCGATGGCGGGCTTCGATGCGCTGGCGCCGGACCTGTTCGAGGGCGTGGTGGTGCCGTATCACGACGCAGAGGCGGCCGGGAAAGAGATGAACTCGCTCAACTTCATCGAGGCGGCGGAGCAGAACGTGCGCGGCGCGGTGCAGTACCTCAAGCGCAACGGCGCCAAGGTGGGATTGACCGGCTTCTGCATGGGCGGCGCGATCACCATTATCGGCGCGGCGAAGATTCCCGAACTGACGGCGGCGGTGTCGTTCTATGGCGTGCCGTCTCCGGAGGCGGTGAAGCCCGCCGATGTGAGGGTGCCGCTGCAGGGCCACTTCGCCAACAAGGACGATTTCTTCACGCCGCAGGCGGTCAGCGCCTTCGAGGACGGGCTGAAGAAGGCGCGCAAGCCGTGTGAGTTCTTCCGCTACGACGCCGACCACGCCTTCGCCAATGAGCAGCGCGCCTCGGTCCACGATCGGCAGGCGGCGGAGCTGGCGTGGGGCCGGGCGATCGACTTCCTTAAAAAGCATCTGGGGTGAGGTGGGGCAGCGGCGAGGGCGTTGCTCCCCTTGACATCCGCCCGTCCGGGTGATGATTTGCCGCCCATGATCGCAGCAACCCGCACGTCCCTGATCTGGTGGCGCACCTTGTAAAAGGTGGCCGGTGCGATTTTGCTTGAAATCACGTTAGGGCCGCCACGCATGGGCGGTCTTTTTGTTTGTCCTGTGTGGCGTTCCTCGTGGAAGTCTCTTAAGAGGAACCCATGAACAGGACGGTTTTTTCCCTTCCCGCCACGGCGGATTACACCACGGCGCGGGGCCTTGAGGTCTCGCGGCGGGTCACCTCGTTTTCCGGCGGGCAGAAGCTGGATGCGCTGATCGATCTTCTCGACCGCCGCCGCGGCGTGGTGCTGTCGTCCGGCACCACGGTGCCGGGGCGTTATGAGAGCTTCGACCTCGGCTTCGCCAATCCGCCGCTGCGGCTGGAATCGGTGGGCGAAAAATTCTTCATCGACGCGCTGAATGCGCGCGGCCAAGTGCTGATCGCCTTTCTCGCCGCGACGCTGAACAATCCCGCCGTCGCGATCACGTCGAAAAACGCCGAGCGCATCGAAGGCCATATCGTGCGCGGCGATGCGCCGGTGGATGAGGAGCAGCGCACGCGGCGCGCCTCGATCATGTCGCTGGTGCGCGAGATTATCGCATCGATGAGCTATGCGGGTGAACCGCTGCTCGGCCTGTTCGGCGCGTTTGCCTACGACCTCGTGTTCCAGATCGAGGACCTGAAGCAGAAGCGCAAGCGCGACGCCGACCAGCGCGACATCGTGCTCTACATTCCCGACGAACTGCTCGCTTACGACCGCGCCACCGGGCGCGGCGTCGTGATCGATTACGAATTCAGCTATGGCGGCGCGAGCACGCGCGGCCTCGGCCGCGACGCGCCCGACAGCGTCTATACCAAGACCAAGCGCGAAGGCTTCGCCGATCACGCGCCCGGCGTCTATCAGGCCACCGTGGAGCGCGCCCGCGAGGCGTTCGCGCGCGGCGACCTGTTCGAGGCGGTGCCCGGACAGCTGTTCGCGGAGCCCTGCGAGCGCACGCCGGCTGACGTGTTCAAGCGGCTGTGCATCATCAATCCGTCGCCTTACGGCGCGCTCCTTAATCTCGGCGACGGCGAGTTTCTCGTCTCCGCGTCGCCCGAGATGTTCGTACGCTCCGACGGCAAGCGCGTCGAGACCTGTCCGATCTCCGGCACCATCGCGCGCGGCGCGGACGCCATCGGTGATGCCAAGCAGATTCAGGAATTGCTGAACTCGCAGAAAGACGAGTTCGAACTCAACATGTGCACCGACGTCGACCGCAACGACAAGGCGCGCGTCTGCCAGCCGGGCACCATCAAGGTGCTGGCACGGCGGCAGATCGAAACCTATTCGAAGCTGTTTCACACCGTCGATCATGTCGAGGGCATGTTGCGCCCCGGATTCGACGCCATCGACGGCTTCCTCACCCATTGCTGGGCGGTGACGGTGACCGGCGCGCCGAAACTGTGGGCGATGCAGTTCGTCGAGGACAACGAGCGTTCCTCGCGCCGCTGGTACGCGGGCGCGCTGGGCTTCCTTGGCTTCGACGGCAGCATCAACACCGGCCTCACCATCCGCACCATCCGGATGAAGGACGGCCTGGCCGAAGTGCGCGTCGGCGCGACGCTGCTGTTCGATTCCGATCCGGTTGCCGAAGAGAAGGAATGCCAGACCAAGGCGGCGGCCTTGTTTCAGGCGCTGCGCGGCGATGCGCCGAAGGCGTTGTCAGCTTTCGCGCCGGATGCCACCGGCTCGGGTAAGCGCGTGCTGCTGGTCGATTGCGATGACTCATTCGTGCACATGCTGGCGGATTATTTCCGTCAGGTCGGCGCCAATGTCAGCGTGACGCGGCACCTGCATGCGATGCAGCGGCTGAAGGACGAAAAGTTCGACCTTCTGGTGCTGTCGCCGGGTCCGGGACGGCCGCAGGATTTCGGCGTGTCGAAATTCATCGACGAGGGGCTTGCGAAAAAGATGCCGATCTTCGGAGTCTGCCTCGGCGTGCAGGCCATCGGTGAGTATTTCGGCGGCACACTCGGCCAGCTCAAGCAGCCGGCGCACGGGCGGCCTTCGCGGATTCAGAATCGCGGCGGCACCTTGATGCGTAACCTGCCGAACGAGCTGACCATCGGCCGTTATCATTCGCTGTTCGTCGGACCCGACACGATGCCGGATGTGCTGACCGTCACCGCGAGCACCGAGGACGGCATCCCGATGGCGATTGAACATAAGGACTTGCCGGTCGGCGGCGTGCAATTCCATCCTGAATCGCTGATGTCGCTGGAAGGCGATGTCGGGCTGAAGATCGTGGAAAACGCCTTCCGGCTGGGGCAGAAGTGAAATGGCAGAAGCATCCATGAGCATTGCAGACGATTTGAAGGCCTCGGTTCGCGCGATCCATGATTACCCGAAGCCTGGCATCATCTTTCGCGACATCACCACGCTGCTCGGCAATGCATGGGCGTTCCGACGCGCGGTGGACGAGCTGGTGCAGCCGTGGGCGGGTTCGAAGATCGACAAGGTCGCGGGCATGGAAGCGCGCGGGTTCATCCTCGGCGGCGCGGTGGCGCATCAGGTCTCGGCCGGTTTCGTGCCGATCCGCAAGAAGGGCAAGCTGCCGCACACCACCGTGCGCATCGCTTACTCGCTCGAATACGGCATCGACGAGATGGAGATGCATGTCGATGCGGTGAAACCCGGCGAACGCGTCATCCTGATCGACGATCTTATTGCCACCGGCGGCACGGCGGAAGGCGCGGTGAAGCTGCTGCGCCAGATCGGCGCGGAAGTGGTGGCGGCCTGCTTCGTGGTCGATCTTCCGGAATTGGGCGGTGCTGCAAAACTGCGTGCGATGAACGTGCCGGTGCGCACGCTGATGGAATTCGACGGGCATTGACCGTCAGGCTGGCGCTATTCCTGCAGCTTCAGCCGCTTCTCCAGATTGCGAAACTTGGTGTAGTTCGCCCGCGTCCACTGATGCAGTTCGGACGATGAGTCCTGCGCCGTGCGCAGATAGTGCGTGAACGAGAAGTTCGTCCGCTGCACGATGGAGCGCAGGAAGGCGGGCAAGGCCGCGATGTGGAGCGGCGTCACGCCCTCGAAATTCTTCGGCGTCTCGCCGTGCAGCACGTGCTCGTTGTCGATCGCGATCAGGTTCATGCCGGGGAAGGTCTTGCGCAGCATGGCCCAGGCGGTGGCGGAGGTGCGGGTCGCGTCGGGGATGAACAGCACCACCGGCTCGACGCCGCGCCGGATTGCCTCTTTCATGAAGCCGATCTCGTCGGCGAGCTGAAAGAAATCGTCGAACGCATGCAGCCCGAGGTCGATCACCTTGGCCACGCCGTCATTGATGATGAGGCGATCCATCAGCGCGATCTGCGAATGGGTGTCGGCGATCGAGGCGGTTTCGGTGGTACGCGGCAGGAAGTCCAGCAGCGAAGGTTCGCGCAGGTTGATGTCGAAGGCGAGCACGCTGCCGTTCTGCAAGATCAGGAACTCGCTCAGGACTCGCGAGAGCAGTGTCTTGCCGACATCGGGGCGCGGCGAACAGACGATGTAGACGGGCGTGCGTGGCATCGTTGAAATCAGCCGGAAGCCGCGGGTGCGGCGCGGCCTTCGGTCTTATTCGTCGCCGGGGCGGGCAAAGCCCTTGTCCTTGCTGCCGACGATGTCGGTGAGCTTGATGCGGTCGAACTCGCCCCAGACATTGCCGAGCCAGTGCCGCACATAGCCGCGCAGCACGAAGGAATAGTTGGCGGTCTCGTCGCCGGGGCCCTTGTTGGCCACAAATTTCAGGAACGGCACCGAGGAGACTTCGACCTGCTCATAGGCCATTTCGTTGAGCTTCGGAATCGTGATCTCGGTCGCGTTCTTGATGCGCTTGAAGTAGGAGTTGTAGGTGGCCTGATCCCACTCGAAGAAGCTCGTGTTGTTGATGAAGTTCTTCACCAGGAAGTACTTCGCGCCGTCCATGAAGCTCGCGGTTTCCGCGATCTCGTCCAGCGAGGCGATCGACGGGCCGAGGATGTGGAACACGGCAAAGGTGATCTGGCCGGAGCGGGCGGCGTCGAGGAATCCGATGTCGCGCAAGGCGGCGAGGGTGGGCGACATCAGGCCTGCGCGGACGTCGATCACGGTGACGTTCGCGGTCGCCGTGTTGAGTGTATCGAAGATCTTCATCTGGTCGGAGGTCGTCGTGACGTCGACGATCTCGGTGACCTCGGGGTGAAAACGCTTCAACGTGCCGCGCGGCGCTTCGGTATCGAATGCCCGCGTCGGAATGTTGTTGGCGGTGAAATAGTCCAGAACGGTGCGCGACACCGTGGTCTTGCCGACCCCGCCCTTGTCCGCGCCCACCACGATAACTGCCGGCTTCGCCATCACGTCCCTTTACCGCGCAAGGTGGTCCGCCGATGTGACAGCCACCCAGCCATTTTTTTGGACCATGGCAGAAAATGCGGAGAATTCAATTCTTTACAGGCGTTCTTAACCGTATTCACACCGTTTCCTTAACGGCACCCGGTATCCGAAAACGGTGGCGCATCGGCCCGCAACGCCTTCTGGCGCTTGATAAAAAAGCTCCCGCTCACTGGGGGGAGAGCGGGAGGGGCGCGCTGTGCTCGCGCAGTCAAAGGCGGAAATCGGTGGCTTAACGGATCAGGGTTTGGCGATCTGCCAGGCGCCGTTCAGCAGGCCGTCGCCCTTCACGTCGCCGGCGGCCATGTCGTTCTTGAAGGTGTAAAGCGGCTTGCCCTTGTAGGCCCACATCTTGCTGCCGTCGTCGCGGGTCACCACGGTCCAGTCGCCGGAGGCCTTGGCGTCGGCGGAGGCGGCAAGCGCCGGCCAGTTGGCGGCGCAAGGTCCGTTGCAGGCCGACTTGCCCGAAGAATCCTTGGCGAAGGTATAGAGCGTCATGCCATGGGCATTGACGAGGGCCGCGCCCTTCGAGGTCTGCGCGGTCTTGGCCGGGGTGGCGGCCTGCGCGAGCGCAGCGAAGGCGGTGGTCATGACGATGGCGGCGGCGATCTTGAGCGAAGTCTTCATTCGTATCCTCCCTGTGACATCCGAAACGCGGACCTTCACAGGGACAAACTCCGGCCTTTCAGGTTTATTCCGCGGTGGTGTCCGTCACGGCGTCGCCCCAGTCCCATCGGCGCGCGGCGGCGTAGGCCGGTTTGTCGCGGCGGGGGATCGTTGCGAACACGAGTCCCGCTGTCGTGCAGAGCTTGGCGTTGACCGCGACCTTGTTGAGCGTGGGCTGCGCCAGCACGCGCGCGTCATTTACCATTTTGGGAGAACGCGACAGCGCCACATAGATGAATCGCTCGTCCTCGAACGGGACTTCGGCGCCCTTGAGCTGCTTGTGCGCGCGCGAGCGCGACAACCGTTGTGAGAAATGACACCAGTCGGGCACGGTGAGCGGACAGGCGCGGTCGTGCGGGCAGGGCGCGATCACATGCGCGCCCTGGGCGATGAGCCGCGCGCGCAGCGCGAGAATGCGTTCATAGCCCGCGGGCGTGCCGGGCTCGACCACCAACAGGGTGTCGCGCGTCTTCTGCCACATCAGATCCGCGAGCGCGGCGCGGTCTGTGTCGCTGAGTTCGTTGATGACATAGCTTGCGATCACAAGGTCGGCTGTCTCCATCGCCGCGAGTCCGGCAAGCACGTCGCTGTGGACATAGCGCAGCGACGCAAGGCGGCTGCCTTCGACGCTGTCGCAGGCCAGCGCGCGCAATGTAGCGTTGGCGTCGATGGCGGCGAAGTTCGCGAGCGAGTCAAAAGCCTGTGCCGCCGCCCAGCTTGCAGTCGCGGGGCCCGCGCCGACATCGAGCAAGGTCGCGGGCGTGAAGCCGGGATGTTGTTCGGATAGCGCATGGAGACTCGCGGCAATCGCGGCGTAGGTCGCGGGCATTCGCGCCAGTGCATAGGCGAGCGCATCCTGCTCGGTGCGGATCGGCGCGGAGGTGCCGCCGCCGCGATAGTTCTCCGACATCGCGCTTGCGCGCTTTGCGGCGTCGCTGCGCGACAGGCCCTCGGCCTTGGCGGCGAGCGCTGATTTCAGGTCGGGAGGCAGATCGAAGGCGGGCATCTTTCACCCTCCCCTTGATGGGGAGGGTCGATCCGAGCATAGCGAAGATCGGGGTGGGGTGGATTTCATTTGCGATTGTCACCCCACCCCGGCGCTCACGTTGTTCGCGCCGACCCTCCCCATCAAGGGGAGGGTGAAAACTACGCCACGTTCTGGTCGAGCACCTTCATCGCGCCGTCGAGGTCGACGGAGACGAGTTGC